>Ga0209164_1001082_pt1 | contig 40631 bp, 51 predicted proteins | sample MTBNYHSulfiMetaG_FD_187458 | JGI IMG/M metagenome (GOLD analysis project Ga0209164, IMG submission 187458) | Enrichment culture microbial communities from rom New York Harbor, USA that are MTBE-degrading - MTBE-NYH (New York Harbor Sulfidogenic)... | ecosystem: Environmental > Aquatic > Marine >... | reverse complement strand
TGCAGTACAGATTGATCAGCACGATCATGAATCCGGCCGCCACCGAACCCATGGCCAGCCCCGCCGGACCGTAAAGATTCTGGGCGACCGCCAGGGTGATGTAGGTGTTGAACCGCACCCCGCCCTGGAAAATCGACGTAAAGGTGGCGTTGTTGCCCGGACGTACTTTATGGAGCAGGATCAGCACCCCCGCGGCGATCGTCAACGTCCCGACCACAACAATCAGCATCGCCGGCCAGGGCACCCCGGCAAGGGTCTGTTTGCCCAGGGACCGGACAAGCAGGGAAGGCAGCAGGACGTAATAAGTCAACTTCTCCATCCCGGCCCAGGCCTGATCAGGCAAAAACCCGACGCGCCGCAGGACAAACCCCAGGATAATGAGAACAATGATCGGAACCAGAGCCGTAACAAATGCGTTCATGGAAAAAATGCCCAAAGAAAAGAAACAAGCGCGCAACGCCGAACAGCGCGGAGTATCCTGCACAATTCCTGATCAGGCAATGAAAATTTCGCCCTGCTTGAGAAAAAATGCTTCACTTGGTCCCAGGGAGATGCAGCAGGACATCCTTCATGGACAACTTCATGAATGACCAGGCGGGGGAGAATTGACGGCCTCGGGACTTTTTATCTGCCCGACATGGCTTCAAACTTCAGGCTGTCGGCTGCCGACTGATGGCTGCCAACTACTCCAAGATTGGTCGGGGCGGCAGGATTCGAACCTGCGACCTCCTGCTCCCAAGGCAGGCGCGCTAACCAGGCTGCGCTACGCCCCGTTATTGATTTCCGCCGATCGGCGCAAAAAGTGGATACCTGATACCGGGTTTTCCGGACCTTCGCAAGTTCTTTTTTAACTTTCTCTTGACTGCCAATTTCCGCTGTGCTAATAAATGTTGCTTTGAAATGACGGCCATTTTATTATGGTATCCGTCAGACCGCAACCGCAAGAATACATTGACCCCGGGTAGCTCAGTTGGTAGAGTCCCGCCGCCGGCGGGATTAACCACCCTGAGCAACGGGATTGAAACAAATTAACAAATTGTTCCCGGGTAGCTCAGTTGGTAGAGCAGGTGGCTGTTAACCACCCTGTCGGGGGTTCGAGTCCCTCCCCGGGAGCCAAGAGAAGACAAGGGATTAGGTTATCGGGCCTAATCCCTTGTTTCTTTATGCAACCTCTCGTGCAACCTCTTGGTGAACTTTAAAATCTTTGGAATCCATCCCGATCTTGACTCTCATCAATCAACCTTCCTGATACACCCTTCCCCCTCATTCTTGACATTGTTTGTAGCGTGACGCAAGGTTTGGAACCAATTAACGCAAGGTATGAAACCAATTTTGCAGCGTTTTTTGGGCCGTTTTAATTGCCAATTAAAAGCTCCGTCCTCTGCTTTGATCTGCTGCCTTCCTTGCGGCTCATCGAGTAGGTCAGATTCACCTCCTCGATAGTAAACCGGCCAAACAGCTCCCGTATCTCCGGGGTATCGTTGAGGGTCATCAGAAAACGCCCCTTGATGCCGGCAAGTACATCGGCCAGGTCGCTGAAATCCTGCTCCTCGAAGTCATGCTTGTAGCCAGGGATGTGCCAATACGGCGGGTCAAGAAAGAAGAGGGTGTGCTCCCGGTCATAGCGGGGAATCAGAACCCGGAAATCCAGGCACTCAATGGTGACCTGGGCCAGCCTGATCCAGGCGTCCTGGAGGGCCTGCTCCAGGGTGAGAAAATTCAACCTTGGCGTGCCGACGGTCTGGGTGCCGAACGTCCTGCCCCGTACCTTGCCGCCGAAGCAGCTTTTCTGCAGGTACAGATACCGGGCGGCCCGCTGGACATCGGTGAGGGTATCCGGATTGACCATCATCTGCCGCGAAAACTCATCTCTGGCCACCAGGCAGTATTTGAACTGCTTATGCAGTTCCTCCGGGTGATGCTTAACGACCCGGTAAACCGTGATTAAATCCCGGTCCAGATCGTTCAGGATCTCGGTTGGCGATGGGTCCTTGGCAAACAGTACATTCGCGGCGCCGGCAAACACCTCGACATAACAGGAATGAACCGGCATCCTGCCGATAATGACCTTTGCCAGCTTGGATTTGCCGCCGAAATAGGGAAAAAGTGAAGCCACACGCAACCTCCTTGCGCTCTGACCGGCTCCCTGGTATAAGACCGATGCGCTGTTCCACGGCGCAGCATCGGGGCTATAACAGGAGAACCTGTGGATCATCTTCCGTGTGGCTTCACGGTTGACTGGTTCGGGGAGTGTTGACGCATTCCCCAGTCCCGTCCTAATGTGTTGCGACCAGCATCTCCGGCACCCGCATCTCCTCCGGCTTGTTCTTGTCGTCCCAGAAGGCCGGACCGCCGAAGTCCCTGACCGCGCTGTAATAGCTCATGGCCCGGTAGCGGCGGAGCGCCTTGAGCGGGGCGAAGTTGATGGAATCCGCCTCGATTATCCGGATCAGGTTGTTGAGGAAGGCCCTGTCCGCCTCCTCCCGGTCCTGCTCGGTCCTGCCCACGTGGTACATGTAATCATGGATATTACATGCCTCGCCAATGGACAGGCCCCACATGGTGTCCGGGACCTTGAACCCCTTGCGGGCGCCGCAGCCGTTGCAGATCTCGGCCTTGGCTGCCGGCGATAGCTGCCAGTATTCGGCAGGGGCAAAGAGCAGGGCCTTGGTCATCTTCCCTTATTCAACTGCTCCAGGGACCAGGGCCGGCTCGAAAATTTCCGCCGTTGACTGGTCGAGGGTGACGATGTTGCCTTCCCCGGTACCGTGCAGTTCAACCGGGTTGTAGGTCGAGCCGTCGCCTATGGTCACGTCCCCGGCCCGCTCCAGGGCGGTATCCATCGTTTTCCAAAGCGCTCCAACGCCCAGGCCGAACTTGACCGTCTCGCCGCCCACCGTGATGGCCTTGTCCTGGACATCATATTCATCCCGGCCATAGTACAGAGCCGCAATGGACTCATGCGGGTCCGCGCTGGACAGGACAAAGATCATCGCGCTTGACTGCCCCTGCTTGTACGCGGCGAGATCAGCGCTCTCTCCCGCCCGCGGTTGGGCCATCCTTTCCAGGGCCTGGATCGAATCCCGCCGGCTCTGTTCGATCTTGTCCACCAGGCCGGCCACCGCCTGGCCATAGATTGAATACTTGCCGACGTTCACATCCTCCTCGACCACTCTGCCGTCAGGATAGGTCGTCACCTTCTCCCCCTTCGGAGCACAGCCGACAACGACCCCGAACAAGACAGCCCCGAGCACCAGCAAAATCAATCTTCTCATTTCCGTCCCTCCTCTGTTCTTCCTGATATAATGTCCTTGAACCCCCGCCCCGGGATATCCTCGACCTCCTCCAGGGTCCCGGCCCGTTTCAGATCGAACAGCCGCGCGCGCTTCGCCTTGACCATCGACTTCCAGCCGGCGACCATGGTTTTCAGCAGCTCTTCCGCCTCTGCCAGCGGTAAAACCCGCTCGATCCCGTCCACGTCCGCCACCCCGCACTCCTCTTTATCCAGCAGCCGGGCGAACCGGATCTCCCGGTCCAGCTCCATCATCGCTTCCTCGCCGCCGGGGAAGAGGGTCCCGGCCGCCGCGATCGGCTCCCGGCTGTCCCGGTCGAATTCTGTCAAAACCTCCTGCCGTTTGGCATCTCTTGCGCGGTCCAGCAGTTCCAGATCTGTAAACCGTGGAGCAGGTGCGTTTCCTTTTCCGACCCAGGCCAGATACTCACGCCAATCCCGATTACGGTCATCCTCCGGGATGAATGCATTGTCACTGGTGCGTATCACTCCATTTTCAACCTGTTTATACATAGTCCCACCTCTCACATCCTGGCATCAGCCGTATAATGCGCCATAAATCTATCTGACGGAGATACTCCTGTTGCAAGATAAATATACGCTATCCTTTTGGTTCCAGCGGAAACAGCCTGAACCGCAATATCTGTTGCCGTGTTTTCGCATCTGACATATCCGGGATTGCCATTATTTGGGCTATATACTGTTATCGTCGGTTGCCCCCTGAGTGTTACCGGAAAATCAGATCCAGCGTCCAGTATTTGGGCATTAGTGGAAATCCGTCTATAGATAAGTCCTGCAAATGAAATCCCTCCTGGCGCGATTCCACTATTATAGCTTTTTTGGAAGTACCTATAACAAAGCGCTAATTCCGTCGTTCGCTGCCGGAACGGGAACTCCGCCGGGATCAGATCCGCGCCCCCGTACAGGCCGGTCATGGCAATGTAGTTGCCGACCGTCGTCTCCCAGTCCGTGGCCCCGGATGCGGAGAAAAACTCCCCGGCCTGCCACTGGTCCAGGGTGTCCGTGGCCTTGGCGCCAATCGCGGCCACGCCGATGTACATCACCAGGCCCGCGCCGGTACCTCCGGCAACCACCTTGCTGGCCGGCAGAGGGACCATCATGGGCACGACCTGCACCGCATCCGCCGTGTTATAGGCAAAGGTGGTGACATACGAGTTGCTCCCGTCGCCGCTGACCAGGGCCACGGAATACGTGCCGGCCAGCTTCGCCATGAAATTGAAGGAAAAGGCCAGATACCTATCTGCAACCACCTGGCAGTTTTTGTCCTCGATCATGGTTTTGATGCCGTGGCCGTACTCGTTGCTTGCCAGTGTGTCGGCGGTGGTAACCGTCAACTGCGCAGCCTTGCCGAACCCGCCGAACCCCGCCACCTGCTGGGCGTTGACCACCGCCCCGTGGTTGGCCCCCTGGCAGAGGAACATGTCGAGAAAATACTTGGTGGTCGTGGAGACACTCACCGCCGCGCCCTCGTTCTCCTGGTCGATGCGCATGTCCCCATTGATAAAAATGTTGTCCATGGCGGGCACGGCATCATTGGCCATGGGTCGCAGATCCCCGATCCTTGGCACCTCGCCATCCTGGACGATGCCCGTTTCGTCCGTATCCACAACGGCCAAGGGAATGTAATCGCCTGTCGGTGGGTTAGGGTTGGCGTCGACCGCCCCGGACTGATCAACGTAGACATAGTTGAGGGAGGATGCAGCCAGCACCACCGATCCGGCCGCTATCTCGTACCTCACTCCGGCCAGGACGCAAACGAACAGGGCATGGTCGGCATTCAGTCCGCCGCCGTCGGAAACCGCGCCTCCGATTATGATCCGACTGCGGGACAAAAGACCACCGGCCAGAAAATCGTCAATCTTCTCGTTGTCGTACCACTCATCGTTCCAGTTGAAGTCGCCGGCGGCCGGCATGCGCTTCTTAAGCCTTCCAGTGTATGTATTTGCCATGGTGCTACCCTACGCGGAAAATGTGATGACCCAGGTCATGGTCAATGAGTCCGACGCGCCCTTGTTTTTGACCGGGAACACTGCCCGGCTCAGCATGGTCCCGGCAGAGGATGAGTTGAAAATACCAGCCTCGGTGATCGCCCCGGTACCCTCACCCGCAGGCCAGTCGGCAATGTAGGTCACCTGCCTGGCGCCAGGGTCGCCGGTCCCCTGTGTTTTATTGGTCAGTGCCTTGCGGGACAGTTCCGTCTGCAGGGCCGTGTCCGAGGCCAGCACGGCATTCGTGCCGGTGCCGACTGCCATGTGTGACATGGCCGCCTCGCCCGCGTCGGACATCTGATCAGCCACATGATTGCGGCCCGTCGTCACAACCAGGTTGTCGTGCCAGTAGTCCTCTTTGACCCTGCCGTGCCTGTCCCTGATGAGAAAATGGACTTTCCCCGAAATTTTCACTCCGTCCTGCATGTGCTCCTCCGTTTTTGCCGTCATGTCAGCATGCCATGATTCATCTTTGATAGTGCCGTCCTTGTCCCTGACGGTACAGTGTATTCCGTCCGAAATTTGTACATTGTCCTGCATGTGCGCCCCCTATTGCCCGAATGGTATGTTGCCGAACCCGTCCGCAATCGTCCCCGGAGACCCAAACCCGGTGCTCGCCGCCAGCACGTCGCCCAACAGGACCGTGTCCTCCGGCAGCCCTATGCCCATGTGGGCATGATATTCGTCCGATATATACGCCTCGTCGATTGCCGATTGATACCAGTCCAAAACAGAGCCGAACGGAACCAGTCCGAACTGACCGGAGCCGAAGCCGACGGCAAACTTGGCGTCCAACTGGTCCAGGATATTGACCGTGTCCTCCAGTTTGCAGTCCCAGGCCATGCCGACCGAATCTTCGAGGGCTACGGCATCTTCCAACAGCGGCGCCATGTGCCAGACTATCTCCAGCTCATCCTCGACCAACTGCTCATCCGCCAGGCCCGCACCACTCGCAACGGACAGCTCGTCGCTGCACAGCACGTTTTCCGACAGGTCGCCGGATTTGCCGATATTGACGTCCAAGCTATCAAAAATCAGAACCGTGTCGTCAATGGTGTGCTCCAGCAGGATGTAGTGCAGACACTTGCCCACCAGCCGCAGGTGGTTGATCGTTTTCGCCTTGCCCGATCCGAACACCCGGTTGACCGACCGCAGGATAACCGGCATGCCGCGCATCTTGTGGAACCCGCCGCTGGTCAGGGAGATGACATCCTCCTTTTCCAACTCCAGCTGCTCCAGGTAGGCGTTGAACTCATAAAACGTGGCCGGCCAGGCCCCGACCGCGACATAATATTCGGCCAGGGAGGCAGCCATGGCATCGGAGCGCACCAGGTCGAACAGAAAATCGTCTGGACGCTCTCGCCTCCCATGCGCCGCGATGGACTGCTGGTCCTGCCGGATCACGGCGGACTGGTATTGCAAGTCGCCGTCCAGGCGATCGATCTTGTAAAAGAGGTCGATATAATTGACCAGGTCCTGCACGCTCTGGCGTGTGGCAGAAATGGACCGCAACTGGTAATTGGCCGGCCCCAGCTCCTTGACCACGGCCTGCTCGCTGGAGGTCCGACGGATGGCCAGCTTGGCCTTGCCGGCGCTCCAGAACAGCCGCGACCGGCTCTGGCGGCAGACCTTTTTGATCGCCTCCTGCACGCTCAGGTCCCCGTCGATCACCCCGTCGATGCCGTAACTGTTGGCGGCATACCAGGCATTGGCGGCGTTATGAGTTGGCCAGTCGATCATTGCGTCGGGCAGCCCGCCCTTGGCGAGCAGGGTCCGGATCACCTTATCCGGCCGGTTGCCCGTGTCTCCGGTAACCGTGGCCGTGACCTCGTCACTGTAGACTTTTTCCCGCTTCCGGTACTCGACCTCGAACGTCACCCAGGGGATGAGTATCTTGACCGACTCGGAATGGACGTTCTTGTAGCGGATCTGGATCTTCCGATTGGCGAACCATGACCAGCTCGGTGAAATGAAATCACTGATATCGAATCGGTCGATGATGGTCCGCGAGGGCGTGTTCTGGGTGAGGAACTCGATGGAGCGGGTGTCGTTGTTGTTGGAAATGACGTATCCAGACGCGGTTTTCTGCGTGGCGGCGTTCGTGAGACTGGGGTTGACGGTGCCCACCTTGGCGGAGTATTGGAGGAGCGGCAGGGAATAAAATACTTCCAGTTTTTCCTCGGAATTTACCGACGAACACACCACATACAAAACTGTCCGGATCTTTACCCAGAAACTGGTTGCGTTGTTCCACGTGCCCGCGGAAAGCGTTATTGTCCTGTTATAACTTGACGACGTATAGGAGAGTCCCGACATCCACGGGAATTTATCCAGCAACATGTATCTGCCGGCGCTCGTCGTTATCTCGATAAACGTTATGTGCCCAGAGCCACCACCTCCGGTGGCTACGGCATCAAGTTGAATGGAAAACGTTGAGTCGACAGAATTGTTTTCCAGATTATTGAAATATATATATTTAACATGATCAAACGGGGTGGTAACAGGAACCGTAGAATATGATTTAGCTCTCGCCCACAACGAATAATTCGACGGATCACCGTTCATGGATTTGCCGACAGTTGCCTGGGTCAAGTGCGGGTGCGCCGGGTCGTAAAGTCCAACCGTCGGATCGACATTGGCATGCGGATGGTCGATGCCAACCTGGGCCTCCAGGTCCAACACGTCATCAGCCGACGGCCGCGCCAGCCTGCCGACCACGCCGATCCCGTCAATCCACACCTCGGCGTAATCGTTGAAATACCTGTTGGTTTCCCAGTGGTGCACGACCAGGAAGGCGGTGACCACCAGCCCCGGGTCAGGGCCTATGTCGGCAGCGGCCCTTAGCGACAGGGTCGGATACGCCTCGGTGATCATGGCGCTGGAGGATGTCTTGTTCTCATCAAAGGCCCAGTGCGGCTGATAGGCGGTGTTGTCCGCCTGCACCACGAACGGATACAGATCCTGGCTCACCGCCGTGGCCGCATACTGGTACGAATAGGGCTTCTGGTTGAAGATGATATTGCCATAGTCGCCGAGGTTGATCGAATAGGTCCCGGCCGGCGCCGGGTGCCCGGCTACCTTGACATCGGTGATGGACGTTATCGGCGACTGCCCGACCGTATAGGTGTGATCGGTGATGTAGCGAAACACCTCGCAGTTGTCCGGATGGCTCTCCTTCACCGTGCCCCCGTACCCCCGGGCACTGACGTAGAAAATCGTATCCGAGCGCGAGCTGTACTGAATCTTCTCATCTTCGATCTGCAGTATTCCGGAGGCCGGAAACCGGGCCAGGGACTCGTTGCACTCGATGGTGGTGGAGTTCTTGGCGATCGATCCCTTGAGGGTCGCCCAGGGCGGCGTCTTCAGACACAGCGTCGGGCACTCGCCGGCGGAACCGAAGACGAGCGGAATGGCCCGGCCGACATGCTCAGGCAGGGCGTCGGGCCACAGGTTAGTGGTGATTGTGACTCCGCAGCGGCCCGTATAGCGCATGTTGACCGACACCAGGTCCAGGGTCAGCAGCCGGGAGCGCTCGTCAAAGCGGATCGGGTCCTGGACCACGAATCGGTCCAGCAGCAGCTTGTCGGCATCGGCCAGCCCGTCGAACCATTGGTACAGCAGCACCTCGACGTTCTCCGGGTCCTCCTGCAGGAAATACAGGGAAAACGGCTGGCTGCCCCCGTTCCACAGGGTAACCGCCATCTGCCGGACCTCGCTGGAGAATTCATCCTCCGCCCCGGCCGCGTCCTCCAGCGTCCCCCAACTCTCGACCAGGGGAAGATAGGTTACCCCGCCCAGGGAGATCTCCTGGTCGGAGACATACACATTGCCGGCGACCGGAAACTGAAAGACCATAAGCTGCCGGGGCTTGCGGCTGGCAGCATTCTTGGCCAGGGTGAAGGCGGTGGTCAGGTCCGAGCGCATCAGAGCACCTCCAGCAGCAGCTCCCCGGCAAACCGCTGGTGGGCGGTCTCCTGAAAGTCCAGCGGATTGGTCAGCATGCGCACGGTCATCGAAACCCCGTCCTCGTCATAGTAGGTGAAACTGTTCAGCGCCCCGTCGGCCATGGTGTCGTACCAGGCGCACAGGGCGTCATAGTCTGCCTGAGGCAGATTACGGAAGATCAGCCGCCGGGTCTTGACATCAATGCCCAGCTCCTCGATCTGCAGCGAGCCGCCGGCGGTCCGGTCCGTGACCTGCAGCTTCTCGTGCGGCTTGGAGACCGGAAAGCGGATGCCCCGGGAAAACTGCAGCTGGTTGCCGCCCAGCACAAACTTCGGCGCCGCCATCAGACCCTCCCTTGCCGCCGTTTTGTCTCCTCAGCAATGGCCACCACGTCCGAGCGGCTCACCTGCTGATTGACATTGATGATGGTGCTGGTCGAGTAGGTGTCGCCCCCGCCGCCTCCGGCAACGAGATCGTTTCCGCCTCCGCCGGCCGCCGGTGTGGATTCGCCGGCCGCGGCCCCGGCCGCCGTCTCCTGCAGGGCGTTGAACCGCGCGATCAACTGGTCCAGGCCCTGCATGACCGCCGTCCCGTCAAAGGTCGCGACCAGGCCGATCTGCGTGCCGTCCAGCTCCCCGGCCTTGACGCCCACCGCCTCCAGCTGCTCGGTCATTGACTGCTGCGCGGCGTTGAAGGAATCAACCAGGGTCGCGGTCTGGGCCTGCATGTTGTCAATGTACACCCCGGCCATCTCCTCGCCCTTTCCCCATGCTTCTTCGCTTAACTTGCTCAGCTCATCGTACAGCCATTCTTCCACGGCCAGGACATCGCCCCCGGCCTGCTGCCACTTGGCCGCCTTTTCCACCAGCTTGCTCGATTCCTTCTGGAAATACTGGTCCGCCCCCTGGCCGATCTCCCGGTACATCTCGTCGGCGGCCTGCGCCTGTTGGTTGGCTCCTTTTTTGGCCTCGATGGCGATCTGCTTCTGCTGGTCGGACAGTTTCTGTTCCGCCTCGGCCTGGGCGTCCACCGCCGCCCTGGTGGCGTCGATCTCCTGACGGTACCTGGCCTGCGCCTGAACGGCCGCCTCCTGGCTGGCGACCATGTCCTTGAAGTTCTGAGCCGCCTTCTCGGCGAAATCAATGCCGGCGTCCCGCGCCCCCTCGGCCGCATACTTCCACTGGTCAGCCGCGTTGGTGGTCAGGTGCAGCTTGTCGGTGATCTCGGCGATAAACTGCCCGGCCCGCGATGCGCCCTGGACAATGGTCATCAACCCGGCCTCGACCGTGTACATCACCACCAATAGCCCCTGAAAGGCCCGGATCAGGCCGTCGCCGATCAGCACCCGCAGGTTGGCGATGGTGGCCGAGAACCGCTGCATCCGGTCCGCTTCGGTGTCCGCCTGGTCGCCCAACCTGGCCATCAGGTCCCGGCCGCCCGCCAGGGTGGCGTTCAGGAATGCCTGCTTGCGATCGGCATCGGTGAGCTGCTCGGCAGTCTTGCCCAGGGAGGCGGCATAATCCTCGTTGGCTTTTTCCACATCAACGATGATCCCCAGGTTATCCAGGATCATCCTCGACTGCCGGCCGACCGCCAGGGCAATATCGTCAAACGCCTTGGACACATCCTGGCCGGTCATCTTGGCCGTGGCCCGGGCCACCTCCATCAGGGAAACCACGGTATCCGGGTCGATGCCCATCATCATCGCCGTGCCCGAGGCCCGGATCAGGTCCATGGTGGCGATGGTCTCGCCGGACGCCTCTTTGAGCGCGGCGATGATGGTCTTGGCATTGGTGCCGTAGCTCTGGGCCAGGTTTTCGAAGGCGGCCTGTTCCTGCCGGGCCTTGGCTGCCATGCCGGCCGCGTCCCATGCTCCCTTCAGGGCCGCCGCCGCGGCAATGATCTCAAACCAGGCCCCCTTGACCGAGGCCCAGCCGGACCTGATCCGCTCGGTTACGCCCCGGCTCTTCTCCTCGACCTGGTCCAGCTCCCGGTTGAAACCGTCCTTGAACTCGCGGACCCGCAGGGTGCCCTGGTCGTCGACGTAGATTTCAATTCCGACCCTGCTGTTGCTTGAGGGCGTCGGCATGATGCTCCTTTACCTGGCGGTGGACGGCCAGCACCAGCCGCCGGTACCTGGGCCGCTGGTGAACCGGGATATCAAGGTCGGCCAGCGCATCCTCCAGCCAGTCCCGTTCCAGATCGCCCCAGGGACAGGCCAGATCATAGATCGCCAGGATCTGCATGGTCTGCCGGTCCCAACTTCGGACCGGGCAGGCTCCGCAGTCCGGCTCGATGCCGTCGGTTCGCTGGTTCTCGCCGCACTGCCGGCAGTTGACGGCCGGGTAGTCGAGCCAGAACCGGACCGCGTCGAGAACTTTTTTTTTGCGTCCTCCTCGCGCTCGGCGTTGAACCGCTCCACATCCACGCACACCCGGTTGATCCAGGCACTGAAGGCCGGCGAATGCTGCATCAACAGCAGCCTGGCCGCCTCGTCGCAGCCGATCTCCCCCTGGAGGGAACGCCATTTTTTCGGCTCGGCCAGCAGCACCAGCCGCCGCAGATCCGCGACGGTCAGCCCTTGCCAGTCGACGATCACCCAGGCGCAGAACAATTTGAGGTACTGCTCCTGGTCGACCACCACCCGCCGGGCCATGTGCGCCGTGTCCCAGTCAATCTTCTGCGCCTTCTCGATAAATTCGTCCCGCCGATTGCCCAGGGGCCGGACCAGCACCTGGAAGGTCTGCGAACCGGGGTAGGCGATCCACACCGGCGGCTGCTCCAGCCGGGTGTCGATCAGGTCGGCAAGATGCATTGCAGGCTGTTCCATCTGTCTCTTGTCTCCTGTCTCCCGTTTCCTGTCCCCTGGCTACGCCAGCGGGTCGGTGGTCCGCTTGTTGATGATCTCCAGCCAGAATGGGTCGGCATAGGCCATGCCGGTGGGGGCGGAGCTTGCCGCCAGCACCTGGAAGGTCAGGGAGAATGGGATCTTGCCGGGTCCGGAGACCGGGGCCTCGGGGTTGTCGACCTTCAGGTGCGGCATAATCAACTTATGCTGGTAGTTATAGGCCCCCTCGATGGCCTTGCCGGTGAAGGTGATGTCCATCTTCTTGGAGGTGAAGTTGTCCCAGTCAGTGAAGAAAGCATCATTGGCGGCGTTGTACCTGGGGAACTTCATGGTCAGCATCGCTGTCGGAAAGCCGTTGTCCATGGGTTCGTCCACCCCGTCCTGCCCTGCCACAGGTTCTGAATCCATGGGCCGGCTGAAGCTGAACTCGATGGAGCTGGGATAGATCTTCATGGTGTCGTCCAGGGCCGCCCCGCTTTGATCGTTCACCCGCACCACCGTGTTCTTGTCCATGAACAGCCGATTGACCGCATCCGGAATCGTCACCGAGGCAATGGTTACCGTGGTATTGACCGCCGAGCCCCGGTCCAGGATATCGGCAATCCCTTCAAACAAGATCTTGGCGGGCTTGTTCATCTCGGAGGTAATCTTGAACCCGTGCAGCTTGATACTCGGCAGCTCCCAGACCTTGTTGGTAAGCTTCAGGGCAGCCAGGGTGGCGAATTTTCCGAAGATGTTGCTGGCCAGCCGCAGGGTATGCAGGTAGGCGGCGGTTGCCTCCTGCTGCACTGGTGCTCCGGCAATGCCCATGATCAGGGCCAGGGCTGTCTCGAACCCTTCGTATCGCATGTAGGCTTCCGGGGTGACCTTGATATCCTTGAACCCCGGGTCCGCCTGGGAAATCCATTCCTGGCCGGCGGAATCGTCCAGCTCCATGGGCACGGTGGCCTTGATGCCGTCCGACAGAACCAGCAGGCCGTCACCGGCGCCGCAGGCGACCGGGGTATGCCAGGTGGTAGCCTTTTTCAGGCCGACGATCAGTTCGCGGCCGGTGATTTCGTTCGCCATATTTTACTCCTTGCTTTTCGGTTGGGCCTTTGGCGTCGCAGCCTTGCGCAGCAGGCCGCCGGCAATGTAGATTTTTGCCTGATCGTCCGGCAGCTCGAACACCCTGTCCCGCACCAGCAGGCGCAGTTTCGGGTGGAAGGTCTCGGGCTCCGGCCCCGGGAAATAGACTTTCATAAAGGTTACCTCCATCGGTAGAAGCGCATGGTCACCGTCAGGGTCTGCAGGGTGCGGCGCTCGTCGAACATGACCGCCGATTCGCCGACGCTCACCGGCTCGGCCAGGTCAACCAGCCCGGAGAAGGTATCGTCCAGGGCGGTAATGATGTCCGCCGCCATGTCCAGCAGGCCCGGCTCCCCGGCCGACTCATCGCCCATGATGGCCGCCTCCGGCTTGTGCAGCTTGACATAGCAGCCGAGCTGCACGGTCAAAACCTCGGCCCGCTGGTCGCCGGTCTCCACCGTGTAAGCGGTGCCGCCGTCCTTGACGCCCACCGCCGGGTAGCCGCCCGAGGCCCGGATCATCCCCAGGTCCTCGGTGACGTACACGTCCAGGTCCCGGACATACTCCAGGCTGCCCTGCAGCTTTGCTTTGATGGCGGTGAGCAGCGCTTTCATCGGCCGTTAAAACCCCTTTAAACTGTCCTGGGTAAAGACCGCCTCCCCGGCGGAGACCGCCGGCTTGTCCGCCGCACCGGTGCCGGCCGGATCGTTCGCCCCGAGCGATATCTTGCCCTCGGCCACCGAACGCAGAAAGCGGACGGCGTTGTCATAGCGCTCCTTGCGGCTTTCCGGCGGCCCGTCGCCCAGGGCATAGAGGTTGTACACCGCGATGTCCGCCGCCAGCTTGGTGAGGATCGCCGGCACCGTGGCCAGGGGCAGGGCGTACCTGCCCCCCAAATAGCCGTCAATCTCCACCCCGGCCGCCTCGATGGCCCCGGTCACGACCGATTCGACCACCGCCCCGGTGTCCTCCTCGTCGGTGAGGCCGATCAATTCCGCCTCCCGCACCTGCTTGCGGATATCGTCAATGGTGCAGTAACTCATTCCTCATCCCCGGCCTTGACCGCCGCTTCATAGAGCGCAACCAGGTCGGCCTTTTTCGCACCCTTTGGTATTTCGACCCCGAGTTTCTCCAGGGCCTCGGTCAGCTCGGGCACGGTCATCGCCTCCACCGGGCTGCTCTCCGCCGCCGGCGTCAGGGTGCCTCTTTCCAGCAGACTCTTGGCCTGCGCCTCCGTCATTGCCACCGTTGCCCCGGCATCGTAGCGGGTGCCGTCATGTAGCAGCGGACTGTGTACCGTATATCTCGGCATGTTGTCCTCCTTGCTTCAGGGGGTGGATTCCGCCCCCTATTTGTCTCCTGTTCCCTGACTACGCCACCGCGTCGACGATCATGTAGCCCAGGTCGGCGGCCGTAATCAGCTCCTTGACCGACTCGCCGGCCCGCACCCGCTCGCCGCCGCGCAGGCCGATGTCCTTATCCGGAGTCGACCCGGCGATCCGGCCGCCGAACTGAGCGGTCAGACCGAAGGTGGCGCCGCTGCGTGTATGGGCGGTCTTGTCGCGCCGGAGCAGAGCGATGTGCTTGCCCCAGGTCCTGGCCATGGTGACTGCCTGCCCTTTGCGGGCCGTGTTGACCCATGCCTCACCGACCAGGACATCCTCCAACTCGAACAACTCGGCAATAGCCCGGCGCTGGACGATCCCGGAGTCTCCTGAGTTGCCGTTCACGGCCTTTACGATCTTCGGATGGCGGCACAGCACGGAGAAGGCCGGCCGGCCGATGACCATAATGGTCGGCCGCATGACCAGCGCGTCCAGGCCGGTCATGATGACCTCCAGAGGATCGGAATTAGCAAAATCCGAGAACTGGCTGGTGCCGGACAGGGTAATCTTGTTCGCGGCCCCGTACTGGTTGGCGTCGAACACCATGCCCGCGACCCGGACTTCGCGGTCCAGCTCGACCAGGTTCATGATGCCCTCAACCGCGCGGCCCCGCGGATCGTAGTTGGGCGGAGCATTGTCCAGGTCGACCTGGGGGATCGGATCATCCAGGCCGAAGTCCTCTGTCGAGCTGGTCTCTTCCGTGGCGCTGAATTCCACCTCGTTGGGCCTCGATTTGCGGCCGACCCTGGTATCCGGCACGGTGAACCCCTCGGCCAGGGTGTGTTTCAAGTACTTGAATTCCTGCTTGCCCACGGGCACGCGGGGCAGGACCTCGTCGGCGATGAGCCGGGTGTTGCGGTAGGCGATGGCGATCGCCGTCAGTTCCGGTTGAATGGGAAACGGTGCATGCGTAGGCATTGTCTCTACTCCTCAGTTGAGTTGTCAGTTCGTTTGGCGTTGCCGGTAGTGTCCTCTTCAGCTCTTCAGGCTATGCGCCCTGGATCTGGCCGGGGCAGAGCTGCACGTCGATGATGTCGCCGGCCACCCCGGAGACCCGCGCGACGCCGATCACCCGGTTGTTGACCCCGACGGCCGGCGCGGCAGCCACCCCCTTGCCGTTGGCGTCGCTGGTAATCAGCCCGCCCCTGGTGACGGTGCCGCCGAGTTCCACCTCGGCCACCCCCATGGTGATGATGTCCACCCGATCCCCGTCCGCATCCGCGCCCAGGGAATCGCTGACCCCGAATAGGGCGTCCCCGACCGCCGCGGCCTGGATGACTTCGCCGTCGGCGGCGCCCGGCTTGACAATGCGGTAAGGGCTGATGGCCGCCCCGGCCTCGAAATTTTCCGTCAATATCGTCTTCGGCATGATGTATTCCTCCTGTTAACCCTTGCGGATCTCCGTTATTTACCGGTGACGTGGGCCACGGCCTGGCTGACCGACACGGTCCGGCCGGCTTTGGCCTCGCTTTCCTGGAACTCCCTCGCCCGGCGGGCGATGCCCTCGGCATCGTCATTGTCCGGCAGCTTGTCCTTGTCCCTGGTCGCCACCTCCTGGAACAGGCCGGATTTGTCCAGCCCCTCCAGGAAGTTCATGAACCAGGTCAGGGGCGTTTCCTTTTTCCCCTCGGCGAACTCGACCTGCTCACCGCCGTCGAGCTGCTCCATGAACCCCCGGACCCCGGCATCGAGCAGGGCCGGCGGCAGCTTGCCCGGACCATCCTTGGGGAAGTTGCGGGCAATGAACTCGTCGATGCCGCGCTTACGCTCCTTCTCGGCAAATTCCCGCTCGACTTCCTTCCTGGCGTCTTCCTTCGCCTTGGCGGCGGCAGCCTCCTCTCTGGCCTTGACGTCCGCCTCTGAGAATTGTTTTTCTTCAAGCATTTCGACCTCCGTCTTCTTGTTTTCCTCGTTATAGACCGCCGAGGTCCCATCCTCCGGGCGGTTTGCTTCCTGTTTCATATCGTCCACGTCCCAGTCCGGGATGATCCGGTCCGCAACTTCAATCCCGTCCTTTTCGATGAGCCATTCCCGCAGCCGGGCGAACATCCTGCCGATCCGCCCCAGGTTGTGGTCGTAGAACTCGAAGCTGACAGGCTCCCCCTCCTCCTCGAACTTGAGATCGGCCAGTCCCTTGACTGCCGGCGGCACCGCCCCCAGGAACCCGACGTGCCGCAGCCGGCCGTCCGGATAGAAGGCTGCCGATCGCTTCTTAAACCGGCCGGCCTTCACCAGCTCCTCGAACTCCGGCACCACCTGCTCGGCCCGGGCGAACAGCCGTTTCACTCCGCCGACCGCCTCGCTTTTCAGCTCCTTGATCCAGCCGAACGCCGGCGAGTTGTCCTTCGGGTGCCCCACGACAATCGGCGGCTCATGGTGGCCGGCGTCGAATGTTGCCACCGCCTTGTCAATCATGGCGTCGCCGTCATGTTCCCGGCCGGTCGCATCGACCTGCCTGCCGCCCTGGAAAATCTCTATCCAGTCCTCAAAGCCCTTGAACTCAGCCATTGTCAGTTTCCTCCGATGATATGTTTCGCCAGGATCTCCCGGATCTCGTGCCAGTCCTCATCCTGCAGCACCATGAACGGCCGGGCCGGGATGTCCCCCCAGGGCAGCTTCACCTTCCTGACATGCCCCCGGACCGATGCCTCGCCGCCGCTCCTGGTGGCACGGGTATGCGGCCGCACCTGGACGGTGAAGGTACCGAAGCTGTGCTTCTTCGCCCCAAAGTGATGCACCGCCGCGTACACCACGTTGGTGCCGATGCGAACGCTGTCCTTGCCCGGCTGGCTGGTGATGGAATTCATCAGCCGGTTGGTGTCGCGCAGGGGCTGCCCCCGGCGCAGCTTCAGCCCCTTCCAGGGAACCGGCCGGCCGCGCCGGGCAAAGTTGGTCCGTACCGACTCCCGGCCGATGGCTCCGATCTTGCGCATGGCCGGCGAGGAGTTGGTCATCCGGTCAGTGAGTTCTCCCAGCATTTTGTTGACCTGCCCGCGATCGATTTTTAAAGTTATGCCCTCCACCACAGAACCCCGTTTAAACCCCGTTTAAATTTTTCTGTATCGAGAGCAACCGGCCTCGCCCGTGGGTCGGGGCGCACTCTCTCGTTTTTGCAAATTTGGGCCGATTTTGGCCTTTTTCATTTCTGCTCATCTCCGCCCTGGTTCCGGCGTTGTTTTTCGAGCAGCTCCTTCAGCTCTTTCTGGCGGCTCAGCTCCTTGAGCACCGCCGTTGCCAACTGGGCCGGGTAGGCGGCCAGCCGCTCGGCCATGACGCCGCCCAGGTCGCCCCAGTAATCCTTGCCCGGGTTGGTGGCAAAGCCGGGGTCAGGCAGCATCTGCCGGGCCGGCATTTTGTTGCCGGTCTCCGGATCAACCGGCTCGATCAGCCGGTGGGTGATGTCCTTGTCCTGTACTTTCAGCCCCCTGTTTTTCACCTGGCGCTCGGTCAGGGCGATCACCGAGCAGCGGCAGCGATAGCCGTTCGGCGGATACCAGGTGTTCCACACCGGATGATCCGCCGGCCACACTCTGCCGTTCATGGCCAGGTGCGTCGGCCGGGTTCTGGAGTCGTTGATGGCGCTGTACATCCAGTAGGGCAAAACGTCCCGGTCCTCCGTCAACTGCTTGTAGCGCCCGACGTTGTAGGCGGTCTGGATGTTGGTTCGGAAGATGTTGTCCACCCGCCAGGCCCGCTTGCCCGTCCAGCCGCGCCGCTCGAAGATATCGCCGCATTCCCGTTTGAACTGATCAAAGCTGATGCCGTCATCGATGGCCCGCTCCATCGCCGTGAACACCGTTTTCAGCTCGTCGCCCTTGGCGATGCCGGAAACGGCGAACGCCTTGACCTTGGCCTCGTCGGCCAGCTTGCGGAATGCCGATGGCGCCATCTGGACCTTGTCCTTCCAGAACCGTTGCGCCTCCACCATGGGCAAGGGCTCAAGCGTCACGGTCATCGATCGCCGTCCTCCGGCCGTACATCTCCGCGTTGAAAATGGCCCGCTCGGTCATGTCCCGCAGCCCCTCCATGTCCAGGTCCGGGAACAGGGCCAGCACCTTCTCCATGGCCTCGTCAAACGAGGAGGCCGCCCGCACCGCCGCCAGAATCTTCTCTTCATTGCTGCCCAGGTCCACCCCGGCCAGGGCCGCGTCCGCCAGCCCCTCCAGAGCCTGCTGTTGAGGCGTGAACCTGCCGCGCTCCCCTTCGCTGAACAGTGGCGCCGCTCCCTGGGGCGGCTGGATCAGCTCCGCGCCCTTGTCCGGTTTGGGATAGCCGTAGGTGTCGTAGAAGTAGTCCACCGCCACCGGCAGCCCCATTTCCCTGACCACAATCCGGTCCGTCTCGGCCCGGGCCTTGAGATCGGCCTTCTCCTCGGTGCGCAGGTTCAGCCACGGATACAGCCCTGAACCGGCAAAGTTCAGGTCCACCAGCCAGCGCACCAGGCTGCTGTTCAGGCATTCAGCCAGCAAGTCGGAATCCGCGTTGCGGATCTCGTTGCGGACCTCGTCATGGGTCTGCGATGCCGCGTAACTCCCTTCGCCCCCCACCTCGGTGGTCAGGGTCTGCCCCAGGACCGCCTTGGAGATCTGCCGGTCCATGTACTCGCAGAGCGATTCATGGGTAATGTTGCCGGACCTGGACGCCTCCAGCAGGTCAATGACCATGGACTCCGGGATCGTGACCCCGGTCTCCTGGCGGATGGCCTCGATGGCCTCCAGCAGCATGTCCTTCTGTTCCTTGGTCGCTCCGGCGGGATACTTGCCCACCGCCGTCGGCGAACCCCACTTGTCCAGGAAGATCAGCCAGAACTTGATGCCGTTTTTCTTGAACCACACCGGCCACCACAGCTTCTGTCCCAGTCCCTTGCCGTAAGGGTTGTCGCTGGAGCCATAGGTGAACGTAATGAACTTGCGCTCCGGCACCGGCTCCCCGGCAACCATGTTGCCCGGCGTCAGCAGCCGCAGCTCCCGCTCGGGGGTGAAGACAAACCGTCGCGGGTGTTTGGCGATCAGCTTCTGCGGCACCCATGCGCCAGACCGCACCGTCCACAACACCTCGGCGACGAAAAAGCCGTACAGCACCGCCTGCATCAACTCCTGGATGGCCTGGGTAAAGTTGCACCCGTCCACCGCCTCGCGGACAAAATCGGCGATTGCCTGGGCCTTTGCGCTGTCATCCGCCGGGATCACCTCCCACTCCAACCCGGCCACCGCCAGGTAGCGGGTCTGCAATACACTGCCGGCATGGGCGTCCCGGTCCACCTCGTCGTACAGCTTGAGCCCCTTGCCTTTGCCCTCGCTCAGGATGGTCGGGTCCGGGTTCTCCAGCCTTCCCAGGTAGCCCTGGAATATATCGATATCCTTGGTGGCAACCGCGATCTCGTCGGTAACCGGTTTTTTGCTGGTTTCCTGTTCGTTCATTGCAGATACCCGTCAACTGCCATTGAGGCCCGCCGCCTGCCGGTGGACTGGTATTCGATCTCTCCCCCGCCTTCCTGCCTGGTGGCGTACCAAGCCAGCGCCCCGGCAATGGCCGTGTCGCCGTGCCGTTTCTTTTTCGAGCCTTTTTCGTCCGTCCTTGTTTCCGGCAGCTTGATCACGCCCTTGACCTTTTTCAGCGCCCGGTGGTCCTCGATCAGGTCGGCATCCATGGGCAGGGTGATCGACCGATCCTCAAACGCCGCCTTGTACCTGGGCATGTTCTGTAGGTACCAGGCGTCGGACAACATGACCTGGCTGATCCTGGTCGGCCCGTATTTCTGCTGCGCCACCTCGGCCAGGTATTGGCCGTTGCCGCGGGCGTCGAAGGCGCCGTGGCAGAACCTGGGCAGCCGGTCCAGTATGTAGAAGCAGATCTGCTCCTGCTGCTTAAACGGCATGTTGCGCAGCTCCACGATGAACGGGCAGCGGAAGGTCGCGCCCTGGGTCTCCTGCAGCGGCAGCATCACGGTCAGGTCGCCGGACCGGGCGAAGTCCTCGCCGAAGTAGGAAAGACGATCCTTGTCCAGGGTTTCCAGCAAGGGGACCAGGTTGTCGTCGATCCAGTCCTGGACCACGGACAGCCGGTATTCATCGTCCATCAAGGTGAACTCATCGGTCTGCTCGTAGCGCAGCACCGGGATGCCTTCCTCCAGGCAGGTTTCGACCAGCGCCCTGGTCAGCGGGGTCCCGCCGCCCTTGCTGGGGATGCAGAACAGTTCCTCGTCGGCGTCGTCACCGTAGGAGTCGATCATCTCCTGCCGCCAGGCCGCCTCCGCCTCCGGGCTCCACTCCAGTCCCCGCACCAGGCAGATCCGCTTATACAGCCCCGCCGCCAGGGCATCGTCAAAGGTGGTCCGGTGCAGGCTGTACGGTCTCTTGCCGGCCCGGATGTCGTTGATCAACTCGTTGAACGGGTTCTCCTCGCCGTCATGGGTGGAGATGATCCGCACCTCGCCGCCCCACATCAAGAGCGCCATGGCCGCCTTGAGCAGGCCCCGGAGATCGTCGTGGAACGCGGCCTCGTCAATGACGATCCGCCCCTGCTTGCCGCGCAGGTTCTTGGGCCGTGACGACAGCGCCACGATCCGGTGGCCGGAGGCAAAGGTGATCCGGAAGGTGAGGATGTCCTTGCCTTCATCTTCCAAGACTTCCTCCTGGATCTCGCCGGCAACCAGGTTGTACTGCCTTGCCCAGAACGCGCAGTCGCCGATGAACTCCTCGGCCATGTCCTTGTTGTAGCCGATGTACCAGACATCGTCCCCAGACTCGCTGGCCGCGTACAGGGCATCATCGGCCGCCTCGCTCCAGGAGATGCCGACCCGCCGGGACTTCTCGTACACCTTGACCGGCGTCCGGTCGGCCACCCATTTCTGCTGGTAGAGCAGCAGCGCGTATGGCGTCGTTCCGATCATTCGTTGTTGATCCCCAGAATAGACCGCCTGATCCGGTCGACCGTGTCGTCGGTGAGACCGGCCTTCTTCACCACCTGCTCAACCTCATCCGCGACCCTGGACGCCTTCTCCATCTTGTCCCATCTCTCCAGCAAAGCGCCCATCTTGGCCAGGGTGTCCATCATCGGCGCCGTCCGCTCCCTGGCGGACAGCGTCTCCAGATGGGTCAACTGATCCTCGAAGAGATCCCGCAGCCGCTGGATGTTGGAGCGTTTCTGCAGCCGCGCCCGGTCCCATTCATCCAGGTCGGCCGAAGGCACTTTTGATTCCTCTTTCCACCTGGCCAGACTGGTCACCGACACATCCAGCCGGGCGGAAATATCGCTCAGGCTGTAGCCCTCTGCATAGAGCCGCTGCGCCTGGGGCTCCAGGTATGCGCGATCTCCCTTCTTAGCCACGGCCCAGCTCCTTTTCCAGCCTGGCGATCTTGCTGTTGACGGAGAGCAGCTCGGCCTGGGCCATGACCAGTTCATCCATTTGCTGCGAGGCCAAGGGAATGTCGATGTCCTCGACCTCCCTGATGGTGGTGTTCAGCTCGCCCCGAATCGTCCGGCACGCCGCCTCGATCTTCATCCGCAGGCGGTGCGCTTCCTGCCTGAGTTCGGCCAGCCGGCCCTGCATCTGTAGTCGTTCACTCATTTTTCAATGTCCTTCGGATTTGTGTTCTTGCGCACCCAGGGACAAAACAGGTTGTTCGTGGCGATATGGTTGGCGTTGTCGACCATCTGGGTCGACCAGACCAGGTGGTCCCGGTAGCCCTTGGCCAGGGTCAATGCCTCCTCGACCAGGGCGACGTTGTTTTCGTACATCTTGGCCTGGGCCTCAACCCGCTTGTTCAGATTGATGCCGACCAGGATCAGTACGAGCCAAGGCCCGAACAGAAGCAGCACGATCACGCTCAGCACCGGCCAGGTGCCGATCGATTTCAGGATGCCGGCTATGGCGGTCAGAGTGGCGATCTGCTCCGGCGTCATCTATCTCCCCCTCCGTTCAAATTTCTCCTGGCAGCGGATGCACCGGGTGCAGCCCGGCGCCGCCGCCCTCCTTGCCGCCGGAATTTCCCCGTCACAGTCTTCGCAGAGCAACGGGGAGACCCCTTCCTCCATGGTGTTTATTGTCCTGTTGCGCAGCGCCCGGTTGATGTCGTCAAGCTGGTTCTGCTGGGCTCGGTCTATGTCATCCATGTTCCGTTTCCACTTCCATACCGCGTGCAGCCCCCGCAGCCAGGCAACCCCGCCCCTAACAGCCTTCAGCCTACAGCCTACAGCCTTCCCCCCGCTCAGTACGTCCACACCCGCGGCCTCGGGTGATTGTGCCCGGGCAGGTTGTCCAGGTGGATGAACCGGCCGGCCATTGGCCCGTGTTGCTTCACGCCGATCCCGTTGAAACCGATCATCAGGGCCATGTGCAGCAACCGGTGGGCCTCCGCCCCGCTGATCAGCACATCCACAGCGCCGATGGTGTGTGGTCCTGTCCGGCCGGTTGTCGAAACCCTGGCGTTATAGTCCGGGCAGCGATAGCCGGACCCGATGATCATCGGCCGATCAAACGCGACCCGCATGTCCTCCAGCCTGTCAAGAAAAGCCTGGTCGATGCCCATCCGCCCGCAGCAGCGGCACCGCAGCTCTTTCAGCGAAAAATGAGGGGTAACCTGCTCAAGAAGATTGTCCATAATCAGCCCTGCACGTGTTCCCCCGGACAGCAGGGCCGCCGGGGAACAGGAGATGAAAAAGAAGGCACCACCCACACGGTGCTTAATACCTACGTTATAGGGAGATCAGAGGGTGTTTGTTAGCCGTAACGGTTCGGAAGTGCTGAAGGGGCGGGCGAGAAGATAAATACCAGAAAGGTATTTATTTTTTTAGAGTGTACGATATTATGTCATGTCGATTAATTTTGAACCGTAACAAATTTGATCAAGGAGAAAAAAGTGCCCACGCAGAAATCAGCAAAAAAATTCCCCCTGGAGGTAGAAGTTTTTGACGCACTCCAGCAAAGTGCTATGATAACCGCAAGGGAAGTGTACCGCTTTTTATCCCGCTACAATTTGTCAGAGAGTCAGTTCCGGACCCTGGAAATCCTATACAATCAGGGTTCGCTGTGCCAGAGGGATATCGGCGAACATATTGTCAAATCCACTGGCAACATGACCACGGTCATCGACAACCTGGAAAAAAAATTCCTGATACAAAGGGTCCGTGACAAAAACGACCGCCGCCGCTACAACATCGAACTGACCTCGGAGGGAGAAAGACTGGTCAAGAAAATCCTGCCCCAACAGACCAGGGCGATAAAACAGGTGATGGAAAGAATTCCGGAGAAAGATCTGGAACAGCTGAAAAGGATATGCTTAATACTGACGGAATGGCTGAGCATCTCTACTTGAAGGTCGATTACTGGAGAAATCCAGACAAATGGACGGAGCAGCAAGTTATTGATGCCAACATAAAACTGAAGGATGTAAGGAAGGAGAGGCTGAGTTTTCTATGAAGGAGAGTATCGTCGACAAGCCGATTCGACCATTTTCCCCTCTGAATAATAATTAAGTAGTTGAAATAATTCGCTATGGTTGCCAATTATTACACTTTGTTGCCGTAGAATCGCAGATTTGCTATAGCTGCGTTTCAAATATTTTGCGGAGGGTGCAGTGGCATTTACCAAGATCCGATTTCCGGTACTGAAGAGTCTCAAAATCGAGCAGTACCAACTCTTCCCAGGCCGCGATAAGAAGGGAATCAACCACACGTTCCTGCCTGGAATTACTGTAATCGCTGGCATCAACGGCTTGGGCAAGACCACCCTCCTCAATGTCATGCTTCGTTGCCTCACTGGTACCCGCGAACCAAGAAAGTTTGACCCCTACAATCCGGTTGGCGGGGTACATAAGATGCGATCCAAGCATGTTGACTTTTTTGCCCAGAGAGTCCTTGACGAAGCCAAGGGAGCCACCGTAGACGCTGAGTTCTATTTCGGCGAGGATTTAATCCGAATCAGACGAAGTCTTCATGATCTTGAGATTCTTGGTGTTTGGAAGAACGGATCCCAAGTTGATGGGGATCAGGGCGCACTTCGCAAATCTATTGTTCGATTTTCTGGGGCTGGTGATGAGTATGACTTTTTCTATATTGTCCGTTCTTTCACTTTTTTTCTGGAAGATAAAGTCTCCCTGATCTGGAACCCCGAGGGCCAATTCGAGATTTTCCGTATTCTTTTTTTTGGACCAAAAAAGGCGCGAGAGTTCGCTCAGCTTGCCGATGAAATAAAGCAAATCGATAGTGACTACCGAAATCGTAGGGTCCAATTAAATAAAGATCGGAAGCACCTTGAGAAAGCCAAGGAGGCCACCCAAAATCTCTCTCAGTTGGAAAAGGCGTTGCGTGCCGAACAGCTCACATCCGATAACCTCAAATCACGGCTGGAGGAGCAACAAATCAAGTTGCAGGAATTATTGGCCAGGCGAACTGCACTCACTGAAAAGACCGAAAAAATTCATCTTGAGATCGAGGAAGCCACACGAACGTACCAGTCACTTGTGGAAACTTTTTTCATCACGGCGTTTCCTTCTTTGCCAGCCACAATCCAACTTATTCTCAACAATATCACGTCGGATACAGGCTGCCTCGTGTGTGATAACCCGCATCCTCAATACCCGAAATCCTTCCTGGATCTTGCAGCGAGAGGCCGCTGTCCTTTCTGTGGAGACGACACGACGTCCCGGAAGCCAGCCAAGATGGGCGCGCAGAGTAAACTCAGTCTCGCGCAAGCCGAAACTCGTTTGGAAGATCTCCAAAAGTCGCGTCGAGTGCTCAAAGAAGAACTCACGCTGGTCAATAACGAAGTCACCAAGCAATACGAGGAAAGATCCCGCATCTCTTCTGAGTATCTGAAGAGGAAGAATGCTGTGGAGACCATCAGTGCCAAGCTTCCGCCATCAGACGAAGAGCGAGACAGGCAACTTTCCGAGATCAATCGTAAACAAGCTGAACTTGACTCTCTTCGCGCTGATCGAGATTCTAAAATTCAGGAGTATGCGAAGATGCTTGAAATGGCACGCCATACTATGGAGAAACTCAAAGAACGCCTCACGGAAAGATTCTCCTACTACGCAGGTGAGTTTCTCGCCGAGCGCTGTACGCTGAATTGGGAACCGGCTAAGCGGAGCCTTGGCCAGGAGGGTGAACAACTTAGTTTTCCCCAATTCACTGTTGAAATGACTTCGGCTCTTTCCCAAGCCACGGGGTCTCCACGAAAAGACGAATATCAAGTGTCAGAATCCCAGAAAGAATTCATCGACCTTGCGTTTAGGATGGCTCTTTTCGACTCTGTCCGGGAAAAAAACGAGCGGGCCATGCTGGTTATCGAGACCCCCGAGGCCAGCCTTGATGCGGTCTTCGTTGACCAAGCTGGGAGGCTTCTGAGGAAATTTGCCATAAAGGACAAGCTCGCTCGAAATGTCGTCATTGCCACGACAAATCTCAACCGGGAGAATATGCTGAGGTCCTTGCTTGGTTTGGATGAACCAGGTGACTTAAAGAGTAAACGTGAGGCCCCCAAACGTGTGATTAACCTCCTCGCCGAAGCAGCTCCGAATGCAGCCATGCGTAAATATAGGCGGCAGTATGAAGAGTCATTTGAAAAAGCTATGGAGTTTCGCAAATAGCCAATGCAAGCTTATACTACTCAGGTTTGGTTAGTTTTCTTGATGGGTGCAGCACAGAAGGCAGGTTTGTTGCCCATCCCAAAAAGGCTTTTTCACAGAATAATTTACCTTTCCAACTGTCTTGCTCCGTTGTTTGAGGCCACCCCCACTGCAGCCACAATCGTCAAATATAAACGGGGACCATTTTATCCGACTCTTCAGTGGTATCTCGATCGACTGGCAGTCCTCGGTGTCTTGAAGGTTCAGGACGTTGAGTACTTGACCGATAAGCATGGCGTTTGGATGGAAGCCATCTATTTAACAAATAGCACAACTCGCCATGTGATTAACACTTGTACACAAATCCGCTATGGTCGTCAGATAGAGGAATACCTTACTGAAATGATTTTTGCGGTCGCTTCCATTAGCAGTCGCACATGGGACAGTGCTGCCCTCTATGATTCGACTTACGATGAGGCCGGCAAAACAGAAGGTGCGTTTATCGATTTCTCAGATCCGTCCAATAACCTCTCTGTGCAAACCGCACGTGCCTTTCAAACTGTACTACCCAAAGGAATAGTAATCTCCCCTAAAGAAGAGATGTTCCTTTACTTAAGATTCCTTGAGGCTCAAGCGGCCAAGGTGGCAGCATGACGCAGATTGATACCGATGAACTCAAGGCAATTGCCAGAAATAACTTCAATCGTATACCCAGTGTGCGTGGCGACCAGCCCAAAGCCTTCTTCCAAACGCTTCTAATCTGGCTTGCAGAATGGAGCGGGATCAAGCAATTTCGGCAAGACATCACTCTGGGATACTGTGCCCTTGTTTTGGCTCCCGAGATTGTCACAAGGGGCATCGTTCCCGAGGGGGGCAATGAGGTCTTTTGTTTCAAAGACGATAAGACCCCCCTTCTGGGCGGAAACATTTATATTACTGACTACGCGCTAAACCGGGTTTTCTGCTTTGCCGGTGGGTGCAAAGATCTCAACGATACCATTCGGATGCTCAAAAAAAACGGAGTTTCGGATTTACCGTTTGTGGCGTTCGACACGGATTCTCAGACCGTCTATGTGTTTGAAGACGGTGGAGAAAAGATAACTTGGAAATTTTTACTACGGGAGGACATTCCAAGGCCATTCACGATCGACGTATTTGAGGAAATGCTCGAAGATGTTTACGTGCAAAGCTTAAAATATCCTAATGGCTATCCTCCAATTTGGTACAATGCGAAGGAACGGATCCCATGCAAGGAAACTGAAATGGTCATCCAAAGCCATGTAGCCTGCATCCTCCGAGCAAGAGCTCAGGGATGCAGAACATCGGATTCCAAACCAGAATGGCTCATAGTAATCGAAGAGCAGAACAATGCTGGGCGTGTAGATATCGCTGTTTACCGAGATCAGTCGTGTATTGTCGTCTCGGAACTCAAAGTCCTGCGTCAATACCGTTATCCTGACCCGAACAGAAGGAAAAAGAGGCTTGAAGCTGCAAAAACGCGGGAACAGAAGAAAGCGGCCATGGCGCCAAGCCCCGTGTCCGCGGAGACAAACGAGAAATGGGCGCTGCGAGGTGCCCGTCAGGTGAAACGATATAAGATCGCTGATGGCGCTAAGTCCGCCGCGCTGATTCTATACGACATGCGTGAAACAAATGCTGACCTCCCAGGCGTAAAGACACAATGCATTGACGGAGATGTCAGATACTTACGGTATTACCTTCATAACCAACTTCCAGATGAGAGATGATTTTGCCTATGGAACCAAATTCACCACTCAATTTGAACTTTCATATCCAGGGTCAGAATTGGTCAACGGCAACAGATCTTCCAAGAATGCCACGTCATCGCTGGTATTTCGTGAAAGAGGCCTTCTCTCCCGGACTTGTTGAGCAGGCCATGGAAGCGGCACATTGCAAACCAGATGATGTCGTTCTCGATCCCTTCTGCGGAAGTGGTACCTCTCTCGTAGCTGCGGCAGCCAAAGGCTTTATTACGGTGGGATGCGAGGTGAATCCCTTTCTTGCATTCGTGTCGCGCACGAAACTCTCGCCGAGCGGTCATCTTTCCCTTAAAAAGCATTTTCCAGGTGTCTTGCTGGCAATTGAGCGTGGGCGAAAGTCTGCTCTGGAGAAAAGCTCCACATTCACTGCATCAGAGGGGAAGAAAAAGTGGCTATTCAATACTGAGATTGTTCGATCTTTCGAAGGCGGCTGGTGTAATACGGAGAGCATCCCGATGCCAACTCGTAACCTCTTGCGGCTTGCTCTTGTTGGTGCAGCCATGGATTGTTGCAATGCTACACAAGATGGGAAGTGCCTCCGTTACCGTAAGGATTGGGAAGATGAGAATTTTGGTCGAGAAGAGTTCCTTGATAGTTTTGAATCCCGCGTCGCGCAAATGACGGAGGACATCAAGGAAGCACCGCTCAAAGCGTCAACATACCGGGTTCACCACGGTGATTGCCGACAACAGCTCTCTTCGGGAGGAATCCCGAAGTTCAAACTTTGTATCACATCACCTCCATATCTAAATTCTTTCGATTACTCGGACATTTACCGCCCCGAAATGTTTTTGGGGAAATTCGTCAGGGACACGAACGAATTGCGCGCTGTGCGACTCCGTACAATTCGCTCCCACGTTCAAGCTTCCTGGTTGCCTCCCACGGAGGACGATTTTGGACCTCTATACTTCAACAGTATCACCGCTCTTCGTGAACGGAAAAAAGTGCTATGGGATCGACGTATCCCCACAATGGTTCAAGCGTATTTTGAAGACATGAAGAACGTTCTTACTCGCCTCAAACAGCACGCCCATGCAAAAGCTCACCTATGGGTTGTTGTTTCGACCTCAGCTTATGCTGGGGTCGAAATACCTGTTGATCTTATCATTGCTGACATTGCTAGTAAAGTAGGTTGGCGACTCAAGGAAATCGGTGTCATTCGCAAACTTCGCAGTTCAGGTCAGCATCTCAGAACTATTCAGGAGGAAAATAAAAATTCGCTGCAACTCCGTGAAAGCGCAATTGTCCTAACTGCGAACTAATATTATTTAGAGGGGGGGGACAGCGACGTTTATGAAATTATGTTTTTTTTGCTTAACGACTGGATATTCCAACCAAAACACTCTGCGGACAAACCGAAGAATGTTTACGTTAAATGGAGGCATATAAGGATATCTATAGACCTATTCCTCCAACGTTTTATACTTCAAAACAAATTCAACTGCCCCCCATCATCCTTCCCAGCACTCGCCAATATCTTCTCCACCATCCGCTGCGACAACCCCCACCTGGTCGCCAGTTCCCGCCCAGTGATCCCGCCCCGGTCATACTCAGCCCGGATCGCATCGTCACGGATCTGCCGGAGCAGATAATCGATGTTCCTGATGTAAAGATTCTGGCCCCTGAAAATCTGGGCCAGGATCAGGGTGATTTCAACCCCCCGTCCTGGCCTGTGCTGCTCTATGTGTTCGGCGATCCGCTGCAAATCGCCGGGCAGCTCCTCAATGGCCGGCTGATACTCGTCAGGTATGTCAATTACCCTGATGCCCAACGCTGACGCCCTCCCTTCTCGCCCAGTCCTTGAGCGCCTCGATCACCGCGCTTTTGTCCTGCACGCTGCACCATTCCAGCCGGTCACGCATTGCCACCCGCCGCACGAATGCCAGCAGCGCCCCTTCCGATCCGTTCCGCACCACCCCGGCCTTGTGCAAAGTAATCCATAAAGCCCGTATCTTCTGTGACTGCGGGTCCCTGGGAATGGTAAGGCCGGGCAGTTCAGGCTGATATTTCGGCTTCCAGCCCAAGCGGATGAAATGCCGCAGCACCCTTTCCGCCTGGTTGTCATTCAACTTGGCCGCCGTGTTCTTGCCCGTGATCCCCCGCAACACGTCCCGGTAAACCTCCTCGGTCAGGCCCAGCTCCTTCTTGGCAATATGGATCTTCGCCAGGTTCTTCTTGCTCGGCATGGCTACTCCTCCACCGTCCTCTGGCTTCTGGTCATCATCGCCCGCTCGATGGGCAGTAATCCTTCATCCGCTCCCTGTGAGTGTTCAGCCGTACTCCGGAAATTGCCGGATGCCTCCAGTTCACGCCGCACTGCCTCGTTTTTCGCATCCTCGGCGTCGGCCAGTCCCCAGGCGATCTTGATCATGTACTGATGGCTGCCCAGCGGCAGCCGCAGGCTGTCCCGGCGCTCACTCATCTGTTCCATGGCCTGCGCCCACAGCCTGGGCGGGCACGGCCGGGCCGGGCTGCCCTTGATCTGCACGTGCCCCTGCGCCACCAGGGCGGCTATCTCATTGACCAGGCGCAATGCCTTGCGCGGCTGCATCGATCCCCCCGCCGGCCTGAAAAGCGCCAGGTATCCCAGCAGTTGGCTTTGCACAGCAACCGGCAGGGCCAACGCCGCAACCAGCACTTGCCGGGCCACCGGCTCATTCAAAAACCACTCCAACGGCGCCGTGGCCCCGCATGTCTGGCACATGCCTTTCACCGCCTCACCTCCGCGATCCCGATGCCGCTGATGCCGATGTATTCCACCCCGGTGTCCCGGTCGGTGATCACATACACGCCGCGCCGGCCCCCGGCCGCCACATCATCCAGCAGCACCCCGGCCCGCACCACCTGCACCCGCCGCTGCCGATCGTCGGGGATGGCATAGCCGGTCTCGTTCGCGGCCTCTCTCTCCTTGAGCCAGAGTGTGTCGAGCCATGCGAAAATCAGCACCAGCATCCCCAGAAATATCAACCCTATGCGCATCATGTCACCGATCCTTTACTTTGATGATCTCCGCCCAGCAGCGGCAGGTCGGGCAAACCACATTGTTCGGCAGGTCGCGCTCCGGGCAGCCGTCCGACCGGACCGGCTTGCGTTTCCGCACCACGTCAAACTTCCCGCACTTCCCGCATTCACCGGTGATCAGCACCGTCCGCGTCTTCTTTATCATGGTTCCCTCCGTCGCCAGTGTTGCAGTCAACGACATCGATATGCCTGTAGGAGGTGATCAACAGCCCGCCTGTTCCCGGGGGCACCTTGATCCGAGGCGCTCTGTCCATCCGAATCCACTTCTCCATCGCCAGCGCCAGGCCGGCGAAAACCCCGGCAATAAACCCGATCAGGAATATAATGGTCGCGTCAACGCTCATCAGTCCCGGTCCTCTTCAGGGGCCACCGCGTCGTCCATCGCCTGGCCGATCTCATCCAGGGCTCCGATGGCCTGGTCGATCGCGTCGATCACGCTGTAATCGAGATCGCCCCAGTACCCAGCCGCTTTGGTGAGCGATTCCTTTGCCGTCTCGATCCGCAGCCTGGTGTACTGCCGCGCCCGCTTCTTGGTCCATTCCATCGGTCATCTCCTCCGCTCGAAATGGTGGCACTTGTCTGTCATCTGTCTTCTGTCTTCTGGTATGGCTGCTCATCAGGCCCGGGCCACCACGCCCGGACGATCCCGCCGGCGGCGGGATTTCGCTTCATACCCCCGAAAAATCCATCTGGACCTGCCGGTACTCGCCCCGTTCGTCCCGCTCGTACATGCGGTAGTACACCCGCGAGCCGGTCACCTTGATCGCGTCGGCAATGGCCTCCATGGCCTTTTTCCACGTCGCGTCTTCGATCTTGAGGTTGCGCAGAGCCAGAATCCTCTTGCTGTTGATTCTGCCTTTCTTATCGACTTGAAAGGCGCTGTCGATCAGCGCCCGGATCTCCGCCCGGCTGTCTTTTGTCCACTCCCGCAGGCAGTCGTCGATCAGGGATTTCGCCACCTGCAGCCGCTCGTCAAAATCAAGCTGATCGGACACGGCCCGCAGAATCTGGTACCTGCCGTCAAACGAGGTCAGCGTCACATTCCCACGTGCCCCGCCCAACTTTGCTCCGTACTGCTCGGCCGACATATCAAGGAACGCCTGCATCTCATCGCCCAGGCGGTCTTTAAATGCCGTTACCACGGCGGACAACTTTTTCGCCTCCTCTATGACCGAGCGGACAAATTCATCCCTGAGCAGGTCCTCTTCCTTGATCGACTCGACCGGCACCAGGTGTCCGGCCGCGTTCTGCCGGTATCCCTCCGGTATGGCTATTTTGGTCATCAGTTCGCCCTCCTGTTCAATTCCTGCACCGCCCGCAGATTCCGCAGATGGAACCACCTGTACACTTTGGTCGAAAACAGATCCGCCGCGTACACAAGCTGCAGCATGGTCAGCGGGGGAATACTTTCGTTTTCCAGCGCCTCCCTGGCCAGCTCGACAAACCGCCGGGCCTGCTCAACCGCGTCCGCAAAGTACCCGTCGAGAATCTCATCCTCAGCGAACCGCGGAACCATCCTCGCCCCCTCATCGAACGCGAATTTCCGGATTCTGTTGATCTTCTCCATCAACAGTTGATCTGTCAGCAGCCCCTGGGACACGCTTTCCTGCAGATCGGACAGGTCCCGGGCAATCATTTCCAGTGTGGTATTCATAGCCGTCTCCTTCGTTTTTAATTGGTCCGTAAGTCGCATTTAAGGCAGGCTTTATACAGCCTGATTGTCCTTGGGTTCCCGGCCCGGCTGCCGATCCGCCCGGCCCGCTCCCAGGTCTCGACACAGCGCAGCGGAGTGATCCGCCCCAGCACCGGGCAGTCGATGCCGTCGCCGGCGCCGTAGATCCGCATCACCCGCCGCTCGATCCTGTCCGTCGATGCCCCGTACTTGCCCGACAGCACCAGGGATATGGTGGTCGGCGACACACCCAGCTCCCTGGCCACCGCCGCTGTTGATTTGTTGGCCGTCTGCCGTCTGAGGATCTCCAGCCATATCTCGCTCATGGTCAACCTCCGAACAGCCCGGCGGGCGGGTCTATCTGTTTGAGATTGACCAGCATATAGGTTGTCGATCGCCCATCCTTGCCGGTCCGCCGGACATAGCCATGCTTTTCAAGCTTCCGCACATACCGGTCCACTGTCCCTGGGGTCGCGCCCGAGGGGATGACCAGGTCGCTTTTGGTGAAGCGATGCTTGGCCCGTATCAGTTTCCAGATTTTGCTCCGCTGGGATTGTTTTTTAGGCCGGTTGGGCGTCGGTCTTTTGTCCAGATCGCCGACCACCCGCCATGTCGGATTACGCCGCGGCGGCCCGTACTCGCCGCTGCGCAGCGGCTCCGGATTGTCGGCGATTTCCTTCAGATAGCCCTCCCTGGCCAGCTTATCCATGACCCGCAGCACCTGCCGCCGGTCGTGTTCAGCGCAGGCGATCATCTCGCCGAGGGTGACCGGCTTTCCGCCCCGCTCCCGCAGGCAATCGATCACCGATCCCAGCAGCGTCATGACCGGCCTCCATTGCGCACCGTGGCCAGGTGCTCCGCTGTGACCAGGTCCAGGCTGTTGCGCCTGGCAAGCTGCTCGGCCCGGCTGAACCAGATCATCGTCCGCCGGAACTTGCCGTGCCCCCGCTCATGAATGAACTTGATCCCGTCCGGGGATATCTTCGCCTCGCAGATCTGCTCCGCGATGGAGGCGATATCATCCATGTCAAAGGCCCGGAACCGCACCACCACCGAAAACCGGTCGTACAGGTGCCGGAACCGTTTCAGTTTCTGATCAAGCTGGTGCATGCCGACCATGACCACCGGCGCATTGGTGATGTCGTTGAGATCCCGCAAGACCTCCACCATGCCGCCCCGGCACAGGTAGTCCACCTCATCGACGATCAGGGTCCGGGGCTGATCGATCAGCATGTCCACCGCCTGGTTGAACAGGTCGTCCGCCTTGAACGCCGGCTGCTCGCCCAGTTCAGCGACAATGCGCGATAAGAGCGCCCGGCGGGACATGATGTCCGTGGCCCGGATATAGGGGCAGTCGTTGTCCGCCGCGTATTTCTGGGCCGTCTCGGTCTTGCCCGTGCCCGGCTCGCCGAACACCAGGGCCATGCCGATCCGGCCTTTCACCGGGGTCTCGACCACCTCCATGCCGGCCAGGAACTGCTGGACATTGCGCGTGATTGCAAACTCCTTCTTCATGCGGTATATTCTCCTCTGTTGGATTAAGGTTTTTTTGAGGCCCGGCGTTCCAGCGCCGGGCCTCGCCTTTTATTGCTCTGCCTGCTCGTCGGCCAGGATGCGGTATTTGCGCCGCAGGTCGCCCTCCAGCTGCATGTACATCCGGCCGCCGCGGCTCTGGTAATACTCGCCCAGCCACTCGGCGTTGGCCCTGGTGATGTAGCCCAGCTTCCTTGCCGAATCCCTGATCTGTCCGTACTTGTCCGAATCGGTGTAGATCAGCACCACCTTCTCTTTCGGCCGCTCCAGCTTGACCTCTCCGGCCGGCGCCGTCAGGGCGGCGCTGTCCAGGGCTATTTCGTCCATTTCCCGGTCCGCGCGCCGGTCGGCCTCGATGGCCTCCACAACTCTGGCCGCTTCTTCCAGCGCCGGCGTGGTGTACTCCTCGGCCGGTTTCGGCATGTCGATGATGTTGGCTATCCTGGCCTCCCGATGCTCCAGGATTTCGTGATGGATTGTGGCCACCGCCGTGGTCTTGGCCAGCTTGCGCAGCTCCCGGCTGCCGGCCTGGACGATCTGCTTCTGCAGCGCCTTGGACCGGGCCGCGATCTCCGCCCGGTCATGCCCGAGCCGCAAGGGATCGACCGCCGTGCACAAAAATTTGCCATCCTCTCTGAACAGGTAAACGGTGCCGAAATCCGTCGGGTCCAGCTTGACCCGCACTGTCTGGCCTTCCAGCCCGGCCAAAGTGTCGGCGATGTAGTGCCGCCGGTCGATCTGAACGCCCTTCTTGGTGATCCGCCGCAGCCCGTCGCCTTGGGGCGCCTCGGCCAGCAGCACGTCCAGCGCCCGCTGGTCGGTGATCCGCCGCTCCGTGCCCTGCCAGGCCCGCGCCACCTCGGCCGGCGTTTTCCCGTCCAGGCCGTGGTGCGGATTTTGATGATAGATGGCTTCGCACCAGCGGTCGCACAGCACCTGGAATTGCTCGGCGGTCATGTTGACCTCCACCGGTTCGCTGTCCCTGTCCATGAGCCGGTCGGCAAAGCTGCGCCGGGCCTCGATGGCCTTGCGGTCGGCCACGCTGTGCCCGACATATCCGGGCAGCAGCTCCACGATCCCGTGCGAAAATGTCCGGAAGGCCCGCTCGATGTGCGGCTTGGCCTCCGGCGTGAACGGCGGGCAGAGGACCTGCTCGATCTTGAGGGCCTCGAACACGCCCACTAGGTGCCGGGAAACGTAGTCCGCACCGTTGTCGGTCTTGGCCGCCTCGGGCACGCCCCAGTCCAGAATCGACCGCCGCACCAGCCCGGCCACCGCCGTGCTCCTGCTGGTCTTGGCGACCAGCAGCTTAAAGCGCCTGGTGTACACGTCGATGACGCCGATAAGGGCATGCCGGCCATCAACCAGCATCACGTCTGTGGGCGTTGAATCGAACTCCCAGAGCTGGTTGAGCCGCTCCACCTGTTCGTCGGCCTGGCCGAAGGCGAACATGTGCGTGGACTTCCATTCATCCGGGTTGCGCATGTACAGGTACAGGCTCTTGTGCTCGATCTTCCAGCGGTTCACGAAGCGGCGGATCGCCGCGATATGCGGGGTCTGCCCGTTAAAGCGGGCCTGCATGCCGTCGCTGATGGTCTGGACCGTGCAGTGCGGGTGCGTCACCAGCATGGATATGGCGAAATCCTGGTGCTGCCCGGTCAGGGTTGTGGTCCCCCGCCTGGGGTTATGATAGTGGTTGGCCAGGGCCGCCGGGCCGCTCTCGTTGTAGAGCCGTTGCCAGCGGAACAGGGTGGAAGGGGAGACGACCTTGACGATGGAGCGGATCTCGTCAGGCAGGGCGATGTCGCCCCGGTTGAGCCGCTCGCAGTAGCTCCGGGTCCCCTTCTTGACGCTGGCAAACCCGGCGGTCTTGATATACACGTCCCTGGCCTTGAGCACCGTCAACCTGGCGTCGGCAATCTCGCGCTGCTCCCTGGGGAGTGCGGCGTACATCGCCAGCTGCTTCTCGCCGGCGATCCGCGCCTTCTCCTTTTCCTCGGCCTCCCTGCGGGCCAGGGTAGATCCGATCTTGCCGGCCAGCCCCTTGCCCTCGCTAATCGCCAGGGCGGCCAGGTGGAGGCGGGTTTCCTCCGGCAGGCTGGATACATGATATTCCCGCCCGCCGCCCCGGCCGTTGCGGGGCCGGTTGCGCCAGTTTTTCATTTTGCCCCTGTACTGAATGGCCCTTTCCGTTCCGGGCATCCCAGGCAGTCCGGCCAGTTCCTTGGCGCTGTACCAGTCCCGAATCATGCCGCCTCCTGCGTATCAGAAGGGATGTCAAGATATTGGACCGGGCAGCCTTTATCCTTCAGCCAGGTCAATACCCGGCGGTCATTCCTGCTGCCGTTGATGGTTTCGCTCACCTGGGTGGCGCTTTTCATGACCAGATCCCTCTGAATGTCAACCAGCTTGATGCCATGGCGGAACATCCAGCTGCGGATCTCTGCGGTGTTTCTCATAACTCGGCCTCTATCCGTTTCATGCGTTTCCGTGCATCCCTGGCCCGGTGGTACTGCTTGGCCCAGGCCAGCAGCTTGGCGTCCTGGTCGCCGATGATCTGCCAGCCCAGCGGCTCGACCATGGCTCGCAGCGGCTCGATGCTGCCGACCACGGCGCAGAATATGGGCAGCGCCTTGATGGAGGGGATGTGCTCCTTGTCCTCCTGGTTGAGCCACTTCTCCAGGGTGGCCAGGGACAGCCGGGACCCGTTGCCCTTGGTCAGCCGGACGCCGTAGCGCTCCGCCAGGGCGTTCATCGCGTCGCAGACCTGCTCCCTGGATTTGCCGCACTGGTCGGCGGCCGCAGCCATGCTGGCCTTGATGTCCCGCAGGACGTTCATGGTCGGCTGCTCAAAAATGGAAAGCTGTTTCATTTTTAATGGGCGTATAGATGGATATACTCTTTCCCTATACGGCCGTGCAGGGAGCCAGGTTGGGTGCCACTTGGAATGAAAACATGGACAAGACACCCTTCATACCGATCCATGCACGCTGACATGGCAAGTTGATCTGTGATTATATCCTTGAGGCCCTTAACCAGATAGCGACGACCATTGATGAATACGCCGCGTTTAGTGACACGCCTGATCACTATTCTTCCACTGTCCGCCATACCCCCGCTCCTCCATCCATTCTTTTTTTTTCTCCGGACGTTGACCGGCTTAATTCCTTGGTGTAGTTTGAAATTAGAATTGTGTAACTTTTCACAACTTTTACTACATTTTTAAACTACGTTTTTATAATTATCAAGGGATAATTTTTAATTTCGTAGTTCAGGGGCGATAAGTTTCCCGTGTTTGGTTTTCTATTTGCCCGAAAATATTAAATATACTCTTTGTTGGCGGGCGAAAAAATTAATTTCGGAGTTATTTCGGAGTTCCTGTGTCAAACTACGAAATTAACAATGAAGGGTTTGCCGATAGATTGAAATTGTTAATCGGCGATGAAAAACCCTTTCCCTGGGCGAGCAACATCGGCTTGACGCCAGGTGTTTTTAACAGAATGTGGAACGAAGGAATACCGCCAAAAGCGCAGCATCTCCTATTGATATCAAAAAAAACAGGGGTTTCTCTTGATTGGCTGCTCTCCGGTGTCGGTCCAATGTATATCAAGGACAAAGGCGAGGAGACTACCAAAGATCGCGGCTTTGTTTATATCCCAAAACATGCTGCCCCAGATCCGGAAGAATTCGACTATGTGCCAATGGCGGAGGTCCAGCTATCGGCCGGTAACGGTGCGTTTGTGTTGTCGGAAGACATGCAGGAACACTACGCTTTTCGGAAAGACTGGCTTTCCCGGACGGTCAGCAGCGCCAGGAACGCCGTCCTGGTCCATGTGACCGGCAATTCCATGGCGCCCACCATCATCGAAAACGACGTGGTCATGCTCGATACCGCCCGCCGCCACGTCTACGACGGCAAGATTTACGCCCTGCGCATGGACAACACCGTCATGGTCAAGCGCCTGGCCCTCCGCCCGGCCGACCGCATCCTCGTAATCTCCGACAACAAGGAGGAGTACGAACCCTACGAAGCCGACCGCAAAGACATCCACGTCCTCGGCCAGATCGTCTGGTTCGCCCGCACCCTCGTAAAAACCGACTGAACATCCAAACTTCAAACATCTTTCCCGAGGGGGAGGGAAGAAATGCTCTGGACGTATAAAACCGAAGTAGGGACATTCTGGATCAAGCCCAACAATAAATTCCGTTTCACCCTGGGCATTAACGAAGAGGTCCTGGGCAACTACAACACCCCGAACCAGGCCGCCGAAGACGTCTCTTCCCGCACCACCGGCCACCTCCTCTGGGACACCTACTCCCCCACCCCCACCCCCTCCGACCTAACCCAATGGAACTTCTACAAAAAATAATATGAAGCGTTTCTTGGATGTTACATTGCATGGCCCACAGCACTTTTCGAGTGCTCCTGGCGACAACCTCTGTTCAAGGGCACGGAGGCAATGTCGTCTCTGGTGGTACCTGGCCAGACCAGGGAAACATTAACAAAGGAGCATATTATGGCCAAAACAAAAGACCGTAAGCTCAAAAAGGTGCATGTACCTGCACACACGAAGAAAGTTAAGGGAAAAACTGTTAAGGTGCGAGAACATTATCGTTCCACACCTGACTGATTTCTTCCTTAATTAATTCGTGTTGCTGTGGCGCCGTGCAGTTCTCATTAACAGGCCTATGAAGTGAATCCTATAAGGAGATAGAAATGCCAGAGACAAAGACAAGAACACTTCATTATAGACGTATTGCCTGGATAGACGATGCAAATAGCGAAACACTTCAAAAATTAGTAGAAAATGCACATAGACTCATGTCAAAAACTAAAGATCGTACATTCCCTTATGGTCGGGGTGAAATTCAAGGCCTTCGCATAAAGGAAAAAAGAAATGTAGGATTATTTCTTCATATTTCTTATTCCATCCCAGATCAACCAACATCTATAGTGCCAAAACCATCAGAAATAGACGAAACTGATGTAGGTACAGCAAACCCGCCCAGATTATATGATTTTATGGAAGGCGATGTAATGATATTACTACGCGATAACCATTTGGTTTATTGCTCAAATGGCGCACATGAATCGGTCCTTCAGACATACTTTGAGCATTGTTTAAACAAAATAGGCTATGAAGATCCATGGGGTGCTTTTAGCATTGAAAAAGTTGCAAATGTTGACAAAACCAGGCTTTTGCGCGACGAAGGTGTACAGAGATTGAAATTGGGTGCATCTCTTTATGATGCTTCTGTCGATTACCTTGCAAGACATCCCGGTCAAAGAACAATTAAAGACAAGCTAGTAGGGAGAATTCGTGATGAAATTTTAGATATTTTTTCAGAAGACTCTAATAGTGAATTACGTGAATATCATGACAGGGAGAACCTTCAGGTTTTACTGGAGATTAGGTTTGACAGTAGAAAAAAAGGTGGCGAAATAGGAAGAAAGAGAATAGAAAAAACAGCAGAAAAACTTGTTGAAGAAGAGGATGAAGGTTTTGTTATTGTTACTGGTACCGGAAAACAGCTAAAACCAAGTGAGGTAGTATTGAATACAAAGAAATCAATTAAAATAATGGGTAAATCAGTAAATTGTTCCGATGCGTGGAAAAAGTTAGAAAATTATATGAACGAGCTTCACGACCTTGGAATGCTAGCGCAGTGAAAAACCAATTAGATATTAAAAAAGTAATTTTTGGTATTACCATCTTTCTTTTTGGTACATTTACATCATATTGTGGTCAACCGTTAATTCATGGAAATGACAATGCTCTTGGAGTAATTGTTACAGTCTTTTCGATACTTGCTGGTTTTCTTGTTGCAATTATCGCTATCATTGGTGACCCACTCATTTTGTCCCCTGGTTCTTGGCGAATTGCTGAAAAATATCGGCAAACTGCACATAACAGACTTGTACGTCACAAGTGGCTCTTCCTGTTATACCTTATGACCCTCGGTTTTATTTTTGTAACAATGCTGATTCCTGCCACCTTGGTGAATACAGTTATTTGGTTTGAGCGTATCTACCTTTTTTTCGCTTCAATAGCTTTTATCCTGTCTTTACGACTTCCTGGAAGCTTAATGAAGTTACAGGAGGAGCGAATGGATAGTATAATAGAGAGCAGACGGTTGAGGGAGAATATTAGGCCGGCTAAAAAAAATAAAAATTAAGTTAATTTGAACCAGAATACGGTCCCAAACCTTGCGTTAATTTTCCCCAAAATTGGAAATTTGGCTCCACACCTGGTACATGTATAGTCGGCTTTAGCCCAAGTTTAATTTTTTGGGACTATTTCATAATCTTCACCAACCGTCCCCCAACCATTTAAACCAAAAACCCCCTTCGTTCCTGGTCTCATACCTTATGACCCCCTACATTGTTGACCATGGTGCCGACAGGGTAGACTGTCATCTTGTAAGGATCATACGGCCTCATGTATTCCGGGAAAGAAAAACCTTCTCTGATTGAATCAAGCCACAGGCCATAGCAATCCTTTGGCA
>Ga0209164_1001081_pt1 | contig 40643 bp, 42 predicted proteins | sample MTBNYHSulfiMetaG_FD_187458 | JGI IMG/M metagenome (GOLD analysis project Ga0209164, IMG submission 187458) | Enrichment culture microbial communities from rom New York Harbor, USA that are MTBE-degrading - MTBE-NYH (New York Harbor Sulfidogenic)... | ecosystem: Environmental > Aquatic > Marine >... | reverse complement strand
GCGCCGCCCCGGTGGGGTCCGGCGCCAGGAGCGCCGCCCAGGTGGGGTCCGGCGCTCAGACAGTCCTCGGCGGGGGCCCGCGGCACCTCAGACGCGATGCGTCCTCGGCGCCTACCCCGCCTGCGGAACTCGCGGCGGACCCCACCGGGGCGACGCCATCGCACGACACGCACGACACGCACGACAGGTACGACACGCACGACAGCACGACAGCACGACACGTATGACCACCAGTGACCGATGGACAGCGAGAGGACGGCCGGATGTTCTGTGACCAGTGTGAGCAGACCGCTCGAGGCGAGGCATGTACGACCGTTGGCGTGTGCGGCAAGAAAGAGGACGTCGCAGCGCTGCAAGACCTGCTGGTGAACGCGCTTCGAGGGCTCGCGGTGATCGCGATCGCGGCGCAAGAGCGGGGAATCGACACGTCCGAGGCCGGGCGGTTCACGTCCGACTCCTTGTTCACGACGCTTACGAACGTCGATTTCGACGCGGCGTCGATCGCGGAGAAAGTCGACGAGGCCGTGCGTCTGCGCGAGGAGCTCAAGTGCGAGGCGTGCACCGAGCTCCCGGGCGCGTTCGTCGACCTTACGCCCGCCACGTCTGTTGAGGGCATGGTCGAGCAGGGCATCGAGGCCGGCTCCCCGTGGGACACCTCGCGGGACGCCGACGTCCAGGCGCTGCAGCAGACCACGCTGTACGGCCTGAAGGGCGTGGCGGCATACGCGCACCACGCGCGGATCCTCGGCCAGGAAGACGAGGCCGTCTACGCGTACCAGTTCAAGGCGCTCGCCGCGCTGGAGGACACCTCGCTCACGCTGCAGGACTGGGTCGGACTCGCGCTCGAGTGCGGCGAGGTCAACCTGCGCGCGATGGAGCTGCTCGACGCGGCCAACACGGGCACATACGGGCACCCGGCGCCGACCGAGGTCCCGCTCGGCCACCGCGCCGGTCACGCGATCCTCATATCCGGCCACGACCTGCACGACCTGCAGCTGCTGCTCGAGCAGACCGCGGACAAAGGCATCGACGTCTACACGCACGGAGAGATGCTGCCGACGCACGCCTACCCCGAGCTCAAGAAGCACCCGCACTTCTTCGGCCACTACGGAACGGCGTGGCAGAACCAGCACAAGGAGTTCGAGGCGTTCCCCGGCGCGATCCTCATGACCACGAACTGCCTCATGCCGCCGCGCGACTCGTACCGCGACCGGCTGTTCACGAGCGGCCCGGTGCACTTCCCCGGCATCCCGCACGTGGAGGGCGACTTCCACGCTGTGGTGGAGAAGGCGCTGGCCATGCCCGGATTTGCCGAGGACACCGATGCCGGCAGCGTGCTCGTCGGCTTCGGCCGCAACACCGTGCTTGGCGTCGCGCCGCAGGTGATCGACGCGGTCAAGAACGGCGCGATCAAGCACTTCTTCCTGGTGGGCGGCTGTGACGGCGCCAAGCCGGGTCGCAACTACTACACCGACTTCGTGGAGCAGGCCCCCGACGACACCGTGGTGCTCACGCTCGCGTGCGGCAAGTTCCGCTTCTTCGACAAGCAGCTCGGCGACATCGGCGGCATCCCGCGGCTGCTCGATGTGGGCCAGTGCAACGACGCCTACAGCGCCGTGCAGATCGCCGTCGCGCTCGCCGACGCGTTCGAGGTCGGCGTGAACGACCTGCCGCTGTCCATGGTCCTGTCGTGGTACGAGCAGAAGGCCGTGGCGATCCTGCTCACGCTCCTGCACCTCGGCATCACCGACATCCGGCTCGGGCCGACCCTGCCCGCGTTCGTCACGCCGAACGTGCTGCAGGTGCTCGTGGACACCTTCGGCATCAAGCCGATCGGTGAGTCGGCTGCCGAAGACCTCGCCGAGATCCTCGGCAAAGAGGAAGAGGCGGCGTAACAGCGATGAAACACACGGCGGTTATCGTGGCGTTATCAGTGCTGGCAGTCGTGCTCGCCGCGTTCGTGGTGGTGTTCGCGTTCGGCACGCCGCAAGCTCCGTCTACCGTCGCGGGGGCCGGGTCGTCGCCTGGTCCGGCTCCCGCATCCTCCCCGCAGGGCTCCGCGGACGCTCCGTCCCAAGATCCGGCGGCAGAGGGCGAAATCCCCGCTCCCGACCCGAACAGCCCGCTCGCCATCCAGATACCGGGCTGTACGTGCCACAGCGACGATCCGAAGGTGGTCGAGGAGCACGCGCAATACCGTATGAACCAGTGTTTCGGCTGTCATGCCGACGGCATGCCCGAGATGGGCGGCTAAGGTTCACGCAACTTGTAGCCGATACCTACGACGAGTAATCGACAGGCCTAGCAGAAGGGCGGCTCGGGGGAGCCGCCCTTTGGCATGCAGTGCGACCGCGCGTTCAGCCGCGTGGATCGGCGACCACGCCCACGAACAGCAGCGTTCCGGAGCGCTCGTCCGCGATTGCGAAGATGAAGGGCCGGTCGGCGCGAAGCTCGAACGGCTCGGGCTCTATCGGGCCTATCGCCCCCATGGTCATGCCTATGGATGTGGCCGCGGCCGCCTCGGTGCCCTCCTCGTCCACGCGAAGGTACGTCTTGTGAAGCACTCGCGAGATCGCCAGACCCGGACCCGCTGCGAGCTGCTCGCTGATTCCGCTGAAGTCGGCCGTGAGGTAGTCGAAGGCGGAAGGCATGCCCATGGCGGCGAGTGTGCCGACCAGGTCGATGTCCTCGCCCCACTCGAGCTCGAACTTCGGCAACGCGACCGAGCCGTCGGCCGGCTGCATGTCTTGCCCGAGGTTCGCGAACCAAGCAGCGTTGCCGTCCCCAAGGAGCTCCCAGGCCGTCGCCTCGTCGGAGGGCACGACCACATACGCGGCGTAGCGTTCCCCTGCGTACGCCAAGCGCACCGCCTGGTATCTCGGGCTTTCGACGTATGGCCACGAGCCGTACGCGTTCATCATCTCGACGTCGACAGAATCCCCGTCTGCCAGCGTGAACGGTTCATCCTGCGTGCTGTCGGGCTCGAACTGAGATTCCCACTCGCCAAGGAAGTACACAGCGTTCACGAGCTCGAGAACCGCGCTGTCATCGAATTGGTCGATGATCTTGGGAATGAGGCCGCGGGTCTGTTCGTCCACCCAGCCGTTGACGGCATCCACGGCAGCGGGTCCCTGCAGGTCGAGTGTGCGGACCTCCGCGCCAAAGAAGTCTCGGTCCGCGTCGAGGAACTCCGGCTCGAGCGGTGCGCCGTCATCAGCCCAAATCGAGTTGGCAACCGCCAGGTCGGCCGTGTTCGTCTCGGCAAGCGACGCGAGCAGGTCGGCCCAGGCGGCGTTGGTGCGGGCGTGCTCCATGCCCTCGACGTGCAGTACGGCGTCCATCTCCTCGGCAGTCTGACCGCGCGCGCCGACCCGCGTCATCGAGAGTGCGGCGGCCACAGACAGCGGCGAGATCACGGTGTTCTCGCCCTGAACCGCGAGTTCGCGCGCAAGTTCGAGGCCGAAGTCGTTCACGGCGCCCGGGAGTGAGCCGTCCAGCACCGCCGAAGGGTCACCCGCGGCGGGGACGCCCGCAGCGACCGCGACCTTCGGCTGCACGCTCTCGCCGACCGACACGCAGCCGGCGACACCGGACAGGGCCAACACGATCGTCACCAGCAATGTCACCGAGCGTCTCATGAGGTCCCCCCGATCGCCGAACGTGTGCATGCACCTGTCGGACGAGCCGCATGCGCGTTCGGTTCTCGTTTCGCTCGCCGTCCTTTGGGCCCACTGGATTATGATACCGATGGAGCGGTGCGAGCGCGCCCACTCCACTGAACGCCCGAACAGGGAGACGCACATGCCTGAAGCGTTCCAATACGTCCGCGAACTTGCCGATGAGATCGGCCCGCGCCCGGCCACGACCGACGCGGAGGCGGAGGCGGCCGACTACATCGAGGATGTCATGCGCTCGCGCGGCCTCGACGTGGAGCGCCAGGAGTTCGTCTCGCCGCGCACGTACTCGTGGGCCTACGTCGGCTATCACCTACTCACGGTCGCCGCTGCGTTCGCGTCCGGCTTCATGCCGGTCTTGGCCTGGCCCGCGTTCGCGGTGGCAGCCATCTCGGCGTTCCTCATGTTCATGGACCTCGATACGCGCTTCGGCCTGTCCAGCATCATGCCGAAGGGTCCGAGCCAGAACGTGATCGCGCGGCATGTCCCCCGCGCCCGGCGTGGGGAACGGCTGCGGCGAGTCGTGATCGTTGCCCATTACGACTCGGCGAAGGCCTCCCTCGCGTTCTCTCCCGGCATGGTCAAGAACTTCGAGCTAACGTTCGGGCTCATGAAGGGGATCACTTTCGCGGTGCCCGTGCTGGTCTTAGTGGCGGCGGTGCCATGGAGCGAGCCGCTCGATCCTTGGCTTTGGTACGCGACAATGGCGGTCTCCGCCTACCTGCTCGTCCCCCTGCTCATCAACATCCACCGCGAGCTGTTCATGCACGCGGTGGACGGCGCGAACGACAACGCGTCCGGTGTGGCCGCGATGCTCGGCGTGATGGACGCGATCATACCGGCGAGCGAAGCCGACGTCACGGCCGCGACTCAACCGCTTCGCCGGGTGCCACAACGCACCTCTGCCGACGAAACCGCTGCACCAACCCGCCCCGCACCGGAGACGGAGTACGTCGAGGAAGGCGGCCTGCTCGCGTACGCGCCCGCGGGGGGTCAGGAGTCCGAGGTCACCGAGCTGCCGGACGACTTCCAGTGGGCACAGACGCCCGGTCCCGCCGAAGGCCAGGCGAGCTTCGAGCTGGATACGGTGGAGTTCGAGCCGGTGACCCGGACGCGCGAGAGCATGGGACGTTCGGCTCCTGCCGAGCCGCCCGCCGCCGAGCCGCCCGCCGCCGAGCCGCCGCCCGCTCCCACCGCGTTCGTTGAGCCGGCGTCCGTCGAGCCCACCCGCGAGCGTCCGTCGCTGACCGGCTCGTGGGGCGACGTCGAGACCGACTTCGATGCCGACGGTGTGCCGGACCTCGCCGAAGCGGACTACGACGACGAGCAGAAGCGCCGCGAGTTGTTCGGCATGCCGGAGGGCGACTCGCCCGAGCCGGCTCGGGCGCGTGTTCGCGAGCCTGAGCGCAAGCGTCCGGGCCTGTGGTCCCGCATTCGCGGCCGCGACAAGGGCGAGGGCGCCGGCGTCAGTTCGTGGCTGGGGGTGGGCCGGGATTTCGACGCGCGCAAGGAAGGTCGCGACATCGGCTCGTGGGAGAACTTCGAGGAGGAAGACGACGATTTCGGGTTCAAGGGCGGCTGGGCTGGAGACGACCCGATCGGCGACCCGGACTTCGCGCGCAACGAGGCCACCCGGATCCGCAAACGGGTCACCGAATCGATCGACCGAGCGCTGTCCGAGAAGGAGGTCTGGTTCGTGGCCACCGGCGCCGAGGAGGTCGGCACCGTCGGCATGAAGGCGTTCCTCGGCCAGTATGCCGACGACCTGCGAGGCGCGCTCATCATCAACCTCGACAATCTCGGCGCGGGCACGCTGCACTGGGTGACCGAGGAGGGCATGGTCCGCAGGTATCACTGCGATCGCCGTCTCGCCAGCGCGGCACGCCGCGTTGCCTACGAAGAGGAGCTGCCCGTACGAGGGCGGCCGTACCGCGGGCTGTCGACCGATGCCACGCCGGCTCTGGCTCGGGGCTACAAGGCCATCAGCATCATGGCCTTCGACATCAACGAGCGTTTGCCGAACTGGCACTGGCGTACCGACACCTCGGACAACGTTCGACCGGAGAACATCGAGAATGCCGTGCGGCTCGTGAAAGGCATCGTGCGGGAGAGCTAGGAGGCCGGCGCGGTGCGGCCGCGGCTACTCGGCCGAGGTCTCCTCGGCAGGCTCGATGGGCACGGCGCGGCGCACGGCGAACCGGTCCGCGTAGAACGACAGCACGGTGCCGGCGATGGTGAGCGCGGCTGCGGCCCAGAACACCGGCAGCATCCACGTCGAGCGCTGCAGCGCCACGACCACGAACGCGAACACCACGAAGCCCAGGTGCAGCAGGCCAGAACCCGTTTTCGTGAGCCGTCCCTCGGTCAGGTATGAGGGGCCCCGCGCACCGGCGATCGTGAGTACGACCACGGCGACCTGGATCAGGCCGGCGAGCAGCAGGTAGGCGGCCAGACCCGTGGCCAGGTCACCCGTCCCCGCCCCCACGGCAACGCCGGCGAGCAGCATCCCGGCCGACACGGCGATCAGGGCGTTTCGCGAGAACAGTCTCTTCGGCACGCACAGGCCCATCACCACTACGAGCAACACGACCTGCGGCGCTGCCAGCGCGTTCATCACGGCCACGAAGCCGGCGTACTGGGACTGCTCCCAGCCGGGGACCGTGCGCTGGGCCCACCAGGCGTATAGGGTGCCGGCGAACGACTGGAACCCAAGCGAGCCGAAGAGTGCCACGGTCGCGACCGTGAGCGAGTAGTCCCACGTCCGGCGTAGGGGCGTTTCGCGTGCATCCTGGTTCACGGGCGACCTCCTCTCTTACGCGTAGCTGTGCGCGCCCGGCACTATGTAGGTAGCGAGATACGTGAGCACCAAAACGACGAAGGACAGGACCGCCAGTGCCGCCACCCACCGCCACATGCCGCGTCGGCGCAGGTAGAGGCGAGCGTGAAGGTACGCCGTGTACAGCAGCCACATCATGATCGACATGTTCACCTTGCCCGACCACCACCACGACTCCCCGGACCACGCCAAGATGGCCCACGGGAAGCCGAGCAGCATGCCCGCGGTGAGCGGCAGGTAGCCGAGGCGCGCCCAGCGATAGGCGGTCGTCTCGTAGGCGGAGAACTTCGTGCGCACCATGTGCACGGTGGCAACGAACGAGACCGCGAACGCTCCGTACGAGACGAACAGCATGGGCGGGTGCACCCACATGTACCAGGTGTTGTAGTAGAACTGGCGCTGTGCCTCCATGCCCTGATACGCCGCGAAAGACCCTTGGTTCAGCCCAGTACTCATGGCCTGCAGGTACCCCCCATACTGGCCGAGGAACTGTGGCAGCGGTTCGGTGAACGGCCGGCCCCACAGCACCGCGCCGGCCGTGAGTGCGGCCGCGATGAACGCCACGCCCGGCGCCAACTCCTCGCGGTGGCGGCGCATCACCAGGCCCATGACGGCCACGATGAGCGCCCAGATGTACAGCTTCTCGGACTCGACCCATAAAGGGACCGCGACGTGTCCGGTGACCTGGCCGGTTTCCGGGCTGACGACCGCCGCCGCGTCGTGGAGGCGCCAGTGGAACCACGCCAGGACGCCTTCACCGGCGATCAAGAGCGCCGCTAGCGACGCGACGGCCCAGCCGAGCCACTTGCGCAACGGCGGCATCGCCGCGACGAGCGCCACCGCAACACTGGCGGCGAGCAGGAGGGCCTGGGCCGGACGCCCGACCACCGCAAGCGTGTCGATCAGCTGTCCGATGGTGGTGCTGATGCCGGCTACGTCCATGCGTCCTTCCACATCGGGTGGTGGCCAGAGTATACCGCCGTGGTTCTTCGGCATGTTTGCCGAGGGTGTGAGGCGGGCGGTACACTCCATCCACCCCCTGAAGTCGTACCCGCGGGGCGGTACAAGCCGCCGTACCGGAGGTTGCCGGTTGACTCCGAGCCGTATCGCGAAGAAGGTGCAAAGGCGTTTGATGGTGTCGTGGCGCGAGCAGCCGACGCGCTACGACATCGAGGCGCTGCAGGCCAACACGCGCCGAGTGGGACTCGTGATACGCGTTCGCTGGGCGCTGGTCGCCGCGCTGGCAGCTTTCTCCGTGCTCGCCGCTGCGGCGTACGCGACGCAGACACCTATCTCCGAGCTTTGGTCCAACATGCGCATCCCAGCGTTCGCGCTCGTTTTCGTGCTCGTCTACAACACGTACTACCAGCTCACCTACAGATTCCTGGGCAACATCGCGATCCTCAATCATGCGCAGTTGATCTTCGATGCGATCGTCGTCACCGTGCTCGTCTATTACAGCGGTGGGGTGCACTCGTGGTTCTGGGCAATGTACTCGCTGTTCATCCTCGAGGCTGCGTTCATACTGCCCAAGACGCGGCACACATGGATGCTGGCCGGCGTATGCGCCGCGCTGGTCGGCGCCGTCCTGTGGGGGGAGTACTTCGGCGTTGTCCCGCATGTGCGGATGCCGTTTGTCGAGATGGCCCTGTCGCACGACGGCGTGTTCGTGGCGATCAGGTATCTGTGGCAGCTCACGGTCTTTGCGGGGACGGCAACCGTGGCCACACTCATGACGTCGACGATTCGCGAACGCGAGGCGGAGCTGGCTGCTGCAAGCATCATCGATGACAAAACGGGCCTTTACGACCGCCACTACTTCTTGCGAGCGCTTGCCACCGAGGTCACCAGAGCCGAGCAGGACCAGCGACCGGTGCACGTCATCCTTCTGGACATCGACGACTTCGGCGAGTTCAACAGACTGATGGGGATCGAGCAGGGCGACCGCATGCTCCGCAAGGTCGCCGAGGCGATTTCGAGCGCCGTTGACGAGCGCACCATCGCTGCCGGCAATGTGGTGAGCCGGTTCGGTGGAGAGGAGTTCGCGGTCGTGTTCGCGGCGTGCGAAGGCGAGGGCTATCCGAGCGAGGAGGACGCCGTCGCCTTGGCCGAGTCCATGCGGCTTGCGGTTGCGGGCGTGCGCATCGACGATGCGGGAGTGACCGTGAGTGCAGGGGTCGCATCGTATCCACGCGACGGCGCGACCCGGGACCAGCTCCTGGATGCGGCCGACGAGGCTTTGCTGGCTGCGGCCACCGGCGGCGGGAACGCCGTGGCGACGGCGCCTTCTACCTGATGTCGCTCGCCGAGCGGATCGTGGTCGGTGTTCTGCTGGCCGCTCTTGCCCTCGGGGCGAGCGCGATCGCCCTGACCACCCCGGGCCTCACACGGGTGCTCGTGGTGTGGAGCGGCGCCCCGCAGCTTGCGGACCTGCCAGCCGACGTCGCCATCCAAACTGCCGAAGACGTGCGCGCGTACGTCACTGGGGCGTATGAGGGCCCCCTTCCCGCAACCGTGCAGGGGCGTTCGGGGTTCGACCGGACAGCCGTGAGCCATCTGGACGACGTGGCCCGGGTGCTGTCGCTCGCGCGTTTGGCCGCCGCATTCAGCGCGGGACTCCTAGCCGCGTGGCTGTCAATCTCGCTTGCGCGTCGGCGAGCGCGGGCTCTCGATGCAGGGTTGAAGTCGGGTGCCATCGCAACGGCGGTGCTTGTAGCGCTTGCGGTCATGATGGTTTTGTTCGACTTCAACTCGCTTTTCGCCGCCTTTCACGGGTTGTTTTTCGAGGCGGGAACTTGGGAGTTTCGGCCAGGCACGCTGCTCATCGAGCTGTTTCCGGAGCGCTTCTGGATGGCGATGGGAGCACTGTGGGGCGCGCTTGCGTTGGCTGGTGCCGTGTTGATGTTCATCGCGTCTCGCACGCTATTGCGCAAGGGCGCAAAGGATGCTCTGGCGATTTCAGGCGATGACAAGTAGGGCAGGAAGTGTACACTTGTCGTGGTCAAGTCCCGCCCCGAGGGAGTGGCGGTAGACAGCGCACCTGCATTGGCGGGTGCGACCACGTACACGAGGAGAGGTGACTGTGCATGGCGGCAAAGGAAGGCTACTGCGTCAAGTGCAAGGAGAAGCGTGAGATCAAGGACGCTCAGGAGATCACGATGAAGAACGGGCGTCCGGCCACACAGGGCACGTGCCCGGAGTGTGGCACCAAGATCTTCAAGATCGGCAAGTCGTAGCGCATCTCCCAACCAGATGTGACAAACGGGCGCCGCTGGCCGACCGGCCGGCGGCGTCCGATTGCTTGGCGGGTGCTGCGGTATGGCATTCTGTTGACAGTCGAAGGTGGCGAGGCGTAGCGTTCGAAAGCGCTGTTGTCGCAGGTGGTGTCTAGGAGAGCGAGGCGAGGCGGTCGATGAACGTGATCGTCGTTGGATGCGGCCGTGTGGGCTCTCAGCTCGCCACGCTGCTGTCCGTCGAGGGCCACAACGTGGTTGTCATCGATAAGGACCCGGAGGCCTTCAAACGGCTCGGCACCTTGTTCAACGGGGTCACGCTTCGCGGTCTGGGGTTTGACGAGGAAGTGCTTGTAGAAGCCGGTGTCGAGGACGCCGACGCGTTCGCGGCCGTTACCGATCTCGACAACACGAATCTCATGGCGGCCGAGGTCGCTCGCAAGATATTCGACGTGGACCACGTAGTCGCCCGGCTCTACAACCCGTTGCGTGAGCGGACCTACCAGCAGCTCGGGCTCGACTACGTGTGCGGCACCACGCTCGTTGCGGAGGTGCTGCTCGACAAGATCAAGGCCGGTCACGGGCACCATGTGGGGGCCCTGGGCGATGTCGAGATCGTGCAGTTCCGTGCTTCGGCGGCAGTTGAGGGCAAGGCGGTCCGCGATATCGAGATCGCGCGCAGATTCCGCATTGCGGCGGTCTCGCGGGGCGACACGATGTTCGTGCCGGAACCCGACGCCGCACTGCACACCGGTGACATCGTCATGGCGTCGATCAAGGACGAGGCGTTCGGCAAGATCGAGCGCTACATGGAGGAGTGACCATGTACGTCGTGATCAACGGTGGCGGCAAGGTCGGGTCGCACCTCGCCTCGTTCCTACTGAACAACGGGCACGACGTGGCGCTGATCGAGAAGCGCGAGGGGATCGTGGAGAAGCTTACCGGCGAGCTACCCGGCGGCGTGCTCGTAATCCACGGCGACGGGTGCGACGCGGTCTACCAGGACGACGCGGGAGTAGGTCGTGCTGACGTGTTCGTGGCCTCTACGGGCGACGACGACGACAACCTGGTCGCGTGCCAGCTCGCGAAGGTCGCCTTCGGCGTGCCGCGGGCGGTTGCTCGCGTGAACAACCCGAAGAACGAGCGGATCTTCAACACGCTCGGCATCGAGGCGATCTCATCGACCACGATCATCTCGCGCATGATCGAGGAGGAGGCGACGGTGGGCGACCTGCGCACGCTGATCTCGCTGCGCAAGGGGAACATGGCCATCGTCGAGATCGAGCTGCCGATAGACCGGTGCGTGGTGTGCAACAAGGCGGTTGCCGACCTTCCACTCCCTGTGGACTGCGTGCTCGTTGCACTGATCCGGGACGATGACGTCATAACGGTACACGGCGACACCGAGCTCCTTCCCGGAGATGTGGTGATAGCCTTCACCGCGGTCGAGCACGAGAAGGCGCTGAAGAAGGCGCTCACCGGGAGCTGAGTCTCTGCTGGCCACGTTCGGTTTCGTTGCCGGTTACGCCGGCACTGTTCTACAATCCAGCACATTCAACACGACGCGGGCGTAGCTCAGTTGGTAGAGCGAGAGCTTCCCAAGCTCTAGGCCGCGGGTTCGAGACCCGTCGCCCGCTCCAGGGACTGCCGAGGGCCGCCGTGAGGCGGCCCTCTTCGCGCACCGAGCCGCCCATCTTGCCAGGGTGACCGTCCGTCGTGCCCGAGCAGGAATCGCGTCGCGTATGGCGAACACGTGTTCGTAGAAGCAGCTGCCGCCCCTCTCCTCGGCAGGCCTACCGGAGGGGGAACCATGAGGCGCGTCCGTCCGTACGCAGTCGCAGCTGCGCTGTCGTTGCTGGTCTTGGTCCCGTCAGGTGCGGCAGCACTTGATGGGCCGTGCTGGCCCGTCGCTGGACCCGCTGTCACGCTCGTCGAGTTCGGCGAAGCGTACGTCCAAGACGACTCGACACTGGTCCACCGCGGTGTCGACATCGCGGCGAACCCGGGCGACCCTACACTCTCGTGCGCAGAAGGGACCGTGACGTTCTGCGGTCGAATCCCGACGCCCTCGGGTTCGACGGTGCTTGCGGTCACGGTCCTGACCAGCAGTGGGCACAAAGTCACGTGCTCGCCTCTCGATGCTGCATCAGTAGCTAAGGGGCAACAGGTGGCTGTCGGCGATGTTCTCGGTTCGATCGCTGAATCCGGTGATGCGTCGTGCGACCACCCGCACGTGCATGTGAGCGTCCGGGATGGCGAGCGGTACGTAGATCCTGCGACGATTCTGGTCGCTCCAGCCGCCATGTCCGCCGAGTGTCCCGAGACCGACCCAACGAGCCAGCCGGCAAGAGAGCCTGGGGCGGCTGCCCCAATCACGGTGGACCCTGTGTGCGCAGAGCCCAATGAGAGCGGAGGAGAGCATGGGTCGTCGGCACCGCAAGGCGTGTGCAGCATTCCATATGAGCTGGATGTCGGGACCCAGCCTGCGGCGACACCAGAGAGCCCTGTGGCGACACCAGAGAGCCCTGTGGCGACACCGGTGGTGCCGGGTCGGTCGGAGGTAGCGGTTGAGACGAGTCACGCCCGCTCGACGTCGATGCCGGTCTTGCGGGCTGAGGCGGAGCACAGGGCGCGACTTGTTTCACGCTCGACGCATGCGTCCACCTCAGGGACCGACGCGGCGCATGCGCGTCCCACCGGGGGACGGTTCGACTGGAAAGCGAGTCCGACCACGTCGATCTGGACTCTCGCGTCAGCTCTCGCCGGCACATCTGCGCTGATCGCGGTACGTCGGCGTTCACGTTTCGAGTTGTCTCACCGTCGGGGGTAGCGTCGTTGCGACGGCGGTCGGTCGGTGATACACTGCCAAGGCTTCATTTCCTGTCCCGGGCTGAACGCCTTCCTTGTCCCGGGGCCGCGAGAGTCCAGAGGAGGTGAACACGTGAAGGCGTACGAACTCATGCTGCTTCTTACCCCCACTCTTGACGAAGAGGCTCGGACTGATGTCCTCGACAAGGTCCAGACCCTCATCACCTCGGAGAAGGGTACCGTGGACAACGTCGACTCGTGGGGCAAGCGCAAGCTGGCCTACGAGATCGGAGACGTTACCGACGGCGACTACGTTGTCGTCGACTTCCACGCAGACCCGTCCACGATCGCCGAGATCGACCGCGTGCTGCGCATCACAGATCCGGTGGTCCGATTCATGATCGTCCGTCGCGACGACCGCGAGTAGCGGGCGACGAGACACATGACAGTCCGGGCCGCCGACTCCGGTGGATACCAGGACGAGAGGTGAGTTGAGATGAGCATCAATCGAGTGACAGTCAGCGGCAATCTTACACGCGACCCCGAACTGAGGGCGACTTCGTCGGGGATGTCCGTGCTCAAGATGCGCATGGCGGTGAACGATCGCCGCAAGAACCAGCAGACCGGCGAGTGGGAAGATGTCCCCAACTACGTCGACGTCACCGTGTTCGGTGCCCGCGCTGACGCGTTGTCCCGCTTTCTGGGCAAGGGAAGCAAGGTCGCCATCGACGGCAAACTGCGGTGGAGTGAGTGGGAGAACCAACAGGGCGAGAAGCGCTCGAAGCTGGAGATCGTGGCAGACGAGATCGAGTTCCTGTCTTCACGCGACAGTTCGTCTGGCGGCGGCTCATCATTCGGTTCCTCGGCGAGCACCGAGCCCACGCCCGATGCTCCAGGAGCCGGCGACGAAGAGATTCCGTTCTAAGAGAAGATCGTGCGCGCCGGACTGTCGGTCGTGCGAAGTCGCGTCCATACGTGACGCGAAAGGAGGGTACGAATGTCCGATTACGCTCGGAAGCCAAGGCGGAAGTACTGTTCCTTCTGCAAGGACAAGGTCGAGTACATCGACTACAAAGACGCCCAGGGGCTCCGCAAGTACATGACGGATCGTGGCAAGATCAAGCCGCGGCGCGTGACCGGCAACTGCGCGCAGCATCAGCACCAGCTGTCGATGGCGATCAAACGCGCCCGAGAGATGGCGCTTGTGCCGTATGCCGTGCCGGTCATCAGCGGCAGGACTGATCGCGGCCGCCGGTAGTGAGACGAGGGAGTATTCGATGAAGGTCATCCTGACGCAGGAAGTGAAGGGCAAGGGCGGTGAAGGCGATGTCGTCGACGTCGCGCGCGGCTATGCCGTGAACTTCCTGTTTCCCCGCGGAATGGCCATCGAGGCTACGCCGGGCAACATCAAGCAACTCGAGGCGAGGATGCACAACATCCGCCGTCGCGAGGAGGGCCGCATCACCGATGCGCAGTCCATGGCCGATGCCTTGGAAGGCAAGACCGTGACAATCACCGCGAAGGTCGGCGAAGAGGGGCGCCTCTTTGGTTCGGTCACATCACCCATGATCGAGGAAGCCATAGCGGAGCAGCTCGAGATTGACGTCGACCGACGCAAGATCGACGTACACGGCCACATCAAAGAAGTCGGCACGCACACCGTGACAGTACAGATCTACCGTGACATCCGTGCTGAGGTCAGTGTCGATGTCGTCGCCGAGGGATTCGTGCCCACGGTTGAAGAGCAGATCGCCGCTGTCGAAGCAGCTGACGTGGAAGAGGCCAGCGAAGAAACGTTCGGCTCCGAACAGGCATTCGAGCCTTCAGAGGAAGGTAGCGAGGGCACCGATGAGATTGGTTCGGCGCAGGCCGAGGAGCCCGCGGAGGCAGCCGAGTCCGACGAGGCATAGAGCGACACGATTCTACTGCGTCACACAGGAGGCGCCGCCGATTGGCGGCGCCTCCTGTGCTTGCGCGCCAGAGAGGTGATAATCCGTGGATAGTGTGGATAGTCCTCGTCCGAGCAGGTAGACTGCCGCATGGCCCTGTGGAAACCCGTCGCGTCCCTGTTGTACTGCGCATCCGTCCGTGTCAGACATGATGTGTAGGCTGAGGTCGACAGCTCGCCGGCGTGCGGCCGGCGTACCACGAGGAGACGCGCAATGGTCGATGTGGGCTTGAGGAAGATCACGGGCCGGGCGGGCTCCCTGGTGGACCGGGTGCCGCCCCACAACCTCGAGGCCGAGCAAGCGCTGCTCGGCTCGATGTTCCTGTCGAAAGACGCCGTGGAGAACATCCTCACGAGCCTGTCGTCCGATGACTTCTCGCGTCCAGCACACGCACGCATTTTCGAGGCCATCGAGCATCTCCACAATCGCGGAGTGCCAATCGACCAGGTGTCCGTCGCAGACAGACTGTCGGCCGCCGACCAGCTCGACGCGATTGGCGGGAAGCCCTATCTGCTGGATATCACGGGCATCGTCCCGACCGCAGCGAATGCGCCTCGCTATGCCGAGATCGTCAAGCGCACGAGCATGCTCAGGCAACTTATCGCAGCAGCGACCCAGATAGTCGCCATTGGCTACGAAGCACCAGACGATATCGAGGCCGTTGTCGAGGAGGCCGAGAAGCTGATCTTCGACGTCACGAAGAAGCGCGTTTCCAACAACTTCCGTGACATCGGCGAGTTGCTCACATGCACCTTCGAGCAGATCGAGGAGTTGGCCGAGCGCCAGGAGCACATCACGGGAGTGCCCAGCGGGTTCAAAGACCTCGACAAGTTGTTGGCCGGCCTGCACAAGGGAGACTTGATCATCCTGGCCGCGCGTCCTTCTGTCGGCAAGACGGCGCTTGCACTAAACATCGCTGTGAACGCCGCGAAAGCGGGCACCACCGTCGGGGTCTTCAGCCTCGAGATGGAGGCAGAGCAGCTGGTTCAACGCGTTCTGTGCTCTGAGGCGCGCATCAGTCTGCAGGAGGTGCGTACCGGCTTCGTCAAGGAATCTGACTGGACCAACATCTCCCGGGCGATGGGCACACTTGGGGAGCTGGACTTCCACGTGGACGACACGCCGTCGATCAGTATGCTCGAGATTCGGGCGAAGGCGCGCCGCCTGCTTCGTGACAGCCCGAATGGTCTGATCATCGTCGACTACCTTCAGCTCATGCAGCCCGGCAATCGTCGCTACGAGAACCGCCAGACCGAGATCGCGGAGATCAGTCGGGGACTCAAGATTCTTGCCAAGGAACTCGACGTCCCGGTCATCGCCTTGTCCCAGCTCTCTCGCGCTGTCGAGCAGCGCCAGGGCAAGCGGCCTCAACTGTCCGACCTGCGCGAATCCGGTGCGATCGAGCAGGACGCCGACGTGGTCATGTTCATCGACCGGAACACAGACCCCCACCCCGACGAGGACGACAACAAGCTTCGGCCGGACAAGGGTACGGCGCACATCATCGTGGCGAAGCACCGCAACGGTCCGACGGGACTGGTCCCCCTCGTATTCATCGACCGGATCACCAAGTTCGTCGACGCTGCCAAGCAGGTGTAGCCTGAATCGGGGCCCACGCCTACTTCTTGGTCGTGCGGTTGAACAGTCGCCAGAACTCGGCTTCGTCCCAACCGACCATTGCTTTGTCGCCGATCAGCAGGACCGGTACCCCGTGCTGTCCGGTGGCCACGAGCATCTCGCGGCGGGCTTGGAGGTCGTGGATCACGTCGTACGCCGTGTACTCGATTCGATGGTCGTCTAGGTAGGCCTTCGTCACCTTGCACCAGTGACATGTCGCTGTCGTGTACAGCTTGACACGCTTCGGCTGAACCACGGCGCTCTCCGACTGTCGCGGACAGGTACGGCTCCATTGGGGTTCGATGTATACCGTCGTGCGGGAACATACCAGTCTGGACGCAACCCGTCGCGAGAGGCAACAGGTGACCGAACACTACGACGCAGTCATAGTGGGTGCGGGACCCGCGGGCATCTTCGCAGCTCTCGAACTCGGGACGCGTCCCGGCCGTAGCGTGCTGCTTGTGGAGAAGGGCCGGGGGATTGAGAAACGTCACTGTCCCGCGCGCGAGACCCACTGCGTTGGCTGCACGTCGTGCGACATCACTACCGGGTGGGGTGGTGCCGGTGCCTTCTCTGACGGCAAGCTCACGCTCACCGGAGAGGTAGGTGGCTGGCTGGGGGAGTTCGTGGGGCATGAGGCCCTCAGCGCTCTTCTTGCCGATGCCGATCGCCTCTGGCTCAAGTACGGCGCGGACGTCACCGTTCACGGCCCCGACCCGTCCGTTGCCGAGGAATTGGTGCAAAGAGCTTCCGTCGCCGGCATGCAGCTGCTGCCGATGCACCTCCGCCACATCGGCACCGACAGGTCTCCGGCGGTCCTGCAGGCGATGCGGGAGCATCTCGAGGGCATGGGCGTGCACATACGCATGCGCACGGGCGTTGTCTCGATTCGTGCCCAGGACGGGACGGTACAGGGGGTGGAACTCGACGACGGGACACTCGTCGACGCCGACGCCGTGATCGTTGCACCCGGGCGTGAGGGCGCCGAGTGGCTGTCGGAGCAGGCCGAGGGCCTCGACATCGAGCTGTCGAACAACGCCGTCGACATCGGTGTCCGGGTCGAGGTCCCGGCCCACATAATGGAGCCCGTCACGACCCCGCTGTACGAGGCGAAACTCATCCACTACCCGCCCACGTTCCAAGACCGCGTACGCACGTTCTGCATGAATCCGTACGGTGAGGTCACCACGGAGCTATATGGCGATATCGTGACGGTGAACGGGCACTCGTATGCTGCAGACAGGACCCAGTACACGAACTTCGCGGTGCTCGTGAGCCAGACGTTCACGCACCCGTTTCGCGAGCCCATCACGTACGGCCGCTCGATCGCGAAGCTTGCCAACTTGCTGGGAGAGGGAATCTTGGTGCAGCGCCTGGGCGACTTGCGCTCCGGCCGAAGATCGACCCAGCAGCGCATCGCGAGTTCGTCCGTGCGACCCACCATGCCCTCGGCCACACCCGGCGATCTGGCGTGCGTCCTGCCGTACAGGCACCTGACCGACGTGCTCGAGTTCATCGGGGCGATGGACGCGTTCGTGCCGGGAGTGGCCTCGCCGGACACCCTGCTCTACGGCGTGGAGGTGAAGTTCTACTCCTCGCGGCTCGACGTCGACCGGAACTTGATGACGCGCGTCAACGGCCTGTACGCGATAGGGGACGGAGCGGGCATCACCCGTGGGCTCATGCAGTCTTCGGCCAGTGGGCTTGTTGCGGCGCGCGCAGTCGTCCGAACATGGGAAGCCGCCGCAAACCGGCGGAAGCCTTCGGGGCGCGGGTCTCAGTCTGTGGGCTGAGCGGTCCCGGAACTGTCGGGTGCAGGTGAGTCAGCGTGCGCCGATGCGTGCCCTGACGCGTCCACGGTGCCGATCGGGGCGGTCTGCTGCGGTGCTGCCGGCTGCTCGGTCTGCTGCGGTGCGGGTGGCGGGCTGCTCTCACGTGCGGCTGCGGCTGCGGCCCGCCGTTCGGCGACGAGGTGGACGAAGACGTCTTCGAGCGTCGCGCGCACCGGCTCGATGCCGCGAACGGCCATACCTGCCGCGTCCAGGGTGTCTTGCACCATGATCTCGCCGCCGGCGTGTTCGCCCACGTTCGCATGTAGCAGCGCGCCGCTCATGTACGCTTCGACCACGCGGGGCGACGCCTCGAGGGCCGCGAGCGCGGCTTCCGGGTCGGCCACGTCTACTTCGAGAATCGTGTCACGCATCAGTTGCGAGCGGATTGCGCCCGGCGTGCCCTCGGCGACGATGCGACCTTCGTATATGAACGCCAGGCGGGAGCAGTGGGTGGCCTCGTCCATGTAGTGGGTCGTGACGAAGAGCGTGACGCCTTGGTTGGCCAATTCATACAGAAGGTCCCAGAAATGCCGACGAGCTGTGGGGTCGACACCCGATGTGGGCTCGTCGAGGAAGAGCAACTCCGGGTCGTGGATCGTGGCGCAGCCCAGGGCAAGCCGCTGCTTCCAGCCCACCGAGAGGTTCGCCGTCAGCTCGTCTTCGCGTCCCTCGAGGTCGGCCATCTTCAGGATGTACGACCGCCTGTCCTCGAAGCGTTCCTGCGACAGCCCGTACACGCCCGCGTAGAAGCGGAGGTTCTCATCGACGGTCAGGTCCTGGAACAGCGAGAACTTCTGGCTCATGTAGCCGATGCGACGACGCACTTCCTCTGGGTCACGCACCACGTCACAACCCAGGACGGTGGCATCGCCCTCCGTCGGCACGATGACTCCGCACAGCATGCGTATGGTCGTAGTCTTGCCCGAACCGTTCGGTCCCAAGAAGCCGAAGATCTCGCCGCGGCGCACGTCCAGGTCCACGGCGTCCACCGCGGTGAAGCCGCCGAAGCACTTGGTGAGGCCTCGGACGCTGATCGCGTTGCCGAGGTCAGGCCCGCACGGGTCGGGCTCCACGGCTGCCCCCGATGCGTCCTTGGCGACGGCGTCAGCGGGGGCCTCGGCGGCGGTACGGTCTGTTCGTCGGAACAAGCGCATCTCGGGCGACTCCTAGTCGGACAGGCGTTTCTGGAACCGTGCGACGGCAAAGCCGAAGATCGCGATGGCAAAGGCGGCCATGGCCGCAAACTCCGGCCACAGTGCAACGAAGTCCGAACCCTTCATGAAGTTCGAGCGCAGGACGATCACCGCGTAGCGCAGCGGGATGAGGTACGTAAGTGGCACGATGGCCCGCGGCATCGACTCGATCGGGAAGATGAAGCCGGACAGCACGATCGTGGGGATGAGCAGGAACATTGCGAGTTGCTGGGCCTGGTGACGGTTGCGCGCGAGCGTCGAGATGATGAGCCCCTGGCCCAGCGTCGTGAACATGAACAGCGCCATGCCTGCGCCGATCACGAGCACGCTTCCGTTGAACGGGACGCGGAACCACAGCACGCCGACTGCCATGACAGCAGCGATCTGCGCGACCGACAGAATCACATACGGCGTGAGCTTGCCGAAGAGGTACTCGCCGCGGGTGATCGGCGTGACGAACATCTGCTCGAGCGTGCCGCGCTCGCGCTCACGCACGACCGCTTGGGCCATGAGCGCCATGCTCGCCAGCATCAAGATGTAAGCGACGAGGCTGGGGATCATGGCGTTCACGCTGCGCAAGCTCGGGTTGAACAGGACGCGGACGCGAGCGTCGATGCCCGCTGTCTTCGGCATGAGCCCTGTGAGTTCGATGCGGCGCTGCGTGAAGTCGGCGATCACCCGGCTGGCGTAGCCCGACGCGACCGACGCGGTCTTGCTGTCAACGCCGTCCACGATGATCTGGACCGGGACCTGCTCGCCGCGCTCCATGCCGGCTTGGAATCCCGGTGGGATCATGATGGCCATCTCGATGCTGTTCGCGTCCATCAACGGGCGGACCGCGGTCTCCTCGGCAGGGTGTGCCTTGATATCGAAGTACCCCGTGTTCTCGAACGCGCGCGCGAATTCGCGCGAGAGCGAGGTACGGTCCTGGTCTACCAGGGCAGTGGGGATGTTGGAGACGTCGGAACCGACCACGTATCCGAACATGAGCAGCATCAGCACAGGCTGGATGAACACGAGCGGCAGCAGCATCCGGTCGCGCCGAAGCTGCAGCAGCTCCTTCCACACCAGCAGTCTGACGCGTGACCACTTCATCTAGCGCGCCCTTCTCGCGTACAGGACCGTCGCCAACGCCAGGCCGACAGTCGCGTACAGAGCGAGTGCGGCGACCTGCGGCCACAGCACGTCGATACTCGCGCCTTTCAGGAACACCGAGCGCGTGATGGTGACCATGTAGCGCCCTGGGAACAGGTATGAGATCACCTGGAGGAACCTTGGGATGGAATTGAGCGGGAACGCGAAACCGGACAGCATGAATCCGGGCAGGAAGCCGACCATCAGACCGGTGAGGTTTGCGACCTCTGCGCTCGACGCCCGCGCGGAGATCATCAGGCCGATCGACAGGCAGCCCAGCACGAAGAACAGGGCCCCAACGCCGAGCGTGAACACGTCACCTCGCAGCGGGATACCGAACAGCGTGATCGCGATCAGGGTGATGGCGATGATGTCGACGAATGCGATCGCCATCCACGGCAAGACTTTCCCGACCATCAGCTCTGAGCGCCTGATGGGGGAGACTACGACCTGTTCAAACGTCCCTTGGTCCCTTTCCTTGACGAGGGTCACCGCCGTTTGCTGGATCGTCACGATCATGATGATCACGACCATCAGCCCCGGGACCAAGAAGTCGGCGGACCGCCTCTCGGGGTTGTACCACGTGCGGACGTTGGCCCCGATGCCGCCCATCGCCTCCGGGTCCTGACCCTTGGCGCGCACCCACTCGACGGCGATCTCTCGGTCGAGTTGCTGGTTTAGCGCGAGAGCGTAGGTCTGCCCTAGCTGGGCCGAGTTCGGCTCGGAGCCGTCGATCAACACCGAGACCTTGCCGTCCTCGCCCCGCTCGAGCGCGCGCGCGAACCCTGGGGCGACCCACACGGCGATGCGCGCCTCGGAGCGGTCGAACACGTCGTCGATCTCGGCGGGCGAGTCGACCCGCCCCACCACATCGAAGAAGTCGCTTCGCTCGTAGGAGGCCAGGTATTCGCGGCTGGCCGCGGTCATGTCTGCGTCGAGCAGCACGGTGGGCACGTCAGAGACGTCGAAGCTGATCGCGTACGCGAACAGAAGCAGCTGCGCGACCGGCATCACGAGCACGGCGATAAGCATCCGAGGGTCGCGCCGGATGTGGATGAACTCCTTGCGTGCGATGGCGTCGATGCGTCGGAAGGCGGCCCTCACGCGTCGCCTCCCGTCTCCTCGACGGACTCCGGCTCTACAGAGGGCGCCTCGGCTCGCGCCTGTTCGGCCAGGTACGCGAACGTCGCTTCCATGTCGATCCGGCCCGGGTGCACATCGCGAACATTCACACCTGCCGAATGGACCACTCGCCGAAGTTCGAGTTCCCCCGGGCCGCCATCAGCCACCAGCACGCGCACCAGATCGCCGAAAAGCGCGGCATTCGTCACGCCGGGAAGAGCCCCGACCGCGCGCTGGGCAGCTCGCTCGTCGGTAGACTCGATCTCGAACAACGTGCCGGGTACGCGGCGCTTGAGCCCGGCCGGAGAGTCAGCGAACAGGATCGCGCCGCTGTCCATGAAGGCGACGGTCGTGCAGCGTTCCGCCTCGTCCATGTAGGGCGTTGCGACGAACACTGTGATGCCTTGGCGATGCAGCGTGGCGATGATACGCCAGAACTCCCTGCGCGACACCGGGTCTACCCCGGTCGTGGGCTCGTCGAGGAAAAGCATCTGAGGTTCGTGCAGCAAGGTGACCGAGAGCGCGAGCTTCTGCTTCATCCCGCCCGAAAGGTACTGCGTCTGCCGGTCGGAGAAGTCTGTAAGGTCGCTGAATTCGAGCAAGCGCGCGATCCGGGCGTCGACTTCGGAGCGCCGGACGCCGCGCAGGTCGGCGAAGAACTGGAGGTTCTCACGAACCGTGAGGTCAGGATAGAGGCTGAACTGTTGGGACATGTATCCGATCAGGGGCTTGATGCGTCGGGCCTCACCCCTGACAGAGTGTCCGAGAACGTACGCGTCACCCGACGTCGGTGCCAGCACGGTGGCCAGCATGCGGATCAACGTCGACTTGCCTGCTCCGTCGGGTCCCACAAGGCCGAAGACCTCGCCCGGTTCCACCAGCAGTCCGACATCGTCGACCGCGTACACGTCCGAGCCGAACACGTGCGTCAGACCGGCAGCCTCCACCGCGGGCGGGCGGTGCTGCTCGGGTTGCGTCGCGGGGGTCGTCGCGACGGACGCCGCATTTTCCTCGGGGTGCGGCACTAGAACTCCACGTCCGCCGGCATGCCCGGCTTCAGCTCGTCGCCGATGTTGTCGACCTCGAGCCGGACTTCATATACGAGCTTGACACGCTGCTCTTGCGTCTCGATGTTCGCGGGGGTGAATTCTGCCTCGGATGCGATGTAGACGACTTCGCCGTCGAACGTCCGCTCGGACGAGTCGGTGGTCACCGACGCGCGGCTCCCCAGCGACACTTCGCCGATGCGGGTCTCGGGGATGTATACGGTGACCCACAGCCGACTCAGGTCTGTGAGTACCGCCAGCGTCTTCCCCGGCGAGGCGTTCTCGCCCGCGCTGGCCGTCACCTGAGTGACCACGCCGTCAGCCACCGCCATGACCTGCGCGTATCCAGCCTGCACTTCGGCCATCCGCACGGCTGCTTCGGATTGGTCGACCCGAGCCTGTGCCTGCGCGATCTCCTGCTGCGTCCCGGCGTCTGCCCGGACCTGCTCGAGCATGGCGCTGGCCGCGGCCAGACTTGCCGAGGCTTGATCGACCTGGAGCTGGAGAAGCTGGTCGTCGAGCTCGAACAGGATCGTGCCCGACGTGATCTCAGCGCCTTCCTCGGCCAAGACCTCGACGATGGGCGCTGCGACCACCGAGCTGACCGCGATCTCGTCGGCCTCGACCGTGCCGCTCGCGGCAAGCCCACCCTCCTCGGGCGTGAGCCGGTCCCCGTATTCGGTCCACAGCCACCAGCCGCCCACGCCGAGGACGGCGAGCACGACCACGATGATGGCTGCGACGATGATGCGCTTCCTCATGACCCCTCCGATCGGTCCGCTGTCAGCGCAGAGCGCTGTCCAGTGTCTCTATCGTGACGTCCACCGGCGTGCCAGGCGGCGGAGCCTGCTCGCCGTAGACGATGACCCTTACTTCGAACCCGCGCGACATGTGGATGTCCCGAGTCGCGAACGTGGTCGGGACATATGCGTACTCGGTAGCTATGTCCTCGACTGCGCCGGGCAACACGCGGCCCCCGATCGAGTCGGCGGTTACCTGTACCAGTGCGCCAAGGGATATCCTCTCGCGCTGTTCAGCGGTGACCCACGTGCGCACGGCGCTTGCGTCCTCGGGTCGGACCACGAGCGCTCGGGCGTTCGCGGCAAGAACCGCCCCTACACGCGGCACTGCGAGCACGACGCCCGCGAACGGAGCTCGCAGGGTCGTGCGGTCGAGGTGGATCTCGGCGATGTCGACGCCTGCAGCAGCCGCATCGACCATAGCGCGGGCCGCCCGCTGCGCACCCTCCATCGCACTGACTGCCGACCCGAGTTGGCCGCCGGACTCGTCGAGTTCTTGGAGTGCTTCGCGTGCCTGCTCCAGCCCCTCGTCTACTTCGGCAAGGGCTGCTTCGAGCGTCGCTACCGTCTGTGCAGGGTCGGGGGTGCCGGTTGCCACAGGACTGCCGACCAGGGCGCGCGCCGCTTCGATCTGCACGAGCAGGTCGTCTCGCTGCGTCTCGAGGTCGGCGACGTTCGTCTCGAGCTCAGAGCGCTGTTCCTCGATGTCCTCGAGACTCGTTGAGAACTCACTGAGCCGGGCGCCCAGGACCGCGAGGTCTGCCTCGGCACGTGCTTCGTCCATCCGCGCTTGTTCGAGAGCCGCGACGAACGCGGCATCGTCGAACCTGACAAGCGGGTCGCCGGCGGCTACGGCGTCACCGACGCTCACGTCCACGTCTGTGACCCGCAACCATGCGCCTTCGCGTGCGGGAAGTCCCGGAGCATTGACAGCGTCCGGGGGCGGTGCGGGCGTTGGAGTCACCTCGGCCGACGAGTGCGTTTCGATGGCGGGCGCCGGTGCAGGCAACATAGGCGTCGGGACGTCGACGCTGTCGGCGACGACAGAGCCGGTGAGCGCGAGCGGACCTTGCGACGAGCGCCCGCAGCCGGTCGGCAGGAGAGCCGCACATACCGCTGCGATGGCGAGTACACGCCCGATTCGATTCACGAGTCCCCCGCTGGTGGCTTTCGAGATGCTGTGTAGCATCGTACCGGGGGTGCGTGTGGTGTCAACGAACCGGTGCTTGCTCCTCGCGCCGCGGTGCGTTAGAATACCCCCATGGGTATCAGAATCCTCACGTCACTCCCGAAGCGGCTCGTGTTTCTCATTCCGGCTTCGATGCTGCTCGGCCTCGGTGCCGGCCTCGTGTGGGACATGTCGCCACTGAAGGTCTTGGTGCTGCCGATAACCATGCTCATGGTCTACCCCATGCTCGTGAACTTCCGCATCGGTCAGGCGCTGAGCATGCGCGACTGGCGCGCCGTGGGGATTGCCATGGCGTTGAACTTCATCGCGCTCCCGCTGGTCGCGTGGGGACTCGCGCGCACCTTCTTCGGCGGGGAGCCCGGCCTGTTCGTCGGCCTGTTGCTGGTAGGGCTTATCCCTACGTCGGGCATGACGATCTCGTGGACCGGGTTCGCACAGGGCAATGTTGCGGCTGCGGTGCGCATGACCGTCGTCGGCCTGCTCGTCGCGGCTCTGCTTGCTCCGCTGTACCTGCTAATCTTGGCAGGAGCCGTTGTCGATGTCGATGTGCTCGACATCGGACGCACGGTGCTCCTGGTCGTGTTCGTGCCTATGGTCGCCGGCGTGTTGACTCGGTACTCCCTCGTGCGCCGGTACGGGCAGCCGCACTACAAGCGGCACATCGCGCCGCTGTTCCCGGGTCTGTCCACGGTAGGCGTGATGGCTATCGTGTTCCTCGCCATCGGGCTGAAGGCCCGCATGATCGCCGCCGATCCTGCGCTACTGTTGCGCGTGGCGGTGCCGCTCGTGGTCTTCTACATGGTGGCGTTCGCTCTGGCCACTCTTGCGAGCCGGGCTGCGCTCTCACGGAATGACGCATTGGCGGCAGTCTTCGGTTCGGTGATGCGGAACCTCTCAGTCGCGCTGGGTATCGCCATCGCATCGTTCGGACCCGAAGCCGCGCTCGTGCTGGCGGCCGCCTACATAGTGCAGGTCCAGGGGGCCGCTTGGTACGTGCGTTTCGCCGATCGGCTCTTCGGCCCCGCGGTCGAGCAACTCGAGGCGGCTCCGGTCAGCGCGTAGCCGGTCTCCTGGTCATACCCGGCCGCGTCAGGCATACTATCCGGGCAATGCACCCGGCCACGCCGCACGCTCGCGGCAGTGCCGAACCGTGACCGAGGGGCCACATGGCGGGCATCGTCCTTGTCGGCGCCCAATGGGGCGACGAAGGCAAAGGCAAGATCACCGATCTGATCGCGGACGACTTCGACTACGTCGTGCGCTTCCAGGGCGGCAACAACGCCGGCCACACCGTGATCCACGGTGGCCGGACGCTCAAGCTGCACCTGATTCCGAGCGGTATCATGTATCCACAAATCACACCGGTCATCGGCAACGGCTGCGTGATCGACCCGAAGGTGCTGCTCGAAGAGATGGACCGCCTCGAGGCGGACGGGCTGACCACGCACCGCCTACTGATCTCGTGCAACGCGCACCTGATCATGCCGTACCACCGTGATCTCGACGGCGCGAGCGAACGCCGTCTCGGCAAGCTCGAGATAGGCACCACTCGCCGCGGCATCGGCCCGGCCTACATGGACAAAGCCTCGCGGATGGGGATCCGGGTCCAGGACCTGACTGACGAGCACATATTCCGCAAGAAGCTCGAGGCGGCGCTGCATGAGAAGAACGACATCCTCGGCAAGGTGTACGGACTGCCGACATACACCGTCGAGCAGATCGCCGAGCAATACCTGCCCTATGCGGAGCGGATCAAGCCGCACATCGCAGAGACGTCGAGTGTGATCAACCGCGCTCTCGAGGCCGACCAGTGGGTCCTGTTCGAGGGGGCGCAGGGCACGCTTCTCGACATCGACCACGGGACGTATCCCTTCGTGACTTCGTCGAGCCCCGTCGCGGGTGGCGCGTGCGTGGGCGCGGGTGTGGGCCCGCGCAAGATCGACCGGGTCCTCGGCATTGCGAAGGCGTACATCACGCGGGTGGGCTCCGGCCCATTCCCCACCGAACTCAATGACGAGACCGGCGCGCATCTGATCGAAGTCGGGCACGAGTACGGCACGACCACGGGTCGTGAGCGGCGCGCGGGCTGGTACGACGCTGTGATAATCAAGTACGCGGTCGAGGTGAACGGGCTGACCGACCTGATCATCACCAAACTCGACGTGCTTTCCGAGCTGGACACGATCAAGGTGTGCGTTGCCTACCAGCACGAAGGGCACCGCTACAACTCGCTGCCGTGTCACCAAAGCGTGTTCCACCACGCCAAGCCGATCTACGAGGAGCTTCCCGGCTGGCGCGAGGACATCACCGGTTGCCGGACGTTCAACGAGCTGCCGAAGGCCGCGCGCGACTACATCACGTTCATCGAGGATCTGGCCGAGGTGCCCGTCTCGATGATCGCTGTGGGTCCCAGCCGGGAGCAGACGATCATGCGTCGCTGGGAGCGGCGGATCTAGCGGCTCGGGAGCTTGCTAGAGTCCCCTGGACCCGTGACCCTCAGGCCTCGCTCGTGGTGGCGGCGGGTACGCTTCCGATACAATCGGTGACTGCAGTGTCATTCGTGCCTTCGGGAGTCTGTCATGCGCATTCTTGTCCTCGGCGGCGGTGGCCGCGAACACGCCATCGTCCACGCGCTCGTCGCCTCGCCCCTTGTCGACCACGTTTTCGCCGCGCCGGGAAACGGGGGGACCGCCGACATCGCCCAGAACGTGGTCTTGGACGTCGAGGACGGTGACGCGGTCGCACGATTCGCGAGCGAGAACGGCGTGGACCTCGTGGTCATCGGCCCCGAGGCACCGCTGGTGGCCGGCGTCGCCGACGCCGTGCGCGCCGCCGGGCTCCTGGCGTTCGGCCCGGGGGCAGCCGGTGCCCGACTCGAGGGATCGAAGGCGTTCGCCAAGGCGCTTATGGCGCACTACGACATCCCTACCGGGTTCTCTGCGGTCTTCACGAACGAACAAGACGCGCTCGGATATCTGGAAGAGGTCGGTGCTCCCATCGTGGTGAAGGCCGACGGTCTGGCGGCCGGCAAGGGCGTGACCGTGGCGATGGACGTCGCAACGGCACGCGACGCCGTACGCGAGTGTTTCGCCGGGCGGTTCGGTGATGCGGGCTCGACCGTGGTGATCGAGGAGTACCTGTCCGGGCCGGAGTGCTCCATCCTGGCCTTCACGGACGGCGATACCGTGGTTCCAATGGCCCCCTCACAGGACCACAAGCGCGCGTACGAGGGCGACGAGGGACCCAACACCGGAGGCATGGGCGTGTACTCTCCGGTACCGATCGTGACCGACGGCGAACATGACGCGATGGTCGACATCATGAGGCGTACGGTCGAAGGGATGAGCCGCGAAGGCATCGAATACCGCGGCGTGCTCTACGGCGGCTTCATCCTCACCGAGCGCGGGCCGAAGGTGCTCGAGTTCAACGTGCGGTTCGGAGACCCTGAGACCCAAGTGGTGTTGCCTCGGCTCGAAACCGATCTTGCCGCAGTGCTGCTTGCGACAGCCGAAGGGCGTCTCGCGGACGTCAAGCTGACGTGGAAGCCAGACTGGGCTGTGTGTATCGTGCTTGCCAGCGGCGGGTACCCGGGAGACTACGAGAAGGGGAAGCCGATCGAAGGGCTAGCCGAGGCCGAGGCGATGGAATCGGCCATCGTGTACCACGCGGGGACCGCCGTCGAGGACGGCCGCGTCGTAACCGCGGGAGGCCGGGTGCTCAACGTGACGGCCCTCGGGCCGGATTTCGCGTCCGCGCGAGACACGGCCTACAGAGCCGTGGACCGGATCTCGTGGGAAGGGATGTTCTATCGCCGCGATATCGGCGCGAAGGCCTTGCAGGGCCGCGACGCCTGGGAAGCGTAGACTGAATGCTTTCGGAACGAGTGCTTTCGGCGGTCATGAGGCGCGCCGGTGACCAGTACCTGCACCTGCGGGAATACGAGGCACCACGGTTGCCCGAGCCCGTCGAGGGTCGAGAGTATATGCTCTACGCGCACGTGCCATTCTGCACTCGATTGTGCCCGTACTGCTCGTTCAACCGCTTCCCGTTCGACGAAGGCCGCGCAATCGTTTACTTCAGCCGCCTGCGCGACGAAATGCGGATGGTCGCCGAGCAGGGGTTCGACTGCCGCTCCATGTACGTGGGTGGAGGCACGCCCACCGTCATGATCGACGAGCTGTGCGAGACCATCGATCTAGCACGAGAGCTGTTCGACATACGCGAAGTGTCCTCGGAAACGAATCCCGACCATCTGATCCCAGAGATCGTCGACCCGCTGGTCGACCGCGTCCAGCGATTCAGCGTGGGCGTGCAGAGTTTTGATGACGGGCTCCTGCAGCAGATGGAGCGCTACGACAAGTACGGGTCCGGCGAAGAGATCCTCGAGCGGCTCAAGTGGGTCGCGGGACGCTTCCACTCGCTCAATGTCGACATGATCTTCAACTTCCCGTCGCAAACGCGCGAGATGTTGTTGAGAGACGTCGAGATGGTCAAGGAGTCGGGGACGAACCAGACCACGTTCTACCCGCTCATGGCGTCGCCCGCCGTCGAGGAGTCGTTGCGACGCTCCGTGGGGAGAGTGGACTACCGCCGCGAACACGAGTACTACATGACGCTCGTCGACGCGCTCTCCGACAGCTTCGAGCCGGCAAGTGCGTGGACGTTCTCTCGTGTGGGCGGAGGCATGATCGACGAGTACATAGTCGACTACGAGGACTATGTCGGGCTCGGCAGCGGGGCGTTCTCCTTCCTCGACCGCAAGCTCTACGTCAACACCTTCTCACTTGCCGACTACGGTGAGAGGGTTGGTGCGGGTCTCACACCAGCGGTCTCGCACAGAGATTTCGCACGTGGCGACCAGATGCGCTACCGGTTCCTCATGTCGCTGTTCGGGCTGTCCCTGTGCAAGCACGAGTTCAAGCGGGACTTCGGGGTATCGATCGACCGGGGACTGCCTGTGGAAATGGCGTTCATGCGCATGAACAGGGCGTTCTCAATCGATGATGAAGACCGGCTCGAACTCACGCCGAAGGGCCGTTACCTGCTCGTCGCGATGATGCGGCAGTTCTTCGTGAGCGTGAACAACTTGAGGGACCAGGCGCGCGCAGCATTGTCCGATGACGAGTGGGAGCTGCTGTTCGGCGAGGGCGAATGCGATGCGAGCGTCGGGTCCCAAGCAGCGGTCGCCTCCACGGAGCTGGCCGAGCACGGTCCGGTCTCTTTGCCGCGCAGGTAGTGCGTGCGGCGCAGCGGGGCGTACATTCTCGCTACAATGACTCCGATGCGCTCGGTACGCCCGCCGACATTCGAGCGCGGAGCGGTTTGGGCATCCGACTCATGGGAGGCATCTGATGGGCGACGCACCGCTGGTGGGCATCATCATGGGCTCCACCTCAGACATGGACGTCATGAAGCAGGCCGTCGATCAGCTTGACGAGTTCGGCGTCCCGTACGAGGTCGTCGTTGCCAGTGCGCACCGCACGCCCGACAAGGTGCACGAGTGGGCCCAGTCGGCGGCGGAGCGCGGGATCAAGGTCATAATCGCCGCTGCGGGCAAGGCCGCCCATCTGGGCGGGGTCGTCGCAGCCTTTACGCCGCTACCGGTCATCACGGTGCCGATGAAGACCTCCGATCTCGGAGGACTGGACTCACTGCTGTCAATGGTCCAGATGCCGACCGGCGTGCCGGTTGCGTGCGTTGCGATCAACGGCGCCAAGAATGCGGCGATCCTCGCCACCCAGGTCCTGGGAACTTCGATGCCGGACCACCGCGCAACCGTCGAGGCCTTCAAGGAGCGCCTCGCGCAGGGATGACGGCCGCGTATGCGATCGATCGCCGGTCCTCGGCGGAATGTACCACTAGAAGGACTGCGCGGGTGAAGGGTGATCGTGGTGGTTGAAAAGGTACGCAAGACCGATGAAGAATGGCGGCAGGAGCTCAGCGCCGAGCAGTTCAAGGTGCTTCGGCGCGCCGGTACCGAGGCACCGTTCTCCGGCGAGTACACCGACCTCGACGAAGCGGGGACGTATCGGTGTGCGGGCTGCGGGCTGGAGCTGTTCTCCTCGGCCGACAAGTTCCACTCGGGGTGTGGGTGGCCGAGCTTCACCCAGCCCGTCGCGTCCGATGTCGTCGAGGAGCGCAGCGACGACTCGTTCGGCATGGTGCGCACTGAAGTCGTGTGCGCGCGTTGTGAGGGGCATCTCGGGCACGTGTTCGATGACGGTCCGCCGCCGACGGGCAAGCGCTACTGCATCAACTCCGTCTCGCTGGATTTCGTGCCGAAGTAGCATTGCGGTGCCGAGGGCGTCTCGCTTCGCGCTCTCCATCTCAAGCTCGCATTAGATGAGGCTAATAGTATGTGTTAGAGCACACTTATCCTCGGGTAGACTCCATAGTGATTGAGAAGAACATCTACCCGAGGAGGCGAGAACGATGACACCGGTCAACACACTTGTGCGGGTCGTTCGCATCGGTCGGCTGTCATTGGCGATCGCGCTTGCGTCACTCGTACTCTTCGCGTTCACAATCCCGAGCTTCGCTGCTGTCGTTGTGCCGCTGCATGGTCCGCATATCGGAGCGAGCAGCTTGACCTTCAACAATGAAGGCGACGACGGCGGGCTTGCGGACTTCGTTGTTTGGCACTTCGTCCTCAACGGTCTTGACCCGGGTACCCCCAGTGGTCAGTTGACGGTCACGTTCGCCAATAGTGGCGTGAAGGTCGCCAACGGCATTCCCGTAGGGAACGGGAGCACCCAGCACTTCTACATCGGGACCGCGGTTCATGACACGATCGTGTCCGGATCGGCCACGGTCGACTCTGTCGGCTACGGGAATCTCGTTCTGAGCCACGTTTCGTGGGAGGGCGAGCCTGAAGAGCCTGAAGAGCCCGAGGAGCCCGAAGAGCCCGAGGAGCCCGAAGAGCCCGAAGAGCCCGAGGAGCCTGAAGAGCCCGAGGAGCCCGAAGAGCCTGTGACACCGTCCGAGCCCGAGGAGCCTTTCCTCCCGTTCACCGAGGACGATGAGGAGGTCACCCCCGTGACCGTGGAGGCCGACGACCCGGATCTCACCGAGCCGTTCCTCCCGTATACGGGAATCGAGACGCTCCTGATTCTCGGCGGCGTCGGAGTGACCGGCACCATCGGAGCAGGACTGAGAGCGTGGGCTCGCAGGCACTAGCCGGTGAGCTGCACGCTGCCGAAGGGGTCGGGCCGACGCCCGGCCCCTTCTAGTATCGGCATGCGCCAGGGTACAATCCTACGTGTCGGGTGCGGCGCGCCGTGAGGCGCGTCCACGACTCTTGCGTGCGGCTTTGTGCGGGGGTGGGGATGTTCCAGGCGAGCGAAGTCTTCCAACTGGCGCTTGCAGTCGTCCTCGCGCCGCTGATCATTCGTAGCCTCAAGGGATCGCTGCTTCCGTCCCGTCGGCACGTCGCCGTCGGCCTCATGGCTTTGACGGCTGCGTACTTGCTCACAGTAGCCGAGGGGTTCTTTGCCGCGGAGTTCATGAACGCCCTCGAGCACCTCGCCTACGCGGTCTCGGGCATAGCGTTCGCGCTGTCGGCACTCAAGACGTCACGTCTGTGGGTCAGCCGGGCTGCCCGGCCAAGCGGGGACCGGTCGTGAACACGGCAGTCGTCTTCGATGCCGTGGCCCTGCTCAGTTTCGCGGTAGCGTTCGTTGTTGGGGCGATCAGCTACGCTCGAAGTCACCGGATGAGCCGGACTTCGGCAATGCTCATCCTTGTGGCCATGGCGATCATGACCTTCGTGTCGGTATCGAACTTCTTGGAGGACTCCGGCATCACCCGGTCAGTCGACCAGTACGAGGACCTCGCCGAGATCCTCGTCTTCCCCCTCGTGGGGTACGCCTTGTACGCATTCAACATGTCCTCGCAGTTCGCACAGCTGCGAACCGCCACGAATGCGGCGCGTGCGGAACACGCGATGCTCATGAACATCGTGGAAACGAGTCCGGTGGGAATCGTCGTCGTCGACGACATCGGATACGCGACCTTCGCCAACCAGTTCGCGTGGGACATGCTCGAGTTGCAGGAGTGCGACGGGACTGCGTGCTGCAGCAGCCGTGGCGTTGTCGTCCCCGCCGGCGCGGCGGTGCCCCAGGAACGAACGATGTTCGATACCTCGCTGCTCTCCCGCAAAGTCGCGCAAGAAGCGTGGGAGTATGTGACGCCGGACGGACGGATCGCGCTGCTGTTGTCGAGCACGCCATTGCGCGACGAGTCGGGCAAGTTGCAGGGCTCGGTCGTGGTCTTCAATCCGCTTACCGTGCAAGCTCCAGTCCAGAGCCCCGCGTAGCGCCACGTGAGCCGGACCCCTCCAGATGCCGAGGAGCTGAAACGCGCTGCGGCATCAGCGGCATTCGAGCACGTACCGGAAGGCATTGTCCTTGGGGTGGGCACCGGCACGACCGTGGCGCACCTGATCTCGGCCCTCGCACAAGACCCGCACCGGGTCGAGGGGGCGGTCGCGTCCTCTGCGGACACCGAGGCCGGCTTGCGCGACGCGGGCATCCGAGTGATGGACCTGAACGACGTCGGTGAGCTCGAACTCTACATCGACGGGGCCGACGAGATCGACAGCGCCTTGCGCCTCATCAAGGGAGGCGGCGGTGCGTTGACCCGCGAAAAGATCTGCGCCGCGGCTTCGCGCCGCTTCATTTGCATCGCCGATGAGAGCAAGTACTCCTCGGCCGGGTTGGGCTCCACGCCGGTGCCGCTCGAAGTCATCCCCATGGCCCGCGAGCACGTGCGGCGCGCCGTTTCGCGGATGGGTGGGGTCGCGCGGCTGCGTGAGGGGTTCGTGACCGACAACGGCAACGAGATCGTGGACTGCGTCGGGCTCGACCTGTCCTCGGCAGATGTCCTTGAGACGGTTCTCGAGACGATTCCCGGTGTGGTGACGTGCGGGATCTTCGCTCATCGGCGGGCCGATCTCGTCCTGCTCGCCGCGTCGGGCGGCGTGCGCGAGGTCGTCGCGTCGAGTTAGGTAGGCGGCGTGCGGCGGTTCGGACGGCTACAATGTCATGGTTCGCGCTACGTTCGCGTACACCGCTGAAGCATCGACCTGCCAAGGAGCCGTCACATGCTGTCGATCGCGTTGCCGAAGGGGAGTCTCGAGGAGCAGACGCTACTTCTGTTCGCTCAGGCCGACCTCGAAGTCAAGAAGTCCAGCCGGGCCTACAACCCGACCGTGGACGATCCTCGCATCAGTCACGCGAAGATCCTCCGGCCGCAGGAGATACCTCTTTACGTACAAGACGGCCATTTCGACCTGGGAATCTCAGGTCACGACTGGGTGCGGGAGTCGGGCGCGGACGTGGTCGAGGTCGCCGAGTTGCCCTACGCCAAGACAGGCACCGGGTTCGTGAGGATGGTCGTGGCGGTGCCGGACGATTCTCCGATCAACAGCGCACGTGACATTGCTGCCGGCAGCAGAATCACGACCGAGTTCCCCCGGGTGACCAAGGAGTTCTTCGACGATCTCGGCATAGACGTGGAAGTGCACTTTTCCTATGGCGCGACCGAGGCCAAGGTGCCCGAACTGATGGACGCCCTCGTCGACCTCACAGAGACCGGCTCCACGCTCCGGCGTAACGGGTTGCGAATCGTCGACACCATCCTGACATCGACGACCCGCCTGATCGCGAACAAGGAGTCGTGGGCCGATCCCACCAGACGCGCCGCGATCGAGGAGATCCGCACGTTGCTGCTCGGGGTGATCGAGGCGCGCGGCCGCGTTCTGCTGTCCATGAACGTTGCCGAGGAGCAACTCGACGCCGTTGTCTCGCAGCTGCCTGCGATGAAGAAACCCACGGTCAACAGGCTGTACGGCTCCGACGACCTCGAGGTGACCACGGTCGCCGACAAGTCCACAGTCAACGTGCTGATCCCCAAGCTCAAGGCCGCGGGTGCCGAAGACATCCTCGAGCTGCCGATCACCAAGATCGTGCGCTGAGGCGCGAGGAGGTGAGCACGCGGTGTACCAGTCCGACTGGATACTCCGGCAGGTCGAACTCCGCGGCACGCTGCTTAAGCGGATGCTAAGCGCACTGCGGGAGCAGCGCCCCGACGAAGTGCTTCGCCTTGCCGAGGAAGCCATCGGCGAGGTGCTCGATCTCGACGTGTCCCTGATCGACTCGCTGGCTCCCGAGGCGCTCCCCGCATTGCTCGGCGCCGGGGGTGAGATCGACCCGCAACGTGCCCTCCTTCTTGGAGAGGTCCTCGCGACGCGGGCGGCGGCATTCGTGCAGACCGGGGAGGATGAGCGTGCGGTCCACCAGGCCCGCGCCGCCCAGTTGCTGCTCGAGCCGGCGCTCGTCGGCGAGGATCGGGAGTTGCGCGAGCGCGCGGTCAAGGCAATCGACCTCCTGTCGGAATCCGGCTTCTAGGTCCTCGCGCGGCACGGCCGCGAAGGGTATGTTAGGGATGAACATGTCCGAGTGGGGTGGGGCACGATCCGTGCGCCCGGGGGTCCCCGCTCGGCTCGACAAGTGAGGGAGGAGCACATGCAACGAGCGACACGTTCCCCTGCTGCGCGCCTGCTGCGAATCTTCGTGTGCGCGCTGCTCGTCGCATCGGTCGTTCCGGTTGTCACCGCACACGCGGTGGGCACGACCTACTACGTGAACGTTGCCACCGGCCATGATGCCAACGGGGGTGGTGAGGCCGACCCGGTCAAGAGCATCACAGCCGCATCGCAGCTGGCCGGGTCCGGCGACACGATAATCGTTGCCGCCGGGGCCTATAGCTCGAGCGTAGCGACCTCCTCGGGCGAGGAGTTCCCGATCTGGCTGACGCCCGGAGTCACCTTGCAGGCCGATGAAGACGCCGAGGTCGTGGTCGACCCCGAGCTAGAGGACACGGCGTTTAGAATCGGATTCGAGGCCGGCCAGTTAGCATCACAGGCGATCATCGAGGACGACCCCGTCACAATCGAGGGGCTGACCATCACTCACGGCCGAGGCGAGTTCGGCGGAGGCATCAGTGTGTCGGGTGCGTCGGCAATCGTGAAGGACTGCCTGTTCTTCGAGAACTCCGCCGGCGCAGGTGCCGGCATCGCCGCCGAATTCTCACAGGTACAAGTGGTCGACTGTACGTTCGACACGAACGGCTGGGACATCACCAGCGGCGACTACCTGCCCGCCGAGGACGAGATTCCGGAACCTCCGTACTGGATGTCTGAAACGTTCCAGGGCGGCGGCATCGGCGCGTTCGTGAGCGAGATCGACGTGACTGGGTGCTCGTTCACGGGCAACGGCGCGATCAGGTCGGGCGCAGGCATCGCCGGATTGTCCTCAGACGTGACCGTTGACGCCAGCGAGTTCTACGGCAACTACATCACCGCTGCCGAAGAGACCGACATGGCTGCGTCCTGGTCCGGCGGCGCTGAGCTCAGTGCTCAGCAGTTCCCGATACTGTTCGAGTACCGGGGTGCGGGTATCTGCGTTGAAGAAGGTTCGCAGCTCGAGGTCTCGCAGACCGATTTCGAGCTCAACGGCGCTCCGTGGGGCGGATCGGTGTATGTGGACAGGTACAGCGCGGCGCTCCTGGAGAAGACCATGCACACGGCGAACTTCGCCCTCTTCGGTAGCGCCGTAGGGCAAGGCGATTTCCCGTTCTACCTCCAAGAGGGCGACTCATCGGCGCAGATTGAGATTCCCCAGGAAACGTCGCCGGAGGTGACTATCGACCAGTCGGTCTTCTCAGGCAACGAGTCGATGGAGTGCGCGATCATCTCCCTCGAGGCGTCCATGACCATCCAGAACAGCCTCTTCTACGACAACATGGATGAGTGGGCCACGGTCGGTGTCGTGGGCATGTTCGACCCGTTCGCCGAGGCGCAACTAGAGATGCCAACGCATACGGTGGTCAATTGCACTTTCGCCGACAACCTCACGGGACTCGCTTCCATATACGGGGAGTGGGCGATGCTCGGTGTCGGGAACACGATCTGCTGGGACAACGTGTACGAGGAACCCGACATGGCTCTAGAATCCAGTGCGTTCGAGGCACAGGAGATGCCGGAGCTGGCCGACGTAGTCGGTGCGTATGTGGCCTACTCGGACCTGGAGTACGGCTATGCCCAGGATGGCCCTGTCGTCAACGTGGAGCCGGGTGAAGGAATCATCAGCGAGAACCCGTTGTTCGCATGGCCCGCGGAGGGGGACTACTCCCTGACCGCAGGATCCCCATGCATCGACACCGGCAACGGTCTCGAGGGTTTCGCGCCGGGCTACGACCTGGTTGGGACCTCGCGGCCCCTCGACGGCGACAACGATGATGACGCCGAGTTCGACATGGGCGCCTTCGAGTACGAGTATGCCGGGGTGGTCCGTCTTGGCGGGGCCGATCGCTATGAGACATCGGTCATGGCCACGAAGGAGCACTTCGACTCATCAGACGTTGTCGTGATCGCGCGCGGTGACGTGTTCGCAGACGGGCTCGCCTCAGCAGGCTTGTGCGGCGTGTACGACGCGCCCCTGCTGCTCACACGTCCGTATGCTCTGCCCGGTGTGGTGTCAGACGAGATCGAGCGACTCGGAGCCTCCACGGCCTACATCATGGGCGGTACCGGTGCCGTGAGCGCCGACGTGGCCAAGGAACTCGAGGACATGGGACTGGAAGTCGAGCGGATCGGCGGTATCGACCGCTACGCTACTGCTGCGCTCATCGCGCAGCAGATCGAGTCGGAGATCGGGACTCCCACCGCGACGTTCATTGCCCGCGGGGACTTGTTCGCCGATGCTTTGACGGTGTCGCCCGTAGCCTACGGGATCGAGGCACCTATCCTGCTCGTCCGAACGGATCAACTCCCCGAGGCGACAGTCGATGTCTTGGAGGACCTCGATCCGGCGTCTGTCGTGATCGCGGGTGGCAGCGGTGCTGTCTCGCATGACGTCGAGATCGACATCAAGGCTGTGATAGCGGCTGCGGATCGCGTGAGTGGCGACGATCGTTACGAGACATCAGTCGCGTTCAGCGAGTTTGCAGTCGACACCGGCTGGGCCATGTGGGACGTGGTCGGTCTTGCGACAGGCCTGGCCTTCCCGGACGCCCTAACCGGCGGACCCGCCGTCGGTACCGAACATGGCGTGTTGCTGCTAACTCCGGGCGACACCCTTCACGCTTCGGTGAAGGCGACTCTCGAGGACCACGCAGAGAACATCGGCCGTGTGGACATCTTCGGAGGGACCGGTGCGATTTCCGAAAGCGTCATGACTGCCGCGAAGGCGGCCATCGAGTAGCTTCTAGCGCCCTACTGCACGCACGGGAAGGGGTCGTCCGCAGGGGCGGCCCCTTCTTCGTCCAGCTCACCAAGTGTGGTTCCGGGCGCGCCTTTGAACGGGCGGCAATCAGGGGTTGACTATTGTGGACTTTACAGTATGCTGTGTTGCAGCTAGTGTGAAGTGCGTACTAGTATCCGACCACGGAAGCGCGACAACTCGGAACAAGGAGGTGCGTGTGAGCCCACTCGACGAGGCAATCTTGCGCAAGTTCCAGAAGGAGCTGAACGCAGGGACCGTCTCGCTCGTGCTGCTCGCCATCCTCGACCGCTCTGAGGAGCCGATGTACGGCTACCAGATCGCCAAGAGTATCGAAGGTGCGCTGCAAGAGGGGACGCCGATCAAGCAAGGGACGCTGTATCCCGTGCTTCGCTCGATGGAAGAGCACGGCCTGCTGGCCAGCCGCGTGGAGCCGAGTGTGTCCGGTCCGCCACGCAAGTACTACACAATCACCGACCACGGCCGCGAAGTGCTCGCGGCATGGAAGGAAGCGTGGTCGCGCACCCGTGACTTCGTAGACTCGACCTTGGAGGGGAACGTTGGCTAGGACTATTGAACAGTATCTCGGCGAGCTGCGAGCACAGCTTGTCAGTGAGGACCCGGCACTGGTGCAAGATGCCCTCTACGATGCCGAGGAGTACCTCCGAAGCGCCGTCGCTGAGGCGGGCGACGACCCGGCGGCGTTCGAGCAGATCGCCGACGCGTATGGGTCGCCCGCCGAGGTAGCGGCTGCATACCGCGAAACCGAGCTCACCGTGCGAGAGGCGCTCAGGCGACCGGAACGGGCGCGCACCAACCCGTTCGCGAGGTTCTTCGGCGTGTTCGTCGATGCTGAGACCTACGGCTCGCTCTTCTACATGTTGCTCTCGCTTGCCACGGGTGTGGCGTACTTCACCGTGGTCGTGACCGGCCTGTCGCTCTCAGCGGGGCTGCTCATCACTTTGCTCGGGATTCCCGTGGCGCTGCTGCTGATCGCGATCGTGCGTGCGGTGTCGCTGGCTGAGGGCCGTGTGGTAGAAGGCCTTCTGGGCATTCGTATGCCGCGTCGCCCGCGGACTGTAGGACAGCAAGGCGACATCTGGGCCCGCTTGAAGTCGTGGTTCACCGACTACCGAACCTGGACCACGATGCTGTACATGCTGCTCCAGTTGCCGCTGGGTGTCGCATACTTCACGACCGGTGTGACGGGGATCTCCGTCTCGCTGGCCGTGTTCGCGGCGCCGATCATCCAGATCGCTGCTGACCGCCCCGTGATCGTCGACGGTACCTACGGGTACCTGATCGACCCGTGGGCGATGCCGTTGTTCATGATCGCCGGACTTGTGCTCCTTACGGCGACCATGTGGGTGGTCCGCGGAGTCGGCTACCTGCATGGGCAGTACGCGAAGGCCATGCTCGTCGGCCGGTTCACCGGTTCGCAGGCCGAGTCCACGACCGCGAACGTGTGAGGGTGGAAGGACTGATGACGATGGTACGCAGACTGCTGATTGTCTCGCTGGTCGCGGCGTGCGTAGTCGCGCTGACCGGCTGCACGCGCGTCGAGCTCGAAGAGGGCGACTGGGGGTATGTCGAGGTAAGTGAGGGCGACCCGGCAAGCGCGCGCGAATCGGTCGTGCGTGGGAACGCCACAGAGGCACGGGTCTCGATCCGCATGGGCGCCGGTGAGTTGCGCGTCGACTCCGGCACCAGCCTCAAGCATCTGATGGATGCCGAGTTCGACTGGTCACACGACGAGCTGCGTCCCGGCGTGACACACGACATCTCGGGGGGTACGGCCGAACTGCTGGTCGAGCAGGGAAGCTTCGAGTTCGGCCGGTGGCCACGCAACGACTTCCGCAACTCGTGGGAGATCGCACTCGCCGAAGACTTGCCCATGGACTTGAGCGTCGAGCTGGGAGCCGGCGAGGCCGAGTTGCTGCTCGGTGGGCTGACCTTGTCCGACCTTGATGTCGACCTGGGTGCCGGCGCCGTGACGATCGACCTGTCGGACCTCGAGCGTGATCTGGACGCCGACGTGAACGCCGGGGTAGGAGAACTGACCCTCAGGCTTCCAGCAGACGTCGGGGTGCGAGTCAGCGGCCGCAGCGGCGGTATCGGCGAGTACCAGGTCGACGGCTTCAGGTCCGAAGGCGACGCATGGGTCAACGATGCCTGGGGCGAGTCCGACACCGAGATCGACATCGACCTGAATCGCGGCGTCGGGATGGTACGGCTCGAGTTGGTGGACTGAGGTCCCGGAAGCGCGACATCGCCGCCAGCCTACGACGAAAACGAAGGGTGAGTTCAGATGGAGTTGTTTGGAATCGGGTTCGGGGTCCTTGCCGCTGTCCAGGCTGTGTCTTGGACGCTGGTGACGGTGCTGTTCCCTGTCTTCTGGTTGTGGATGCTTGTGGACGCCGTTCTCCGCGATCCGTCGGAGTATCCGGGTGGCGGGGATAACACCAAGCTCGTGTGGGTCTTGCTGCTGGTGCTCGTCCAGCTTGTGGCCATACCCTATCTGGTGATGGTGTACGGGAAGATCAGGCGGACACCGGCTGCGGTGAAGGCACAGCAGCCCGCACCCGGGGCACCGACCCCTACCGCAGGCGGGTAAGTCGCACATCGCGACATGGGCCGGTCCATTCGCGGGGCCGGCTTCTCGCTGTCCCCGCCGAACGTGCGCAGGCAACGGGTGCCAGCGGTCTCCGTTCATCTGTCCTCCCGGGCCGCGGTGAGGAGCGTGAGCACGTCAAGCGGTGTACACTCGTTCGAGAGGCGAACGACACACAAGAACGTGAATCTGCTTGGGAGTCTCACATGGCTGTCTCACGACGCGCTGACTACGCGATCCGGATGATGATGGAGCTCGCCCGAAACCCCTCGGATGTCCCCGTCCCCGCTCGAACCGTCGGCTCGAAACAGGGTGTTCC
>Ga0209164_1001080_pt1 | contig 40661 bp, 51 predicted proteins | sample MTBNYHSulfiMetaG_FD_187458 | JGI IMG/M metagenome (GOLD analysis project Ga0209164, IMG submission 187458) | Enrichment culture microbial communities from rom New York Harbor, USA that are MTBE-degrading - MTBE-NYH (New York Harbor Sulfidogenic)... | ecosystem: Environmental > Aquatic > Marine >... | reverse complement strand
CTAATTTACCATTTTCAATCTCAGATACAACTTTTTGCTTAAATGCTTCGCTATATCTGAGAGTTTTTCTTTGATTTACCATCTGTCTTGTCCTTCCTTTTGTGTCAACCTATTTCAGGACAAGACAGACTTGTCTTGATACTTACGCCTTGATACTTGATACTAAAGAAGAATAACTCAATAACCAACATCAACTTTGTCTCGATACTTGATACTAAAAAAATGGCTATATGGCTCAATTGCCACATTGCTGAATGACCATTAGACAATTGGACAATGCAATAATGCTTTCACTTTTGGCTTTGTCCTTTACACTTTGAACTTTATCCTTTACCCTTTGAACTTGTTTTTAATCTTGATACTCGATACTAGATTCTTGATACTCGTTTCTCGATACTTGTAACATCATACAGTTTTTGTTACATTATTCTATATAAAAAAATAAGAAGAAAATGGAAACAATAGATATAAATACAACATTAATTGAAGGTTATCTGCGATTACTTAATAATCTTAGCCCTGATAACAAACTTGATCTCATTTCCAAGCTAACTCTTTCTATCAAATCCGACATCGCCGATAGAAAAACATCATTTTACAAAGCATTCGGTGCATGGGAATCAGAACTATCTGCGGATGAAATTATAGACGGAATTTATAAGAGTAGAACTTTTAACCGTCAAATAGTTCCAATGCAATAGGGATGAAAAAGTATTTAATAGACACGAATACCTGCATCTATTACATCAAAGGAAAATTTGATCTCAAGAAAAAATTTGAGGAAGTTGATCCGGATAACTGCTTTATTTCCGAAATTACTCTCGCTGAATTAAAGTTTGGTGTTGAGAACAGTGAGAGAAAAGAAAAGAATAAATTAGCACTTGAAAATTTCTTAACGGGAGTAAAAGTCGTTCCTATTTTTCATTCACTTGACCTATATGCAAAAGAAAAATCGAGATTAAGAAAAGCCGGTACTACTATTGACGACTTTGATCTTTTCGCATAGCGATCAATTCTGATGATTGGTGTAACTGCCGTTAAACATAATTTAGTTTTAGTAACCAATAACAGCAATCATTTTAAGGGAATAAAAGGAATTAAGTTGGAAAACTGGGCAAAATAAATTTGAACTTTATCTTGCAAATAATGACCAAAATTAGAATTATTTTTGAAGAAAAGTAAAAACCAACTCACCTCAATCCTCCCCGCCTTGCCAAAGCGAAGCGGCGGACAGGTCTTAGAAAGAGAGGAAGTATTTTTTAAAAAAACATAAAAACAAACGGCCTCAAAAAAATCGGCGTAAAAAAAATGTTCTAAGCTTTCGAGAAAGTGAAAATTACTGTTTGACGAATCCCGTCGTAAAATATTTTTAAGATTTTCGGGATGAGGAGTTTAATTTTCATCGAAAGTGTGAACAGTTTTAGACGATTTTTTTGCAGCCTTGATTTTTTGCTTACTGGCGCCTGTCCCGCAGCTTTTTTGCGGGATATCAAGACAAAAGTAAAGGGAACAAAAATTTATGAAAATTCTAATAACCGGCGGCGCTGGTTTCATCCAGTAGAATAATAAAAAACATTCCACCGGACAGGTCGGCAGCAACCTAGTAGATTATTTCCTGTCCCAGAACCACGAAGTGGTTTGTCTCGACGACCTCTCCACCGGTTTTAGCTATAAAGTTTTTTAAGTCTTTCAAGGAAACATATGGCCTCAAAAAAATCGGCGTAAAAAAAATGTTCTAAGCTTTCGAGAAAGTGAAAATTACTGTTTGACGAATCCCGTTACATTTTTTTTAAGGATTTTCGGGATGAGGAGTTTAATTTTCACCGAAAGCGTGAACAGTTTTAGACGATTTTTTTGCAGCCTTGATTTTTTGTTACTTTTTGATCAAGCAAAAAGTAAAGGGAACAAAAGTTTATGAAAATACTTATCACCGGCGGAGCCGGCTTCATCCAGTAGAATAATAAAAAACATTCCACCGGACAGGTCGGCAGCAATCTAATAGACCACTTCCTGGCAAGCGGGCACGAAGTGGTTTGTCTCGACGACCTATCCACCGGCTTCAAAAAAAACATACAACACAACTTCGATAACCCAAACTTCACATTCATCGAAGGGGATATTAGAGACATTCAAACATGCATCCATTCAACCATGCATTGCGATTTTGTCTGCCACCAAGCCGCTCTCGGCTCCGTTCCTCGCTCAATTGAAGATCCTGCAAACACAAACTCAGTTAACATAGATGGTTTCCTTAATGTACACATTTCTGCAAGTGATGCTAAAGTAAAAAGATTTGTTTATTTTTAATAACATAAATCAAAGGTGTTGACAATGAAAATGAGGATGAAAAATGAATAATATAATGCAATTTACTGCAATTATTGAGCGAGAAGATGATCAATACGTGGCGTTATGCCCTGAGCTCGATATTGCAAGTCAAGGAGAAAGTGTAGAGAAAGCTAGACTGAATTTAAAAGAAGCTTTGAAATTGTTTTTTGAAACAGCGTCAGAGAAGGAAATACATGTACGCCTGCATGAAGAAATTTTTATTACTCAATTACAGGTAACAGTTGGGTAAATTACGTGTTTTGTCCGGGAACGAAGTTTGCAAAATATTATCCAAGCATGGTTTTAAAAATGTACGGCAAGAAGGAAGCCATATCATTATGCAACTAAAGATTGCTGACTCCACCATTACTGTCCCGGTACCAAACCATAAAGAAATCAAGATAGGTACCTTAAAATCTATTATAAGGCAATCTCTAATACCATCATCTGAATTTGAAGTTTGATTGGAAATGATTAGTTAATTTCAAAGAGTTAAATAAACGACCTCAAAAAAATTGCGTGAATAAATTCATCGAAATGCAGTGCCTGCCCGGCTCAGACGGGTTAAGCGAAAAATACTGCCTGCCCGCCGTAGTTGTCTCTCAAACGAAGGCGGGCCTGTCCGCCGTAGTTGAATTTTAATGAAGGCGGATAATCCGTTAGGATGAAGGCGGGTCTGAGTCCGTCAGCTGACGAACGAGTTTATTTTCTTTAGTGAAGCGTAATTGTTTCTTAAAACAATGTTAAATGATAAATTATAAAAGATAAGATGGGAGTTTGAATTCTTTGATTAATAATTTCTCCGAGGTATGCTTGAAAAAAAATGTAATTTTTCCTTTATCATTTATCATTGATATATGGACGAAGGGTTAGGACAAAGAATATTTGATTTTGCGGTAAAGGCAATAAAATTTTGTAGAAAATTGCCAAGAACAAGAGAATACCAGGTTATTTCCTATCAGCTTATAAAATCTTCCACTTCTTCAGGTGCAAACCTGCCCCGTCAAATAGTATGAAATATTTTGTATATATATTATGGAGCAAGAAAGATAAAATGTTTTATGTAGGTTATACTGAGGACTTGACGAATAGATTAGATGAGCATAATAGCGGTAAAGTTAAATCAACAAAAAACAGAAGACCATTAGAATTAGTGTATTACGAAGTATCTTTTAACAAGGCTGACGCATTACATAGAGAAAAATATCTCAAAACATCTTACGGCAAGAGATATATAAAAAATAGGATAAAGTACTTTCTTGAAAGTTTTATTTGACGGGGTGAAAAGCTCAAGGTGCCGGATCAAAAGCGGATTTTTTTAATAAGATTAATATATCACTTTACCCCGTGTAATATGCTTAAACTTAATTATAAAAATGATTGGCGGTTTTACTTAACATTCTTAAAATAATATTAGCTTTTATTTATTACACGGGGTGAAGAAATGCGTGAATCTAACTATTGGTGCCGAATAGTTAAAGAAATAAAAGATACAGATAATGAACTTGATTTTTTGCTCAAAGAATCTGGCGAATTAAAAAATATTTTAGGTTCAATAAGCTCCAAATCAACAAAACGTAATGACTAATAAAAGTTTTATAATTTACAATTTTCAATTTATCATTTTATCATCATGAAAATATTAATAACCGGCGGCGCCGGTTTCATAGGAAGCAACCTTGTAGATTATTTCCTGTCCAAAAACCACGATGTGGTTTGTCTCGACGATTTATCCACCGGTTTCAAAACAAACATACAACACAACCTCGATAACCCAAACTTTACCTTCATCGAAGGCGATATCCGTGATCCCGAAACATGCCGACTGGCGACTGCAGACTGCCAACTGGTCTCCCACCAGGCTGCTCTCGGCTCCGTCCCTCGCTCAATCGCTGATCCGTCAAACACTAACTCTGTAAACATAGATGGTTTTCTGAATATATTAATTGCTGCTCGGGATGCAAAAGTTAAAAGATTTGTTTATGCTGCAAGTTCTAGCACTTACGGCGACTCAAAAAAACTCCCCAAGGTAGAAGAAGAAATAGGGAGACCACTTTCACCTTATGCAATTACAAAATATGTTAATGAACTCTACCCCGTGAAATAGATGTACTTAAAAAAATATTAATAGATAATGACAGAATACTTTTATAAAATTTTTATGTTAATGTTTTACTTATTTCACGGGGTGAACGCGGATGTTTTTGCTAAGACTTACGGTATGCAATGCATCGGACTTCGTTACTTCAACGTCTTCGGTAAACGCCAAGACCCGAACGGCGCTTCCTGTCCCGTGAAATGCCTTTGTATTTTTATATTTCACTGGAACGCCGCTGTTATTCCGCTCTGGGTGAAAAATTTGATAAACCACGAACGACCCGTAATAAATGGTGATGGCACCTACAGCCGTGATTTCACATACATCGATAACGTAATTCAAGCAAACGAAAAAGCACTCTTCACTCCCGATGAACAGTTCTTGAAGGGACAGCGAGAATACAGAAACTCAAGTTTGGCTGGACTTTTCATTGGCTTGCGAGTATATATCAGAAGAGTTATATAACGAACTTCTTGCCGAATCTAAAGAAGTTGGTAAGCTAATAAACGATATGATTAAAAATCCCGAAAAGTATTCTTAATCATCGAATGTCTGTAGACTGAGAACTGGCGACTGTAAACTGTAGACTGGAAACTGTTGAGCGTTTCTCAGCGCCTGCCCCGAAGAAAGCGGGGAAATCCCGCTTGCGGGAAAGACTGCCGACTGAGAAGTTTATGAACCACTTTTTCGAAATTAAAACTCCATTAAATGTTAACGTCAGAACGACTGCGGCGTATTGGAACTATATAACCACAATAAAACATCGCAATATGAGAGGGAAAGAAAACAATGTCATTAGCACTTTAAGTAAACCTGATTTTATTAGAAGAAGTAAAATTGATGAAGCCGTATTTCTGTATTATAAGAATGTAGAAAATTATTTATATTGTGCTGTAGTTAGACATGAAAACGGTCCAGGGTATTTAATTACAACGTACTTAACGGATAAGGTTAAAGAAGGTGAATTAATATGGACAAAGTAAAAATATATTACAGCAAAGATAAAGATACTATTGATATATGGTTTGGTGATCCCGATCAAGAGGTTTTTTCAGAAGAAGTTGGTGAGGGAATTATTCTGAAAAAAGATAAGGATGGAAAAGTAATCGGTATCGAAAAGATATATACAACTAAAACTTTAGATTCGGAAAAATCTTTTCCTGTCGAATTAGTAATGACTTAAGTGTATCAATACACAGTCCACGACTGAGAACTGAAGATTGATGACTGTTGAGCGTTTTACAGCGAAATCCCGCTTGCGGGAAAGACTGGCGACTGAATGGTATTACGAAAATCTAAAATAATCCCTATATTAATTACTAAATGAACTAACGATGTTAAAAGAAATTCAAGACTGTTTTCATCGAAACAAAGTTTTATATTCTAAACATGCAAAAACCGAGATGGAAACTGAAGAATTCGGTATGATTAAAGAAGAGGAAGTAGCTCAAGCAGTAATTGACGGTAAAATCATAAATGAATATTTAGATGATGATCCTTACCCAAGTTGTCTTATATACGGTAAATCAAAAATGAATAGACCGCTACATATTGTAAGCGCCTATTCGAAGGAAGAAGATGTTGCTATTATTGTTACGGTTTATGAACCTGACCCTGCAAAATGGATTGAATTCGAAAGGAGAAAAACATGAAATGTATTATTTGCAAAAGTGAAAATATTGAATTAAAGAAAGTTGATGAAGAATTTAAGTTCGATAATGATATTGTATTGGTAAATACAGAGGTATTGGTTTGTAATAATTGTGGTGAAAGATATTATGATCGAAAAACTATTCAACAGCTTGAATCTATTAAAGAAAAAATTGAAAAGAAAGAAATTCCCTTCGAAAACATCGGCAAAGTTTTGCGACCGAGAGTAGCTTAAATAAACTACCCGGGAAATAAATCCCGAAAAGTATTCTTAATCATTGAATGACTGTAGACTGAGACCTGTTGAGCGCCTTCTGCGAAATCCCTACTGGAAAGACTGAAGTCAAGTCCACAGTTGGCAGTCTCGGACTGTAAACTGTAGACTGAAGATTGATGACTGTTGAGCGTTTCTCAGCGCCTGCCCCGAAGAAAGCGGGGAAATCCCGCTTGCGGGAAAGACTGCCGACTGAAGACTGATGACTGGAAACTGAGAATTGTTGAGCGCTTTATGCGAAATCCCTATGGGAAAGACTGAAGACTGACATGCCCGGGGTTTCTAGACTGCTATCATTTTACTTTAATAATTTTATTTTTGCTTTTGATTGCATAATTTTATATTGCAAAACAAGAACCAAGTATTGAATATTTTTTAAGGAAGACATAAATGAAAAGGTATAAATTTAGAATAGTAGTGGAACAAGATGAAGATGGAGTATATATTGTTTCTGTTCCTTCTTTAAAGGGATGTTATTCTCAGGGTGATTCAATAGACGAAGCTGTAGTAAATATAAAGGATGCTATAAGACTGCATATTGAAGCGCGAGAATCTTTAGGAGAGCAAGTGCCTGTGGAAGTTCTTGTTGATGAGGTAGAGATAAGTGTCTAAGTTAAATCCTATAAAACCCGGTAAACTTATTAAGACATTGGAAAAGCTTGGATTTAGCAAAATAAGACAAAGTGGAAGTCATGTTGTTTTGCGCCATACAGACGGCAGATGGACCACTGTTCCGCTTCATAAGGGTAAAGATGTGGCGAAAGGTACATTTGCAAAGATATTAAAAGATGTTGGTTTATCTTACGAAGAGTTTATAAAGTTAAATTAGATCAAATATAGACTGAGACCTGTTGAGCGCCTTCTGCGAAATCCCTACTGGAAAGACTGGCGACTGTTGACTGGAAACTGGAGACTGAAGTCAAGTCCACAGTTCGCAGTAACCAGTCCACAGTCCACTGCTTTTGACTGCAGACTGATGACTGAAGATTGCAGACTGTTAACTGTTGAGCGTTTCTCAGCGAAATCCCGCTTGCGGGAAAGACTGCCGACTGAGAACTGCAGACTGAGAACTGCAGACTGAGAACTGAAAACCAGTCCACAGTTCGCAGTAAACAGTCCACAGTAGAAAGATGATGACTGTCGACTGAAGATTGATGACTGTAGACTGGAAACTGGACGCTGACAACTTGAGAAGTGTATTGGGTTAATGGCTGAATTCTGATTCCAATGTATCGATAAATGCAACAAAAAATAAGTGAGTAATAATATTTTTGTTAAAGGTGAATTTTGTATATTAAAGCCAAAAGAAAAAATCAGCAGATTTCTCAAAATCAAACATGTAGAGAGTGTTATCATGGCAATCGCAATTACTAAAGAAGAGCTTAAAGAAGCAGTCCGGGAAAGTGTCCGTGAAGTTCTTAATGAGGAACGAATGCAGTTGCAAGCACTTTTACTTCCGGAAGTTTCTGAAAAAGAGCAAAAAAATATTGAACGTACATACGGTAAACCTTTACGAAAGTCAGCTAAAACCAGAAAATTCGATTTATGAATTGGAAAGTTGATTTCTCTTCAGATGCCCTAAAATTTCTAAAACAAAATAACATTGATGAAGACCTTGTTCTTGAAAAGATTGGTCTTGCATTAAATCGGCTACGTGGTGAAACCATCAATGTTGATATCAAAAAACTGAAAGGGGATTGGTTAGGGTTTTATAGAATTCGTTCCGGTAAACTAAGGATTATTGTTGAATTTCAATTTTCAATGCACCGTGCGTATGTTGAAGCCGTTGACTGGCGGGGTAATGTGTATAAGGAGTAACCTTTAAATTTCTAAAAGAAATTCTTACTATTGATGAACTGATTGTTGTTTGCAATAAGAAAATAAATAGTGGAATTTATATAGACAACGTTATCCAAGCAAACGAAAAAGCCCTCTTCACCCCCGATGAACAGTTCTTGAAGGGACAGAAGCAGTATTATAACTTGGAACTCGATGAACACAAGTACCTGCTTCAAATGGAAAATAAAAACGTGTCATTCCCGCGAAAGCGGGAATCTAACCCCGAACAAAATATGAAATCTAAAAACAATGTCATTCCGAACGATAGTGAGGAATCTCAACCCATCGCGGCAAAGCTAAGCGAAGACGAATCAATCTCCCATTCATCCATTCATCCTGCCTCGTCGAAGTTGCATTCCAACGAAGACGGGCCATTCATCCATTCTGATAAAAAGAATAATAAACCTAAAGAATCCTTGAATGATTATTATTTCTCAGAAGTTTTCAATATAGCTTTCGGCGGCAACACTTACAGTCAACAGTCTACAATTGGCAATCCACAGCTTTTGACTGCAGACTGTGAACTGATGACTGGCGACTGAATGACATTCTCAGGCGAGCATTATAAAAGCGAAAACAATACTAGGTTATGAACCTGACTATGATGCAAAAAAAGGTTTAGAACTTGCTGCAGGATGGTACTATAAAATATTAAAATAAATACAATAAATATTATTCTTAATCATTAAATAATCACATTATTATATTAATATTTATAGTAAGTTAACCTAAATTAAGGTCTAAATATGAGCGACATTTTTAATAATTGTACACTTTTAATCTCCGGTGGAACAGGTTCATTTGGGAATGCAGTTCTTAGAAGATTCCTGAATAGCGGGATTAAAGAAATCAGAATCTTCAGCAGAGATGAAAAAAAGCAAGATGATATGCGTCAATTCTATAAAAATGATAAAATAAAATACTTTATAGGAGATGTTAGAGATAGACGTTCAGTTGATAATGCAATGAAAGGAGTTGATTACATATTTCATGCTGCAGCACTTAAACAAGTTCCATCATGCGAATTTTTCCCAATTGAAGCAGTGAAAACTAATGTAATAGGATGTCAAAATGTAATCGATTCGGCAACTGAACATCACGTGAAAAAGGTTATCGTCTTGAGTACTGATAAAGCGGTTTATCCTATAAATGCGATGGGAATGTCAAAAGCTTTATCAGAAAAAGTTATGGTAGCAAAGTCGAGGGATGATAGTAATGGGACTATTTTATGTGGCACAAGATATGGGAACGTGATGGCATCACGTGGATCTGTGATCCCGCTTTTTGTCAATCAAATCAAAACTGGAAACCCAATTACCATAACCGAACCTCAAATGACTAGATATATGATGACTCTTGAGGATGCGGTTGATCTTGTTATCTTTGCATTCAACAACGGCAATTCAGGTGATATTTTTGTTCAGAAATCGCCCGCTGCAACCGTTGAACTGGTAGCCAAAGCATTATTGGAGTTGTACAATGCAAAAAATGAAATAAAAATTATTGGCATTAGACATGGTGAGAAAATTTTCGAAACACTTGTTAACCGAGAGGAAATGGTAAAAGCCGAAGATCTAAATGAATATTACCGCATACCGGCAGATACAAGGGAATTAAACTATAACATGTTTTTTACCGAAGGGGAATCCAAAATATTTGCTACAGAGGATTATACATCGCATAATACACATAGATTAAATCTTGAGGAAACAAAAGAGCTACTCCTTAAACTTCGGTTCATCAGAGAAGATGTTCTAAACGAAAAATTAGACCCAATATTTACTCCTTGACAAATCTACTTTTAGAATAATTGTGAAACCAAAAGTCATAAACGGCAATATATTTGAGGACCATCGTGGTATTATTAGACATACTAACAACTTTAAATTGCAAAATGTATGTCGGTTTTATACTATTGAACACATCGATACAAAAACAGTTCGTGCCTGGCAAGGGCATCAAGTTGAAACAAAGTATTTTGTACCTATAATCGGTTCCTTTGTGGTTGCTTGGGTTAAAATAGATAATTTTAGCAATCCTTCAATTGAACTGAAAGCAGAATATAAAATACTTAATCAGGACGAACCACTTGTTTTGCATATCCCTCCTGGTTATGCAAATGGTTTAAGGGCATTAAAACCTAATTCAGTTATAGGTGTTTTCTCCGATATGGAAAATGAAAAATCAGTTAAAGAAAAAATTCGATATCCATCTAATTGGTGGTTTGATTGGCATCAAAATTTCACTACTTAACATTCACAAACTTGTCCGCCAGTTTTTTGGCGGATCACTAATAACAAATAACTAACCACTAAGTAAAACATGATAAGAATAGGTATAACCGGTCAATCCGGTTTTGTTGGCAGTCATCTTTATAACTTTTTAGGACTGCAAGAAAATGTTGAAAGAGTTCCATTTGATGATTCTTTCTTTTCAGATAAAAAAAAGTTGCAAAATTTTGTTAAATCTTGCGATGCTATCGTTCATTTATCAGCAATGAATCGCCACAACGATCCCGATGTTATTTACAAGACAAACATTGCTCTTGTTAAGTCATTAATTGATGCTATGGAAACTGAAAATGTAACTCCTCATGTTTTATTTTCCTCCTCTACACAAGAGGAAAGGGATAATCCATATGGGAAGTCTAAAAGAGAAGGACGTGAGTTATTTATCAAATGGGCTGAAAGAAATAATGCAAAGTTTACGGGGTTAGTTATACCAAATGTATTTGGACCCTTCGGTAAACCTTATTATAATTCTGTTGTCGCGACTTTTTCTCATCAATTAACTCATAATGAAAATCCTAAGATTGATGTTGATGGTCAGATGAAGTTAATATATGTTCATGAACTCGTTAAAACAATTTACAATGCAATTTCTACAAACGAATCCAATTATGAATATAAAATCGCTCACACATCAGAAACAAAGGTTTCTGATTTACTTAAACAATTAGAAAACTTTAAGCACTCCTATCTCGATAATGGAATATTACCGGAATTAAAAAACGATTTTGATATAAATTTATTTAACACCTTCAGATGCTACATAGATCAAGAATCTTTCTTTCCTTATTTGTTAAAGCAGCATACAGATGATAGAGGAAGTTTTGTTGAGACAATTAAAGCTAAGGTTGGTGGACAAACATCATTCTCAACCACAAAGTCTGGAGTAACGCGCGGCAATCATTTTCATACTAGAAAGATAGAACGCTTTGCTGTGATAAAAGGAAAAGCCAAAATTGAAATGCGTAAAGTGGGTACTGATAAAATACTTTCTTTTGAGTTAAACGGAGACAATCCTTCATTTGTTGATATGCCGATTTGGTATACTCATAATATCACAAATATTGGTAATGAAGATTTATACACTATCTTCTGGATCAACGAATTTTTCAACCCCAACGATCCCGACACCTTTTTTGAAAAAGTCTGAAATAAGATAAAAGATGAAAGACAAAAGATAAAAAACACAAATAATTGATTATGGCTCATGACCTAAATGAGAGATTGTTTCAGTTTTCTGTCCGATGTTTACAGTTTTTAAAGTCTTTACCAAATACGCCGGAATATAATGTAATTAGATATCAGCTAGCAAAAAGTTCAACATCTTCAGGCGCAAACTACGAGGAATCGCAAGCTGGTTCTTCCAAAGCTGATTTTAATAATAAAGTCAGAATATCATTAAGAGAAATTAGAGAATCAAATTATTGGCTACGAATAATAAAAGCTATGCAAGATTTTAACGACTCAGAAGAACTAACGTTTTTAATTCAAGAAAGTAGTGAACTAAAGAATATACTTGGTTCCATTGTCCAAAAAACCCGATCCAAATAATGAAAAATTTTTATCTTTATTCTTTTGTCTTTTATCTTGAGGTATTATGGAAAAGTTGAAAGTAATGACCATCGTAGGCACCCGCCCTGAGATTATTCGTCTCTCTCGGGTAATAGCACTACTAGACGAAACAGTGAACCACGTACTTGTACACACCGGTCAGAATTATGACTATGAATTAAACCAAATCTTTTTTGAAGAACTTGAGTTAAGAAAACCGGACCACTTTCTTAATGTGGATGTATCATCTTTGGGAGCAACGGTTGGTGATATAATGAGAAAAACAGAGGAAGTTCTGGTTAAGGAAAAACCTGATGCTTTATTAGTTTTGGGTGATACCAATTCATGCCTTTCCGCATATATAGCAAAACGCATGCATATCCCAATTTACCATATGGAGGCAGGTAACCGTTGTTTTGATTTTAATGTCCCGGAGGAAATTAACCGAAGAGTTATTGATCACATAGCTGATTTTAATTTAGTATATACTGAACATGCAAGAAGACACTTATTAAGTGAAGGATTGCCTCATCGAAGAATTTACTTAACCGGCACTCCAATGAATGAAGTATTAAATTACTATCTCCCCAAAATAGGAAAGTCTGAAATCCTTGAAAAATTATCACTTCAGCCCGAAGACTATTTCGTAGTATCTATTCATAGGGAAGAAAATGTTGACAATCCAAATAACTTAAAGATATTATTAGACACATTAATTGAGATAAGTGAAGTTTTCAAAAAAAGAGTAATTATTTCAACACACCCCAGAACAAGAAAAAGAATTGATGCCCTTTCTGATTACTCATCACTCTTTACTGATAACTCATTACTATCTTTTCTAAAACCCTTCGGCTTCATGGATTACAACAAACTGCAAATAAATGCTCTTTGTGTATTGTCCGACAGTGGTACCATCAATGAAGAATCTTCTATCCTTAATTTTCCCGCGATTACTGTAAGGAACTCTATGGAAAGACCTGAAGGATTGGATACCGGTTCAATTATTCTGACCGGATTAAATAAAGATACTATAATTAATTCTATAAAATTAGTTATTTACGAAAAAGAAAAAGGGATTAAAAAGGAATTTGCGGAGGATTATAAGGTATGCAATACTTCAATGAGAGTAGTTAAACTCATTACTGGGACAGCGAAGTTAAGTAATAAATGGAGCGGAATTATTTAATGAGAATTAGAAAATTGTTAATAACTGGAGCAGCTGGTTTTATTGGATTTCATTTGGTAAAAAAATTGCTGGGAGAAACTGATTTAGAAATTGTCGGAATCGATAATATTAATGATTACTATGACATTAAATTAAAATTTGCGAGACTTGAACAGCTCGGAATTGATAGTAATATGATATCATACAGTACCCAGATTGAATCAAAATATAATTCAAGATTCAAATTTATTAAACTAGATATAGCAGACGAAAAAAAAATAAATACATTATTTGAAAATGAAAGTTTCAATTATATAATAAATTTAGCTGCGCAAGCAGGTGTTCGATATTCTTTTATTAACCCTCATAGTTATTTACAAAGCAATATTTTAGGATTTTTTAATTTACTTAACACCAGTATAAAATATGATATAAAACATTTTATTTATGCAAGCAGTTCTAGTGTTTATGGTTTGAACTCTAAGAAACCATATTCAACTTTGGATAATGTTGATCATCCAATTTCTCTTTATGCTGCTACAAAAAAAGCAAATGAATTATTTGCTCATAGTTTTAGCTATAACTATAATTTGCCTACTACTGGTTTGCGTTTCTTTACAGTATATGGTCCATGGGGCAGACCTGATATGGCCTATTATAAATTTACACAAGCAATACTCAACAATGAACCAATTCAAGTTTACAATAATGGAAAGATGATGCGAGATTTCACATATATTGATGATATTATAAACGCTATTGTTAAAGTACTGTGCAAAATACCTAAAAGGAATGAATCTATTAAAGATTTAAATCCATCATTTTCTAGTGTACCATTCAAAATTTATAATTTAGGTAATTCTAAACCTATACAACTTTTAGATTTTATCAATATAATTGAATCGACTTTAAATAAAAAAGCTAAACTAGAATTTCTACCCATCCAGAAAGGTGATGTAGAAGAGACATATGCAGAAATCTCTGATTCAAAGTTAGAACTAGAATTCATACCCAAAACAGAAATAAAGGAAGGCATTAATGTTTTTATTGACTGGTATTTGGATTTTACAAAAAGTAAAAAGTTGTAATGATATCTTTAAAGAGTAGAATTTCTAATTTCATCATTAATATTAAAAAATCTGAATTTGCGGTAAATGTTTCTACTTTAGTAACAGGTTCAGTTATTTCTCAAATCATACCTTTTTTCGCTGCTCCAATAATTTCAAGGTTATATTTTCCCGAAGACTATGCTTTAGTCGCAGCTTACAGTTCTATCACAGTTTTATTGACCATTGTAGCAACAGGTATGTACAGCAGTGCATTAATGATAGATAAAACAGATGGAGAGGCTTTTAATACAGGTTTAGTAGCTTTAGTAATTACAATAGCCATAACAACTGCTTCATCTATCGTATTATTCTTTTTTAATGATGCTATTGCGTCTCTGACAGGGAATGAGAATATTAACCTCTGGCTATATTTAGTGCCATTAACAGTTTTCTTTACAGGCGGTTATCAAACACTAAATATGTGGAACAACCGAAAGAAAAGATACAAAAGATTAGCAGCAAACAGAATTATACAAACACTAGTGACAACCGGGGCTACTATAGCATTTGGATTTTTAAGTTATCATAGCACTGGATTGATGATTAGTCTCTTGGTTGGTCAAATGTTTGCTTTTTCTTTACTATTTATACAATCTATAAAGGATGACGGTTATTTAATTGCACAATCTAGTTTCACAGGAATAAAAACTTCATTTAAAAGACATATAGCTTTTCCAAAATATAACATGCCACAAGGGTTTTTAGATGGTTTTAGGGAGAGTAGTATTGTTTTAATAATATCTAATTTTTTTGGCCCTACTGTGTTAGGATCATACACTTTCGCTAATTCCGTTTTATCTAAACCCGTTCAGATTATTGGCAATGCTTTTGGACAAATTTGTTTTCAAAAAAGTAGTTACTCTTATAACCAAGGTGGGGAATTATGGCAAGAAAATAGAAAGTATTTGTTAATTTTAATTTTTATCTTTCTTCCAATAATACCGATTTTTATTTTATTAGGAGAAAAAATATTTGTTATTTTTTTTGGTGATAAATGGCTTAATTCAGGCTTGTATTCAGGCGCTATCGCAATTTGGTTATATGCTAAAGTCATAATTACACCACTTTATAATATTCCTATTATAATTGGAAAACAAAAGAACTATTTTGTAAGAGGTGCATTTTTAAATACTGCATTACCATCATTTCTCTATATTTCAATTATCGTCCATAATAATTTTATAATAAGTATTTATAGTTTATCATTGTTCATGTTACTATATACTACTTATATGATTTATTGGTTCAACAAAATCACAAAACTTAATTTAAAGGAAAATATATGAGCTGCCCAATTTGCCACTATTCAAAGACTATTTTAATTAATACACATAAACATAAGTGGGTATTATGTGAGAATTGCAAAAGTGCATCAAGTTATGAAAAAGATAATTATCTATTAAAAAATATCAGTGCAATTTATCGTTCCTTTAGACGGAAAATTAGAGTGTGGATTTATAAAAATCATATTTCAACAGAAAATAAATCAAATATTTTTTCATACATGGCTTCAGAAAATCATATTAAATTCCATGAAAAGACTCAAGAATTTGAGAGGTTTTATAATAACGTAATTATAGAAGCCGGAATTGAGTTGAAAAATAAACTTTTACTTGATGTTAGTGGTGGAAATGGTACTATTACCAAAAAATTTCTTGATTTTGGTGTTAAAGATATCTTTTTGACAGAATACGATGAAGCATCTGTTCTCTTTGCTAAAAATAATTATAATCTAAAAGTTGAAAAGTTTGATTTCAATAAAGACGATATAAGTCTGCTATTTAGAGACATTAAATTTGATATTATATTTTTGAGGGCAGCGATAATGTTTTGTCATGATATAAATAAGTTTTTAGAACAATTGAAGAAAATTTTAAACCCAAATGCTCTTATTGTAGTATCAGCATCTGTACATCCAACTTATCGTACAATTTTTGAATGGCAATCAAATCCTTATATTGTACAGAGATTATATGATCATCATACCTTGTTATCCACATTCGAGGAAAGTGGATTTGTTTGTACTTTCGCAAAAGAAAGAAGTATAGATGAATGCAAATTTATAGATCAGTATAGAAAAGAAAGCAAAAAAAATATTAAGATATATAACCGTTTAGGATTAGCAATATATAATATATTTACATTTTTAGTATATGAAATAAAAGCAAAGAAAAAAATTAAAAACAAAGATGCCTATGAAAGAGCATCTAATTATGTTTTTAAACATCATTTTAATAATTTATAGGTACAGATGAAAGCAGTTATACTAGCCGGTGGTCTAGGCACAAGATTAAGACCCTTTACCGAAATTATTCCAAAACCGCTCTTACCTATAGGTGAAAAATCAGTTCTTGAAATTCAGATTGAACACTTAAAAAGAAGTGGTTTCAACGAAATTTATTTGGCAACAAACTATAAATCTGAATATATTAAGAATTTCTTTGGTGACGGTTCTCGATATGGTGTGAAACTTAAAATTAGTAAAGAAGATAAACCTTTAGGTACCGTTGGACCACTAACATTATTAAAAGAAGAATTGAACGAACCATTTCTAATGATGAATGGTGATATTTTAACCTTGCTTAACTTTAAAAATATGTATGACTTTGCAATTACAAGGAATACCGTATTAACTATTGGAATTAAGGAATATCTAATGCCATTCGCTTTTGGTAATGTGTTTTCTGAGGGAGATTATGTTACCGGCATTGAAGAGAAACCGGATATTAAAAATAACATTCTTGCCGGTATTTATATTATGAAACCTGGTATTTTTGAATTGATTCCGGAAAATGCTTATTACGGTATGGATAATCTAATACATAAAATGCTTAATGAAAAAAAACCAATAACAAAATTTGAAATAAAAGATTATTGGCTCGATATTGGACAAGTTGGTGATTATGAAAAAGCACAAGAAGTTTATAAAGAGCATTTTGAGAATAAGAAATGAAGAAAATATTAGTTACCGGTGCAGACGGATTTATCGGCAGTCACCTTGTTGAACGATTGGTTGAATTAGGGTATGACGTAAAAGCTTTTGTTTTTTACAACTCATTTAATTCTTGGGGATGGATCGATACTTTTGATAAAAAAATCAAAGACACTATAGAAATATTTACCGGTGATATCCGCGATCCTAATGGTGTTTACCAAGCTATGAAAGATGTTGATGTAGTATTTCATCTTGCTGCTTTAATCGGTATACCGTTTAGCTATCATTCTCCGGATAGTTATATAGATACTAACATAAAAGGAACCTTAAATGTTTTACAAGCCGCAAGAAAATTAGAAACAGAAAGAGTTTTAGTTACTTCAACATCAGAAGTATATGGTACAGCTCAGTTTGTCCCAATTACGGAAGAACACCCTTTGCAAGGTCAGTCTCCTTACAGTGCTACGAAAATTGGAGCTGATAGAATAGCTGAATCATTTTTCCGTTCTTTTGAATTGCCCGTAACAATTGTACGCCCTTTTAATACTTTTGGTCCACGTCAATCAGCGAGAGCAGTAATTCCGACAATTATTACGCAAGTTCTTAATGAAAATAAAGAGATTAAACTTGGGGATTTGACGCCAACAAGAGATCTGCTTTTTGTAAAAGACACTGTGGAAGGATTTATAGAAGTTTATAATAGTGATAAAACTATCGGCGAAGAAATTAACATCGCAACTCAATCTGAAATATCGATTGGTGATTTGGCAAAAAAAATTATTGAATTGATTGGTTCAAGTTGTAATATAGTTAGTGATGATGTTAGAATTAGACCCGATAAAAGCGAAGTTAAACGACTCTTTGGTTCTAACCAAAAGTTGAAAGAATTAACTGATTGGAATCCTAAATACGATTTAGACGATGGATTAAAAGAAACCATTGATTGGTTTAGTGATAAAGATAATTTAAAAAGCTATAAAAGTGATATCTACAATGTTTAACGAAGTAATAGAATTTATTAAATCTTTATATCCTGATAAGAATCCCGTTCCCCTGCATGAACCGGTTTTCTTTGGTAATGAAAAAAAATATCTAAATGATTGTATCGATTCTACTTTTGTATCTTACGTTGGTAAATATGTAACTCAATTTGAAGAAATGACGGCGAAATATACCGGTTCTAAATACGCAGTGGCGGTTGTAAACGGAACTGCAGCATTACAAATTGCCTTACAAGTTGCCGGTGTTAAACCCGGGGCTGAAGTAATAACACAGCCGTTAACTTTCGTTGCAACCGCAAACGCAATTTCTCACTGCGGAGCAAAACCGGTTTTCGTTGATGTTGATAGAGATACCATGGGAATGTCCCCCGAAAAATTAGAAGATTGGCTATCCAAAAATACAATATTCCATAATTCCAATATTCCAACATTCCATTATTCCTCTCTTACTAAAGACGAAAATTTTAATATTACAGAACGTCCAGTGAATAAAAATACAGGAAATACTATTACCGCTATCGTTCCCATGCACACATTCGGTTTCCCTTGCAGAATTGACGAAATCATTGAAGTAGCCAATAAATACAACCTTCCGGTTATAGAGGATTCTGCTGAATCGCTGGGTTCATTTTACCTGTCCCGAGAAATACGAAGTACATTTCATCAGGATCTGTCCCGTGAAATGGCAAATACAAAAAATAATACAACAAAAAAAGATATTATTTCACGGGGCAAACACACCGGCACGTTTGGTTTAACCGGAGTTCTGAGCTACAACGGAAATAAAACCATAACTACCGGCGGTGGTGGAATGATAATTACGGATGAAGAAGAATTTGCTAAGAAAGCAAAACACATTACAACAACCGCAAAATTACCTCATAAATGGGAATACATCCACGATGAAGTTGGCTACAATTATCGTATGGCAAACGTAACGGCAGCAATCGGAGTAGCACAAATGGAAAATTTAGATGAGATAATTAAAAACAAACGTGAAACGGCAGAGCACTATAAAAAGTTTTTTTCGACAATTCGACAATTCGACAATTCGACAATTAATTTCATCTCCGAACCTGAAAACTCACAATCAAACTTCTGGCTTAATTGTGTTCAGCTATCGAATCGAGAAATACGAGATAAATTCCTCGAAGAAACCAACTCAAACGGCGTAATGACACGACCAATCTGGCGGTTGATGAATAAATTGGATATGTATAAAGATTGTCAAAAAGGAAACATTGATAATTCAGAATGGCTCGAAGATAGAATTGTTAATATACCAAGCGGTTACAGAAATCAATGAAAGATAAAATTGTCGTCATCGGCGGCGGTGGACACGCTAAGGTTATTATTTCGATTCTCAAGAAATTAAATCAATATAACATTGTGGGTTATACTGATCCGGGGAACAAAGTTGAAATTTTAGGAGTTTTACATTTAGGAAATGATGAAGAATTTCTTAATAAAAAAGGAAACATTGTGTTTGCTGCAGTTGGAATTGGAGAAAATATAAATAAAAGTCTCAAAAAAAGTATAATTGAGAAATACAAAAAAAGTGGTTTTCATTTTCCTTCAATAATATCCCCCCTCGCTATTATTAACGAAGAAGTAAGTATTGGCGAAGGTACTGTTATTTTAGATGGAGTTATTATAAATCCTTGTACTAAAATTGGCGATTTTGTAACGATTTATTCTAATTGCGTTATAGAACACGATTCTATTATTGAGAATTATGTTTACTTAGCCCCTGCAGTTAATATGTGTGGTGGCGTTATAATTGGTGCTGATTCAACAATTGGAAATGGAGTATCAATTAAAGATTGTGTTAAAATTAAACCCGGATCCAAATTTGAAAGTGGTTCTATTTTATTAAATGATAATTGATATATAATAAACTAAAAATTTACTATGAGAATTAAACTTTTTGCTAAGAAAAAACCTGGTCTGGATGAAGCGATAGAATATCTTAAGACTTTAACAACTGATATAGAAATTTATATTGGAGACGTGGGTGATCCATTCCCAGTCATTTCAAGAGATAGTAAATGTGATCTTATGATTTCATATATCTCACCTTGGATAATTCCAAAAGATGTTTTGGAACTTTCCACTTTATATGCTATTAACTTTCATCCCGGTCCACCAGAATATCCTGGAATCGGTTGTACAAATTTTGCACTTTACGATGATGCAAGAGAGTTCGGTGTGACCTGCCATATCATGAACCCAAAAGTTGATTCTGGTGAAATAATATCGGTAAGAAGATTTCCAATTTATAAGAACGATAACGTAAAAGTATTAACTGATCGATGTTACGTTTTCATTTTGGAGCAATTTTATGAAGTGATTAATGATTTTTTTGAAAAAAAGAAACTGAGTTTTAGTGATGAAGAGTGGAAAAGACGTCCATTTACAAGAAAAGAATTAAATCAAATGTCCGAAATAAATTTTGAAATGTCTGAACAAGAGATTAATAGGAGAATTAGAGCAACTTATTTCCCAAATTTACCTTATCCATTCATTGTTTTAAAGGGGAAAAAGTTTGTTTATAAACCATAAATATAAAATTTTTCATAAATTTTTTTTCAGATCGGTATGAATACAAATAATCAGAACCTATTATTTTTAACTAATATGGAAGGTATGTGGCCGTTTTCTTACCAGTTAAAATCCCTTTTTATGGAAAGTGGTTTTAGAGTAACAATATTTGATATTGGGCATAAAAAATTTATTGATGAGGAAGTTTCTACTATCAAAATTCCAAAATATTTCAATTTATTGCTGAAAATTAGATTTTTGAGGATAATTTTTAGACGTTATGAGTATATGTTTTATAAAAAGTTCTTTAATAAACTAAAAAGTAAAAATTATATAACAATAATATTTTATCACAGTCAGATTTATAATTATCTCATAAATGAAATTAACTCTGTATCATCTAAAATAGTTATTATATATGCTGGGTCTGATTTTTATAGAGTTAACAAAAAAGAAAAATTAAACAACAAAAATTTACTCGATTTAGCAGACAAAAATATTTTTACAAATTCTGGTATGCGCAAAGATTTAACTTCATTCTATAATGGATATTATAATAAGAGTAGAGTCGCATATATTGGTAGTAAAGTTTTAGATACTATTTCAACGAATAGAATTACTAAAGAAAACGTAAAAAGTAAGTTTGGAATTGATAATGATACGGTTGTGATAACAATAGGTTACTCTGGTTCGACTGCACAACAACACCAAAAAATTATTGAGTATATATTGCCTTATTTAAATAAAAAAAAAATTACTTTTATTTTCCCAATGACTTATGGATTAGCAGATTCGAATTACATTTCGCAAATCAAATCACAACTTGATAAAAATGAATTTGATTCACTTTTTTTTAGAGACATGCTAAGTGAAATGGAAATTGCGGAAATAAGATATTTATCTGACATAACTATTAATATGCAAATTACAGATCAAGCTTCTGCATCTTTGGTTGAATATTTAGGTGCGGGTAATTTATTGATTATAGGTGATTGGTTGAATTATGAATTTTGGGACCAGTTGAATCTTTTTTATATTAAAGCTAATTTCAAAAATTTGGGTGTTCTATTACAAAAGAATATTGAAGATTTCCAAGTATATAAGGCAAAATTAGATTCAAATCGTGAATCTATAATTAAAAATTTAAGTTGGTCAAATTGTAAACAAAAATTTTTAGAAGAGGTACTTTTATAAGTATGATTACTATTATTGATTACGGTATGGGCAACCTTGGTTCCATTGTCAATATGATTAAGAAAATTGGTTATAAATCTGAAATTACTAATGATATTAGTATTATAGAAACTGCTGAAAAATTAATTTTACCTGGTGTTGGCTCCTTCGATAGAGCAATGAATAACTTGGAAGAACTGAATTTAATTGATGTACTAAAGACTAAAGTTATAAAAGAAAAAACTCCTATTCTTGGAATATGCTTAGGTATGCAGTTAATGGCTAATAATAGCGAGGAAGGAAATAAAAATGGACTTGGTTTTATAAATGGAGATGTAAAGAAGTTTTCATTTAACGAAAAAAATAAATTAAAAATACCCCACATGGGTTGGAACTTAATTGATCCCCAAAAAGAAAATCCCTTGCTAGTTGATTTAAATAACCAATCAAGATTTTACTTTGTTCATTCTTATTATGTTGAATGCAAAAATACAGAAGATATTTTGACGACAACTAATTATGGATTTCCTTTCGTATCTTCATTTGCCAGAGAAAACATTATGGGTGTCCAGTTTCATCCGGAAAAGAGTCATAAGTTTGGAATGAAATTACTTAAAAATTTTATTGAGAATTTTTGATGTTGAGACACCGTGTTATTCCTACACTTTTACTTAAAGGTAATGGACTGGTGAAGACAACCAAATTTAAAAATTCGGTTTATGTTGGGGATCCGATTAATGCGGTAAAAATTTTCAACGACAAAGAAGTCGATGAGTTAATATTACTCGATATAACAGCCACGATAGAAAAAAGAGAACCTAATTATTACAAGATTGAAGAGATTGTTAGCGAAGCTTTTATGCCAATCGGATATGGGGGAGGAATAAGTAATATAAACCAAATGGAACGACTTTTTAAGCTTGGAATAGAAAAAGTGATAATTAATTCTACTGTATACGATAATTATAATCTCATTAATGAAGCTTCAAAGATATTTGGAAATCAAAGTATAGTATTAGCGGTGGACATTAAAAAAGATTTTTGGGGCAAATATGCTCTTTATTCACACTCAGGAAAAGTAAAAGTAAAAGTTTCTATTGAGGAGCACTTAAAAAAAGCAACTCATTCTGGGAGTGGTGAAATATATATAAATAATATTGATCGTGACGGGACCATGTTCGGTTATGATATAGAGTTAATAAGTAGTTACTCTAAAGCAGTTGATGTCCCGCTTGTAGTATCCGGCGGTGCAGGAAGTATTAAGCACTTTGCTGAAGCGGTAAAAGCCGGTGCCGATGGCGTATCCGCCGGAGCTATGTTTGTCTTCCAGGGTGTGCATCGAGCGGTTTTAATAAGTTACCCGAATTATAATGAATTAGAAAAAATTCTTAACAAGGTATAATGAAAAGAGAATATCAAATTTGTAATAGGTGTGTAATGGATACAACCGATCCAGACATTATTTTCGACGGAAATGGCTTTTGTAATCATTGTACAAAAGCAATAAAAACGATAAAATCTGAATATCAAGATGAAAATGTAAATAAGAGAAAAGTAGTTGAAATTATTAATAAAGTAAAAAAATCAAAAAAAAATAATTATGATTGTATAATTGGTTTAAGTGGGGGTGTTGATAGCTCTTATTTAGCTTTAAAGTTGGTTAAGCAGTTTGGTCTAAATCCATTAGCAGTACACATTGATAATGGATGGAATTCTAATATTGCAGTATCAAATATTCACAAAATAGTGTCTAAATTAAATATTGATCTTATAACTCATGTTATTGATTGGCAAGAATTTAAAGACTTACAACTTTCTTTCTTGAGAGCATCTGTAGTAGATCTTGAAATGTTATCCGATCATGCAATTGCTGTAATTATTGATAAAATTGCATATAAATACAAATTAAAATATTTTTTAATAGGATCTAATTTCCAGACAGAGTCTATATTGCCACGTACTTGGTATTATTATGACAAAATTGATAGTCTAAATATTCGAGATATTCATAAAAAGTATGGTAATTTATCTAAATTAAGTACATTCCCATTTTTTAATTTTTATCAATATATAACCTACAATCAAAATTATGGTAAATATTTACCTGTTTTGTCTTATTTGGACTATAATAAAGACCTTGCTAAAATTGAGCTAAAGGCAGAATTAAATTGGGAGGATTATGGCGATAAGCACCATGAATCTTTCATTACAATGTTTTATCAAGAATATATTTTGAAAGAAAAATTTAATATTAATAAGAAGAGAGCCCATCTTTCTAGTTTAATAGCTGCTGGTCATCTTACGCGAAACGAAGCACTTGAAAAAATCAATTATAATAATGTCGATATAAATGATATAGAAGAAAAAATAAACTACTTTTGCAAGAAACTTGAAATATCAAGAAATGAATTCGACAAAATTATGTTATCTAAAAGACAAGAACATTTCACCTACAAAAGTTATAATAAATATAAGAATATTATAAAAAATTTCTTAGCCCCTTTCTTAAAAAAATAAAGATATATTAATAAGTGCAAAATTCAATAAATAAAGTTAATATAGCGTTTTTAGGTAATCAAATTGCTTGGGGCGGTGGTGCAAAAAGTCTACTTTATTTGGTAAAATCATTAAATGAGCATGTTGGTAGGATTTATGTTTTTGTCACCCATTGTTCTTCAAAAAAAATGAAAAAGGAGTTTGAAAAATATGCTGTGTTTGTCAAGGTTATTAATCTCCCTGAGCTTGTAAGTGCACAAACACAAACATTAGAATCAAATACAGCAATTCTCGAAGATATTTCACGTAATATTGGATATATAGAAGAATTCATTGAACATTTAATTAAGCTAAATATTCGAATTCTTCACATTAACAACTCGGTTTTTTCAGAAATTTATGAACTCATTAAGAGAAAAACAGATATTAAAATCATTTCACATGTAAGAGAATTAATACATTGGAATGGAATACACGACAAACAAAAATTTATTATTGATCAAATCAATAATTTTTCTGATGCAATAATTTGTATTAGTGACAATGAATCAAAGTATTTTTATTCTAATGATAATCTTTATATTGTCCCGAATCCATTTGACTTCTCTGAAATAAAACTACTAAAAGAAAATTCTTCGATGAAGAAACTTAAAAATGATGGTAATATTATTGTGGGTATGGTGGGTTCTTTTCAACCTGCAAAAGGCATTCTTTTATTACTAGAAGCGATAAAATTCATTAAAGAAAATAATGGGCCAACTAATATTAAATTTGTCATTGTCGGCAAAGATTTATACTCAATTAGGCAAGTAATACTATCAACAATATTAAAGATTCTTAAAATCGATAATTTTCGATGGGAAATACTTAAATACATTTTGGGCAATGGGATCTATGACAATATCATATTTATGCGAAACACTAAAAATATCTTAGAAATAATTAATTTTTTTGATATTGCAGTACGACCTTCATTAAGCGGAGATCCTTGGGGGCGAGATATTATTGAATACATGAGTTTAAAGAAAGCTGTGGTAGCCACAGGTAGTTCCGAATTTTATATTGAGTCTGGGCAAAATGGATATCTAGTACCACTCAATAATCCAAGGGAATTGGGTGAAAAGTTACTAACTCTGATATTAAATGAAGAATTAAGATCACATTTGGGTGTGGAAGCCTACAGAAAGGTCAGAAAAATGTGTGATTATGATACATACCATTATAAAATACTAAATATTTATAAATCCATTTTAACAAAATAATATAACTTGACTATTTGAAATTGATTACCGAACAAAAATATTTTACTTGGAAACCTAATGGTGGGCTACATGAATTTAGAAATTATTTTCTAGTACTACTATTTATCCTAGTTGAGGATTCTCCATTTTTTTTTGACAGAACAATAAATATCATAATGAGGGCAATAATATTTATAATTCTATTATATTATGTCAAAAAGAATTTCGTTATTAATGATAAAATTGTCATACTAATTTTAGGGGTTGCTGTTCTAATGATAATTCAGGGCGCATTATATGGTTCTTTGAATTATACTTTTGTCTACAAACCTATATGGATGTTTTTAGCACCCTATTTGTTGTTTCGAATCCTCAAATTAGATTATTTTAAATATTTTTTTAATATTGTTTATTTTACAACAATTACTTCACTTATAATTTATTCTCTATATACATTTATACCTCCATTCAATGAATTTTTAAGAAATCTTTTTGTCTTAATTTACCCGTATTCGGGAGCTGATTGGGCACGAACAATTTTAATATTTCATATACCCCAGCCGTCAGGATTCTTCTTTGAACGTAATGGTTCCATTTTTCATGAAGCAGGGGCTTATGGCATTTATTCTATGATGGCAGTTTTTATAAATACTATTTACTCGAAAAATCCTTTTCAGAAAAAGAATTTGATTCTATTTATTGGTATTGTTACTACGTTTTCTACGACTGCATATATAATCATGTTTTTATTTTTAAGTTATTTTTTATTGACCGGCAGGACTAACATTTTAGTTAAAATTGTTATAATTATTTCTTTCTTTATTGTTTCAAAAGGAATTTATAATGAATCGGTATTTCTTGAGCAAAAAATTAGAAGTCACTATTACACACAAATGGCATCTATTGAAGGATCTGAAAAAAACGTTAGAGGACGCTTTTTTGCATTAGGTATGTCAGTTAAATCATTTTTAGAGTCTCCTGTTTTTGGTAGGGGTATTGATGATGAGACGAGGATAGATATTGGTGAAATAGGTGCTTTCGGTTATGGAATACCAGGTCTATTTGCAAGATTTGGTTTTTTATTTGCACTCTTATACCTCTTCTATTTATTTAAGGGTTATTACTATTTCTGCAAAATTAATCAAATGAATAAAAGTTTTATTTATTTATTTATAATTGTAATAAATATTGGGTTATTGACTCAAGTCTTATTTTTCTTCTCAACATTTATTTACTTTTTTTATATCGGTTTATTTAAAAAAGAACTGTCTGAAAAATGAATAGTATACATTTTTTTTCTTTTGAATCTGAAAATACTAACTCTGCATATAATTCAAGAATCAAGGCCTATAAAAATGGCTTAAAAGAATTAAATATTCAGTCGAGAACTATTTACTCGAAGAATATTCTTAATATGTTTATCAAGTTCTTAAAAGAAGTACAACAAATTGAAATAATACATATTTACGGTGTCACAGGAAATAGAATTTTTAGGATGTTTATATTAGGAATTTTATCTAAAATTTTTAAAAAAAAAATATTTCTTGAACAGACAGAATTTCCATTTTTGAATAAATATATAAATAATAAAAGTATATATAAAGTTTACTTAACCGTATTTAAGTATATTGTTTTGAGATTTATTAACGGGATAATAGTAATTTCAAAACCACTTTATTATTTATTTAAAAATAACATAAGAGCAAAACAACCCATAACAATTATTAATATGCTAGTTGACTTTCATAGATTTCAAAATATTTATATAACACCCATTTTCTCGTTTAAATATATAGCATACTGTGGAAATATGAATAATGAAAAAGATGGGATTTTAGATTTAATAAAATCCTACAGTCTTATATACAGAAAGATTGAAGAGAATTTAGTTCTGATTGGGCCATTTCCAGATAAAAAAGTTAAGAATTATATTCATAAAAACTTTAATCAGGATCTTAGAGATAGAATAATTTTCACCGGTGAAATTGAAGCATCTGATATACCGAGGTATTTAAATTTTGCTTCTGTTCTGGTTTTGATGCGTCCATCAAATATTCAGTCAAGATATGGTTTCCCTACTAAACTAGGAGAGTATTTAGCAACAGGAAGGCCAGTTTTAGTAACACGTTTTGGAGATATAGAAAAATTTTTAATTGACAAAAAAGATATTTTTATTTCATGTAAAAGAAGTTGCGATTCTTTTGCAGACGACATTCTAAAAATAATCAAATATTATAATGTTTCTTTGAATGTTGCTCTCTCTGGTAAGTATAAGGCTCAAAAATTGTTTAATTATAAAATTGAAACCAATAAAATGATAAACTTTTTTCTGAATTCCCATGTCTAAAAAGTTATGAAAAGAAAAGTACTAATTTTTGTTAAAATACCACCCCCAGTTACCGGTGCAACATTAATGAATAAACTTGTAACAGAAAGTAAGCTTCTAAAAGAAGCATTTTGTATAGAATATGTTAAAGTAAGTTATTCTACGGCAATAAATGAAATAGGTAAACTGCGATGGAGTAAATTAAAAATATTTTTTAAGACGTTAATTATTTTAGTGAAAAAATTACCGTTATTTAGACCTGATCTTGTCTATTTCCAAATTTCACCAGATGATTTAGCGTTTTTTCGCGATGCTGTTTTTGTTTTTTTTATTAAAATATTTCGTATAAAAATACTTTATCATATAAGAGGTCAAGGTATAAAAAATAGAGCGAATAATACAATTTATTATTATTCTTATAAAATTGTTTTTAACAATACAAATGTAATTTGTTTATCAGAAATTTTAGTAGATGATATTAAACAGTTTGTTAATGGCAAAATATTTATTGTTCCAAATGGTCAGCCAGATATACAATTCCCAGTTTTACGTCTTAATAATGATCTAATTGAAATTAATTTACTATTTTTGTCGAATCTTATTAAGCCTAAGGGTGTTTTTGATTTTATTGATTCATTAGAGATTTTGAATAATCAAAAAATAAGTTTTAAGGGTACAATTGTAGGCAATGAAGGAGATATTTCTAAGAAAGAATTATTAGATTACATCAATAATAAAAAACTTCAAGACAAAATATCATATTTAGGCCCCAAATATGATATCGAAAAACATAAGATATTGGAATCATCTCATATATTTGTTTTCCCCACTTATTATAGTGTAGAAGCTTTTCCGGGAGTCATTCTGGAAGCAATGAAATATTCTTTACCTGTAATTGCAACTAAGTTTGCAGCAATACCTGACATGATAAGTGATAATGAAAATGGCTTCCTTGTCCCAATCAATTCTCCCAATATAATTGCAGATAAACTTAAATACTTAATTAAAAATAGAAATATACGTATAGAAATGGGCAATTATTCTAGGAGAAAGTATGAGAGTAATTTTACTCTTGGTCATTTTGAAAATAATCTTAAAAATGCTTTTAATGAATCATTAAAATATAAATAATTAGATGAAATTGGAACAATATAATTTCTTTGGATTGAAAATTAGTAATTTTGATTTAGACGAATTGTATAGCTACTTTGACTATAAAATCAATCATTCACAAAAAATAGTCTGTTTTGGCTATTCTTTTGGATCATTACCTTTATTTAAAAAATATAAAGATCTTTATAATATTATAAATAGTTTTGATTTGAATGTCTCAGATGGGACTCAATTTTATTGGTTTATGAAGATTTTTGGTTATCGGTTAAAAACATTTTTATCAATTCCATACTTAACATTAAGAACCTTAGAATATGCAGAAAATAAAAAAAAAAGTGTTCTGCTCTTAGGAGCAGATGCAAAAACAAATAAAATTGCAACTGAAAATTTACGGATCAAATATCCAAATATCCATTTTTTAGAAGGTAGGGATGGTTACTTTTCTGAAGCTGAAGAAAATGATGTAGTTAATTTTATAAATAGCAAAAAGCCGAATATTTTACTTATTGGGATTTCATCTCCTAAGAAAGAAAGATTCGCTTATAAATATAAAAATGAGCTTAACACAAATGTGATAATACCTTGTGGAGGAATGATAGATGTATTTGCTGGTAAAGTAAAATTAGCTTCTCCATTCCTTAAAAAAATAGGCTTAGCAACTCTGGTTAGAGTATTCCAAGAACCGCGAAGGCAGTTATGGCTAAATCTCTGGCTTGCTTATGAAACCTTTTTTAAAATCATACCAATAACAATTTATCAAGTCAAATGGAAGAAAAATAAAAATTTTATTATTCCATCTATTTATAAAATAGAAAACTGATATGTGTGGAATATTCGGCGTAATTGCCAAAGAAAATAAATATAATAGAAAAGAACTTGTTACAATGCTTGAAGATGTTGCAAAGCTGTCGCAGGTAAGAGGCAAAGATTCATCCGGTTTAGCCGTAAGGTTTGAAACAGAAAAACAGATTCAAGTTCTTAAAGGACCCGTATCAATTGATAAATTACTTAAAACAGACGAATACAGTTCACTTAAAAAAACAATTCTTACCGAAAGAAAGCCCGAATCAACAAATAAAGTATTTGCAGCATTGGGTCATGCTCGACTTGTAACCAACGGCTCACAGCTTGAAGATGTCAATAACCAACCCGTAGTTAAAGACGGTATAGTTGGCATACATAACGGTATCATCGTAAACGAAAGTGAACTCTGGGAAAAACATCCGGACCTAAAAAGAGAATACGAAATAGACACCGAAATTCTCTTCGCCCTCATCAGAAAATATCTAAACTCAGGCCATACAGCTAGTCCCGTGGAATCCGAAGGATATTCCACCGGGATCATACATTCATGCATTCATGCAAACAAAGAAGTTTTCGGTACTGTTTCTTCTGGCTTCATGCTCAACGACCGCGATGAATTTGTAACATTCACAAACAACGGCTCACTCTATATTCTCACAAATTTTAAAGACCTATTCATTTATGCCTCCGAAAAAAATATATTGAGTAGTCTTGCTCAAAAACATAATGATGTATTTAACAGCAGTTTCACCCTCAGACAAGTTTCAGCAAATACCGGTTTTTTAATTGCATACAAAGATTTTTCAATCACTGAATTTAATTTATTAGAAAATAGTGCACTTGCAGAAGATAATTCCGCTACCGAAGAATATAAAATCAACATAACGAATTATCATCCGGCAAAGGAGCAGCTTCACGCAGTAGTTGATCCCGGCAAATTCACAAATGGAATTCAAGCAGACACCGAAAAGAAACTCCTTGAATATAATATTGAAGGAATCTCAAAACTAAAAAGATGCACAAAATGTCTATTGCCTGAAACTTTCCCTTTTATTGAGTTTGATGAAAAAGGTGTTTGTAATATTTGTAACAACTATGTTCAGAAAAATCAGCCGAAACCACTTGAGGAATTAAAAGAACTTGTTGAACCATATAGAAGAAAAGATGGACAGCCCGATTGCCTTGTTCCTTTCAGTGGTGGTAGAGATAGTACATACGCTCTCCACATAGTAAAAAATATTTTAAAGATGAACCCAATTGCTTACACTTATGACTGGGGGATGGTAACTGATTTAGGTAGAAGGAACATTGCGCGGGTAACAGGAAAATTAGGTGTGGAAAATATTATTGTTTCTGCAGATATTAAGATGAAGCGAAATAATATCAGGAAAAATGTTAGCGCATGGTTAAAAAAGCCTGAATTAGGTATGGTTCCTTTATTTATGGCGGGTGATAAATATTTCTTTTATTATTCTAATAAAATAAGTAAACAAAATAAGCTAAATATTAGTATTTGGGGTTCTAACCCACTCGAAAATACAAACTTTAAAACGGGTTTTTGTGGCATTAGTCCTCAGCATGATAAAGAAAGAATTGATTCGATTAGTCTAGCTGATAAAATAAAATTACTTCTATATTTCGGTAAAAATTATTTACAAAACCCTACCTTATTAAATAGTTCATTGTTGGATACTGCCGGATCATTTTTCTCAAGGTATTTAATTAAACGTACGGGTTATATGCAGCTTTTCGATTATTATTTGTGGGATGAGAAAGAAATAGAAGACTTAATAATTAATGAATATAAGTGGGAAACAGCTATCGATACAAAAACTACATGGCGTATCGGTGATGGTACAGCGGCATTTTATAATTATATATATTTTACAGTTGCCGGTTTTAGCGAATATGATACATTCAGAAGTAATCAGATAAGAGAAGGTATGATAACTCGACAAGAAGCCTTAGAATTGATAAATAAAGAAAATAAACCGCGATATGAGTCAATTAAATGGTATTTGGAAATTATTGGTTTAGATTTTGAAACGGTCATAAAAAGAATTAATTCAATAAAGAAACTTTATTCTAAATAAGTCAAATTTTGGAGTTATAGATGTTGATCAAAAAAAATCGTCTTCCAATTAAAGACATAATACTAATTGGATTTCTTCCCTCCTTTTTAAAAAAATTTATTTATCGATTGAAAGGATATTCAATCGGCAAAAATGTTTCAATCGGTTTGGGTAGTGTGATTATTGGTAAGTCTGTATCAATTGGGGATGGTACATCAATTGGTTTTATTACGGTTATTAGAGCAAGGGAAATCAAAATAGATCGATTCGTAAAAATTGGCTCTTTTAATTTTCTTGATACCGAAAGAATTGAAATCGGCGAAGATACTAGGATAAATGAGCAAGTAATCATCGCTGGTATTAAAACACCAGATTCTCTTTTCCGGATTGGAAAGCGTGGGATAATAATGGAATATTCCTATGTTAACCCAACAAAACCAATCATCATGGGAGATGACTGCGGAATAGGGGGACATTGTTTGTTATTTACACATGGTTCTTGGCTTTCACAAATAGATGGGTTCCCTGTAACATTTGCGCCGATCACTTTTGGAGATAGAGTATGGTTGCCATGGCGGGTTTTTATTATGCCCGGTGTTACTATTGGTAGTGATGTAGTAATTGGTGCAAATTCATTGGTTAGCAAAAATTTACCTTCAAATTGTCTTGCTGCCGGTTCGCCCGCTAAAATAATTTCTGACTCATATCCGCCTGAACTCTTGCCTGAAAAAAGAAAGGCAATAATTGGTAATATCATAAATGATTTTATTGCGTTCCTAGATTATAATAATATTTCAACAACACGAAATAAAATTGATGAAGATAGTTTTGAAGTAACTGTGTCCAAAGATGGCAATAATTCTCATATCTTATTCTTCAATCAAACCAATTTACCGGAACCGAAGTTCAGTGACAACCTTTTGATAATTGATAGTGATGATATAAATACAAAATTATCTAATAAGAAATTTAAGTCTGTTATTAATCTAAGCACAAAAGAGCGAATAGGAACATCAAGCGTCGGTGAAGAAATGATAAGTTTTTTTTCACGCTATGGCATAAGATTTAATAGGCTTGATTAAATTGGAGTAAATATGTTTTCAACAAAAATATCAGCTATTGAGTATTATTTACCAAAGAAAAAAATTACTAATGATGATTTGAAGAATTTTTGTGATATTGACACAGTTTCTGTTTTTCAAAAACTTGGTATTGCCCAACGCCATTTTGTTGACGCAGATGAAACTACATCCACTATGGCAGTAGAAGCCTGTAAAGCTCTTTTCAAAAAGAATGGCTTTGATGGCAATGAAGTAGATTTTCTTATTGCCGTTACACAGAACCCTGATAATATACTTCCTGGCATAGCCCCATTGATCCAAAAGGAATTGTCATTGAAATCAAGTTTAGCAGCCTTTGATGTAAACTTGGCATGTTCCGGCTTCACATATGCTTTAACTATTGCTGATAGTTTCATAAAAAGCGGATTGTTCAAAAAAGGTATTATTGTTACTTCTGATTGCTATAGTCGTAGAATGAATATGCGTGATAAAAAAGTTAGTACGCTTTTTGGTGATGCTGCTAGTGCTGCATTAGTTGAAAAAAGTGAAGACCATGGAAAATTTTTGAGTTTTGATTTTGGGACTGATGGTTCTGGATATGGTAATTTAATTATTCCTGCTGGTGGCATAAAAAAGCCTTACTCTTCAGAAACGGCAGTTGAAAGAGAAGTAGAACCTGGAAATTTTCGTTCAGAAAATGATTTGTATATGAATGGAAAAGAAATATTTGGTTTTGTAATGGAAAACATACCACTTTCTATTAATCAAACATTAGCAAAAGCTGATAAATCAATTGAGGATATTGATTATTTTGTTTTTCATCAAGCTAATAATTATATGCTAAAAGCCCTTAGTCGAAGAATGGGTTTACCTAATGAAAAAGTAATTCTAGATATTGAGAACTACGGCAATACGGTTTCATCTACTATTCCGATCTGTTTAGCAAATTTGTTTAACTCTAATAAACTTAACAAAGGCGATCTCTTATTACTTTCAGGTTTTGGTGTCGGTTTATCATTCTGTTCAACTTTATATCAAGTATAAAATCTATAACTATCCGGAGAACTCTAATGTCAAAAGATTACTTAGTGAGTATTAATCAAATACTATCAAATATGGGTAAAGATACTGTATTACCAGATAACGATTTCGATAAAGAGGGAATTCTTGACTCTATTGAAATTGTTGACTTTTTTGTAAGTCTTGAAAAAGAATTTGGTATCAAAATATCTGAAGATGAAATTTATGGAGATGGTCTAACAAAAGTATCTACTCTTATTTCTCATCTAGAATCTAAAAGCTCTTAAATGGTTAAGATGAGAGACTTCACAACAGGCAAATACTCTATTTTACTTAAAAAACTGCTAGAGCAATCATATCAATTTGTGCCTTTTCAAAAATACTTGTTAAGTGCAACTAAAAATACGAACTTAATATTGCTCCGTCACGATGTGGATAGAATACCACAGAATTCACTTAACTTTGCCCAATTAGAACATTCACTAGGTATTATAGGGTCATATTATTTTCGTGTTGTTCCTGAAAGTTTTGACCTCGATATAATGAATAAAATTGCAGCACTAGGACACGAAATCGGTTACCACTATGAAGATGTGGATTTGATATTAAAACTTAATCCATCACTCCAGCAATCTAAAAATTCAACTGATGCATTAATTGATGCCGCTTACGAATCGTTCTGTAAAAACCTTGAATTATTCCGCAAAGAATTCGAAATCAAAACCATCTGCATGCATGGTTCTCCCCGCTCAAAATATGACAATAAATTAATTTGGCAGAAATACAATTATAAAGATCTCGGTATAATCGGGGAGCCTTATTACGACATCGACTTTAACGAATTTGCCTATCTCACTGATACTGGTAGAAGATGGAACGGTGAAAAATATAGCATTAGGGATAAAGTAAAGTCCAAATACAATTTTGATTTCAAAACTACACAAGGAATAATCGATAATGTTGATAAATTGCCCGGTAAAATTATGTTCACAATCCATCCTGAACGCTGGACAGATGATTTAATTCCCTGGACACAAAATTTAATTGTTCAGAATATTAAAAATGTTGTGAAGCGTGGTTTATTATTTTTTAGAAAATAACTCCAAATATGAAAACCACATGCCTCAAGTATCAACCAACCGGTTTTTTTGCTAACTACTAATTACTCCATACTGCTTATTTTTTACTGTCACTTTCAGAAGCAATCAAATTCGAGAAGCCAAGTTAACCCGTGAAGAATCACTTGAATTAGTTACAGAAGAAAACCGCCCCCGCTACGAATCACTCAAGTGGTACCTAGTTCCAAAGGAATGGCTTAGTGGATTTATTTTATCTGCCGCCAAAATCATCGGTTTGGATTTTTTCCGAAGGAATCCCCTTGGGAGAAACAGTAATAAAACGAATCAACCAAATACCTAAACTCTATTAAGTAAATTGGTATTGGTGATTTTACGTAGTAAGTGGTAAAAAGTAAGAAGTGACTCGTCCTCTGACCTTTGTTCTCTAGCAGATTATTAAAAATGTTGTGAAGCGTGGTTTATTATTGCTTAGAAAATAACACTAAACATGAAAACCATTTGCCCCATGTATCAACTAGCTGGGGTAATTTTGCTTCTAAATACTACTTACTCAATAATACTTACTCTTAGCGTCTGATTACATTCTTAGTTTACATATAGTATTATTATTTGTAATTTAGGACTGACAAAATATAGATAATTATGTATATACCCAGAAATATATACCCGGATCTTGCGGATCATATGGGAAACCGGCAGGTAACTGTAATAACCGGTATGCGGCAGACAGGTAAAACAACAATCGTTAAAGAGTTATTAAAAAACGTTAAATCGGAAAATAAAATTTTTATTGATCTTGAAAAGTTCGATAACCGGGAATTATTCAGCGAAAAAAACTATGACAACACAGTAAATATATTGGAGCAGCGCGGGCTTAATTTTAAGAATAAAGTTTATATAGCATTGGATGAAATACAGCTTGTTCCTAATATTACAAGTGTTATTAAATATCTATATGATGAATATAATATTAAGTTCATTCTTACCGGGTCAAGTTCTTTTTATATAAAGAACTTGTTTTCAGAGTCTTTAGCCGGGAGGAAAAAAATATTTGAGCTCTATCCGCTTAATTTTACCGAGATGCTTCGCTTTAATAATATTCCTAGCAAAGGAATAGATTTTATAAATGCGGATTTCAACAGAATTGAATACGATCGCTTAAAATTTTATTATGATCTTTATGTTGAATATGGAGGTTTCCCGGAAGTAGTTCTCTCTGATAAAATTTCCGATAAAAAGGATATTCTTAAAGATATTATTTACTCATATATAAATGTTGATATTAAATCATTATCGGATATTCGTAATCTTAAAAATTTTCACACATTAATAAAAATGCTTGCTGCCCGTACCGGCACCCGGTTGGACTATACCAAAATCTCATCGCTTACAGGTATCTCAAGACCTTCGTTATATAATTATATCTACCTGTTGGAACAATCTTTTTTGATTTCATTAGTGCCTGTATTAGCAAAAAATCCGGACCGGGAAATAGTAAAAGCGAAAAAAATATTTTTTAATGATAATGGGCTTGTATCTGTTCTTGCTGATGTTAGCGGTGGTTCAAAATTTGAAAATGCTGTGTTTAATCAACTTCGTCAGTCCGGTGAAATTAAATATTATGCATTAAAGAACGGCAAGGAAATAGATTTTATTTATTTACCCTTTGGTCAAAAAAAAGAAATCGCATTTGAAGCAAAAGAAACTCCTACTAAATCGGATTTAAAATACCTTGAAAATTTATCCGTAAAAGCAGGCATAAAACAGCACCGATTAATTGGACGTTATACCTCACCTAATTTTGTTAATTACATTTGGGGTGGTGATGTTAGATAAGATCGTTAGATTTGCCGGTTGTAACGTGTACGATACTTCCCGCAGCAATCAAATCCGTGAAGGAATGCTAACCCGTCAAGAAGCACTTCAATTAGTTACAGAAGAAAACCGCCCCCGCTACGAATCCCTCAAGTGGTAAATGTAAGATGTAAAATGGAAAATTTTGAGCGAACTTGTCTACCGTCGGTAGAGCGAAATCCCGCCCAAAGGCGGGGGTACTTAGTTCCTTCCGAAGGAATGGCTTAGTGGATTTATTTTATCTGCCGCCAAAATCATCGGTCTCGACTTTTTCCGAAGGAATCCCCTTGGGAGAAACTGTAATAAAGCGAATCAACCAAATCCCAAAACTATATTAATTTCTCATCCGCGTAATTCAGCGAATTCAGCGAGAAAAAAAGGTTTCCCGCAGAATACGCACCTGTCCCTGTGGGAGAAAATCGCAGAATAATTTATCGAGAAAAATAACTATATGCCATTTATTAGATATTTTTTGATTTACACAATTTTTACAACTCTCACTTTAACAAAATCATACACACGCTAATTGAGATTTAGATTATATTTCTTTAATATTGTTTATAAATTGAGGTGAAAATAGAAATGCAATCCAAAAATAAAAAACATATCGTAAATGAACCTGAAGTAATATATCGCAACAATAAACCTGTTTCGGTTATAATTGATATTGATAAATATAATGAAATGCTTGAACGGTTGGAGGATATAGAAGATTTAGAATATATTCAATTTTTAAAAAGCAAAAAGCTTTCATTTCGAAAACTTGATGATGTTCTAAACGAGATTAATAATGTATGAGATTTATCTTGAATCTTCAGCCGAAAAAGATTTACGGAAATTACCGCACGAACAAATCAATAATATTGCCGAAAAAATTAAAGTACTTTCTAAAAGTCCACATCCAAAAGGTGCAAAAAAGTTAAAAGATTCTAATAATTTTTGGAGAATCAGAATCGGCAGTTACAGAGTTATTTATGAAGTGAATCAAGTTTCAAAAAAAATAAACATCTACAAAATTAAACATAGAAAAGATGCTTATAAATAAAAGATAATTTTTACTTTATACTGGTTGCTGGCTCTTTATAAGTAATCAAAACCGGGAAGTAATGTTAACCCGTGAAGAAGCGCTTGAATTAGCAAACGAAGAAAACCGTTCCCGCTACGAATCTTTAAAATGGTATCTTGAGATTGTGGGATTAGATTATGAGACAGTGATTAAACGAATTAACCAAATCCCAAAGTTGTATTGAAAAGTAAGAATAGAAGTTAGGAAGATATGAAACTAAGAAGATTGCTCCTTCAAAAAAAATGGAGATTCTTAAAATGGAGAGGAAAAAGGATTTAAAACATTTTAGAGATTTAGAAGTCTATCAATTAGCTTTTAACTCTGCAATGCATATATTCACTCTGACTAAAAAATTTCCAGCAGATGAAAAATATTCCCTAACCGATCAGATCAGAAGATCATCTCGTTCTGTTTGTTCAAATCTTGCCTGCCCTATGAAATAGTGAAAAAATGAAATTTTTCTACATTTATGTATTGCTAAGTATGAAAGATGGTAATTTCTATACTGGATTCACTGAGGATTTAAAAAGTAGATTGAAGGAACATAATGCCGGAAAGGTAGCATCAACAAAATTTCGTCGTCCCTTGGAATTGATTTATTTTGAAGGTAGTAGAAATAAATTAGATGCACTCCATCGAGAGAAATACCTTAAAACCACATATGGTAAAAGATATATTCGCAATAGATTAAAACATGATTTAGAGAAATAAGAATTATTTCATAGGGCAAGAAGGTTGGCGAAAAAGAAAATATAAAGCCGTATTTGTTAATAAATTAACAGATTCAATGCTCGGCATGTGAAATAGGATTTAAAATAATCATATAATTTGGTAATTGTGAGTTAAAGATTTTTCAATAACATTTAGATTTTTATTTCACATGCCAGGAAGCATCAGAAACTCAAACTTGGTTGGAATTTTCAAAGGCATGCTCATATATTAACAATGATTTATTTGATGAACTCGATTCTGAATACGAAAAAATAATCAAGATGCTAAATTCTATGGAAATCAATGCCGATAAATTCTGTTTCTAATTAAACACATCCAATTTTCCTATCTTCCAAACTTCCAAACTTCCAATCTCCTGCAACCAAAGGCTTTATGTCAATGAGATTTTTTTTGATTTATACCATTCTTACAATTCTAATCAATACAGAAGCGTATTCACAAAATTTGTCTACGATCGACGCGCACGCCCCGACCTACTTCATTTCCCTCAACTACGGCATCCAAATGTCCGGCATCAAAGATGAAGATTTCGTAAGCTCAAATTATTCTCCGCTATTCAATATTACAGCCGGCAAATGGTTCACTCAGTTATTTTCAATCCAAATAGGGTACAAAGGTTTTTATTTTAATGCTATCGCCGATGATTTCAAACATCATTACAACTACTTCTACGCTGAAGCAATAATCAATTTAAATAATTTTGTTGACTCAGATCGGGAAAATAGAATTTGGAATTTACTTTTACACGCCGGTCCGGGTTACTTTTATAATCATCTTTACGAAAGAGCAAGCCTCCACTTTAACATTGGCATCCAAAACACCTTTCAACTATCAGATCATTTTCACGCTTCTATTGACATTGCTTCAATTGTCGGCTGGGACATTTATCAAGGAGATGAAGACATCTTACCCGGAATAACAATCGGTCTTACATATAACTTTTTAGCAGAGTAATCTATGATTACTTCTCTACGCCATTCCGTGAATTCTGCGAGCTTGCCCCCCTCCGGTGGGAAATATTTTATAAGTAATTTTTAAAAAAATAAGGAACAGTTTTGAAAATAATCTCAGTCGTCGGTGCCCAACCCCATCGGGGTTGAATTATTGTAACCCCGCACGAAGTGCGGGGGATAAGCAACCAAAAAAAAACAACAACCCCGTAGGGGTTGAATGCGCTTCGGCGCTTTTTTTGTTTACTAAATAATTTGGTGGGGCAGACTTTCCCGTAGGGATGCCTACGGCATTGACCCTAAGGTGAGGAATTTTTTTGGCTCACTAGTGGGGAAACCTTATGACCCTGATTGAGGAATACTTTCCCTTAGGGATGCCTATGGCAATGTCCCTAATTCCGGTTTACTGGGGAATATCTTGACCCTCGCCATCCTGACCCGTGAAATGTGTCTTATACTATTCCTGATGAGTGGAATGCCTTATCATTTATTCCACTTATTCACAGGGTCCATCCTTCTCGAGCGTTTTTTGCGCCTGCCCCGCAGCAAGCGGGGAGATCCCGCCTGTCACGCCCTGTCGGGGATGTTTCCCAATCGGGACGTTAATTTGAAGCATACTCTGCGAAATCCCGCTTCTTCCCAAGCGGGACACCTATCCAATAATCCATAAATCCATTATTCCACTATTCCACGGTTCCATTATTTACTTTTCCAATTTACAATTTACAATTTGAGTTTTGAATTTGTCTTCCCCATCTTTCCTGACCTGTGGAATGCCTTACCTTATATTCCACTGGGTCCATCCTCACTTCATAAATCACAAATCGTTAATCTTCATTCACAAATCCAGCCTTTCCACTTTCAATTTCCCCTTTCCATTTTCCCAAATTGATTT
>Ga0209164_1001078_pt1 | contig 40863 bp, 26 predicted proteins | sample MTBNYHSulfiMetaG_FD_187458 | JGI IMG/M metagenome (GOLD analysis project Ga0209164, IMG submission 187458) | Enrichment culture microbial communities from rom New York Harbor, USA that are MTBE-degrading - MTBE-NYH (New York Harbor Sulfidogenic)... | ecosystem: Environmental > Aquatic > Marine >... | reverse complement strand
CCTCGGCACCCAGGGCTTGCGCGGGCAACGCCGCGGCGGCCCCTGCCGCAGCGGAGGCGGCAACGAAGGTGCGGCGGGTCATCATCTGGCTCATGGAATGCTCTTCCTCCTCGGGGGTTCCGAACCGTGCCAAAGGGAGACATGTAGGGAGGACCGGGGCTAGTCGGCAAGAGGAACCGACCCGGTCCGGGAAGAGGACCCACCCCGCTCCTGGAACAATCGGACCCCCGATCCCACCACGGACCCCCGCAGCTCTTCAGGAGTACTCCCGGGCATGATGACGATCCGATTCCGCACCCTGCCCGTGTTCCTGGTTGCGTCCCTCCTGGCGGCGCCGCTTCTCCTCTCCCATCCCAGCCCCGGCACCGCCCAGGCCATTCCAAGGCTGGCCGTGGAGCTGGAAGCTGGACCTGTCTGGCAGAGCCGCAACGACATCCAGATCCCCAACGATCCCTCCGGTACCCGCTTCTCCCTGGAAGGAGTGGCGGGAAGGGGCCCCTGGCCGTCGGGGCGGGTCTACGTGACCTGGAACCTGAACCGCAGGCACAGCCTCCGGGCCCTCCTGGCCCCCTTCTCCATCACCGAGACCGGAGCGATTCCGGGCGAGGTCCGTTTCGCCGGCGGAACGTTCCGGTCGGATCGGCCCGTGGAGGCCACCTACCAGTTCAACTCCTGGCGCCTGGGATACCGGTATCGCTTCCTGGACCGGGAGGACCTGAGCCTGTGGGTGGGGTTCACCGCCAAGCTCCGGGATGCGAAGGTGGAGCTTCGACAGGAGGAGACCTCGGCCCGAGACACGGATCTGGGCTTCGTCCCTCTCCTCTTCCTGGCCGCCGACAAGCGCCTGGCCCCCCGCTGGCGCCTCCTCCTTGACTTCGAAGGGCTGGCCGGGGGGCCGGGGCGTGCCTTCGACGTGGCCCTGAAGCTGGGCTACGACATCGGGGATCGCTGGGGAATCACTGCAGGCTACCGGACCCTGGAGGGCGGCGCCGACGTGGAATCCGTCTACAGCTTCGCCTGGCTCCACTACGGAGTGGTCTCCGCGGTCTTTCGCTGGTAGGCGTCATCTACGTGGACCAGGACATCCTCCAGAGCGGGTGGCTGCTGGGAGAGGAGACCATCCCTTGAGCGATCTCACTCGGGCCATCGTCATCGCTGCCGAAGCCCACCGGGGCCAGGTGGACAAGGCGGGGGAGGTGTACCTCCTCCACCCCCTGCGGATCATGCTCCGAATGAGGACGGAGCCCGAGAGGATCGCCGCCGTCCTCCATGACCTCCTGGAGGACACTCCCTGGACCCTGGAAGCTCTCCGTGCCGAGGGGTTCTCCGAGGATGTGCTTCGCGCCCTGGACCATCTCACCCGCGGGGAGGGGGAAGTCTACCATCTGTTCGTGAAGCGGGCCGCCCTGGACCCCATCGCGCGGGCCGTGAAGCGGGCGGACCTGGAGGACAACATGGATTTGTCCCGCATCCCCCATCCCACGGAGAGGGACCACGCCCGAATGGATAAATACCGGCAGGCGTTGCGGATCCTGGAGAAGGCCGAGGGACCCTAGGACGCAAGATCGCCCCGTGCCAGGTCCATGGCCTCCCGGAGCTTCACGCGGTGTCCGGGATCCTCGGTGGAGGCCAGGGCCAGACCATGGAACTTATCGGCGTCGGCCTCCCGACCCATCTCCACGTAAAGACAGGCCAGCTCGTTCAGCCCGTTGGTGTAGGTGGACCTCTCCGGGTCCGGCGCCAGGGCTTTGCGGTATTCCTCCTCTGCCTCCTGATACCGGCCTCGCAGGCGATGGAGGTTCCCCAGGTTGGCGTGGGAGAAGGCCGTGGTGCGGCGTCTCGCGTCGGAGATCCGCAGGGTCAGGCGCATCTCCCGCTCTGCCTCCCGCCACCACCGCTGAGCCTCCTTCTCCTGCCCGAGCGCACGAAGACGCTCCCCCCCCACCATGAGGACGTAGCCGAGGTTGTTGTGCACCGCAGGATGCTTGCGGGGCTCCCGGGCGATGATCTCCTCGTAGATCTTCCTCCCCTCCCGGATGTCCTCCAGTGTTTCCGTGCAGTGCCAGGCGAAGGCCAGGGCGTAGAGGGCTTCGGCGCTCCGTCCCAGGAGGGTTACGGCCCGCTCGGCGGCGATCCGGGCCGGGCCCACCGTCTCGGCGTCGGGACGTCCGAAGCGGTGCCGGTCCTGACTCAGCGTCCGAGCGATCCCCAGGGCCGCCAGCCCCTCCACCCTGCGGCTGACACGGACCCGGGTCCGGGCTGCCGCATCGGCCTGCTCTCGGGCCAGCCGCTCGGCCTCCAGGAAGTCCTCCCTTGCCCGTCGGTTGGTGGCGGCGTCCCGGAAGGTGAGAAGGCGGAGCACCCCCCGGTTCAACAAGGCCAGGGCGTAGGCCGGGTCGAGCTCGATGGCCTCGGTGAGGCCGGCGGCGACCTTCTCCTCGTCCTTCGGGTCGTCCGGCCGGAAGGTGGGGCGGTTCCAGACCTCCATGGCCCGGGTGAGGGCCCGAAACGCACGCCAGTCCTTTGTGCCGGTGCTCCGGGACCCGTCCAGAACACCGATGCGGGCCGTGTCCAGGGCGATACGGTAGGCCAGTTCCTCCGCCATGGCTCCCAGGGCGTCGGGCCCCTCGGGCACCGGGAGGTGCCAGGCGTGGAAGAAGGTCCTTCCCCGTTTCAGGCGCGCTGTGCAGTGGAGCTTGCGATCCTCCCCCACCACCATTTCTCCCTCCAGCTCCAGGGCGGGCCAGATCCGGGAGGAGAGACCCACCAGGAACCCCACCGGGGAGTTGCCCGCCAGCAGGGACACGGCCCTGGAGCCCAGGTCCTCGCTCTCCCGCCTCGGGTTCCCCAGAGCTGCGGCTTCCCCCGAGGAGGTCAGGCCACCCTGGTTCGCGTGGGCCCGCCAGATCGTCTCCAGGTGGGTTCTCAGGAGGTCGGCCAACGCCCGCCCGGTCAGGTGGGTCTCCGAGGCCGGCTTCCCCCAGCTTCGCACGGTGAGGGTCCGGCGGGTGCTGAAGCGGCGCACCAAGAGGACGAAGACCAGGAGCGTGGCCAGGACCAGAAGGAGCACCTGGACAACTTTGGCCGCGGCCACTGGGAGGAACCCCAGCAGGAGATCCGTCACGGGGATCCCTCCATCGGCGGAGGGAGGTGGGGGGCGTAGCGGTCCATCACCCGCGTTCTTCCGTCGGCCAGGAAGCTCGTTTGATCGAAGAGCACCCCGAAGGCGTGACTGAGCCTGTATGCGCCTCCCCGGGCCAGGAGGAGGTCCTCCCACCGGGGGAGGAGGTCTGCGTCGCACCCGACAACCCAGGGGGAGCCCTCACCGGCGGAGTAGACGAAAGCGTCTCCCACGGGACGCTCATCCGGAAAGGAGAGGACCGGGACCTGGATCCTCGCGTAATAGCGCTCCCGGTCGTCCAAGACCGGGAGCTCGGCGGACGAAACCCGGAACGCGAGGCCGTTGAAGCATGAGCCCGGAGCGGGCTGCACGTTGGCGGCCGCGACCTCCACCGGCGCCTGGCTCAACCGCAGACTGGGCTGGTAATGCTCGGGGCGGAGGTTGTAGAGGCGCCTGAACCCAGGGACCACCACCGGGAAGAACCCGCGCTCCTCCACGGCCGCGCTCAGGGTCCGGCCCGCCGACGCCCGGCTCATGAGGGTGCCGTAGCCCACCACCAGAGGCCCGGTGGGTAACACCGGCATCTCAGGGGGCACCCTGCTGCCCTCGCCATCGCTCTGTTTTCGGCGGGACGTGAGCCCGGCATGGGAGAGGCTTCCCTCGATGCGAGGGGGTTCACCCGGACGGCGATCGAGCCTGTCGCGCTCCTGGCCCATGGGTCGGCTCGGCAGGTTCAGGGATTGGGATGGAGTTGAACAAGTTCCCAAGATGGCCCAAACGGCATCTCTGGGCAAAGGTTTCTTTGGGAGCGGATTGCGGCAGGGGAGTCAGGTCCCCGGCCGATGGGCCACGGGATCAGGCTCCTCCTGGCGTCCAGCGTTCCGCCCGGGCGCGCGGAGCCCAGGCAGCCCCCCATGGCGACCCTGGGACGCTGCCAGGCGTCCGTGGCGAATGGCCCATTGGATGCCCGGAGGCCCGGGGGAGGCGGCTCCCCTATAGCGACCCACATAATACCAGCAGAGAGTCCGGCGCCTCCCTGGCCTCGACCCGATGCCGGAGGAGGACCCTCATCCATTCGCCGTCCCGCTGGGAGGAAAGGAGCTCTCCGCTCTCCACCATCCCGGCGAGTTCCCGGCTCTCTTCAAGGAAATGGCTGAGGGTGGCCTGAGATGGGCCCCCTGGGTAGTCCTCGGCCTGCTCCCTGTCGAAGCGGGCCACCGCCTCCAGGAACCGGGCCTGGCTCCGGGCGATGTCCACCAGGCCGGCCTGCTCCCGGCGCATACTTGCGCGGCAGAGGGTCGTGAGGCTAACGGCGGTGACCACGACGGCAACGACCGCCATGAGCAAGACCAGGAGCCAGATGCGGCGACGAGTGGGCATCCAAGAGCCCTCTCGGAGTGGTGCGGGTCCCCTCCTCGTGCAGGGTGTGTGATCTTCGGCAGGAGTTCGGTGGCGGGCCGAATCGGTCAGCCACGCCCAAGGGCAGCTCGGGGATCGGGGGGCGGAGGAGCTTACGGAACCGTCCAGGGCGACTGGTCGATCGCGGGTGGGAAGATCGGTTCGGTCCGGCACGACTTGAGCTTGCCGCCGGCGACCAGCGAGCCACCCAGGTGATTCAGCAGAAGAGGCGGGATCCCCCTGGCTTCAGGCATGGGGAGGGTTAGCCGGGCGGCGTGAGCCGGCAGCCTCTCCTCCGCGGCCGATTCCAGAGCGGAATTCGCGCAGCTTAGTCAGCGACAGTCAGGTCTCGGGAAGGCCCTCGCTCCCCGGGGGCCCTGGGGTCCCCCGGAGGCGGCAATCACCTGTCGGCGGGTGACAGGCGGGGGGAAGCAGCGCGGAAGTCGTTGGCTGAACACATGTTGTGACACCAAAGCGCTCTGGTTGGCTTTTCTGCTCCAGGCTGGAGTCCCCGCAGGGCATCAGTTGGAGTCCCCGCAGGGCATCACCTGGATTCCCGCAGGGCATCAACCGGGCCCCCTTTACGGAGGCCCCCAAGTTGACAAGCGATGCATCGCTCTCAATCGCTTGTCAGGTTGGGGGCATATGGGACCCCAAAGTCGACAGCAGACCGTACGCGCGATCGTCGCTCGTCGGGTTGGGGGCGTATACAACCCCCAGACTGACAACCGATTGCCGGCCTTGTCTCGCGTGTCAGGTTGGGGGCCCGTCCCCAGCCCTATCGGGAGCCGCCGCGAGCGAAAAGGCCGCCAGGGTCGCAGGTCTGCCGCCCGAGGGCGCATGCGCGCCTCGACGACCGAGCCGGTGCCCCTACCGATCCCCTGCCGAGCCCCCCCGGGAACAGGTGACGAGTACGCCGGCGGCGCGCCCACGGCAGACCGCGTCCCCGCCCCGGCGCTGCCCCGGCGCGTTAGCCCATTCCGGTTGCGTGGCGATCGGGGCTAGCGACCCCCGGGCGCCGCAGGCGTCCGTAGCGAAGCGGGGGAGCGAGGTGAAGGGCGGCCCCACCGGCTGCGCCCCCGTAGCGACCCTCGGACGCCGCAGGCGTCCGTAGCAGTGCGCCCATTGGATCCCCCGGAGGCCCGGGGAGGCGGCTCCCCCATAGCGACCCTCGGACGCCGCCAGGCGTCCGTAGCGAAGCGGGGGAGAGAGGGGGAGCCGCCTCCCCGGGCCGACCCCCCTCAGAAATACAGCCGGTACATCAGACGGATCTCCCGACCCGGCATGGGGGCCAGCTCCTTCAGGAACGACGTGTGGCTCCGGGCCTCCTGGTCCGTGAGATTGGTGCCCCGCAGCACGAAGTCGTGGACGATCCCTCCGGTGAAGAGCCGGTATCCCACGGACGCGTCCAGCATGGAGTAGCCCTCCGTCTCCCGCTCGAAGGGAGAGACCCGCTCCTGGGATGCCACCCGGGTGAACCCCACCCCTCCCCGGAGCGTCCCGCCGTCATAGCGTAGGCGCGTCCCCACCCGCAGGGGCGGAATCCGGGGCAGAGGCTGGTCCGGGTCCCGCAGAGAAGCCCGGACGTAATCTCCCCACCCCTCCAGCATCAGATGGTTCTTCCCGGTATGGACCAGGGAGAGCTCCAGGGCCGCTTCCAGGCCCGTGAAGGTGGCGTCGGCCTGCTCGAACCGCAGGATCGGGAGACCGTCCTCCTCCCCCCCGGTGAAGTCCTGGTAGATGAACCCCTCGAAGAGGTTGGCGAACCCGGTGAGCTCCCCGCGGAGCCGCCCATCCGTAAAGCGGAGGGTGGCGTCCAGCGTGTAGGCGGTCTCGGCATCCAGATCCGGATCGCCGACCTCGTAGGCGAACGTGGCGGCATGGGGGCCGTCTGCGTAGAGCTCCTCTAGGCTGGGGAGCTTCACCGCCCGCGAGGCCGAGAGGGCCAGCGAGGTCCCTCCCGCCAGTGCCCAGTTCACCCCTCCCGACACGGACACCCCGACGTGGCTCCGACTGGTGCTCCCGACCTTCTCCTCCACCCTCTGCCCTTCAATCCGTGCTCCACCCTGGAGGCGAACCCGGCCCAGATCCAGCTCCTGGAAGGTGAACCCGGCCATGCCCAGATGATCCGATGGCGGGACGAAGGCCTCCTCCCCAGCAGCTGCGAACTCCCGTCCCATGACCTGGACCCCCGAGGCTCCCACCAGGGACTCTCGGAGGGAGTGCTGTGCCTCCAGGCGGCCCTCCCACTGCTGATTGGTGAAGCGGGTCCCGATCTCGTTCCCCTCGAACTCCGTGTGCTGGTAATCCGCGAATCCGAACCGGCCCTTGATCCCCTGCAGGACGGGCCGGCCGAATCGCCAGGATCCCTCCAGGTCCAGGCGTCGCTGCTCCATCCCGATGACTACGCCCTCCTCTTCTCCTTCCTCCTCCATCTCGTGGGCGTGTCCATGGCCCGGCACGCCGTAGTCCGTGTCCAGGCCCGAGGCGGAGACCCCCAGGTAGCCGGAGCGCCCGATCCAGGAGAGGCCCAGTGCCGCCCGTGTGGTCTCCACCGCGCTGTTCTCGAGGATGCCTTCGACTCCTTCCTCGGCGTGCCCCACTTCGTCCCCGGGGTCCTCCTCCCGCTCGGCGAAGCCGGGAATCCGGTAGTCCCCCGTGGACCGCCGAAGACCGCTCAGGTGCCACGCCCAGCTCCCCCCCAGGGCACCACCCAGCTCCAGGGATCCGGTCCTCTCGTCGGCCACGGTGCCCCCCAGGGTCGTGACGTTGCCCGTGAAGGGGACTCGGGGAAGCTCCCGGGGAATCCGGTTGTCGATGACGTTCACGACCCCTCCCACAGCCGCACTTCCGTAGAGGAGGGTGGCGGGGCCCCGGACGATCTCGATGCGCTCCGCGGAAAGGGGCTCCACCGCCACGGCGTGGTCCGGCCCCTGATTGGAGACGTCCCCCGAAGCCACGCCCCCCTCCATGATCCGGACCCTGTCACCCCCCAGCCCCCGGATGACGGGGCGGCTGGAGCCGGGACCGTTGTAGCTGGAATGGACGCCCGGCTCGCCGGCCAGGGTCTCCCCCAGGCTGCTCTCAAGAGCCCGGGCCAGGTCCATCCCCGAGAGGGCGGAGCTGGGCTGATAGGTCTCGGATCTCCGGGCCGACAGGGGGCCCGCGCTCACAATCAGCTCGTCCAGGCGGAAGAGAGGGTCCAGCTCCAGAACGATGGTGGCGGTGTCCCCCCCCATCACCTCCAACCGGCGCACCGCCCGACCGAAGCGGGGGCTGGTGGCCTCCACGAGGTAGCTCCCTGGGGGGAGGGAAAGAAACGCAAAGGCTCCCTCCTCGTCCACCATCATGCGCCGGGCCAGGTCCGGGAGCCGGACCTCGGCGTCCGTGATCCCGACCTGGTCCGCGTTCACAACCCTCCCGGTTATGGCCCCCACGGCCTGGGCAGGGACTTCTTCGGGGTTCACAGGTAGCGCAACCGCAAGAAGGAGGAGGGGCAGAATCCTCCTCAGCTCGATTCGCGCCAGCCGCTTTCCTCTGGCTTTTCCACTCCGCATCGTCGCGTTCCTCGGTCCACGGACATCGTTGCGAGCCAGGCTCGCTCCCTCGCACGGAGGCCCGGCGAGCATGGCCACTTCAGGACGGGATCAGGCGACGGCGGGAGGGCCCCTGGGCAGGATGGGCGAGAGGGGCCGAACCGGGGGTGTCGGCTCAGGGATGCGGGGGGACCCCTCCTCCGGACGGATGAGGGGCGGGGGCACTACGGGCACGTCCCCCGCGGCATCCAGGTGCAGGCCCGCCACCTGGCAGACCGGACAATGGTGGCTGCTGGCCAGCTGGCCGGCGTGAGAGTGGGTCGATGACGCGCCCAGAGCCAGCAGGAGCACGACCCCGCTCAGGAGGCGCAGGACCCGGAGGGTCACTCGCCTGCCTGGAGACCACACGAGTCTCTTCAGCGTTGTCGGCTGCATGGGCGCCCGGCCTTCTCAGATCTGCAAGGGGTGCTACCGCACTCTCCCCGATGGGGGTGGCCTAGGGTAACCCTCGAGTCCCGTCGGGGTTCCAGGGTCGGCGGACCCGCGCCGAACCATCGGCCGGCAGAGCCTGTTCCCATGCCATGCGCCATGCCTGGCGCGCCAGCGCAGAGGGGCCGGCGAACGACGCCGGCCCCCCTTCCCTCCCGTCCAGGGAGGGTCCTATCGCCTTGCCGAGACCCTCCGCCTCACATCCCCCCGCCCCCCAGGACCGCGTTCACCTCGGCAGTGATGGCATCCAGCTCCGCCCGCAGGACCTGGTGCCGCTCGATGGCGTCCCGGCCGATCTTCTGGTCCACCCGGGTGGTCATCCCCGCCAGGTACCGGATGTGCTCCTGGAGGCCGGGCGGGCTGTAGCGGACAGGAGGCGTGATGAGCTTCCCGGCGATTTCCTCCAGGCGCCGGGCCTTCTGGGCGTCGGCTCCCGTGGCGCCCCTGAGTCCCTCCAGGGCCCCGGTGACCCGGGTGACCAGGGCATTCACGTCCGCCACCATGGCCTGCATGGTCCGGTTGTGCTCGAACTGCTCCCGGAGATCCGCCACCGTGACACCCTCGGCTGCGATGCGGGGATCGATGAGCATGGTGAAGGGGCGAGTGAGGGTAGTGCCGTCCACCGTGAGCCTCGCCTGGTACTCGCCCGGAGGGGCTCCGAGCCCCGATTCGTGCTGCGCGTTCCAGACGAAACGGTTGTGGCCCTGATGTGCCGTCACCCGGGCGGCAGGCGCCCCGCCGCCCCGGGCACCGCCACCCCCACCCCCTCGGGCGGCGCCCATGGCCGGCATGGCCCCGGCACCGCTGCTGAAGGAGTTCACCAGGTTACCCGCCTGGTCCAGGATGTCGATGGTCACGGGGCCCGAGGGCGCCGAGGGGAGATAGTACTCGATGTTGGGGCCCAGGATGTTGGCGCCGTCCCGGGTGCGGTACCCGTCCCGGGGAGCGTAGAGATGCACGCGGGCGGTGGAAAGCTGGGGGGTGATCTGGTGCAGCGCCGACACGTTGTCCAGGACCCAGAGGCTCCTCCCCTGGGTGCCTACCACCAGGTCCTTGCGGTACACCTTCAGGTCCGCAACCGGGACGTTGGGCAGGTTGAGCTGGAAGGACTGCCAGTGGGCGCCGTTGTCGAAGGAGATGAACAGTCCGAACTCGGTGCCGGCGTACAGGAGCCCCTCACGGTCCGGGTCCTCCCGAACGACCCGGGTGGGCCAGTCCGCCGGGATCCCGTTGGTGCCGTCCGTCAGCAGCGTCCAGCTCCGTCCGTAGTCGTCGGTGCGGTAGATGTAGGGGTGGTAGTCACCCAGGAGGAAACGGTGCGCGGCGTAGTAGGCCGACCCCGGCCGGTGGGGCGAGGGCTCGATGAACTGGACGCGCCCCCCTTCAGGGAGATCCGGCGGGGTGATGTCGGTCCAGGTCCCGCCGTTGTCCCGGGTCACGTGGAAGGGCCCGTCGTTGGCCCCTACCCAGATGACGCCGGGCTCATGCAGGGACTCGCGGATGCTGTACAGGGTGCTGTAAAACTCCTCACCCGTCCCGTCCAGGGTGATGGGCTCACCGCTGGCGCCCTGGGTTCCGGGAGGCGTCGCCGTCAGGTCCGGAGAGATCGTCTCCCAGGTGACCCCCAGGTCCCGTGTTCTGTGGACGTGCTGCGATCCGTAGTACAGCACCTCCGGGTCGTGGGGGGATACCTCCATGGGAGAGACCCGCTGGAAGCGCAGGATCAGGTCGCTGGCCCGGTTTCCGTAGAGCGACTGGCCCCCGATCCAGTAGTTCTTGGACTGGCCCGTCTCCGTGTTCACGTAGCTGTACTGCCCCTTGCAGGAGCCGTACACGATGTTGGGCTTGGTGGGGTGGGGCATGATGGGCCCGGTCTCGCATCCCGGGCCGCTCCACCAGTCCACCCCTTCCTCCCCTCCATTGGCCAGCATGGAGAGGATGTGGGTGCCGTCGTCCTGCTGCGCCGCGTAGATGCGATAGGGGAAGCGGTCGTCCACCCACACCCCGTAGGTCTCCACGGTGGGCTGGTTCATCTGGGTGGACCAGGTCTGCCCACCGTCGGTGGACACGTTGGCGCCCCCGTCGTTGGCCTGCACCATGATCCGGCCGTCGTTGGGGTTCACCCAGATGTCGTGGTTGTCCCCGTGGGGAGTCCTGAGCACGGTCCACGTAACCCCGCCATCGGTGGACTTGAAGAAGCTCTCGGCCCCGCCGTAGACCACGTCGGCATTGCCGGGGTCGGCTCCCAGGGTGGTGTAGTAGAAGGGACGCTGGATCATGGCCGGCAGGTCGCTCACCATCTGCCAGCTCTCCCCGAAGTCGTCGGACCGGTAGAACCCGCCTCCGGGCTTGGCCTCCACCAGGAGGTAGATGCGGTCGGGCTTGGCCGCCGTCACCGCCAGGTTCCCCTTCCCGATGAGCTCCTGGGGCAGGCCGTTCTCGATGTGGCGCCAGGTCACACCGCCGTCGGTGCTCTTGTAGAAGCCCCCTTCATGGGAACCACTGATGATGGTCCAGGGCTTCCGCTCGATGCGACTCATCCAGGCGTAGACCACGTCCGGGTTCCCCGGTTGCAGCTCCACGTCCATGGCTCCGGTGCTGTCCGAGACGAAGAGCGTCTTGCTCCACGTCCGGCCGCCGTCGGTGGTCTTGAAGATCCCCCGCTCAGAGCTCGGCTTGAAAATGTCCCCGTTGGCCGCCACCCAGACGACGTCGGGGTTCGTGGGATGGATGCGGACGGCCCCGATCTGTCCCACGTCCCGGAGCCCGGCGAACTCCCACGTCCGTGCACCATCGGTGCTCCGGTAGACGCCCCGTCCCGTGGAGACGTTGCTCCGGACCCCGTCGGAGCCTGTGCCCAGGTAGATGACGTTGGGGTCCGACAACGACACCGCCACGTCGCCCGTGGACCCCAGGGGCACCTGCCCGTCCGTCACCGGCACCCAGGTCTCTCCGTTGTCGGTGGTGCGGAAGAGCCCTCCGCTGGCCACCCCCATGTAGAAGGTCCTGGGCTGGGAAGGCACTCCAGTCACCGTGGTGACCCGTCCCCCCTGGTTCGGCCCAACGAGGCGGAACTCGAGACCCTGCAGGAGTGCCGGATCCACGGCGGTCATCATGGGAGCGCCCGGATCCTGGGCGCTCCGGCCGGCGCTCTGCGCCTCCATTCTTCCCGGCATGGAGATCAAACCGGCCAACGCGAGGGCCGCCACCGCGAGGTGGCGGACGGGAAGGTTCCATAGGTGGTGCGCGGTGTGCCCGGTGCGGCGCCTATCGTGCCTGGCTCCGGCGACTGCGTATCTTATGCGAATCATGCCTTGCCTCTTCCTGTCCAGACTTCCGTGCGGACCCCGCGCCCTTCGGAGCGGGACGAACCAGTGCGGCAAAGTGTGGGCGGAGGGGAGGGGTGGGCAAGGGAAGGTGCGCCCCGGAAGCGTGAAACCCTGTTGGGTGCGTGGAACTTCGGGCAATGGTGGCGTACACTCGACCGGTCAAGGCGGTGGGCCCGCTGGCCGACAGGAGGAGGGAAGAGACGTGGCTGGAGCGAATCGGGGCAGACGGGAGACCGGGTTAGGACCCGCGGTGACCATCCGGCTTCCCGCCGGTGGGCGCAGCTCGCGAGCTTGTCCGTGAACCATCGAACCACACTGCTCCTCGCCCTCCTGATGATCCTGGCGGGGGATGCTCTCGCCTGGGGAGTGCAGACCGGCGGCGGCAAGATCCAGGTGTGCGACGTCCGGTGGGCGGGCTCCGGCGGCACCCGCATGAGCGCTCTCCTCTACGTGCCATCCGGGGTCACGGCGGAGGAGCCAGCCCCCGGAATCCTGGCGGTCCACGGGTACATCAACTCCAGAGAGACCCAGGACGGCTTCGCCATTGAGCTCGCCCGGCGCGGGTTCGTGGTGCTGGCCATGGATCAGACGGGCCACGGCTACTCGGACCCCCCCGCCTTCCGCAACGGCTTCGGTGGGCCCGACGGCCTGGCCTACCTTCGTTCCCTGGACATGGTCGACCAGGACAACATCGGCCTGGTGGGCCATTCCATGGGAGGCTGGGCTGTCTTGATGGCCGCCGCCGCCTTCCCCGAAGGGTATCGGTCCGTGGTGATCGCCGGCTCCTCCACAGGGACATCGGGTGCTCCCGACGCCACCCCCGACGATCCCCGGAACCTCGCCATCATCTTCTCGGAGTACGACGAGTTCTCCGGGCTCATGTGGGGCACACCCGTGGCCGCCCGGGTTCCCGCCAGCGACAAGCTCATGAGGGCGTTCGGCACTACCGACCCGGTGGAGATCGGGAGGGTCTACGGCTCCGTGGACGAGGGCAGCGCCAGAGTCTTCCACCAGCCACCCACTACGCACCCGGCGAACCACTTCTCGCGACGGGCCATCGGGCACGCCATCCACTGGTTCCAGACCACCCTCCAGGGCGCCCGGCCCTTGCCGCCCGACAACCAGGTCTGGCTCTGGAAGGAGATGGGGAATCTCCTGGCTCTCACGGGCATGGTGCTCCTCCTCTTCCCCGTAGGGAGCCTTCTCCTGGGAACGAGGTTCTTCGGGGAGCTTGCTGGCGAACCCACACTCGCCCGGGGGCTTCGAGGCGGGGCCTGGTGGGTGGCGGCGCTTCTCTTCGTCGCTCTCCCCGCCGCGACGCTCTTCCCCTTCAAGACCCTGGGCGGTGCCGTGCCCGTGAGCGCCTTCTTCCCCCAGAGCATCACGAACCAGGTCATGGCCTGGGCCCTGATGGTGGGGTGCATCAGTGCCACCCTCTTCGCCGCTTGGCACTTCCTTTCCGGCCGAAAGGCCGGAGGCGCGGCGGATCCCTACGGCCTCACCTGGGCGGGCCGGATGTCGTGGCGAAAGGTGGGGAAGTCGCTCCTGCTGGCCTTCCTCATAGCCCTGCCAGCCTATCTCACCCTCGTCGTGTCCAGCGCCGTCTTCACCGTCGACTACCGATTCTGGGTCTTCGCCGTGAAGCCCATGAGCCCGCTCCAGGCGCGCATCGCCCTCTCGTACCTGGTGCCGTTCGTCCTCTTCTTCGCGGTCTACGGCCTGGTGCTCTTCGCCCAACTCCGCCGTGACCTGAGCCTTCCCAAGGAAGCGGCTCTGGTCGTGGCGCTATCGACGCTCGGGTTCGTGGGTCTGATCGCGTTCCAGTATGCACCCCTCTTGCTGGGCGGCACCCTCGCGATCCCGTCCGAAGCCCTCTGGAGCATCATCGCGTTCCAGTTCCTGCCCCTCATGACCATCGTGGGGCTCGTCACGGCCTGGTTCCAGCGGGCCACCGGCCGCATCTACGTGGGCGCCTTCCTGAGTGGCATCCTGGTCACGTGGATCGTGGTGGCCAGCCAGGCGATCCACTACGGCTTCTAATCTCAGGGCCCCGGACATGGTGCACTCGTCTCTCGGACGATACGGGGGTGGACGCCGTCCTTCAGGCCGGGTCCGTGGTGGGACTTCTCGGCCTCGAGGCCCGGCCGGAGGGGGAGCTTCGGAGTTCCGTCTGCGAAGTGCGCACCGACCCTGCCCGATTGCCCATGGGCCCGCCTGCCCCTGGCCCGCCCCCGCATGGGCCTGCCTGCTTATAGGCCCGCCTGCCCAGAGTCCCGCCTGCCCATGGGCCCGCCCGCCCGTAGGCCCGCCTGACCATGGGCCCGCCCGCCCATAGGGTTCAGCGTCCGTGTCGGGGACCCTGAGGATCCGGAACACCGGTGCTCGGAGTGGACCGAAGAGGGGATTCGCGCAGGATACGCTACAGTCCGAGGACGGCCGAAGGCGGCTGACGTGCGGACGGAACGCCGGCGGGAGGGTTCCGGGAGGATGGCGTTCGCTTATCGTGGCCCTGCATGACCTTGTGCGACCCGGGAATTCCGGGCCCGGGCCGGTTTGGGGACCCCCAAATGAACATTCCAGCACGCCGCCGGAGTCGCTTGCCCGATTGGGCAGCGATAGGACCCCCAAGCGTCCATCGGACCCTACGCGCCATTGCAGGGAGGAGGATTGGGCGCCTATGTGATCCCCAAGTCGACATCCGATGACGGCTGAGGGTTACCGTGACGAATTGGGGGTCGTCCGTCCCGCCCCCAGCTCCCTCGGCGGAAAGGAATGTGGCCGAAGTTGGAGAGTCTGAAAGGAATGTGGCCGAAGTTGGAGAGCCTGAATGGAATCTGCGCAGTGCGAATGGGAACGCAGTGTTGCCACCAGGTTCCGGCTTCCGTGTCAGGAGGCCTGAACCTGCACGGTCTTCGGGATCGCCGCCGGATGGAGGCTCGAAGCGTGCCGCCTCCGAAAGCACCCACGGTCCCGGAGGTTGGTAGGGTAGTAGAAGACCCGTTCCACCCCTTGAATCCCGATCTTCGCCACCAGATATTATGTACATGGTGATGTACATAAAGGAGGGGAAATGAGAGAACGCAGCGTGTCCATCGCCCAGGCCCGGGCGGACCTGCCTGGTCTCATCCGGGAAGCGGAGGACGGAACGGCCGTGGAAATCACCCGCAGAGGAAGACCCGTGGCGGTCCTGGTCTCCACCACAGCCTACCAGAAACTGTCGTCCGGAAGCCCTGCTTTCGGGAGAGCCCTGGACGACTTCCTGGACCAGGTAGACCTCGAGGGGCTCGGCCTCGAGAGGGACGAGTTCGTTGGCCTGCGTGACCGGGCTCCAGGCCGGGAGGCTCGCTGGTGAGCACCCAGTACCTGGAAACCGCCCGGCGCCCGGCAAGCGCCCGTTACCTGGTGGATACCAACGTCCTTTCAGAGCCCATCCGCAAGGAGCCCGACCGTGCCGTGGTGAGGAAGCTACGGGAGCACGGGTACGAGCTGGCTACCGCCACGGTGGTGTGGCACGAGATGCTCTTCGGCGTCCACCTCCTGCCCCGTTCCCGGAAACGTTCCGCCATCGAGCGGTACCTGGCGGAGGTGGTGGCCGCCTCGGTGCCCCTTCTCCCCTACGATGCGGCCGCGGCGAAGTGGCACGGGGTGGAGCGGGCTCGCCTGTCAAAGGCCGGCCTCACTCCTTCCTTTGCCGACGGCCAGATCGCCGCCGTTGCGGCCGTGAACGATCTCATCCTGGTCACGGCCAACCTCCGGGACTTCGAGCCCTTCCAGGGTCTCCGGGTGGAGCGCTGGCATGAAACGACACCCTCCCCACCCTGAGGGACGGGGCTGACCGGCCTGACCGCAGGGGCCGCCGGGCGAGTGGCCCGGGCCTCCTACTGCCCGGTTCCCCCTCCCCCACCCAAGAGCCTGAACCCCGACTCCCGCAAGGCCTCCTCGTACCCCGCCACCTCGCCGGCATAGAACCGCTCCACCTCCTCCATCAGCCGGGTGGCGGCGTCCATGGCGAACCGGAGCTCGGCCATCTGACCAGGGGACGGCGCTCCCGGGGACGCCGTAGCCCGTTCCAGGACCGTGCCCAGCTCGGAGAGGGCCGTGCGGTCATCCACGATCCCCTTCGTGTCCGGCGGGAGACGCAGGCGGCCGAGCAGGCCCTCTGCCCGCTTCTTCACCTCCCGGGCCCGCTGCAGCAGCCCGTCCCTCGTCGCCTCGTCAGCCTCCTCCCACCGTCCCAGCTCCTTCTCGTGGAGATCCAGGGCCGCCACGGTCCGCTCCAGCCGGTCCACGGCCGCGTTCAGGCGCGCCGCCATCGCGTCACCCTGCAACCGGGTCTCCAGCCGCTCTCGCATGGACGCGACGGTCCACGCGGTGCGGGGGTCCTTCACCACCTCCAGCTCGCCTTCCGCCACGTGATCACCCAACGTCACCCGCACGCGGTAGCGGCCGGGCAACACCGCGGGACCCGAGGGCTCCGGGGCGTCCGGGGCCGCGCCCGGCGCCGGATGTCCAGCCCGTTCCAGCGCCCAGCTCACCCGGTTCACACCGGCCTTCGCCGGGCCACGCAGGGTGCGGATCACCTCCTCGCCTTCGAGAAGCTCGATCCTCGCCGGTCCGCCAACGCCCCCTGAGGAGGGCGCCATGTTCCAGCTCGGCTCCCCGGCGGTCCCGGGCTTCGTGCCGACGGTGTCGCCGGCGGCTGCCGCTGCCGCCGCCGCGTCATCCACCCAGTAGCTGATGAGGGCGCCGTAAGGGCGGTTCGGGCCCTGGTACCTGGTGTCACCCGGGAAGTAGAAGGGGCCGCGCATGCCCCGGGTGTGCTGCACCGCCGGCGGCGCCGAGAAGAGGTGCAGCGGCCGGGCCCGGAGGGAGGGATCCCGGGCCATCTCCCGAAGCGGGCGGATGTCGTCGATGATCCAGGCACCCCTACCATGGGTGCCGATGACGAGATCGTGGTCCCGGGGGTGCACCACCAGGGCCCGGGTGGCAGCGCCGTGCGGGTAGCCGCCGTGGGTCCACTTGCGCCAACCTTCCCCACCGTCCAGGGAGACGTAGAGGCCGAACTCCGTACCCAGGAAGAGGAGGCTCGGCTCTTCCGGGTCCTCCTCGAGGACGTGCACGTACCCGTCCAGCTGCTGTGGCGCCAGGGAGCGCCAGGTGCGGCCGTAGTCCGTGGTCCTGAACACGTAAGGAGTCCAGTCGCCCCGCTGGTGGTCGCCGAATACGACGTAGGCGGTGCCGGCGGCGTGCTTCGATGCCTCGATGTGCGGCACCCACATTCCCCCGGGGAGGTCGGGAATCCGTTCCACCATGTTGGTCCAGGATTCTCCTCCGTCCCGGGTAAGCTGCACGTTCCCGTCGTCGGTACCGACCCAGATCACCCCCCTCTCCACCGGCGACGGGGCGATGGTGAGGATCGTCGTGTGGTTCTCCGCCGCCGTCACGTCCAGGGTAAGACCACCGGACTCGGCCTGCCGCTGCTTCTCCGGATCGTTCGTCGTCAGGTCCGGGCTGATGATCTCCCACGTCTCGCCCCGGTCCGGGCTTCGGTGCAGGAACTGGCTGCCGTAGTAGACCACCCGAGGGTCGAAAGGATCGAGGGCAATGCCGGCGTTCCAGTTGAAGCGCAGCTCGGTGTCGGGATCCGGCTTTGGCGGCCGGACCATCCGCTCCTCGTTGGTCCGCACGTCGAAGCGTCGCAGGTTGCCGCCCTGGGACATGCTGTAGCCCGTGCCGGGCTCCGTGGGGTCCGGCAGGGCGGCGAAGCCGTCCCCGAAACCGATCTCGTGCCAGTGATGGGCCAGGATGGCCGAGCCCTGGAACGACGGCGTTTCCCAGACCTGGCTCGGGCCCATCCAGGAGCCGTTGTCCTGGAGCCCGCCGTACACGTTGAAGGGCGTAGCGTCGTCCACGGCGATATGGTAGAACTGGGCCAGCACCAGGTTCTCCACGAAGCGCCAGGAGCCACCCCGGTTGTGCGTGAAATAGACGCCGCCATCGTTGCCCGCGATGAGGGAGTGGCCGTCCGGATGCACCCACAACGCGTGATGATCCACGTGCACGCTGGACCACGGCGCGATGACGGTGAAGGTGCGGCCGCCGTCCTCGCTCATGGAGAGGTTGCCCGAGATCCGGTAGACCCGGTTCTCGTTGGTGGGGTCGACGGCGATCCGATTGTAGTAGAAGGGCCGGTCGGACACGCCCACGTCGTTGTTCACGCTCCGCCACGACTCACCGCCGTCGTCACTCCGTAGCAGGGCACTCTTCTCTGCCTCCACCAGGGCGTAAACGACGCGGGGGTCGTTCTGGGCGAAGGCGATGTCGATGCGGCCCAGCTCCCCTTCCGGCAATCCGTCGGCATGGGTGACGCGACGCCACGTCTCGCCGCCGTCCCAGCTCTTCCAGAGGCCGCTGCCGCCCCCACCCGACCGGAAGAACCACGGCCAGCGCCGGTACTCCCAGGTGGAGGCCAGCAGATGGTTCGGGTTCGACGGATCGGCTTCGAGGCCGAAGGCGCCGGTGCTCTGGTTCACGTAGAGCACCTTCCGCCAGGTGCGTCCCCCGTCCGTGGTCTTGAATACGCCTCGCTCCTCCCCGTCGCTCCAGGCCGGGCCCAGGGCGCTCACCCATGCGACGTCCGGGTCCAAGGGGTGGAGAACGATCTCCTCGATCCGCTCCGTCCGCTCGAGACCCAGGTGCTGCCAGGTCCGCCCGCCGTCCATGGACTTCCACATCCCCCGCCCCACGCCCATGCTGTTGCGGACGCTCCCCTCCCCCGTACCCACCCAGACGATGTGGGGCGCGGACTGGTTGACCTTCACCATGCCGATGGAGTTGACGGGCTCCTCGTCCATGACGGGCTCCCAGGTGAAGCCAGCGTCCGTGGACCGCCAGAGACCTCCTGTGGAGGCGCCCACCCACACGACCCGGGGATCGGAACGGAGGGCGTCGATGGCGGAGACGCGGCCGGACGTGCCCGCCGGCCCGATGGCCCGGGCCGTCAGGCCGTGGAAGTCCCGGTCCATGACGACGTCCCGAGGGGCCCGCAGCTCCTGCGCCCGGAGGGCGGTCGGAAGGGAGAGGGCAGCCGTGAGGACGGCAGCCCCGGCCAGCACCCTGCCGGCGAGGGATGGGATGTGTGCCATCGGAGGGCTCCTTGACGGGTTGTCCCGGGAACGGTGCGCGGCGGCGGAAGAGCAGCCGGGGTGCAATTTCGTGAGGCCGATTCGCCTCGACAAGCGCCGGGGCGCTGGGGAACGCCCTGCAGCGGCTCCGGGAGCCCTCCATCGCCCTGGACCTGGAAGGCCTGCTCCAAGGGTGAACCCGGCACTCCGGGAAGGTGGAGGAGGGGCTCACCCCCGCACCGAGACGTACTCGCGGTGGCCCTCCCGGAGCGTGAAGGCCTGCACCACCGCGAAAGGCTCCAGGAGGCGCTTCACCTCCGCCGGGAGGAGCTTGGACCCGGTAGGATAGGGGTCTCCCATGGCTTGCTGGCACACCCGGTCCGTGCCGGGGAGGGTGAAGCGAAGGGGCTGGGCGAGGGGCTCCCTGGACCCGTCCACCAATACGTACAGCCGGGCGCCCGAGGCCGTGACCTTGGCCAGGAGTCTCACGACCGGGGAACGAAGCTCCGGCGGCACCCGGTCCAGGACGTTCCATGCCAGGACGAGATCGAAGGGTCCTTCCACGTGCTCCGGCAGAAGCCGCAACGCTTCGGTCCACGTCTCCCCCCGAAGGGGAGCCCCGAGAAGGTCGGCGAAACGGATCCGGCGGGCGAAGCGGCTGTAGAGCCTGAAGCTGCTTTCGGACGCTGGCCCGAGATCCAGGACGGCGTGGCTCCCGTCCTCCCGGAGGCCCGCGAAGAGGGCTGCCAACCCCGGAGCGGACCGCTCTACCGGAGTTGAAACAGCCTCTTTCTGCGGCTCCTCGGCTCCCGTTTCCCGGGGAACGCCGCGTCCCATCCGGGAGAGCCAGCCCACCTACGCTCCGGCCTTGCTCACCGCGTCGGCGGAGTCCTTCCTGGGCGCCGGCCCGGCACCGGAGAGTGCCGGAGGCGACGGTGGCGACTCGGGCTGCCTCTTCAGCGCAGGCGAGGAAGCGTCGGCAGCCCGCTGGGCCTTCGCCGAAGGGGGGCCCATGTCGATCCCTCCCCGGAACGTCGCCCCGTCCTCCAGCACCACCCGGGGGGCGGTGATGTCGCCCTGGACCCTGGCGGAGCTACGCAGGATCACCTGCTCGTCGGCGTTGAGGTTCCCCTCCACCTCGCCCTCGACCGTGACCATGCGGCCCGTGATGTGGGCCTTCACCTTCCCTTCCCTGCCCACGGTGACGGCCTGCTGCTTCAGGTCCACCGAGCCGTCCACCTGACCCTGGATCAGAAGATCCTCGTCGCCGCTCACTTCCCCCTTGATCGTGATGGACCGGCCGATGGTGGCTCGCTCCCCGGTGGCCGGTGCCGGTCGAGGTGGGTCCGGGCGTGTCATGGGCTTCTCCGGTTGCGGTTCATTGGGCACGGGATTCGGGGCCTCGTCTCTCTTCCACATCGTTCGCCATCCGGGTGTCGGCTTCACTATGCCGGGGTTCCCCCCACGCGGGCCCGAGCGAAGTCAAGCAACAAGTCTGCCAGGGCGGGAATCCTTGCGTGGCGGGCAGGTAGGGGGCGAGGACGACCGGCCAGGTGTCCCGATTCGAGACACCTGGCCGGGAACAGGGCAGTACCGGTGGCGCAGAGCTGACGAGCTTACCCGTTACCCGAGAGGGTTGCACGCGGCCTGCTGGATGGTGTAGGCCACTCCTTCCACGTCTTCCCCTCCGACGGTGACCTGGGCGGGGTCCACGCTCGCCGTGAACGCCAGGACATGCTCATTGCCCTCGGCACCGAGGGTCAGCTCACCCACGTAACCCATCACGTAGCCGCCCGGCGCCAGGAAGCCGATCTGAAAGGTCCCTTCCTGGGAGACGACGCCCGAACGGACGATGGGGTCGCCCTCTCCGTCCAGGACTCCGACGAGCGTACCGGTGGGAATGAAGTCCTGGATGGACCGGGGCTGGCCCGGGGGGCACTCGGGAAGGGTGATGGGATTGCCCCCGTCCATCGCCAGAGCGACGGTGCCGCGTATGGCCTTCGCGACGCTCAGGCTTTCCGCCAGCGTCCCGTGGATGACGGGGTGCATGATCCAGTTACCGGAGTTTCCGGCCTTGTGGCCGAAGCTCTGGGACACGTCGAAGTCGAGGACCAGTGCGGCTGAGCCGTCTTCGAGCACCATCTCGTCGTTGGGTATCTTGACCTTGAGCCCGCTCTGGGAGCAGCTCGGGCACTGGAGGCTCCCCATGGGAGCTCCCTCCAGCCCTGCCGGCAGGACCGGGTCGCCCTTCACGTAGACGGTTCCGTCGCTGGCCAGGAGAACCGCGTCGCCGACCTGCATGCGCAGCTGCCCGTAGGTGGAAGGGTCCAGCTCGGCGTTCTCCACCAGCAGGTGGCTGGTTCCCACAAGGTCCGTGAGGGGAATCAGCTCCGTGGGGGCGCCCAGAAGCTGGACCGGGCCCTCTTCACTGCCCTGGAGGGTGATGCCCAGGATCTCCACCCACACCGCCTCCACATCCCCGGGCGCGTCGGTGAGGTAGACGGAAAGGGAGGCCCCCTCGCCGTCCGGGCCGCTGAGCTTCGAGTCCTCGCACGACGTCAGGGGCAGGAGGCCGAGGGCCAGGACCGCTGCGGCCCACTTCGCCAAGGTTCGTCCCATGATCTTCGCTCCTTGTCTCGGACGGATTCCGCTTTCTGAACACGGTCCGCCTCTGTCGACGGGCGGAATACCGAGGCTTGAAGCAATCCTCGTGCCGGGCCCGAATCACAGGGATTGGGCGCAGGGGCGAGGAGTCTGCTCTCCCGTCCCGCATCGGCATCTGGAGCGTTTCGAGGCACTCCTGTGGCGAGATGAGGGAGGGGGTTCTGGTGGAGCATGGGTACCTTCCACCGGCCGCCCTACCGCGTCGAGCTCCGGGTACGGGCCACTGGCATCCGGGACGGCAAGCCGGCCACATTCCAGGCGAGGGTCGCCCATCCGGACGGCTATGAGCGCACGGTGGTCCCCGTGGTCGCGGCGCTGCTCCAGTACCTTGATGGCTCCGCCCGCAAGCCCGGTCTCTGGATGATGGGCCACCTGGTGGAGCCTACACGTTTGATGAGGCGCATGGGTGCCATGGGACGAGAGCAAACCATCATCGTAACCGGGGCCGGTAGCGGCATCGGCCGAGCGGTCGCCTTCGAGCTGGCCCGCCGGGGAAACCGGCTGGTCCTCTGCGGACGGCGGGAGGCAGCGCTCGCTGGGACGGCCGAGCAGATCCGCAGCTCCGGAGGTGAGGCGTCGCCCCTCGTGGCGGACGTGGGAATCCCGGAGGAGGTGGAGCACCTCGTGGCCGAGGCCGAACGGAGGTTCGGGGACCTCCACGTCCTGCTGAACTGCGCCGGCCGGGGTCTGAAAGCGCCCCTGGTGGAGATCGACGCCCGTGACTGGTCTGAGACGGTGGCTGCCAATTACACCGGCGCGTTCCTCTTCACCCGGGAAGTGGCCAGGTCCATGATCCGCCGCCAGGTACGGGGCCGCATCGTGACCGTCTCGTCCCTGGCGGGCCTGGTGAACCTCCCCGGCTACTCGGCCTACTGCTCCTCGAAGCACGCCGTCACCTCCCTGATGCGCTGTGCCCGCTCCGAGCTGGCCAGGCATGGAATCTCCGTCATCACTGTACACCCCTACCGGGTGGACACTCCCTTCTTCGAACGCTACGCCGAGGCTCCCGGAGCCCGTCATCTCCTTCCGGTGGAGCACGTGGCGCGGCACCTTGCGGCCCTCGCCGAGGGGGCGCGCGTGCAGGCGGCGGTGATACGGGGGCGGAACCTCGTGGCTAGAATCGTTCGGCTGGCGGGCGCAGCCGGACCCGCGAACAGCGCGTGAGAAGTCCACCCCACGCTGGACGCAGGCTCGCACCCCCTGCCCCGCGCCTCCGGTCGATCGCCTTCTCTCGAACGATCAGGTGAAGGACGCCGTCAAGGGGATGCACGGCCCCTCCCGGGCCAACCGCCAGGCCCGGAGGCAATTCAGTACGGAAACACCACCGGCAGCAGCACGACACAGACCACGAATACGATGACGGTGATGGGGAGCCCGTTCTTCATGTAATCGGAGAAGCGATACCCCCCGGGGCTCATGACCAGGACGTTGGCGGGGTGGGAAACCGGCGTCATGAAGCTGGCCGCCGCGGCGTAGGCGATGCCCATGACGAACGGATAGGGGGAGATGCCGAGCCCTGCGGCGGTGGCCAGGGCGATGGGGGTCATGACCACGGCGTTCACGGCGCTGGGTATGAACTGGTTGATGATCAGGGTCAGGAGCACGATGCCCGCCAGGATGGCCGTGGGGCCGTAGGGGCCCGCGGCCTGCACTACGGTATGGGCCAGGAGCTCCGCCGCGCCGGTACGCTGCATGGCCAACCCCAGGGGGAGCATGGCGGCGATGAGGAAGACCGCCTGCCATTCGATGGAGCGGTACGCCTCCTCCATGGTCAGGCACCGGGTGAGGACCATGAGGGTCGCCCCGGCGATGGCCGCTACGTAGATGGGAAGCCAGCTCAGCAGCACCGCAGCCACGACGCCCAGCATGATCACGCCCGCCAGAGGCGCCTTCTCCAGCAGGGGCTTCTCCTGGACGTCCAGCTTCAGCACGACGAACTCCGGGTCTCTCGCCAGGAGCTCGAACTTCTCACGGGGGCCGTAGCAAAGGAACGCGTCACCGTAGGCCAGGGGGATGTCGCCAAGACCCGTTCGGTAGGAGCGGTCACCCCGCCAGATGGCCAGCACCGAGATGCCGAAACGCTCCCGGAAGCTCAGGTCGCGGAGCGTCCTGCCCGCCAGCGTGGTGTAGGGGGATAGCATGACCTCCACCATGTCCAGGGGACCGTACTCCAGCTCTTGCAGATTCAGCTTGATGTCCCTCTCCACCATGAGGGTTTGGAGGCCTCGAAGCACCTCGATGTCGGTGGGACGCCCTCCGACCAGGAGGAGGTCCCCCTCCTCCAGGGGAGTGGAAGGCTCGGGCACGAAATGATCCTGGCCGTCCCGGCGGATGGTGAGGATCGAGATGCCGTAGGCGTCGGCCAGGCGAGCCTCTTCGATGGTGCGGCCGGCCAGGGCCGACCCGGGGGGGATGCGCACGGATAGGAGGCGCTCATCCATCCGATAGGACCGGGCTTCCTCCACCCCGAGACGCCGATAGCCGGGTTGGTCGTGAAGCCGCTCCAGACGGCCCTCGGGTCCCTGCACGATCAGGCGATCCCCCTCCTGCAGCTTGTTCCCGTGGAGATTGGTGCGATAGACCACCTCACCCCGCCGGACCGCCAGGACGTTCACCCCCAGGGTGCGGCGCACCTCTACGTCCACGATGGTCTTTCCGTCCATGAGGGAGCCGGGAGTGACCTCCAGCTCCACGAGCCCGATCTTCTCGGAAAGCAGACGCGAAAGGCTGGCCGGCTCGTCCTCCACGGTGAAGACCGGGCGGGCCGCCAGCTCGTCGATGACGTCCAGCCGCCCAAGGGCGAGGAGGCGGTCCCCGGCCTCCAGCGTCCGGTTCGGCTCCGCCGGAAGGCGGATGCCACCCGGGCGCTTGATGCTAAGGACATTCAATCCCAGCGCTCTCCCGATGCGACTCTCGGCAAGGCTCTTCCCCACCAGGGGGCTCCCTGCGGGGACCCAGAGGACTGCCAGGCGCTCCTCCAGCCCGTACAGATCCCGGCCTCCCCTTCGGGAATCTCCCTCGGCCGCCGAAAGTGGCTGTGGGGTCTGCCGGTGCGGCAGCAGGCGCCGACCCACCAGGAGCATGTACAGGACCGACGCAGCCAGGATCACCAGGCCGATGGGCGTAAACTCGAACAGACCCAGGGGACGCATTCCCGCAGCTCGCAGGAAGTCGCTTACCACCAGGTTCGACGCCGTCCCGATGAGTACGAGCATCCCCCCCAGCAGCGACCCGTAGGCCATGGGCAGCAGCAGCCTGGAGGCCGCCCGGCCTGTGCGCCGGGCGATGTCCATCGTGACGGGGAGGAACATGGCCGCCACGCCGATGTTGTTCATGAAACCCGAGAGCACGGCCGTGCTGCTCATGAGGACCGCGACGAGGCGACCCTCCCTCGATCCGGAGAGACGAAGAACCTGCGCCCCCAGCATGCTGGCCACGCCCGTCCGGGCCAGCCCCGCCGACAGAATGAACACGGCCCAGATGGTCACCACCGCGGGGTTCGCGAATCCCTCGATGCTTTCCTCAGGCCTGACCAGGCCTACCACCACGAGTGTGACCAGCACCAGGAGGGCCACCAGGTCGGCCCGGATCAGCTCGGTGACGAAGAGGACAATCGCCAGGCCGAGGATGCCCAGCGTGAGTGCGATCTCGAAGGTCATGGAACCGGGCTCCGAGGGTCAGAGTGTGCCCGAGGGCTTTCCCCGGGCGGCCCGTCACGCCGGTGCTCATTCCATCCCGCTCCAGCAGGCCGGCTGGCATCGCCGTGGCCAGGAAGAATAATCCTTGCTCCGGTCACCCCCAAGGAACATACTGTTCTGCCGTGTCCGAAATCCGGCTGAATTCCGGGCACCCACTCCGACGATAGAACGGAACGCTCGATCACGACCTCTGGCAGGGCGCCACGGACATGACCGTCGATCAAGGCATCGTCTTCGCGATTCTCGTGGCCACCCTGGTCCTGTTCGTGTGGGAGCGCTGGCGCTACGACATCGTCGCCCTGGGAGCGCTCCTGGCCATCTACCTCGCGGGCCTGGTGCCGGCCAGCGACGTATTCCTTGGGTTCGGCCACCCCGCGGTGATCACGGTGGCCGCAGTCCTGGTCATCAGCCGCGGCCTCATGAACGCAGGGGTCGTGGACGGGATTTCCCGCCAGATGGCGAAGGCGGGCTCGAACCTCACGGTGCAGGCAGCCACCCTCACCGGCGTGGTGGTGCTCTGCTCGGCGTTCATGAACAACGTGGGAGCGCTGGCGCTTCTCATGCCCGTCGCCATCTGGATGTCCCGCCAGAGTGGGCGATCGCCCTCCCTCCTCCTCATGCCCCTGGCCTTCGGCTCCCTCCTCGGCGGCCTGGTCACCCTCATCGGCACGCCACCCAACATCATCATCGCCACGTACCGCACCGAAACGGCCGGATCGCCCTTCGGGATGTTCGATTTCGCACCGGTGGGCGCGGGCGTTGCCTTGGCGGGGTGGATCTTCATCGCCCTGCTGGGTTGGCGGCTCACGCCCCGGCGGGAGACGGCCTCCGATTCCAGGGACCTCTTCCACATCGAGGATTATGTCAGCGAGGTGCGAATCCCCGCTGATTCCAGGATCGTGGGCCACACCCTGTACGAGCTTACCTCCGACCTGAACGAAGAGGTGGACGCCGTGGTCGTGGGCCTGGTGCGCGGCGATCACCAGATCCCGGCGCCTGCCTGGTACGATCCCATCGAGGCAGGGGACATCCTCCTGGTGGAGGCCGATTCCGATGACCTACTGGCCCTCGTCGACGGCCTGGGGTTGGAGCTGGCGGAAAGCCGCCTCGAACACGCCGACGCTCTGGAATCGGAGGACATCCGCATCATCGAAGCCATCGTCACCCCCAACTCCACCATGCCGGGAGAGACGGCCATCAGCGTCAGGCTGCGGAGCAACTACTCCGTCAACCTGCTGGCGGTGGCCCGCCAGGGTCAGAGGATCGAGTCCCGCCTTGGGCAGATCCGGTTCGCCGTGGGCGACATCCTTCTCTTGCAGGGGAGGGACGAATCCCTCAAGCAGGCCCTGGCGGCACTGGGCTGCCTCCCCCTCGCCGAGCGGGGCATCCGGCTCTTCAAACCCAGGAGGATCGTCAAGGCCGTCGGCATCTTCGGTGCAGCCATGGCGGCAGCCGCCCTCGACATCCTTCCGGTGCAGGTCGCCTTCCCTGCGGCGGCCCTGGTCATGGTGGTGATGGGCCTGATCTCCGCGAAGGAGATCTACGAGAGCATCGACTGGCCCATCATCATCCTCCTGGGCGCCATGTTTCCCCTGGGCCATGCGTTGGAGACCACGGGCGGGGCCCAGCTCATTGCCGGGAAGATGATGCTCCTCGCTGATCGGCTCCCCCCGGCGGTCGCCCTCGCCATGCTCATGGTGAGCACCATGCTCCTCTCCAACGTGGTGAACAACGCCGCGGCCGCCGTCCTGATGGCGCCCATCGCCATCAGCCTGGCGAGCGGCATGGACGTCTCGGCCGATCCCCTGCTGATGGCGGTGGCCATCGGCGCTTCCTCCGCCTTCCTGACCCCGGTGGGTCATCAGTCCAATGCTCTGGTCATGGCCCCGGGCGGGTATCGGTTCGGGGATTACTGGTGGCTGGGCCTGCCCCTGTCCATCCTGGTGGCCCTGGTGGCGACGCCCCTGATCGTGATCTTCTGGTCGTTCTGACGCAGGGCGGAGGTCGGCTGGCGGCTCGCCGGATCCACCTCGCCCACGTTTTACCCGGGTGTTATTGACAGGATGGTTTTACCCGGGTATTATCGTGCATGGTCGTGCCTACCGGCCCGAACCGTACACACTCCTTCCGCCGAGCGCGACACGCCCGAGGAGAGATCCATGGAAGCTCGTTCATCCCTCACCGCAGGCGTCCCAAGGACCTGTACGGCCTTCGCCGGGTCCGAGCGCATCGCATCCGGAAGCCCCGGAGACGTCGCCGCGGCCTGCAAGGCCCTGCTGGACGCCGGCGAGACCCGGCCGGTGCTCATCTTCGACGACGCCACGGCGCATCCGGTGGAGATGGATTTCCGGGGTACGCCGGATGAGATGGAGCGGCGGCTCTCGGAGCGAGAGGTCGGCATGGGGGGCTCCCCGGACGGCGTCCCGAAGGAGGACGAAGCCGCTCGGAGAACGCCCGGCCGTCCCAAGCTGGGCGTCGTGGGCCGGGAGGTCACCCTGCTCCCGCGCCATTGGCAATGGCTCAACGCCCAGCCGGGGGGAGCTTCCGTGGCCCTCCGGAAGCTGGTGGAGCAGGCACGGCGGGCCAACGAGGGAAAGGACCGGGTCCGGCGCTCACGGGAGGTAGCCTACCGATTCATGTCCGCCGTGGCCGGGAACGAGCCCGGGTACGAGGAGGCTGTCCGGTCTCTATTCGCAGGGGACCGGGCCCGGTTCGAAGCGAATACGGCGACCTGGCCCGGCAGCGTCCGGGATTACGCTCTGCAGCTGGGTGCGGAGGGGCTCGGTGCGGATTCCCCGGTGAGCCTCCCAGTGCCCTCCTCGGACCCCTCGTGACCGGGGGCTGGGCCTAGCCCCGGGCCCCCTCAGGGAGGAAGGACGAGGTGCGACCCACCGGATGGAGACAAGGGCTCCGGTCCTGGCTCGACCGGATGGCCCCCTTCCACCTGGACTGGCTCCAGGTGGAGGTGTCGGCCCTGTGCCAGGGCCGCTGCCTGTACTGCCCCGTGAGCCTCCTGTCGGGGCGGAGGGCCGGCGGCCTCATGGCCTTGGAGACCTTCCAGCGCCTGGAGCCCTTCTTCTCGTCCACGGACCTGGTCTTTCTCCAGGGATGGGGCGAGCCCCTCCTTCATCCCCGGTTCTGGGAGATGGCCCGCCGGGCCCGTGCCGCCGGCGCACGGGTGGGTTTCACCACCGGCGGCGCGCTCCTGGACGAGGCGAACCGGCGAGCCCTCCTGGAAAGCGGCGTAGAGATCATGGGAGTGAGCTTGGCGGGGGCCTCGGACGAGGTCCACGACCACTTCCGGCCCGGGAACCCGTTGGACCTTCTGGACGTCAACCTCAAGCGCCTGAAGGTGGAGAAGGGCCGCTCGGGGGAGGGTCTCCCCGATCTGCACCTGGCCTACCTCCTCCTCGCCGGAAACCTCCGCGACCTGCCCCGCGTCGTGGACCTGGCCGAGCGATGGGGTGCCCGCCAGATCGTGGTGAGCCACTTGAGCCTCGTCTTGAGCACAGCGCTGGAGGAGGATGCGCTTCCGGCTCGCCCCGACGCGTGGCCCCGCGTCCAGGCAGTCCTGGAGGAGGCGAGGGAGCGAGCCGGGGCACGAGGCATCGGGTTCCACGCTTACAGCCCCGGGGCAGAAGAGGCGCCCCAGCCCGCATGCACGGAGAACGTCCTGGGAAGCTGCTTCGTGTCGGCCCGGGGAGACGTCTCTCCCTGCGTGATGACCAACCTCGGACTGGAGACAGGGGGAGGGGCCGAAGCCGCCCACTGCTTCCGGGGGCGTGTGATCCCTCTCCTGCCGCTGGTCTTCGGGAACGTAGGGGACCGGAGTCTCCGTGAGATCTGGCATTCGCAGGCCGCCCGGGAGTTCCGACAGGCCTTCGGCACGCGGATTGAAGGGGCATTCCGGGAAGGCAGGGGCCTTCCCGAGCCTTGCCGCCACTGCTACAAGCTGTACCAGGTTTGAGCCCCCCTCCCCATTGTCCCCACCCTGGAGAACGGCTAGGGTGAGGACGTCCCGAACCGAAGGCTCGCCATGACCCCCTTGCCGGCGAACACCCACGTCCTCGGCCTAGACGTCGGAGCCGTCTCCCTCTCGGCCGTGGAGGTGGACGCCGGCGGGGTGATGGTGAGCGCCTTCCATGAGGTGCACCGGGGGGACGTGGAGGGTTGCCTCCGGACGGTCCTGGAGAGAATCGACCTCGGCGGCATCGAGGCCGTGGCGGCTACCACCTCCACACCCTCCTTCGTGCGCTGCGACGGGCGCTTCGACAACCAGATCTGTCTCATCACGGCGGGCCGCCGCTACCACCCGGACGCCCGTTCCGTCCTGGTGGTGGGGGCTGAGCGTTTCGGGCTGGTGAGGTTCGACTCGGCCGGCGACTACCTGAGCTTCAAGGCCAACCCCCTCTGTGCCGCCGGAACCGGGGGCTTCCTGGACCAACAGGCCCGGCGGCTCAACCTGGACAGCAGCCAGGCCCTGGCCGCCCTGGCCCTGGCGAATCGGGATGCCCCCGCAAAGATCGCGTCCCGCTGCGCGGTGTTCGCCAAGACGGACATGGTCCACGCCCAGCAGGAGGGCCACAGCCTGCAAGCCATCTGCGACGGGCTCTGCCGGGGAGTGGCCAAGAACATCGTGGATACCCTGTTCACGGGGGAGGCCGTCCACGGGCCCTTGCTGATGGTGGGGGGCGTGGCCAGGAACGAGGCGGTCGTCCGGCACCTGAGGGAGCTCCTGCCCGTGGACGTGGTGGCGGACGGGGAGATTCCCCACGGCGCCGTGGGGGCGGCGGTCAAGCTCCTGGAGGAGCGGGCATCGGCAGCCAGGTCCTCACTTCCTGCCACCGTCGTAACCAGGACCGGGGCCGTGGCCGACTCCTCCACCGGCACTCCCCTCCCCCCCCGGTCCCTGCACGACATCCTCCGGGCCATGCCGAAGGAACGGTCCTACGAGTTCCCTCCCCTGGAGCTGAAGCTCTCCACCTATCCCAGCTTCGAGAGCCTCGAGAAGAGGCTGTTCTCCGGGCGCGTGGTGCGGCACACGCACCCCCTGGAAGTGGACATCTACGGGGAGCTTCCGCCCGGCCGGAGCCACGCCGTATACCTGGGCATCGATGTGGGCTCCACCAGCACCAAGGCGGTGGTCACGGACATGGGTGGAGAGGTCCTGGCTGGGTTCTACACGTCCACGGCGGGCCGGCCCCTGGTGGCGGCACAGCTGATCCTGGAGGCCGTCCGGGACTGGGAGATGAGGGATGACCTCGAGCTGAGGATCCTCGGGGTGGGAACCACGGGAGCGGGCCGGAAGTTCATAGGGCGCATCCTGGGTGCCGACCTGATCCTGGACGAGATCACCGCCCACGCCCGGGCTGCCGTGGAGCTCCACCCCGACGTGGACACGATCATCGAGATCGGCGGCCAGGACTCCAAGTTCACGCTTCTCCGGGACGGGCGGGTGACCCTCTCGGTGATGAACAGCGTCTGTGCTGCGGGCACGGGGAGCTTCATCGAGGAACAAGCGCGACGGCTGGACGTCCCTTTGACCGAGTACGGCGAGCACACCCGGGGCTGCTCCTCCCCCATCGCCAGCGAGCGGTGCACCGTCTTCATGGAGAGGGACCTCAACCACTACCTGAACGACGGATACTCCAGGGGAGAGGTGCTGGCGGCGGTCCTGCACTCGGTGCGGGAGAACTACCTGAACAAGGTGGCCGTGGAGCCCGCCATCGGTGACACGGTGGCCTTCCAGGGGGCCACGGCCAGGAATCGGGCCCTGGTGGCCGCCTTCGAACAGAGGATCGGGAAGCCTATCCTGGTGTCACCCTTCTGCCACCTCACGGGAGCGCTGGGAGTCGCCCTCACCCTCCGGGACGAGGGCGCCCGATCGTCCGCCTTCCGAGGGCTCGGCCTCCATCAGTTGGACATCCCGCTCCGTTCCGAGACCTGCGACCTCTGCACCAACCACTGCAAGCTGAGCGTGGCGGAGGTGGAGGGGGAAACCGTGGCCTACGGGTTCCTCTGCGGGCGGGACTACGAGACGCGGACGTTCGTCCAGAACAACACGTCCGGCTTCGATCTCTTCAAGGCTCGCCGGAAGGCGCTCCGAAGCGTGGCCGCTGATCCCCGGGGCAGCTGGTTTTCCGGCCACCTCCCCGACCTGCTCACGAGCCGTCTCCCGGACGGCTTCACCCTGCAGCTCCCGGAGAGCCTCAGGAGCCGTCTTCCCGACGACCTCTCACTCCGTCTTCCCGACGTCCTCAGGAGCCGGCTCCCGGAGGCATCGTCGTTCCACCTCCCCGACAGCCTGACCAGCCGTCTCCCCTCCTGGCCCGTGGCGTCCCCCGCCCGGGACATCACGGTGGGCATCCCGGCGGCCTTGCATCTCTTCGAGGACATCCCCTTCTGGAGGCACTTCTTCCTGAAGCTGGGCGTGAGGACGGTCACCAGCGAGCGGTACCGCGAGGCCGTGAAGGACGGGAGGATCCTGGCCGGGGCCGAGCTCTGCGCCCCCATGACGGCCCTGCACGCCCACGTCCGCCATCTCCTGGGCCAGGCCGACCTGGTGTTCCTCCCCTTCTACCTGGAGAAGAGGCCGGAGGAGAAGGGGGCGCGGCGCCAGCTCTGCTACTACACGCAGTTCGCCCCCAGCGTGGGGGCGGCGGTGGGCCGGAACGGCGACCAGGAGCGGGTCCTCACTCCCCTGGTGTTCTCCCTGTACGGGAACCTCGTCACGAAGGCCGAGCTCTACCGGACGCTGCGTCAGGCCCTCCCGGGCGGCGCGTCGCCCTTCGAGGTGTCCGCGGCCTTCGACGATGCGCTCCGCGTGAAGGACGAGGGAAGGACGGCGCTGCGGGAGGTCTACCGGGGGGAGATGGCCGCTAGGCGTGGCGACGACCCCTTCCACGTCGTCCTCCTGGGGAGGCCCTACACGGTGCTGTCCGAGTGGATGAACAAGGGGATCCCCCAGACCTTCGCCTCCCTGGGAGTACCCGTCTTCTACCAGGACATGCTCTCCTACTCCCCCGAGGACGTGGCGGACATCGCACCTCTCTTGAGGGACATCCACTGGCACTATGCCGCGAAGATCCTGGAGGCGGCGGAGGTCACAGCCAGGACTCCCGGGGCCTATCCCGTGCTGGTCACCTCCTTCAAGTGCTCCCCCGATTCCTTCGTGACGCAGTACGTCCGGCAGATCCTGGAATCCCACCGCAAGCCCTACCTGGTCCTGGAGCTGGACGAGCACGATTCCCGCCTCGGGTACGAGACTCGCATCGAGGCGGCGGTCCGGGCGTTCCGGAATCACCACGGAGCGATCCGGTCGGAGCGGGAGCGAGGGCGCCTGCAGGCCCACCTGCCGGCGGCGGAAGCGGTTCTCCTGCCGCACCCGTTGGAGCCTTCCGGCACGGTCGGGCTCTCCGGAGGCGCCGCACGCAGCGCCAGGCCCGATCTGTCCGACAAGACCATCCTCTTTCCGAACTGGGACCCCATGAGCCTCCGGCTCCTGGTGGCCGCCGTGAGGAAGACGGGGCTGGACGCCCGGCTGCTGGAGGGATCCGAAGGATCCATGCGCCGAAGCCTCCGGCACAACTCCGGGCAGTGCACGCCCCTGAACATCATCGCCCAGGACTTCATGGAGTACGTGGAGAGGCACCAGCTGGACCCCGCCAGGACTGTCCTCTGGATGCTGGCCTCGAACGTCGCATGCAACATCCGCCTCTATCCTCATCACATCCGCACGATCCTGCGTGCCCAGGGCAAGAGATTCGCGGGATCCGACGTGTACGTGGGCGGCATGTCCCTCCAGGACATCTCCACCACGCTGCCCTTCGACGCCTACCTGGCATACATGTTCGGGGGCTTCGTCCAGAGGATGGGGTGCAGGATCCGCCCGTATGAGACGCACCCCGGAGAGACGGACAGGATCATCGAAGAGGGGATGCTGAGGCTCGAGGCGGTCTTCAAGAGCGACGCCTCCAAGGAGGAAGCTCTCACCGAAGTGGTGTCCCGACTCGAGGAGGTGGACCGGGGCAGGACCGGCAAGCGGCCGGAGGTGGCCATCTTCGGGGACATCTACGCCCGGGACAACCAGGTCCTGAACCAGGACCTGGTCCACTTCATCGAGGCCCACGGGGGGGAGGTCATCACCACCCCCTACACGTCCTACGCGAAGATGGTGCTCCGGCCCTACTACTGGAAGTGGTTCCTGGAGGGCCAGTACCGGCACGTGCTGTATACCGGAGCATGGATGGCGGCCCTGGGCCAGCTGGAGAAGAAGTACTTCCGCCTCTTCCAGCGGATCCTGGGGGAGTCGGAGCCGGCCTACGACGATCCGCCCCAGGCCATCCTCTCGCGCTACAACGTCCGGGTGGAGCACACCGGCGAGGCCATGGACAACCTCTTGAAGGTCTATTACATCAAGAAGCACCACCCCGACGTAGCCCTCTTCGTGCAGGCCAGCCCGGCCTTCTGCTGCCCCGGCCTCATCACGGAGGCCATGGCCCGGGAGATCGAGGAGACGACCGGTGTTCCCCTGGTTTCCGTAACCTACGACGGGTCGGGTGGTGGCAAGAACGAGATCATCCTGCCGTACCTGGAGTACGCTCGAAAGAGAGGGCGCCAGGCAGGACGGCCTTCGTGAGAAGGAGACGCCCTACAACTCCAGGAAGCTCCACTCCTTCGAGAAGGGCACGGCAGAGAAGCGCACGCCCCGCGTGGCCGTCACCCTGAGGTTGTCGCTGGGGTTGACGCCGAACCCCCGCCCGGCGTCGTACAGCCCGGGCTCCATGCTGAAGGTCATGTTCTCCTGGAGCAGGGTGTAGTCGCCCAGGGCGATGAAGGGTGGTTGGTGCCCCGCGAAGAACTGCCCCTGGCCGTGTGCGGGGCGATGATAGATGAACGCTGCCATCCCGGAGTCCACCTGGTGCCGGTGAATGCGGGCGGCGATGTCGGAGCAGACGGCCCCGGCCCGGGAGGCCTCCTCCTGGATGGCGATGGTCTCGGCCACCACCTCCCACATCCGCTCCTGCTCGGGCGTCCAGGGGGCAATGAGGTAGTTCCGGTAGCACTCCCCTCCCAGCCCGCCGAGCTGGATGTCGGTGTTCACGTAGACGGTCTGGCCCCGCTGGACCTTCTGGTGGAAGAACTGGTTGGGGTGGGGGTAGGCGCTGGCCACGCCGGCCCTGACATACTGGGACGTGACCTCGACGCCCACCGCCGAATGGGGTCGTCCATCCCTCCGGACATCGTTCATGAGGAGCTCGATGCCATAGGCCTGGAGCGCCTGCCCCAGCTCGAAGTCCGTCAGGTCGGTGCCCCGCTCCAGGATGTAGTCCCTGGCGAAGGCGTGGATGCGGTCGAAGTAGCCGTAGGCGCGCTGGATGAGGGCCAGCTCCTCCGGGGTCTTCACCTGCTGCATGGCCAGGCAATCCCCCTGCACGCTCACGAACCGGGTGCCCGGGATCACCTTACGGACGCCGGCAAGCTGGTCCTCCGACAGCGTCCAGTCCGCGGCGATGGTGCTTCCGGCGAGCCCGCGCCGGCGCAACCCCTCCAGCATCCACTCGAAGAGGTCTACCCGGGGACCCTGGACCACCGCGCCGCGGTTCGGGAATCCGCCCGCCGCGTGGGGATAGCAGAAGTAGTATTCGTTTTCGGTGCACCACCAGGACTGGACCAGGTCCCGGTCGATGCCCGGGGAGTACCAGTAGACGGTGTCCTCTTCGTCGCTCCGGAACACGGCCCAGGTGGAGCGCTCGCCGCTCCCCCGGAAGCAGCCGGTGAAGTAGACCATGTTCTGGTCGTTGCCCAGCACGATGGCGCTCACGCCTCGGTCGGCTAGCCGAGCCTTCAACTCCCGCGCCCTGGCCTGGTGCCACTCCAGGGGCAGCCGATCGTAGCCCAGGGGCGCCGGCTCCAACCCATCGGGATCCGGGCGCAGAAGAAGCTCGGAGTTGCCCCCCTGGGAGGCGGCGCCCCGGGCCCCCGGGGCGAGCTCCCCTTCCTGCGGAGTGCACCCGAGGGCACCGGCGGCGGAGCCAGCGGTGGCCAGGCCGGCCCCCATCTGGCGGATGAAGTGGCGTCTGGAGGTGGTCATGGAGATCTCCCGGTCTCGGATGGTCACGAGCCTCCCATCGGGGACCTGAGGTGGTCGCCCGACCGGGAGCAATCTCCTGGCACGAGTCTCGTTGCGCCACTGGAAGCGTGTCCAGATGCCGCGTCAGGCCCCCGGTCCCACGTGGAGCACCCGCATCATCTCGTGGTCCTCGTGGGAGAGGATGTGGCAGTGCCACACGTACCTTCCGGGCTTGTCGAAGGTGGCTTTGATGCGGGTCACCTGGCCCGGCAGGGCCGTGACCATGTCCTTGGGAGCGTTCTCCACGTACTCCGGGCCCAGAACCACTTGAGCCCCCAGTTGGATGTTCTCCAACCGAGAGCCGATCCCGACAGCGCCGTTGTGCTGAACGACATTCTGCTCGACCACGTCGGCCGTGAACTCCTGACGGCCCAGGACCTCGAAGTGCACCAGGTGCAGGTGGATCGGGTGGGCGTCCATGGTAGCGTTGTAGATCTCCCAGATCTCCGTGGACCCTAGAGCCGGGTTCTCGGTGGTGGGATTGTGCCATGCCATGGCGCCGTTCATCGGGCCCACCAATCCCCGGCTCGCGTACTCCGGTGTGGCGGGCCAGTCGATGGGATTCCCCAGGTAATCGGCAGCCGGCTCCGCCGTCCCCAGGAGGGGCTGGAGGCGTCCGTACTCATCCGTCCCCTCGAAGAGAGCCACCTTCCGGGTGCGGGTCACGGCGCCCGTGACTCCTGCGAAATGGCTGATGGCCGATGGATCGAAGGCGTCGGGAACGACCCCGTTCAATGGCGAGACCACGTCGAAGGCCATGATCCGGTCGGTCTGGCGGTTCTCGAAGACGTCGTCCTCTCCCAGGTCATCCCCGAAGTCGCCGCCAAAGGGAGCGTCGCCGCCAAGGTTCTCCATGATCACGCGGTACCCGTCAAGCTGCGAGAAGTCGAAGACGATGTCATAGCGGCTCCCGGGCTCCACGACGAGGGTATCCACCATGGTGGCAGCACCGGCCAGTCCCTGGTCGCTCCCGATGACGTAGAACGGGAGGGGTTCGCTGGCACCCGCGAGGTCGGTGGCTCCGAGGGAGGCAGCAACCCTGAATCGGATCACCAGGAATCGGCTGTCGGTGCCGTTCAGGAGGTGAAGGCGGTAACTCCGGGGCTCCACGTTCTCCTTGGGCCAGATCAGCCCGTTCACCACCATGTGGTCCCCGAAGAACTCGGCGAGAGCCGTGGGGCCGCCGCCGGGAAAGATGGCCGGGGGGAGGACTGCGCCCTCACCGGTGATGAAATCGTCGTAGAAGGGATCGCCGGGAAAGGCGGGGTAGAAGAGCTCGCCGGTGTCCCTGAACATCCGGTCCTGGATGGCGTAGGCCTTCTCGTAGGGCCACGCCGGGAGACCCAGGGGGTTGTCGGGCATCCCCGTGTCCTCGGCGCCCCGGATGAAGTAGAACCCCGCCAAGCCGGCGTACACGTTCAGCCGGGTGATGCCCAGGGCATGGTCGTGGTACCAGAGGTTCCCGGCCGGCTGGTCATTGAGGTAGAGGTAGTCCTTCACCACCCACCGGGGTCCCCTCACCCCCCACCCGGGGCTGAAGAAGTACTCGGGGTTCCCGTCGAAGTCGGTGTTGGAGTGACCGCCATGGAGGTGGGAAACGATGGGCACGCCGTTCACCGGGATGGAGAAGGCCTGGTAGCCCATGAGGGAGTAGGCCCAATGGACGCTCGTGTCCACCGGAAGGAGGTGGTTCAGGGGAAGACCGGTGAGGGGATCCCACAGCTTGTTCTCCCATCGCACCGTGAGGGGCTGGCCGGACATGACCTCGAAGGTCCGCCCCGGCCAGGTGAAGCCGCCCGCGGGATCACCGTACCCGAACACCGATGTGCCAACCGGAAGCCCACCAGGCCCCAGCAGCCCCGTCTGCTGAACGGCCGGCCCCACGGCAACCTTCACGTTCGCTGCCCTTCCCCGGTTGAACCTCAGATCGAACTTGAACCCCGGAGCGAGGGCATCCGGAACGAGGTTCATGAACTTCGGTTGAAAGGCAGGGTCCGACAGGCCGGGGATGGCTGGAACGGCAGCAGCCTTCCGCACGGGGACCATGAGACCCAGCACGGCGCCGGCCATGCTCTTCGTGAAATCTCTCCGCTTCATGGTGCCTCCTCATCTCGCTGGTGGATGGCCGACGTCGCTCCAGGCAGGGAGGCTCCGGAGAGAACGGAGCATCTGCCCGCACGCGGATGGCGCTCGGCGTCTTTGGCCTGGATGAGAGCGACGATAAGGAAGAGGAAACTAATCCGCAAGAAAAACATTCCTGTCGAACGTATCGTCCCCCGAGACGTGAGGGCCGGAGAGGTGGTTAACGTCGGGGAAGGCCCCGCACGGTCGCGTCCTCTCAGCCTATTCCTCTGAGGATGACCTCAAGGGGGTCGGCGTGTTCCGCCGAGGCCTGCCGGTCGGTAGCCACCTGGAGGATGGCCACCGGGACCCGGGCCAGGACGCCGACGCTCCTCTTGAACGGCCGGTGAAGCGATGAGCATCCGCGCCCTCCCTGCTGGCCTACGGCCGGCGGCCGGCGCCGCTTGTGGCCAGAGTCCTTCTGCAAAGGGGGGAGGGCATAGTACTTTGGATACGGATCGCGGCTTGCCTCTCCCCCGGCGACGGGCATTTCCCGGAGGTCCTACGCGCATGGAAGAAGGCTCGGACCCCGACAGCGCGTTCGCGCCCCACCCCGGCACGAGCGGGATCTCTCAGGAAGAGCTGGTCTTCCTGAGGAAGGAGTTGGGCCCCGACCTGGAGTTCCTCGGGGAACTCGGGCGGGGGCGCATGGCCACCGTCTACCTGGCCAGAGAACGCCGGCTGGGTCGGCTCGTGGCGGTGAAGGTCCTCTCCTGGAACCTCTCCGACGACCCGGTGGCCATGACCCGCTTCGAGCGGGAGGCCATGGCCGCCGCCGCCCTGGACCACCCGAATGCCGTGACCGTGTACCGTTCCGGGATCCTGTCGAACCACGTCCCCTTCCAGATCATGCAATACGTGAAGGGGGGGACCCTGGAGAATCACCTGGCCGCCGAGGGGCCACGATCGGAGGCCGAGGCCTGCCGGATCCTATCGGAGATCGCCGATGCCCTGGCCTCGGCCCACAGGCGGGGGTTCGTGCACCGGGACCTCCGGCCCGACAACGTACTGTGCGACGAGGAGGGGTGCCGGGTGCTGGTCTCCGACTTCGGGCTGGCGGGGATCCTTCCTCACGCCCGGGGGAACGAGCCACGCATCACCCGCATCGGCGAGGTGCTCTCGGACCCCCTCTATGCGAGCCCGGAGCTCCTCCGGGGCGAGGACCTCACGGAGGGGACCGACATCTACGCCCTGGGGGTCATGGGGTACGAGATCCTCACCGGGGAGGGCCCCTTCCCCAAAGGGCCCGGGCGTGTCATGGCCGCGGCCCACCTACGGGCCCAGCCCCGGCCCCTCTCCTCCCTTCGCCCCGACGTCTCGCCGACCCTGGCGGATCTCCTGGAGCGCTGTCTGGCCAAAGATCCGAACAAGCGACCTCGGGCGGCTTTCCTGGCCAAGGCCTTCCGGGAAGCTTCGGGGCCCGAGAGCGATGGGGCACGAGATGAGCAGCAGCCGACAGGCTTCGTCGGAAGCCTGCTGAAGCGGAGGCTGCCCCAGGTGGTGGTGCTCACGGCGGTGGTGGGATGGGGGCTCCAGGATTTCATCCAGGGCCAGGTGGATGTGGGATTGCTGGATATGAAGTGGTATGGCTTCACTTGGGCCACCGTTGTCTGCGCCGTGGGCGTGGCGGGAATCATCGCCTGGTTCCACGGCAAGAAGGGGAAGCAGGAGGTCACCCCCCTCGAGATCGGTCTGGTGAGCTTGCTGGCCCTGATTTGGGCCGTTGCGGGGGTGATGATCCTTCGCGCATAGGGTCGTCGCCCGAAAAGGAGGCCCCTGATGTGGCGCTCTCTCGTCGTCGCCTATGCTCCCGTCGCCCTCTTCCTGCTCTCTGGGTGCGCCTCCGGGACCGGCGGTTCCGCCGTGGGAGGCGAGCGCCTGTTCACCCTCATCCCCCAGGAGGCCCAGGCTCCCTCGCCTCTCCAGGAGCTCTTCGCCAGCGAGCGGCCTCTGGTGTTCACCCTCCAGGCGGATTTCGACCAGCTCGCCGGGGACCGGGAGGAGGAGGCCGAGGAGCGCCCCGCCCGGATGCTCCTCCCCGCTCCCGGCGGAGACACGCTGGACCTTCCGCTGAACGTCCGGACCCGGGGCAACTTCCGGCTCCGGAGGGGCATCTGCCCCTTTCCGCCCCTCCGCCTGAACTTCCCGACGGACTCCGTGGCAGGGACGGTCCTCGAGGGCCAGGACAAGCTGAAGCTGGTCACCCACTGCCGTGAGCAGGAGTTCCACGAGCAGAACGTCCTGGAGGAGCTCCTGGCCTACAGGATCTACAATCTCCTTACCGATGTGGGGTTCCGCGTCCAGCTGGCCTTCATCACCTACCTGGACACCAGCGGCAAGAACCGCCCTCTGTCCCGGCTGGGATTCCTCATCGAGGACGAGGGGGGGATGGCGGCTCGCTTGGAGGGCGAGATGCTGGAGGTGCCCCGGGCCCATCCCGACCAGTTCCAGCCCCGGCAGGCCGGGCTCATGTACCTCTTCCAGTACATGATCGGGAACACGGACTGGTCCATGGCAGGGTTCCACAACACGAAGGTCATGCGCATCGGGACCGAGTACCTCCCGGTGCCCTACGATTTCGATTTCTCGGGGTTGGTGAACGCGCCCTATGCCGGGCCCAATCCGGCCCTGGCCCATCTCCACGACTCCGTCCGGGACCGGGTGTTCAGGGGCCACTGCTCGGATCGCATCGACTACGACGAGCTGTTCGGCCTGTTCCAGGAGCGGCGGGAAACCATCCTGGAGATGATCCGCACCCAGCCGGCGCTGTCGCAGCGGAACGCCACGACGGCCGTCCGCTACATCGAGGCATTCTACCTGGAGCTGGACAACCCCGAGCGGTTCAAGGCCATGATCCGGGGGATGTGCAGGCAGTAGGCGCCCCCCCCCCGGTTCGTGGGGAGGGGCGGCGGGTGCTGGGTTCAGGGGCCAGTTTGGCCCGGTGCGCACACGGCCGTTGCCGGATAGCGGGCCAGGTCGGCGATGACCTCCGCGGCGGGGATATCGTCAGGACCGAGGAGTGCTTCGAGCCTCGAGAACACGCGCTCGAGAAGCTCCTGGTTCTCCCGAGACGACCAGGCCTGCCCGGATCCGGGCAGCAGCGTGCGGACGTCGGCGGATAGGGGGAGCATCACGTCGGCTGGCCTGCAGGAGAAGTCCAGAGTATCCAGGGCGACGGAACGGAGCGTGGGAAAGCTCGAGGAGATGAAGGAAGCGGCTCTTCGCTCCAGGTCGTATACAAGGGTCCACTG
>Ga0209164_1001077_pt1 | contig 41017 bp, 38 predicted proteins | sample MTBNYHSulfiMetaG_FD_187458 | JGI IMG/M metagenome (GOLD analysis project Ga0209164, IMG submission 187458) | Enrichment culture microbial communities from rom New York Harbor, USA that are MTBE-degrading - MTBE-NYH (New York Harbor Sulfidogenic)... | ecosystem: Environmental > Aquatic > Marine >... | reverse complement strand
TGGCCGAGGGGCATCTGGTCACCGCACTGGTGCGCACCCCGGAGCAGGCCCGGGCCCTGGCTCGCCACGGCGTCCGCCCCTACATCGGCGACATCCTCGACAAAGAGTCGGTGCGCCGGGCGATGCGTCGCGCCGAAGGGGTATTCCACCTGGCCGCCTACGTCCGGGTGGGTATCAGCGACCGGCGCCGGGCGGAGGCGGTGAACGTCACCGGCACCCGGAACGTGCTCGAGGTGATGCGCGACTTTCGCGTGCCCAGAGGGGTGTACACCAGCAGCCTTTCGATCAATGGGCACACCCGCGGCCGGGTCGTGGACGAGAGCCATCAGAGCCGCGGGCGGCTGCCCTCGGCGTACCAGCGCACCAAGTGGCAGGCTCACTTCGAGGTGGCCCTGCCGATGATCCGCCGCGGCCTGCCACTGGTCATCGCCATGCCGGGGGCGGTGTACGGGCCGGGGGATCGCGGCGACGCCGCCCGGGCCATCGGGGCTCACCTGCGCGGGCGCCTGCCGGTGGCCCCCACCCGCACCGCCTTCTGCTGGGCCCATGTGGAGGATGTGGCCGTCGGCCTGCTGCGCGCCATGGAGCAAGGGAAGGCGGGGGAGGCCTACATCCTGGGCGGCCCGGTGCACCCGCTACGGGGGGTCCTGGCCCAGGCGGGGCGCCTGGCCGGGCGCCGCCACCCGCCCCTGCCCTTGCCCTGGTGGCTGTTGAAGCCGGCGGCCTGGGGGATGCAGGGCCTGGCCTTCGCCCTGCCGCCTCTGCGGGCCTCCGCCGAGAGGCTGGCGCTGGGGGCCGGCACCACTCAGTTGGGCAGCGATGCCCGGGCACGGGCCGACCTCGGCTTCGCGCCGCGTCCGCTGGAGGCCGGCCTGCCCGACACGGTGCGCTCCCTGCTGCAGGACCTCTTCAGCGCTTCCTGACCAGGCTGCCCCCGGGGGGCCCGCCACCCCCCTCCCCGCCGCTTTCCTCAGGCACTACCCTGCCGCCGGGCGGCCGCAGACGCCGCCCCCACCCTCGCCTGAGAAGGAGCCGGCATGGAGCCCACCGTCGCCCCTCGCGACCGTCTGACGCTGGAAGAGGCCCGCCGCCGGGCCGAGCAGGTCTCTCACCTCGCCTATGTGATCGACCTCGACCTGCAGGCCGGCTCCAAGGTCTTCCACGGTGATGTGGCGATCACCTTCGACCATGCCGGAGGCGACACCTTCCTCGAATGGCTGGGAGGCCGCATCGACCGCTTCACGGTCAACGGGACCGAGGTGGAGCCGGATTGGGACGGCGCCCGGATCTCCCTGCCCGGGTCGCTGCTGGCCTCCCACAACGAGATCCACGTCGCTTACGAGCGGGCCTACGACCACACCGGCGAAGGCTTCCACCAGTTCTTCGATCCCGAAGACGGCCGGGAGTACCTGTACACCCAGTTCGAGCCCTACTCGGCGCACCGTCTCTTCCCCTGCTTCGACCAGCCCGACCTGAAGGCCACCTATCGGGTGTCGGTGAGCGCTCCGGCCGACTGGGCCGTGGTCAGCGCCGGCGCCGAGATCGATCGCCAGGCACTGCCCGACGGGCGCACCCGGCGCCTCTTCGCCGAGACGGTGCGCTTCAGCACCTATCTGATGTCGGTGTTCGCCGGGGCCTACACCGCGGTCTACGACCACCACGGCGACATCCCCCTGGGCATCTACTGCCGGGAGTCGCTGCGCAAGCACCTCGACGCCGAGCCCATGTTCGCCATCACCAAGGCCGGCATCGACTTCTACCAGGACCTCTTCGCCCAGCCCTACCCCTTCGGCAAGTACGACCAGATCTTCGTGCCCGAGTTCAACTGGGGCGGCATGGAGAACGTGGCCGCCATCGGCTACACCGACTCGGTGATCTTCCGCGACCCGCCCACCGAGGATCAGCTGACCCGGCGAGCCGAGTACCTGATGCACGAACTGGCTCACATGTGGTTCGGCGACCTGGTCACCATGCGCTGGTGGAACGACCTGTGGCTCAACGAGTCGTTCGCCTCCTTCGTGGCCTACCTGGCCATGGACCACATCGGTGGCTTCCCCGGCATCTGGCTGGACTTCCACACCCGCATGAAGCTGTGGGCCTATCGCGAGGATCAGCGGCCCACCACCCACCGCATCGCCGACGAGGTTCCCTCCACCGACGAGACCTTCCTCAACTTCGACGGCATCACCTACGGGAAAGGCGCCGCGGTGCTCAAGCAGTTGGTGGCCGCCATCGGGCCCGACGCCTTCCGCACCGGGCTGCAGACCTACTTCCGGCGGCACCGCTTCGGCAACGCCTCCCTGGCCGACTTCCTGGCCGCCCTGCAGGAGGGCAGCGGGATCGACCTGGTGCACTGGGCGGCCCGGTGGCTGCGCACCGCCTCGCTGAACACCCTGGCCGCCGAGTGGCAGGTCGAGGGGAATCGCCTGGCCCGCCTCGACCTGGTGCAGACGGCGCCGGAGGAGCATCCGGTGCTGCGCCCTCACCACGTCGAGGTGGCGCTGGTGGGCGCCGACGGCAAGCCGAAGGTGCTGCCCGCCGCCATCTCCGCCGAGCGCAGCCCGCTGACCGGCGCCGCCGGGCTGGCCGCCCCGTCGTTCGTGTACCCCAACTACAACGACCACGGCTACGCCAAGGTCGCTCTGGACCCGGTCTCCACCGCCTGGGCTCGGGGCAACTTGGGGCGCATCGGCTCGCCGCTCTTGCGCCAGCAGGTGTGGGGCTCGCTGTGGGAGATGGTGCGCGACCAGTTGCTCTCCTCCGCCGACTACCTCGGCCTGGTGCGGCGTTCGGGCGGCGAGGAGAAGGTGCTGCCGATCGTGGAGTTGATCACCGAGACGGCAGCCTCGGCGGTAGCCCGCTATTTGCCGGAGGAGCACATCGACGCCGAGGCGCACCTGCTGGTCGAGGCGGCGCGGGCCGCCATCGACGCGTGTCCCCCCGGCGACCTGCGAGTGCTGTGGGCCCGGGCCCTGCTGGGCCAGGCCCGCTCCGCCGAGGACGCCCGCCTGGCCGCCACCGTGGTCGACGTGCCCCCCGACGGCCTGGCGGTGGACCAGGACATGCGCTGGGGGGTGGCGATCAACTGGGTGGCCCTGGGTCTCGACGGGGCCGACGATCGCCTCGCCTCCGAGCGCCAGCGCGACCCGTCGGACCGGGGCGACCGTGCCATGGCCACCGCCGAGGCTTCCCGGCCGGATGCGGCGGTCAAGGAGGAGGTATGGCAGCGCCTCCACGGGGGCGGCTACCCGTCGCTGCACCTGACGCTGGCGGCGGCCCGGGGCTTTTTCCGCCGCTCGCAGCGCGCCCTGGTGGAGCCGTTCGTCCCTCGGTTCTTCGAGGGGGTGCCGGGTTTGTTTACCGAGTGGGAGGCTGAGGCCAGCCGGGCCTACTTCCGCACCCTGTTCCCCTGGCACCGCATCGAGCCCTCCACCCGGGCGATGATCGACGAGGTGCTGGGCCGGGGCGACATCGGGCCCATGCTGCGCCGGATGCTGGTGGAGACGGCAGACGACCTGGACCGGGCGATCAGGTGTCGGGAGAAGGCGGGGGAGGCAGTCGTAACCCCAGCCGACTAGCAGAGGCCCTCACCCCGCCCGGCACACCTCTTCCAGCGAGGGCAGGTCGATCTCGGCCCCGGGGTCGCCGATGGGCTCCCCGGCCAGCAGGTCCTGGACGGTGGCGCGGATGAACTCCAGGTTGGGGTACCAGTAGCCCAGGGAGTCGGTGCCGTTGGTGTAGGAGTTGCCGGTCCCGGCCAGTTCCGGCGCGGCGGGCACGAAGCGCACCGAGGTCACCGCGTCGGTTCCCACCCGGTCGAGCAACTCGATCAGGTCGGGGAACATGCCCACCGGGATGTCGGTGACCAGGTTCTCCTGCACGATGGGGAGCAGGATCGGCAGGTCCATCAGCAGGGTGAAGGGGTTGGCCTGGGCGGCCGCCGCTTCGAGCACGCAGCGCTGGCGGTCCATGCGGTAGTAGTCGTTGTCCTGCTGTCGCACCCGGGCGTAGGCCAGGGCCCAGAGGCCGTCGAAATGGTGGAAGCCCTCTTTGATGACTACGTCCACCAGGGCGCCGTTGGGCCATAGCTGCTTGGGGTCGTTCACCGGCTTGGTGACGTAGATGTCGATGCCCCCCAGCGCGTCGACCAGGTCTACGAAGCCCAGCAGGTCCACCAGGGCGAAGTAGTCGACCTCCAGGCCCAGCCCCTCGCTCAGGATGGCTTTGACCGCGTTCCCTCCGGTGTTGGGCCCGCCCGGGAACAGCTCGGGCCGGCCCAGGCCGTACTGGTAGATGGTGTTCATGATCTCGGGGTAGGTGTGATCCGCCCAGCGGTCGTAGGCGGGGATGCCCTGCGGGATCGGCCAGTGGATCTGGTTGCGGGGGATGGAGAACATGGCCGCCCGCGCCGCGACGGGGTCGACGGAGACCACGATGATGGTGTCGGTGCGGATGCCCCAGCGCCCCGGGCCGGCATCGCCGCCCAGCAGGACCACGGTGAGGCGCCCGTCGCCGCCGTAGGCCGTCGGTGGGGCGGTCGTGGTGGTGGTCGGCGCCGTGGTCGTCGTGGTGGAGGTGGTCGAGGTGGATCCCTCGGAGGTGGAGGTCGAGGTGATGGAGGTGGTCGTCGTCGGCGCCGTGGTCGTGGTGGTGGTTGCCTGCCCCGGGTCGGCGGTGAAGTCGGTGGTGACGAAGTCGTGCAGTGCCAGGGCCCGCTCCCCGGCCCAGGCGTGCGGCCAGGCGACGAACGCCAGAATCAGGACAACGCCGGCGGCCACCAGGGCCGGCCGGTAGCCGCGCCAACCCCACTGCCGCCACTCGGTCCCGCGAGCGGCGAGGAACGCATCGATCACGGCGAAGGCGCGGAAGGCCAGCAGGCCGGCGAGAGCGGCGAACAGCAGTAGCAGCAGGTTGGGGTGCTGGAAGAAGGGCCGCACCAGGTCCACCGCCAGGCCGACCCCGCTGATCTCCCAGGGCCCGAACAGGAGCACCACGATCACCAGGGCGGGGGTTGTGAGGGCCACGCTGATGCCGATCATCCACCAGCCTCGCCGCCGGCGGCCGACGTACCACTGGCCCGCCCCCGGAAGCAGGCTCGAGAGGAGTGCCGCCAGCAGTGGGGAACGGCGGCGAACCGTCGTGGCGGCCGAACCGGATTCCGAAATCACCGGGCCAGCATAGGAGCGGTTCGCTTATGCGAGATGGGAGGGGCGGAGGGGTAACCTGGCGGGGATGCGCTACCTGTTCCTGCAACTCGCCCAGACGATTCCCCAGCAGATCCAAGAACGGGCCGACGAGATCGTCGAGCAGGTGAAAGCCAACCCCGTGCTCATGTGGACCCTGGTCGGAGTGGGGGCTTTCACCGCCCTGGTCTTCGTCATCGGGATCATGAAGTCGGCCTTCAAGGCGGCCTTCCTCGGGGCCGTCCTCAGCGTGGCCGCCTGGGTCTGGTACTTCAACATTCGCTGAGCGGGCCCGGTCCTGTGCCCGGGAGCCGAAACCTTCCGGTTCAGGCTCAGCGGAGGATCGCCAGCAGCCAGCCGGCGGCCAGGCCGTAGAGGCCGGCTACCAGGTCGTCGGCCGTGATCCCCAGCGCTCCGGGAAGGCGCTCCGCCCGCCGTACCCCGGGCAGCACCTTGTAGATGTCGCCCAGACGGGCTACCGCCAGGGCCAGGGCCCAGGGCCACCCGGTGAGTCCGATCAGGGCCAGGAAGGTGCCGGCGGTCTCATCCATGCATACCCAGCCGGGGTCTTGTCCCCCTACGGCGAAGGGGATGGCCGACCACAGCGACGCTGCCGTGGCCGCCAGCGCCAGGAGCAGCATCACCCACCACGGAGCGTCGTGGGCCCACAGCACCAGGCCGACCACCGCCGCCAGGCCCGCCCCGAACGTCCCCGCCCCCGAATCGGTTTTCCAAAGCAGGCGGGGCAGATAGCCGAGGCCGAAGGACGAGGCGACGATGCGGCGCACCGGAAGGAGGCTAGTGCTCGCGCTCTTCCCCGGCTGCTCCGAGCCCGGGTAGCCTGGCGGCGAAAGAGGCAGTCTTCCCGGGATCCCACATGCGCCGTCGCTTTCTGCCCGTCTTGCTCCTGCTGGGCGCGGGGGCCGCCGCCTGCGGCGGGGACGGCGCCGCGCCGTCCGACGGCGTCGCCGCTTCGACCACCGAGGTCGCCCAGACGGCCACCGACGGGACCGAGGCTCTCATCGCGGATCTGGCCGACCGGCTGGCGGCTTCCGGCAGCCTGTTCGACGCGGAGGCGGCGGAGTGCTTCGCCCGGGGGATCGTGGAGGAGGTGGGCGTCATCCGCTTGATCAGCCTCGGTGCCGCCGAACCCGGCGACGGGGCGCAGAGCCTGTTCTCGCGGATGACCCCTGCGGAGGTCGACGTCGTTGCCGGCCTGGGCCTGGACTGCCTCGACATGGAGGCCTTGCTCGCCGAGCGATTCGTTGCCCAGGGGCTGCCCTCGGAGACGGCGTCCTGCATTGCCGCCGGGGTGGCCGAGGCTCCGTTCCTGAAGGAGATGGTGGGCGCGGCCATGCTGGGGGAGGAGTTCGACCCGGCGGCCGACCCGGAGTTCGTGGCCGCGGTCACCGATCTCGTCGGCGCCTGCACGGGGGGCTGACCCTTCGGGCCGGCACGGCACCGCCTTCGGGCCTGCCGCCTCGGCCGGACGCTGCGCCGCCGCAGTACCCTGCGCGGTCATGCGCCCTGATGATCTCTCCCGCTTCGTGACCGTTTCCGACCCGCACCTGCATCCCGACGGGATGCAGGTGGCCTTCGTCGTCTCCCGGATGGACCTGGAGAAGGACCGCTACCACCGCCGGATCTGGTTGTGGGACGGCACCGAGGCCCGGGCCTTTACGCACGGGCCGGCCGACTCCCGCCCCCGGTGGTCGCCCGACGGCACCCGCCTGGCTTTCCTCCGGGCCACCGGCGAAGAGGGCAAGCCGGCTCAGGTGGCGGTGATGTCGGCCGGCGGGGGAGAGGCGGCGGTGGTCACCTCGTTCGCTCTCGGGGCCACCGAGGCGGAGTGGTCCCCCGACGGGGCCCGTCTGGCGGTCGTGGGGGTGGAGTGGGCCGGGGAATGGGCCGACCTCGACGACGACGCCCGCAAGCGGCACCCGCGGCGCATCACCCGGGCCGGCTATCGCTTCGACGACCTGGGCTGGCGCCACGACCGGCGCTCCAGCGTGTACCTGGTGGATCCGGCGGGCGGCGACCCGGCCCCGCTCTCCTCAGGCGAGTTCCACGATTCGGGCGTGGCCTGGCGGCCCGATGGCGCCGCCGTGGGCTTCCTGAGCCCGCGCCACGACCAGCGCGGGATCGACGGGGCCACCCAGGCATGGGAAGTCCCTGCGGCGGGGGGCGACCTCCGGGCGTTGGTGGCCCCGGGCTCCTGGCACGTCCTCTCCTATCGGCCCGACGGGGCGGCCTTCCTGGTCGGCCACCCCGACTCCTGGGACTACCCCACTCCGGCCGGGCTCTGGCGGCTCGAGGGGGACCGGCCGGTCCCTATCGCCGCCCATCTCGACCGCTCTTTCGCCCCGCCGTCCCCGCAGGTGTTCCCCGCCGGGCCGCAGTGGCTGGCCGACGGGGCGTGTCTCTGCGTGATCGAGGACCGAGGCCGCCAGCGGGTGATCCGGGTGGCCCCCGACGGGGCGGTGGCCGACGTCGTGGGCGGGGATCGGGTGGTCACCGGCCTCACCTGCCGGCCCGACGGCTCGGCCTTCACCTTCACCGCCACCACCCCTACCGACCCGGGCGAGCTGTGGTGGTGGGAGGGCGGTGAGGAGCGCCATCTGACTGCCCTCAACGCGGACTTCCGGGCGGAGGCGGGGCTGGTGGCTCCCGAGCCCTTCACCGTCCTGAGTGACGGGGTGGAGATCGATGCCTGGGCTTACCTGCCGCCGGGTGAGGAGCACGTGCCCCTCCTGCTCAACATCCACGGCGGCCCGGCCACCCAATTCGGCTGGGGCTTCTTCGACGAGTTCCAGGTCTATGTGGGCGCCGGGTACGGGGTCGTCGCCTGCAATCCCCGAGGCTCCAGCGGGCGGGGCCGGGACTTCGTGCGGGTGCCGGTGGGGCGCTGGGTGGAGGAGCGGCCGCCGGACCTGGAGGACATCCTGGCGGTGGCCACGGTCGCCTTGGAGCACTTCCCCCGCCTCGACCGGGAGCGTCAGGGGATCATGGGCGGCTCCTACGGCGGCTACATGACCGCCTGCATAATCTCGGTGGACGGGCGCTTCCGCTCCGCCGTGCCGGAGCGGGGCCTCTACTCGTACACCTCATTCTCCGGGACCTCGGACATCGGCCTGCGCTTCCCCCGCATGTACCTGGGCGACCGCGAGTACGGGCAGTGGGAGCGCCTGTGGATCGCCAGCCCGCTGGCCCGCATCGACCGGGTCACCACGCCGTGCCTCATCGTGCATTCCGAGGGCGACGCCCGCTGCCCCATCGAGCAGGGGGAGCAGTGGTTTGCCGGCCTCATCGTCAACGGGGTCGAAGCCGAGATGCTGCGCTTCCCCGGGGCCAGCCACGAGCTTTCCCGCTCCGGCAAGCCGTGCTGGAGGAAGGAGCGGTTCGAAGCCATCCTCGAGTGGCACGCCCGGCATCTGGGCCCGGCCGATGTGACAACATAGGGCCCGGAGGTAGCCGTGGGCCAGCAGCCGAACATGCCCTTGACCATCGAGGATCTGCCGCGTCCGGAAGCCCGCCCGGCGCCGCCGCGGCGCTGGCGGGCCACCCGGCCCGGGGACCCGTCCTCGCCCGGGGAAGTGCCCTGGGGTGGCGCCTTCGGCACGCCCGGCCCCGACACCGGGTACGCCCTGCGCCTGCTGGCCGACGGGGGAGAGGCTGCCGAGGAGACGCGGGCGCTGGCCACGGTCATGGCCGCCCGGGCCTCGCGGCTGGGCCGGGCCCCGGTGGCCGCCGATGTCGAGGCGGCGAGGATCCTGCTGGCCTCGGCCCCGGCGGAGGGGCGCCGCGGCCGTGGGGCCGAGGGAGCGCGCCGCCTGCTCGAGTCCCTGGAATCCGACCTGCTGGCCGCTCCCCTGGAGGATCTGCGGCGGCGCCGCCCGGAGGGGAGCGCCTGAGCGCACGATGCCCCGCCAGACCCTTCTGACCCATCGCGTGATCCCCGTGCCGCCCGGGGCGGCGCTGCCCCCCTTTCACGTCCCGTGGTGCTTCGGCTGCGGCCCCGAGAACGAGCACGGCCTGCGCCTGGAGGCCCGCCTCGACGGGGACCTGGTGGTAGCCGACCTGCGCCTCGCCCCGTGGTTCGCCGGGGGCCCGGGGGTAGCCCACGGGGGAGCGGTGGCTGCCTTCTTCGACGACCTGATGGGCTTTGTGCCGGTGGCCCATTTCGCCCCGGCGGTGACCGCCCGCTTCGAGATCGACTTCGTCCGCCCCGTGTTCCTGGGAGCCCCGCTGCGGGCGGAAGCCTGGCTGAGCGAGCGGGACGGGCGCAAGCTCTTCGCCGAAGGCATCGGCCGCGATCCCTCGGGGGAGGTGTACGTCGAGGCCCGCGCCCTCTACCTGGAGGTGGGTTTCGAGCACTTCACCGGGGCGGTGGCGGAGATACCCGCTGAGCAGGTGGAGCGGCTGAGCCGCTTCTTGTCCGACGAGTACTACCCGTGAGGCAGGCGGCATGAAGATCGTGCGGGTGCGCCTGGCGGGCGACGAGATCGCCTACGGGGCGGTGGAGCCGGAGGGCATCCGGGTCCATCAGGGCAGCCCTTTCGTGGCCTGGGAACCCACCGAGACCCTGGTCCCATTCGAAATCGCCCACCTGCTGGCCCCGGTGTTCCCCACCAAGGTCATCGGAGTGGGGCGCAACTACGCGGGCCACGCCGCGGAGCGGGGGGTGGAGATTCCCGCGGAGCCGGTGCTCTTCTTGAAGCCGGCCACTGCGGTGATCGGGCCCGAAGCCCCCATCGTGCTCCCCCCGGACGCCCGAGAGGTGCACCACGAGGGCGAACTGGCCGTGGTGGTCGGCCGGGTGGCCCACCGGGTTGCCCCCGAGGACGCCGGAGGTTTCATCCTCGGTTACACCGCGGCCAACGACGTCTCCGCCCGCGACCTGCAGAGGCGAGACGGGCAATGGGCCCGGGCCAAGGGCTTCGACACCTTCTGCCCGTTGGGCCCGGCCATCGAGACCGAGGTGGACCCGGGCGACCTGTCCATCACCTGCACGGTGAACGGCGACATTCGCCAGCAGGCCGCCACCGCCGATATGGTGTTCGGCGTGGCCGAGTTACTCGCCTTCGCCAGCCGGGTGATGACCTTGCTTCCCGGCGACGTGATCCTGACTGGCACCCCGGCGGGAACCTCGGCCCTGCACCCCGGCGACCGGGTGGAGGTGGCCATCGAGCGCATCGGGGCGCTGCGCAACCCGGTGGTGGCGGGGCGATGAACGTCCGGGTCCGCTTCCCGCCCTCGCCCACCGGCTACCTGCACGTCGGCACCGGGCGCACCGTGCTCTACAACTGGCTCTTCGCCCGCCACCACGGCGGGGCCATGGTGTTCCGGGTAGACGACACCGACGCCGAGCGCAGCACCGACGAGTTCCTCCAGGACATCATCGAGGGTCTGCGCTGGCTGGGGCTGGACTGGGACGAGGGCATCATCGTCGGCGGCCCGGAAGGGGAGTACCGCCAGAGCCGGCGCCTCGCCCGCTACCAGGAAGTGGCCCGGCAGTTGGTGGACTCCGGCTGGGCTTACTACGACTTCGCCACCCCGGAGCAACTCGAGGCCCTGCGGGCCGAGGCGGCGGCGGCGGGGCAGTCGCCGGTATACGACGGCCGGTTCCGCCTACCCGACGGCGAGGCCGCGGCCCGGGTGGCGGCACAGGAGAAGGCTCCCATTCGCTTTGCCGTCCCCCGGCCCGGGGAGACGGTGTTCACCGACGCCATTCGGGGCGAACTGCGCTTCGACCACGCCAACGTCGACGACTTCGTGCTGCTGCGCTCCGACGGCACCCCCACCTACCACCTGGCGAGCGCCGTAGACGACGTCGACTTCGGCATCACCCACATCATCCGCGGCGAGGACCTGCTCCCCTCCACGCCCAAGCACCTCCTCATCGCCCGAGCCAGGGGAGCCCCCGACGCGGTCTACGCCCACTTGTCGCTCCTCACCGGTCCCGACGGGGCCAAGCTGAGCAAGCGGCACGGGGCCACCTCGCTGCGCTCCTATCGGGACGAGGGCATCCTCGCCGAGGCGATGCGCAACTATCTGGCCATCCTGGGCTGGTCGCCGGGCACCGACGAGGAGATCGTGTCCCTGGAGACCATGGTGGAGCGCTTCGACCTGGGAGCGGTCTCGAAGAACCCGGCGGTGTTCGACCTCACCAAGCTGGAGTGGATGAACGGGGTCTACATCCGCTCGCTGAGTCCCGCCGAGTTTGCCTCCCGGGCGCGTCCTTTCGTGGAACAGGCCCTGGGACGGGCGTTGGAGCGGGCGGAGTGGGAGGCTTTCGGCACCATCGCTCCCCTGGTGCAGGAGCGGGCCCGTCGCCTCACCGAGGTCGGCGCCCAGGTTCGCTTCCTGTTTGCCGAGGTCGAGATGGACCCGGCCTCCTGGGAGGGGGTCATGAAGGGGCCCGAGGCCGCCGTCGCCCTGGCGGGAGCCCGCACCGCCCTGGAGCCTCTCAGCACTTGGGACCAGGCGGGCATCGAGGCGGCCCTGCGCCGGGTGCTCGAGGAGCACGGCCTCTCGGCTCGCAAGGGGCTGCAGCCCATTCGGGTGGCGGTCACCGGGTCCACGGTGAGCCCGCCTCTCTTCGAGTCGCTGGAGGTGCTGGGCCGCGAGCGCACCCTGAGCCGTCTCCGGGAGGCGGCGGGAAGGCTGGCCGCGGGTTCAGGGTTGCAGTGAATCGAGACCGCCCGTATCCTCCCGGGCGCTTATTCGGGGGTGGTGTAATAGGCAACACGACGGGTTCTGGCCCCGTTATTGGGGGTTCGAGTCCTCCCCCCCGAGCCCCCGCCCTGCGGGGCGGGCTTGGCCCTGTCGTCTAGTGGCCTAGGACGCCGGCCTCTCAAGCCGGTAACGCCGGTTCGAATCCGGTCGGGGCTGCCACTGGGGACCGTTAGGGTCGCCGCCTGTTCGGCGGCGACTTCGCGGCAGGGGGGTGTTTCTTCCTTGCCTGCCACCGTCGCCGGGTCGTGGGTTTGCCCTCACCGCTTCGGCCGCCTGGTGGCGGCCTCCGCGCCTCTCCCGGCTTCGCCGGGCGAGGCAAGACGGTTCGAATCCGGTCGGGGCTGCCACTCGGGAGGGGGGCGTCCTGCCCGGGCTCCGTCGCCTAGCCGCTTCCCTGCTGGCCCATGGGCCGGTGGCCTTTTGTTTGGTAGGCTGAGGCGTCACCAGCGGGTATGGGAGGCGCCGTGGCTGAGATCGTGTTGGAGAGCCTGGGGAAGATCTACCCGGACGGCACTCGGGCGGTAGGCGATGTGAATCTCACCATCGAGGACGGGGAGTTCCTGGTCCTCGTGGGCCCGTCGGGGTGCGGGAAGTCGACGGTGTTGCGGATGGTCGCCGGTTTGGAGGAGGTCTCCGAGGGGACCATCCATATCGGCGACGTGCTGGTGAACGATGTTCCGCCGAAGGACCGGGACATCGCCATGGTGTTCCAGAACTACGCCTTGTACCCGCACATGTCGGTGTTCGACAACATGGCGTTCGGCCTGCGGCTGCGCAAGATGGACAAGGAGGAGATCCGCCGCCGGGTGGAGGAGGCGGCGGCGGTGCTGGAGATCACCGACTTCCTGGGGCGCAAGCCGAAGGCGTTGTCCGGGGGGCAGCGGCAGCGGGTGGCGATGGGGCGGGCGATCGTGCGGGAGCCGAAGGCCTTCCTCATGGACGAGCCGCTTTCCAACCTCGACGCCAAACTGCGGGTCCAGATGCGCACCGAGTTGGGGCGGCTGCACGGCCGCTTGAAGACGACCACGGTGTATGTGACCCACGATCAGGTGGAGGCGATGACGCTGGGGCATCGGGTGGCGGTGCTGAAGGCGGTGACGGCAAAGCGGCCGGACAACCTGCAGCAGGTGGCGCCGCCATCGGAGTTGTTCTACAACCCGGCGAACCTGTTCGTGGCGGGGTTCATCGGTTCACCGGCGATGAACATGGTGACCGGCCATCTGGAGGGGACTGGTGGTGAGGTGTTCGCCGTGTTCGGCCCGCATCGGCTGAGGGTGGACGCCAAGGCCCTGCAGCGGCATCCCGGTTTGGAGAAGTTCATGGGCCGGGACCTGGTGATCGGCATCCGCCCGGGCGACTTCGAGGATCATCGCATCGCCGGGGAGGAGCCGGAGCGGACCATGGAGGTGAAGGTAGACGTCACCGAGGTGCTGGGGTCGGAGACCTTCGTGCACTACATGGTGCCGGTGGCGCCGGTGGTCACCCCCGAGATCGAGGAGCTGCTGGCCGACACCGGGTCGGATGCTGCGACTCTGGGCGACGAGACCAAGTTCTCCTCCCGGGTGTCCTCGGATGTGGCCATCCCGGCGGGGGGCACCGCCCGCCTGGTGGTGGAGACCGCCAAGTTCCACTTCTTCGATCCCGAGACCGGCCAGCGCATCGGCTACCGGCCCGGCGCCTTCAGCGCCGCCTAGGAGTCGCCGCGGCGCTTGCGGCCGTCGGCCGCGCGGGGTGAGGATCCAGGCGCGGCTGGGGCTTAGTCGCTGTTGGCCCTCACCCGCGGCGTGCCGCGCCGGGAGAGGCTACGGGGTGAGCCGGCGGAAGGCCTCGGCGGCCGCCATGCCGGCTGCCGCTCCGGCTTCGGAGGCGCGTCGCTGGACCCGCCGTTCGAACTCCCGGCGCGCCTCCTCGGCATCTTGGGCCCCGCCCATGGTGGTCTCCCCCTGGCTGCGGTGGCACAGGAGGGCGGCCAGCTTGCGTTCCAGGGCGTCCGCGATGTCCTCCCAATGGTTGGGCTCGTCGGCCGACCACAGCAGGATGGCCCCGGGGCGATGGGCCGCCAGCCCGGCGGCCACCTGCTCGGGAAAGAAGAGAGGGTCGCGGGCGGCCACCACGCCGTCGACGCAAGCCAGCCCGGCGACCCGGTGGTCCGGGTGGAGCTGGTAGCGCTGCCAGGGATCATGGCCCAGCACGATGTCGGGGCGCAGGCGGCGGACCCACTCGCAGACCCGGCCGCGCAAGGCCAGGGAGTATTCCAGTTCCCCGTCCGGATAGTCGAGGAAACCGACCGTCGCCGCTCCCAGCACTGCCGCCGCCTGCTGCTGCTCCCGGCGGCGGGCCCCGATCAGTTCGGCAGTCGCCGCGCGCGGGTCCCAGGTGCCCTTCGAGCCGTCGGTGATCACCAGGATGGCCACCTCGACGCCGGCGGCCGCCCACTTGGCCAAGGTGCCGCCCGCTCCGAACTCGGCATCGTCGGGGTGCGCCGCCACCGCCAGGGCGCGCCGGGGGACCGGCAGACCGGCAGCGGGGTCGGCGAGGTCGGGGTGGAGCCCGGGCACGGCGATCAGGTTAGGTACTTCCGGAGCCACTCCCCGCCGGGCAGGGCGGCGGCGGCCCATAGGTCTTCGGGGGTGTCGAGGTCGAGGGCGGTACCCAGGGTGAGGACCACCCGGCGCTCCAGGCTACGGGCGGCGGCCAGGTGGCGGCGGAAGGAGCTGGGGCCGTAGGCGAAGTGCAGGGGGATGGCGGCCGCCAGCAGGTTGGTACCCCCGTTGCGCGATGGGGCCAGCACCGCCCTGCCGGGGCCCAGGGCGCCGAGGACCGCGGCCACATCGCCCGGGGTGAGGAAGGGGAGGTCGGCGTGCACTATGCACCAAGCCCGGTTGTGCCGGCGGGCCGTAGCGGCGGCGGCCGCCGCCGCCCCGTTCAGGCCGCCGTCGGGAGGCTCGGTGATCACCTCGAGCCCCAGGGCCCCGGCCCAGGAGGCCACGTCGGGATCTGAGGCCACCACCGCCACTGCCGCCCCGGCGGCGGCGCAGGCCGTCGCCACCCGCTCCGCCACGGCGCGACTCAACGCCGCCCGCGCCGGCGGGCCGAGGGCCCCATCGAGACGGCCCTTGGCTGCGCTGAAGGCCTTGAGCGGCAGCGCGGCCAGCACATCGGCGGGGCGATAGACGGGGTCCGGTGACATCTGCGGCCCCGAGGGTAGGAGTCGGGGCGGTGGAGCGGCGCGCCGGTCGCGGTCCTCCCCGGTATCGTGGCGGCACCATGGCGCGCAAGACCAAGATCATCGCCACGCTGGGACCCGCCGTGGCCTCACGTGAGATGATCGGCCGGCTCGTGGCCGCCGGCATGGACGTGGCCCGGCTCAACTTCTCCCACGGCACTCACGAGAGCCACGCCCTGTGGCTGGGCTGGGTGCGGGAGGCCGCCGCCGAGCACGGCCGGGCGGTGGCGGTGTTGCAGGACATCCAGGGCCCCCGTATCCGGGTAGGCACCTTTCCGGAGGGGCGGGTGGAACTGCGCAGCGGGTCTCGCCTGACCCTGCTCGACGGTAAGGGTGAGGGCACCGCCCGGCGGGTCTTCGTGCAGCATCTCGCCGCCGCCGATCTGGGACGCGGCGATCGGGTGCTGCTCGCCGACGGTCTCATCGATTTGCGGGTGACCCGGCGCCTCGCCGGTGGGGTGGGAGCGGTGGTGGAACACGGCGGGATCCTCAGCGATCACAAGGGAGCGGCCTTCCCCGGGGCGCGCCTCGCACTGCCGGCGGTCACCGACAAGGATCGCGCCGACCTGGCCTTCGGGCGCGAGATAGGGGTAGACCTGATCGCCGCCTCTTTCGTGGTCTCCGCCGAGGACATCGCCGCGGTGCGGGCCGCGGGGGGCGACGTCCCGGTGATCGCCAAGATCGAGCGAGCCGCGGCGCTGGGCAACCTGGCGGCCATCCTCGCCGCCGCCGACGGGGCCATGGTGGCTCGCGGCGACCTGGGGGTGGAGATCGGCTACGAGCCGCTCCCGCGCATCCAGAAGGAGATCCTGGCCGCTACCAACGCCGCCGGGGGCATCTCCATCACTGCCACGGAGATGCTCGAGTCGATGAAGGAGTCGCCCCGTCCCACCCGAGCCGAGGTCACCGACGTGGCCAATGCCGTCATGGACGACACCGACGCGGTGATGCTCTCGGCCGAGACCGCGATCGGGCGGTTTCCGGTGCGGGCGGTGGAGGCGATGGCGGCCATCTGCGAGGAGGCGGAGAAGAGCCCGGCCCGGGCCGCCCCGCCGGACTTCGTGGGCCGGCCGGGTTCGTCGGCCTCGGCCATCGCCCGGGCCACGGCCGAGGCGGCCGACGGTCTGGGCCTCAGCCTGGTGGTGGCTTTCACTGAGACCGGGGCCACCGCCCGGTTGCTGTCGAAGTACCGGCCGGCCGCCGCCATCCTGGGGCTTTCCCCGCGCCCGGAGACGCTGCGCCGCATGGCGGTCCTCTGGGGGGTGACCCCGGTGGCACTGCCTCGGCGAGCCTCCACCGACGCCATGATCGACGCCGCCGACCGGATCCTGCGCGAGCGCGGCCTGGCGGCCCGGGGCGATCGCGTGGCCATGGCCGCCGGAGTGCCGCCCAACCAGGACCTGGCCACCAATCTGCTCAAGCTGCACGTGGTGGGAGAGGCGACGCGGGGGATGGGGCGCCGCTAGCCCCCGTCCCCGCCGTCCCCGCCCGCGAGGACCCCAAGGCGCACCGTCACCGTCTCGTCGGCCTCCAGCAGCGTTCCTGAGGCCGGGCTCTGCGCCATCACCAGCCCCACCATGGCCGGGTCGGCCACCTCGAACGGGTCGCCCTGGACGAGTACTAGATCCATTGCCGCCAGGGCCTGGGTGGCCTGGGCCAGCGTCATGCCGCGCACGTCGGGCACCACCGACGGGCACTGGACGTTGGGGTCGTATTCGGGATGGTCCTCGGGCAGCTCGCAGGGATGCACCGAAACCCTCCGCGGCCAGGGGTGATATCGCCACATCCACTGCTCGGTGGTCTCGGTGCCGTCGGGGTAGGCGATGATCCGGTAGACGGTGATAGTCCACCCTTGGGTGCCTTCGGAGGTCACCTTCTGCTCGCCCGGCGCTATCGCGGGGTCGGGGTCGAAGTAGTCGAAGGGCTCGGTGTAGTTGCGGCGCTCCGAGCGCTCGGCGGCCACCTCGATGCCGCCGTTGTCGCCGTAGAACTTGACCGTCACGCTGTTGTCGCTGTGCCCGGTCCAGATGTAGACGGCGGAGTCGGTGTTGTTGCGGAAGACCAGGTCGGGGCCGGGCCAGCCCAGGGTGGCCTCGATGCCTTCGGGGTAGCGGGAGATGTAGAGGGTGTGTGGGGTGTGCTCCACGTCCTCGAGGCCCGACCAGAAGATGGCATTGAACATGGTGGTGGCGAACTGGCTGACCCCGCCGCCCATGTTGGCCGGGCTGTCGCAGCATTCGATGATCGGGCCGATGATGGCCCCGGCGGGCTTGAAGCCCTTCTCGGCGGTACGCCGGCCGACGAAGTCGTTGATCGAGAAGGACTCCCCGGGAAGCACGATCGTCCCGTTTATCAGGTCGGCCATCAAGTGGATGTTGCTGATGCGGTTGAGGTTCTTCTCGTCGCCGCCCGGGGTGAAGAACGTGGTACAGCAGACGGCACCGTCATGGTCGCTGATGAGCTCCCTGATGCCCAGCGCTTCGGCGTCCTCGGTGCTCAGGTCGGGCGGGGCGCCCTCCTTGTAGGGGAAGGGGCCGGTACGCGATCGAGCGGTGGCGGCGGCCTGGATCGCGGCGGGAAGGGCCTCCGCATCGATGAGCAACCCCGTACGGCTGGGGATGATCGCCGGCAGGCCCCACTGCTCGGCCGGCTCCACGCCAATGTCGCCGGGTGCCTGGCGGATGACGATCTCGGCGTCGACCGGCTGGAACTCGATCTCGGCCCGCTGCGGCTCGAGGAACTCGACGAGCGGCTCGAGGGCGAAGGAGAGCTCGATCTCAGGGGCGTCGGGCGGCCCGACCACTTCGCTGCGCAGGGCGGCGGCCAGCACTTCCGGGGGGAAACGAACCTGGACGTCGGGGTTGAGCCGGGAAAGCACCACCGCCTCGGAGATCAGGTTCTCGGCGCGCGCCACCGCCGTGCCCACCTCGGCCAGGCTCAGCGTGGGGGAGACCAGAGCGGTGGGCACCACGATGGGCTCCCGGCTGAGGTCGAGCATCACTGCATCCACCAGGGCGACGGTGGCCTCCCGGTCGATGCCGGTGCCCGGCTCGGGGTTCAGGGGGACCACCGTGCCGTCCTGTACCGTGATGCCGCCCTCGAAAGGCGGCTCGGCGATGGCCTCCTGCTCCCAGGTGTCCAGGTAGCCCAGGAGCATCTCGGGGTTCCAGGTTCCGGCCAGTTCCAGGCGAGCATCTCCCCGGTTTCCCATGTGGCTCAGCCACCAGCGGAACTGCCCACCCAGGCCGCCGGCCCGACCCTGCTGCATGGCTTCGGCCAGGAGGCCTTCCTCATCCAGGTCGAACCCGACGGCGGTGGGCGGGATTTCAAAGCGGGTCCCCTGCACTTCGAACACCAGGGGGACTGCGGCCATCTCGGCCTCGAGATCTTGAAGGGCACGGCGAGCCTGGCTCTCGGAAAACCCGCTGAGCTCCACCCCGCCCACGGAGATGCCGCCGAGCACCTCACCTCCGTTGCTCACCCGGTCGAGGGCGAACACCACCGACGCCAGGGCCACCAGGGCGATGGGGGCGGCGGCGGCGATGATGGCGATGCGGCTGGCGCGGGAGAGTTTCCTGCTCACCGGTCCGTCTCTGGTCGAGCCGGTCATTCTACCGGGGTGCCCCCTTAGTCCCCTTCTGGGCCGATACCATCGCCCGGTGCCCCTCGAACCGCCGCTTGCTTTCCCTCCCGTGGAGCCCGGGGAGGCGCTGGTGTTGTCGGCCTCGGCCTTCGTCACCTTCCGCCGCTGCCCCGAGCAAGCCCTGGGGCGGATGCGGGGCCTGTACCCCGCCGAGTCCCGCCCGGCTTTCACCGGCAACCTGGCACATCGCATTTTCGCCCGGCACTTGACCGCGGGGCCGATACCCGACGCCGGTTTCGCCGCCGCCTGCCGCGAGGAGATCGGGGCGGCGCTCAACCCCAAGCTGTCCGCCTTGCGCCTGCGGCCCCGCCAACTGGACGGGGTGATCGAAGAGGTGGCCGCGTTGTACCAGCGGTTCCGCCGCCTCGGCCTGGAGGGCTTCAGTGGGGCCGAGGTGCCGCTCGAGGCGGTACCGGCCGAGGGGGTCACCTTGCGGGGGAAGGTCGATGCGGTTTTCGACGAGGGAGAAAGGGGGGCGCGGCTCACCGACTGGAAGACGGGGTCTCTCGGCGACCCGGTGCCGCAACTGGGCTTCTACGCCCTGCTCTGGGCTCTGGAACGGCAAGACCTGCCGGGCCGGGTCGAGGCGGTGTCCCTGGCGTCGGGGGAGCGCGTCGAGGAGGTGCCCAGCCGGGCGGGGGTGCAGGAGGTGGCGGCGGAGGCGGCGAAGGCGGTGACGCGGCTGCGCCGGGCTTTCGCCTCGGGCGGGCATCTGGACCGTATCGCCGGTCCCTGGTGCCGCTGGTGCCCGCTGCTGGAGGAATGTGAGGAGGGCCGTGCGGCCACGGCCCTCCTCGACGCCTGAATCCGGTCGACTAGCCGATGCGGAAGGTCACCTGGATGTTGACGATGACGTCCTGGGTGCCCGATTCGATCGGGGTGGCCGCGGCGTCCTCCATGGCGGCCATTGCCCGCTCGTAGTAGATCGGCGGGGTGTCGTAGCTGATGGACTCGGTTATCGAGATCGCCGCTCCCAACTCCAGGCCGGCGAGCTGGGCGAGCTGGCGGGCCTTGCCTTCGGCATTCGCCCAGGCGGCGGTGCGGGCCATCTGGAGCAGCTCGGCGTTGTCTTCGATGCTGAACGCCAGGTTGTTGACCACGGTGGCGTCGCCCCCGGCAGTGGTGGCGGCGTCGATGACGGCCCCGGCGTTGTCCATGTTGCGGATCTTGACCCGGACCTCGTTGTTGACCCGGTAGCCGAGCAGCCGCTGTTGCTCGCCGCTCCAGTCGTACTCCGGGTAGATGGTGTAGTTGGCCGTCTGGATGTCTTCCTCGGCCACCCCGTTCGCCTTCAGGGCGTCGATGATGGCCGTCGCCAGGTTGGCGGCATCGCCGGTGGCCCGGTCGACGGTGGGCCGCAGCACCGACACCCCAAGGCTGACGGTGAGGGTGTCGGGTTTGCCGGTCACCTTGCCCTGGCCGCTGACGTTGATGCCGCTGGCGGTGTTGCCGTCGGCGCCGGCGGGGCTCACGAGGGTCTGCTCGCCGCTGCCGCAAGCCGCCAGGAGCAGCGCCCCGGCGGCGACCAACGCAAGAAGCTTGCGCATGTGATTGCTTCCTCCATTTTGGGTTCGTCCGCCCTTTCGACGGCCGACGGGGCCCGCCGGGTTCCCGGTCGGTCCCAAGCGGCGGTTAAGAGTGCCTCAAGGATGGCGCGGCGGCGCCGATACGAAAGCCATGCTGGGACCGACCTACCCCTGCAGTGTGGTGGTGGTGGATGCGGATCATGCCGGCCGGCGGCGCCTGGTGGCGGGCCTCGCCGCCGAGGGCCTGGGGGCGTCGGGGAGCGCCAGCGGACTCGCCGGCGTGGAGCAGGCCCTGCAGGAACCCTGCGATGCCGTGGTGGTGGCGCTGCCGCTGCCCGACGTGACCACCCGCCAGTTCCTCGGCATGGTGCGCGCCGTGGGCGACCTGCCCATCGTGGTGCTCGGCGCCGACCCCGGTGAGGTGACGATCGTGCTCGATGCCGGGGCGGACGACGCCGTGGTGGGGCGGCCTTCGCCGCGCGAGGTGGCGGCCCGGCTACGGGCGGTGCGCCGGCGGAGCCGTTCTCGGGACGACGAGGCTCCCGTGCGGGTAGGCCGTCTGCTGGTGGACCCGGCGCGGCGCGAGGCCCGCCTGGGACGGAACCGCCTCGACCTGTCCCGAAAGGAATTCGACCTCCTCCACGCCCTGGCTCGCCGGCGGGGCCGGGTGGCCCTCCGGCGGGAGTTGCTCGCCGAGGTGTGGGGGCAGCCCCTGGGCGGTCCCGACAAGACCCTCGACGTGCATCTGTCCTGGCTGCGGCGCAAGCTGGGGGAGTCGGCCTCCACCCCGCGCTACCTGCACACGGTGAGGGGGGTAGGGGTCAGGCTGATCGATCCCGAAGCCTGACCAGCGAGGGCACTACCTCGCCGTTGAGGGTCGTCTGTAGGAAGTCCGGGTAGTGGCGCCGCTCTTGCGGAGGGCGGCGGCCCGGGTGTCCGTCGAATATCTCGGCCAGGGCGGCGGCCACCTCGGGGTCGAACTGGCTGCCGGAGCAGCGCTGCACCTCCTCGACCGCAGTGGGGGTGACGAGGGCCGGGCGGTAGGGGCGGTGGCTGGTCATGGCGTCGAAGGCATCGGCTACCTGCACGATGCGGGCCACCATCGGCAGGGTGCGGCCGTCGAGGCCTCTGGGGTAGCCCTCCCCGTCCATTCGCTCGTGGTGGTTCAGGACCGCCGAGGCCACCTCCCGCTCCATCACGTCGGCCACCAGGCGGTGTCCTTCCTCGGGGTGAGCCCGCACCACCCGCCACTCGGCCCGGGTGAGGCCCGAGGGCTTCCAGAGGATGGCCTCGGAGATCGCCAGTTTGCCGACGTCGTGGAGGAAGCCGGCCGTGTAGAGGAGATCCAGGGTGTCCATGTCGGCGCCGAGTTGGGCGCCGATGGCGCAGGCCACCTCGGCCGTGCGGTGCAGATGGTCGGCCAGCGACTCATCCCGCAGGCGGATGATCTCGGCGAACTTGCGGGTGACCGCCTCGGCGACCGCCCGTTCTCTCCTCATCTGGTCCTATCCCCTCGCTGCCGCCGGGTGGCGACGAGCCGGTCCCCGGGTTCCAGCTGCGGCCGAGACCGCCGCTCCCCACCGTCACCGCAGGGCGAGCGGCGGGAAAGAAAGCATCGCGCCTGGCGGCCTATGCGTTCGTTCGGCTGAGGTTAAGGCCTCACTAAGCCGCCGCCGGGGATCTCCCCGACGTCCGGCCCAGGGTCTGCAGGGACGGGGGCCCTGGTCTGTGCCACAATCTGTTCCCATGGTGCCTCTCCCGGAGGATCGCGACGATGACCTGCCCGCCCTCCGCCGGGTGGGCGAATCTCTCGGCTCCTTCCGCTTGGAGCACAGCGGCGGCGATGCCGCCAGGCAGGCAATCCGCGCCCAGATCCGGGACTACCTGGTCCCGCGCCTCCTCGATCCCGACGGCGCCCTGGTGGTGGCCGTCGTCGGGGGGTCCGGGAGCGGCAAGTCGAGTCTGCTCAATGCGCTGGCGCGGCGCCGCATCAGCCCGGCGGGGCCGCTGCGCCCTACCACTACCCACCCCGTGGTGTGGAGCGCGGAAGGCCTGCCCCCGACCCTCGGCGGCTTCGCTGCGTTGGTGGCCGGCCGTTGCCTCGTGGGCGATCCTGCTCCCCCCGAAGGCTTGATCCTGGTGGACACCCCGCCGCCGGCGGTGGTGGGCGATGACGGGCGCCCGGCGGCCGTGGCGGTACTCGAGGCGGCCGACGCCTGCGTCTTTGTGGCCAGCGGCATCCGCTACGCCGATGCTGCCGGCTGGGAGTTGATCGACCTGGCGGCGCGGCGGCGGCTGCCGACTCTCTTCGTGTTGAACCGGCTGCCGGTGGCTCCCGACATCCAGAACCTGCTCCAGGAGGACTTCACCCGGCGTCTCGTGGCCCGAGGGGTCTTGGCCGAGCCGGCGGCGGGGGGCGTGGTCGGTGTGGCCGAAGGCCCCATCCTCCCGGAGAGCGGCGGCCTGCCTCCCGAGTGGGTGAGCGGGCTGCGCAAGGAACTGGAAGCGATGGCGGATCCTCTGGCCCGGCGCCGTACCGTCGAGGAGGTGGCCGGAGCGGCCCGGCGCCGGGTGAGGCAGGGCCTGGAGGCGGTGCGTGCCTCGCTGGTGGACGAGGCGGTGGCAGCCTTGGCCCTCGCCGACGCGGTAGACGCCGGCTACCGGCGGGTGGGGTCCGAGCTGACGGCGGCTCTACACGCCGGGCGCCTGGCGGGGTTGGCGGGGGAGCCCCCGGCCGCCCTTGGGGCGGTGGTGGTACGGCGGGCCAGCCTGGCGGCGCGGCGCGCTGCCGCCGCCTGGGAGGCCCACCCCGCGGGGGAGCGCTTGCTGCGGGGCCGTCCCGAGTTGTGGGCTCACGGTGCCGACGCGGGGGAGACGGCATCCCGCGACCTGGCCCGGTGGGCCGCCGGGCTCGGGCCCCTGGCGGCGGAGGCCTGCGGCCGGGCGTGGTGGCGTCGCCGCCGGGCCCGCCGCCAAGCGGAAGCCCTCTACCGCATGACCCTCGACCCCCTCTACCGCCCGGAACCCCGGACGGTGCGCCACGCCACCGTCTTGCTGCGGGCCGCCAAAGAGGCACGCCGCCGTCTGGCCGAGACCTTTGAGGCTGTGCTGGAGCTTGATTCCGCCCGGTTCCGGGAGCTGATCGGCACCGTTCCGTCCGGTGCCCTCCTGACCCGGCTGCGCCTCGAGGAGGAGGAGCGATGAGCGAGGTCGTCTCGGTAGTCGACGGCCTCGACCTGGTGGTGGCCCTGGCCGACGGACAGGTTCACCCGGAGGACCTCGACCGGGCCCGGCGCGACGCCCGCCTGGCTCGGGACCGGCGCGGCCATCTGGGGGGGACGCTGGTGCTGGCCCTGCTCGGCGGCACGGGCTCGGGCAAGTCGAGCCTGCTCAATGCCCTTGCCGGGGAGGCGGTGGCCGCGGTGAGCGCGGTGCGCCCCCATACCGCCCGGCCCCTGGCCTGGGTGCCCGCCGGCTCCGAACCGGCCCTGGGGCGGCTGCTGGACCGCTTGGGGATCGAAGAGCGGGTGACCCACGAGCGCTTTCCCGGCATCGCCCTGCTCGACCTCACCGACGTCGATAGCGTGGCGGCGGCACATCGCGCCACCGTGGAGCGCCTGCTACCCGACGTCGACGGGATCGTCTGGGTGCTGGATCCCGAGAAGTACCACGACCCGGTGCTGCACGAGGAGTTCATCGGTCCCCTCGCCGACTCCTCCGACCAGTTCCTCTTCGTGCTGAACCAGATCGATCGCCTGGCGCCCGATGAGGTGGAAGCGGTGTGCGCCGATCTGACGGCGACGCTGCAGGCCGAGGGCATCGACCATCCGGTGGTGTTCGCCGTGGCCGCCGCCCCGCCGGGCCGGGGGCCGGTGGGAGTGGAGGCTCTCGCCGCCCACCTGCGCCACCGTCTCGATGCCAAGCGGCTCTGCTTGGGCCGGCTGCTGGCCGGCACTCGGCGGGCGGCGCGGGCTCTGGCCGACGCCGCGGGCCTGCGCCGGGGGGGCACGCTGCACTTCGAGGAGCGCTGGGCCGAGGCGGTCGGGCGGGTGTCGACCGCCCTGGCCCTCTCCGGCCCCGCGCCGGGAGCCATGGAAGAGGCCATCTGCACCGTGGAGGACCTGGTGGGGCGTCTCGCCGCCGAGGGGGGCGGCCCGTTCGCCCCGCGCCTGCGCAGCACCTTCTCCACGGCGCGGGTGGAGGAGGAACTGCGGGCGGCGGCGGCGGCTATGGAGGCCGCCTTCCCCCGGGTGGTGGACCGGTCCGGGAGGCGGGTGATCGAACCGGAGCGCCGGGCCCAGGCGGCCGGCCTGCTGGCCGAGGAACTGCAGCGGCGTCTGGGAGCGCCCCTGCGGCGGGCGGTGTGGGAGCGGGCCGCCCTCGCCGCGTCGGTCACCGGGGTGACGGTGGAGGCCCTGGAGGCCGAAGCGGCGCTGCAGAGGGGCGGGCCGGTCGTTGCCGAGGGCGCCTCCCCGTGACCGAATGGGTGCAATGGCCCTCGTGGCGCCGCTTGGTGGCCATCGCCCGAGCCCCGGTGGCTCGCTCGGCGGCGGCGACCGGGGCCCTGGCCGCGGCGAGCCTGGCGGAACTGGTAGAGGGGCTGGCGGAGTACGCCCCGGAGGCTTACCCGACGGCGGTGCGGAGCATCACCGAGGAGCTGCTGGAGCGCTGTGCCGCGGTGGCCCCGCTGATCTCGCTGGTCAACACGGTGTACTTCCTGCTCGAAGCCGGCCCGGCCACCCTGGCCGCCGAGCTGCGGCGCGTGGAACGCCGCATGGCTTCCTCGGCCGGGATCCTGGCCCGAGTCGGGGCGGAGCTGATCGAAGAGGGTGGCATAGTGCTCACCCACGGCGGCTCGGGATCGGTGCAGGCTCTGCTCGCTCACGCTGCCGAGACGCGCCGCTTCTTCGTGTCCTGCCTGGCCACCCTGCCCGAGGGTGAAGGGGTGGAGCTGGCCGCCGACCTCGCCGCCGCCGGCCTGACGGTGGAGGTGGCCCCGGACGACCAGGTATCCGAGATCCTGCCCGACGTCGACCTGGTGATCGTGGGGGCCGATGCCCTCGGCCCGCGCCGGTTGATGAGCACCACCGGGACCGCGGCGCTGGCCGCCGAGACCCGGGCCCTGAGCATCGCCTTCTACGTGCTGGCGTCGGTGGACAAGGTGCTGCCCGGGCCGCTCTTCGAGCGGGCGGTGCGGGCCGGGCGCCTCGGAGGGCGCTACGAAGCCACCGACCTGAGCCTGATCACCGCGGTGGTCACCGAGCGGGGGGTGCTCGACCCTCGAGAGGCCGCCGGCCTGGCCGAAGACCTCGAGGTCTCGCCTCTCCTGCTGGAACCCGACTGACGGGGCGCCGGTACCCTGGGATGGTGGCCTTCTACCGCGATCGGAGGGATGCCGGGCGCGAACTCGCCGCTCAACTCGCTCACCATCACGGCCGCCGCCCGGTGGTGCTCGGTCTCGTCCCGGGCGGAGTGGTAGTCGCCGCCGAAGTGGCGGCGGCGCTGGAGGGATCCCTGGACGCCGTGGTCGCTCTGCCGCTGGGCCTGCCGGAAAGCCCCGGGCTTTCGGTGGGTGCGGTGGGCCCCGATGGGATCCCGCTGCTGGAGGAGGATCTGCTGACCCGCTTGGGGCTGGCCTCCGGCGACCTGGCCGCAGAGGCGCGTCGCTTGACGGAGCAGGCTCGCCGGCGGGAAGCGTCCCTGCGGCGGGGAGCGGCCGTCGATGTCCGGGACCGGGTGGTGCTGGTGGTCGACGAGGGGGTTGCCGGGGGGGCGACGCTGCGAGCGGCACTAGCCCGGGCCCGGAGGGGCGGAGCCGGGTTCCTGGGCTGTGCCGTGCCGGTGGGCCCTCCGGCCACCATCGACCTCATCGCCGCCGAGGTCGACGAGGTGGTCTGCCCGCGCCAGCCCCTGCGGTTCCGCAGTGTGGCCGAAGCGTACGAGGACTTCCCCGAGCTGGACGACGCCGGGGCGGCGTCCCTCCTGGAGGCGTACCTGCGTTAGCCCGTCAGCGCCTCGACCTGGTCCTCGGTCAGGAACCCGGCCGAGCCGGCCGCCTCGCCCACCTTCCAGGCGGCGAAAGCCACGGCCCGGCGCATCGCCTCGAAGGGGTCCGCCAGGCGCCCGTGGAAATGGAGGAACGCGGCAAACAGCGCGTCGCCCGCGCCGATGGTGCTGACGACCGGACGGAGGGCCGGTGCCGGCACCAGGAGGGGGTCGGCGCCCCGCGGGGCTACCAGAGCGCCGCGAGGCCCCAGGCCGATGCCGACCACCTCGGGGTCGGTGCGCCGGCGCAGGCGCCGGGTGAATGCGGAGGGATCCTCGGGGAGGTGCTCTCCGCTGAGGAAGAGTACGGCGGCGTGGTCGAGGTAGTCGGTGTCGTAGGGGTTGTCGAGCGAGCGCACATCGTGCAAGTCGGTGGCGACGGGGATCCCGGCTGCGGCGGCCCGGGCCAGGAGCGGACGGGTCCAGTTGATGTTGGCCAGCACCGCACGGTCGCAGTGCGCCAGGGCGTCGTCGAAGCGCTCCGCGGGGAACGCCGCCTCCTGGAGCCCTTTCAGGTCGGTCTCGGCGCGACGGCGGCCGGCCGGGTCGTAGAGGATCACCGACAGCGGGGTGGCCGAGGTGTTCTCCAGTACGGCGGGGATGCCGGAGCGGGCCACCTCCTCCCGCACGGCCGCCCCGGCGGGGTCGCGCCCCACCAGGCCGAGAAACACGACCTCGCTTCCCAAGGCATGCAGAGCCCGGGCGACGTTCCAGCCCACCCCGGATACCGCCGACCCTATCCCCGGCGTGTAGCGCACCGGCGTGTAGGGGAGCGGGAACCCCTCGACGGGGACGCTCGTCTCAATGTTGATGGAACCTGCTACCAGGAAGCGCACCGCCGGGAGGCTACCCGCCGTTCCTACGGACCGGGCTGAGGGTTTCCCTCAGCCGACACCCGACGGTCACTTTCTTGTCACACCCCCGAGGTACCTTGTGATCATGCGGAGCATCAAGCGCATCGGAACCAAGCGTCCTCTCGCCGTGCCGGCGGCCGATTCGGTGGTGGCCCTGCTCGCCGCCGCCGGCCTGCACGCCGAGACCGTGGAGCGCTGCCCCGATCCCACCTGCCCGCTCTGCGCGGGCGGCCGACGCGTCGCCGCCTGAGGGGGTAGGCGGCTTCCGGTCGGCCGGGCGGTGGCAAGCGGGGCGGCCGGAGCCCGCCCGAGCCGCGGGTAGAGCGGTAGGGGAGTCGCTACCAGACGCCGGTCTGCAAGTACTCGTCGATAGCGGCAGCGGCCGTCCGCCCCTGGCCCATGGCGAGGATCACGGTGGCTCCACCGGTGGCGACGTCCCCCCCGGCGAAGACGCCTTGCTTGGAGGTCTTGCCTGTGGCTTCGTCGACGATCACCACCCCGTCCCGCTTGGTGGCCAGATCGGCGGTGGTGCGCGGGATGAGCGGGCTGGGGCTCTGGCCGATGGCCATGATCACGATGTCGGCCGGGATGCGGAAGTTCGACCCCTCGATGGCCACCGGGCGGCGGCGGCCGGAAGCGTCGGGCTCGCCCAGCTCGTTGCGCAGGCACTCCAGTTCCTTCACCCGACCCTGGTCGTCGCCGTGGATGGCGACCGGGGTGGTGAGGTACATGAACTGGATGCCTTCCTGTTCGGCGTGGTGAATCTCCTCGAGCCGGGCGGGCATCTCGTCGCGGGACCGCCGGTACACCACGACGGACTCCTCGGCGCCCAGGCGCAGGGCGGTGCGGCAAGCGTCCATGGCCACGTTGCCTCCGCCGATGGTGATCACCCGGTGGCCTCGGGCAATGGGGGTGTCGTACTCGGGGAACCGGTAGGCCTTCATCAAGTTGGACCGAGTGAGGTACTCGTTGGCCGAGTACACGCCGCTCAGGTTCTCCCCGGGGATGTCCAAGAACCAGGGCAGCCCGGCCCCCGACCCCAGGAAGACGGCGTCGTACTCCGCGAGCAACTCGTCGAGGGTGGCCGTCTGGCCCACCACGAAATCCTTGATGAGGCTGACCCCGAGGTTGCAGACGTAGTTGACCTCGCGCTGCACGATGGCCTTGGGTAGGCGGAACTCGGGGATGCCGTACACCAGCACCCCGCCCGCTTCGTGCAGGGCCTCGAACATCGTCACCTGGTGCCCCAGGCGCGCCAGGTCGGCGGCCACGGTGAGCCCGGCCGGCCCGGCTCCGACCACGGCTACCTTCTTGGCGGTCGGCGGAGCCAGCTCCGGTATCGGGATCTCTCCTTGGGAGGCTTCCCAGTCGGCCAGGAACCGCTCCACCCGGCCGATGGCCACCGGCTGGTACTTGCGGCCCATGACGCAGACCTGCTCGCATTGGGTCTCCTGGGGGCAGACCCGGCCGGTGATGGCGGGCAGGGCGTCGGATTCCTTGATCAGGTTGATGGCCCCGCGGAAGTCGCCTTGGGCGGTGAGCTCGAGGAAGCCGACGATGTTGATGTGCACCGGGCAGCCATCGATGCAGGTGGGGCGCTTGCAGAGCAGGCAGCGCGACGCCTCGGCCACGGCCTCCTCCGGGGTGTAGCCGAAGGGGACCTCGTCGAAGTTGTGGATCCGCTCGGCGGCGGGCTGCTCGGCCATGGGGGTACGGGTGGGGATGATGCGGGGCATCAGGCCGTCACCTCCCGGGCTCGGCATTGCTCCTGCCAGTGCCCCATCGCCTCCTGCTCTTGGGGCCGGTAGTACTGCAGCCGCGAGAGCAGCAGGTCCCAGTCGACCTGCCAGCCGTCGAACTCGGGGCCGTCCACGCAGACGAACTGCGCCCCGCCGTGGACGACCACTCGGCAGCCGCCGCACATGCCGGTGCCGTCGATCATCACCGTGTTGAGGCTGACGGTGGTAGGGACGCCGAAGGGCTCGGTGGTGCGCGAGACGAACTTCATCATCACCGCGGGGCCGATGGCCCAGATGTGGGCGATCTCGCCGGGCCGCTGTTCCAGCAGTTCCCGCAGCGGCTCGGTGACCAGGCCGGGCCGTCCGTAGGAGCCGTCGTCGGTGCAGACGATCAACTCGTCGGAGACCGAGCCCATCCGCTCTTCCCAGAAGAGCAGGTCGTGGGAGCGGGCGCCGATGATCGACACCACTCGGTTGCCGGCCGCCCGCAGGGCGCGGGCGATGGGGAAGATGGGAGCGATGCCCACGCCGCCCCCGACGCACACCACGGTGCCGTAAGGGGCGATCTCGGTGGCGTGGCCCAAGGGCCCGGCCACGGTGGCCAGGGCGTCTCCCGCCTCGAGGGTGCCCATTTGGGCAGTGGTCTTGCCCACCTCCTGGACCACCAGGGTGATGGTGCCGGCCGCGGCGTCGTGATCGGCGATGGTGAGGGGGATGCGCTCGCCCGGCTCATCGATGCGCACGATCACGAACTGCCCGGCCTGGGCCTTGCGGGCGACGTTGGGGGCCTCGACCACCATCATCTTGATGGCCGGGGCGAGGTCCTGCTTCTCGACGATGCGGTACACGCGACTCTCCTGAGGCCCTGCTCGGCGGTGACTTCATCCGGTCCCACCACCCCGCCGCCCACGCCCGCCGGATGATAGGAGGGCCGTGATACATTCCGGCGGTGACCTGGCGGCCCACCCCTCTCAGCCTCGCTTCCTGGGCCTTGTACGACCTGGCCAACACCATCTTCGCCCTGGGGGTGGGGTCGCTCTACTTCGCCTCGTGGATCACCGACAATGTGGAGGGGCTGCCGTCTGCGCTGCGGGGGAACGGAGACGCCGACCTGGCCCTGGCGGTGGTGGTGGACGCGGCCATGGTGGTGGTCATCGTCCTGGGCCCCTGGATCGGCGCCCGCAGCGACCACCGCGGCCCCCGGGCCCGCTATCTGATCCCGGCCACCCTGATGGCGGTGGCGCCCACCTTCTTCCTGGCCACCGCCTCGCCTTTCGGCTCGCTGCTGCTCTACGGCTTGGCCCTGGTGGGCTTCAACCTGGGGGCGGTGGTCTACGACGCCATGCTGCCCGACGTCAGCACGCCGGAGAACATCGGCCGAGTATCCGGCATCGGGATCGCCGTGGGCTACCTGGGTTCGCTGGCCGCCTGGGCGATCGGCGAAGTCCTGCTGGATTCCCGCGGCTACCCGGTGGTCTTCCGCACCATTGCCGTGGCCTTCCTCTTGTTCGCCCTGCCCTCCTTCTTCCTGGTGCGGGAGCGCCCCCGGCCCGCGGCGGCGGGGCCGCCGCCGCGCCTGGCCGGGAGCCTGCGCCACTTGGCGGCGGCCTGGCGGCGGACCCGCCTCTACCCGGGGGTGACCCGCTTCCTGGTGGGACGCTTCTTCTACACCGATGCGGTGAACACCCTGATCGCCGGGTTCCTGACCATCTACGCCATCGAAGAGGTCGGCTTCAGCGACGCCCAGGTGCGGGACTTGCTGATCGTGGCCATCGCCGGGTCCATCCTGGGCGGCCTCCTTGGGGGCCGCCTGGTTGATGTGGTCGGCCCGCGGCGCCTGCTCCACTGGACGCTGCACACCTGGGTGGTGGCCTTCGGCATCGGGATCGCCGCGGGCGCCGCCGGTTCCCAGGCGCTGGCCTGGCCCCTGGGTGCTCTCGGCGGCCTGGCGCTGGGGTCTACCTGGGCGGCCGACCGCGTCTACATGCAGCGCATCTCCCCGCCGCGTTTCCTGGGCGAGTTCTATGGGTTGTACGCCACCGTAGGCCGGTTCGCCACCATTCTCGGCCCGCTGCTCTGGGGCCTGGTGGTCACGGTGCTGGACCTTCCCCGGGAGGCCGCCCTGGGCGTGCTGCTGGCCCTACTGATCACGGGCCGGGTGATCCTGCAGAAGGTGGACGACGGGGCCCGCGATTGGAGCGAAGCCGACCTGGTGCCTGAGGCCTGAGGCGGTCGGGCCCTAGCGCCCGGCCTGCTCCTCGCGCCAGCCGAGCCAGCCGGGGTCGAGGTCGCCGATCAAGTCCTCGCCGTTCAGCGGAGCCTCACCGGAGTCGTCGGTGCGAGGCCGGACGATCGGAGGGGTGGGGTCTTTCCGTCGGTTCGTCACGCGCAGGTTCATGGTGATCTCAAGGTAACGAGGGGCGGCTCCTGTCCAAGCCGCCCGGCTGTGAGGCTTTCAAGCTCGCCGGGCCGAAGCGGGCGGACCGCCTACGCTGGCGCCGATGCGCCGCCTCGCCACGCTGCCGGTCCTGGCCCTGCTTCTCACCTCGTGCGGTGGGTCGTCCTCGGCGACCACCGCAGTGGTGCCCATCGGGCGGGGCTCGGACCTCACCGTGGCCGCGGTGACCTTCGTCCCCCCGGCGCCGCGGGTAGGCGAAGTGGTGGCGGTCACGGTGCAGTGGGTGGACCTGGCCGGGGACGAGCCCTTCCCGGTGCCCTTCACCATCGATCTGATGCTGCAGCCCGATGCCTTGGGCCTCGTCTGCTCCTGGGAGACGTTGGAGGCTCTGGGCACCGTCTCCTGCTCGTTTCCCGGCTGGACCGACCCGGGGGTCTATCGCTGGGATGCCTGGGTGGACACCCTCAAGGTGATCGAGGAGCCGAATGAAGGCAACAACACCCTGGGCGGGACCATCTCGGTCGCGCCCTGACGGACGCCGGGTTTGGGGCCTGGCCGTGGCCGCACTGTGTGTGTTGGCGGTGCTTCCCGCGGCGCAAGCGGCGGAGGCTTCGCCCACGTGCCGGGGACGGCCGGCCACCATCTTGGGGTCTGAGGGGGACGATGTGCTGGTGGGCACTCCGGGCCCCGATGTGATCGTCGGGCGGGGCGGCGACGACGTGCTCAGCGGTGGCGGAGGCCGGGACGTGCTCTGCGGCGACGACGGCGACGACGTCCTGCGCGGCGGCCGGGGGAGGGATGTGCTGGTGGGAGGGGAGGGCGCCGATCGGCTCGGGGGTGGCCCCGGGGCCGATCTCCTCCTGGGTGGGGCCGGGGACGACCGGCTCTTCGGTGGGCGCGACGCCGACGAGCTGCGGGGCGGGCCGGGCTCCGATCGTTTGAGCGGTGGAGGGGGAGCAGATGTCCTCTTCGGCGGTGCCGACCGCGATCGGGCCGACGGCGGCCCGGGCCTGGACTCCTGCCTCGCCGAGAAGCGGGTCGGCTGTGGGGTGGGCGTGGCCCCGGCCTGTCCCTCCGGCGTGGGGTGCGGGGTGGATCCCGTCCCCGGAATGCTCGCCGTGCCCCTGGTGGTGGCGGACACCTCGGGAGTGAGGCGGGTCGGGTCGCCGGTGACCTCGGGCATCCCGATCCCTGAGGAAGTCGGGCTGGTCACTACGAACGACCTGCGCCTGCTGGATGCCGGCGGCCGGCCGGTGGCGGCCCAGTTCACCCCCTTGGCGCGGTGGGGAGGGGCTCCCGACGATGCGTCGGCGCCGATTCGCTGGCTCCTCTTGGACTTCCCGGCCGACGTGCCTGCAGGGGGCCGGGCGGCCTTTCTCCTGGTGAGCTCGGGCGGCGCCGAGGCGGAGGCGCCTCCTTTGACGGTGACCGACGACGGGACCGAGGTGGCGGTGGAGACCGGCGCCGCCCTCTACGTGGTGTCCCGCGACGATGGGCGGCTGAACGGTCCCGGCCTCGTCGAGCCTATCTACCTTCGCCTCCTGGCCCCCGACGGCACCGTCGCCGAGAGCGCTGGGCCGGCAACCGTCAGCGTCGCCTCCACCGGCCCGCTGCGGGCCGAGGTCGAAGTGTCGGGCTGGCTCCGCGACGGCACCGGACGGGGCGTGCTGGGCTACACCGCCCGCTACTGGTTCTACGCCGGACGCGCCGAGGTCCGCCTCTTCCTCACCGTCGAGAACCGCAACGCCTGCCCGCTGGGAGCCGATGCGCAGATCTCCTGCCACGCTCTCGGGTCGGCGGGCAGCCGCCGGTTCGATGACCTCTCGCTGGTGGTGCCCGGGGCCGTCGGCCCGCGCTACCTGCTCGGCGGGGAGACGGGGAGCCTTTGGGGAGACCTGAGCGGCCCGCTGCTGCTGCACCAGGGGTCGAGCGGCACCCGGCACTGGAACCACTACGCCACTCTGGCCGACTGGGACGGCACCCCCCTCGACGCCCGGCCCCGGCTCCAGGCCTACGCCACCGCGCGCGGCTACCGGGCGACCCTCGACGGGCGGCTGCTGGAGCAGGGCGACCACGCCCCGGGGCTGTTGGCGATCGGCGGGGCCGGCGGCTGGTGGGAAGTGGAGGTGGCCGACTTCTGGGAGCAATTCCCCAAGTCGCTGCGCGCTGCACCGGGAGGATCCCTCGAGGTCGGGCTCTTCCCGGGCGAGTACGGCCCCTCCGGCTTCGCCTACACCTTGCGGGCCGGGGAGCACAAGACCCACGAGGTGTGGCTGCGCTGGTCTGCGGAGGCGGAGCCGCCCAAAGGGGGAGAGGCCCTGGTGGCCGCGGCGCCCGCCGCCTGGTACGTGCAGAGCGGGGTCGTCGGGCACACCGCGTGGCCCGAAGAGGACTGGCCGGACTACGAGGAGTACCTGGCTGCGCAACTTGATCGGGCCCCCAGCTACGAAGGCTGGATGGGCTGGTACCCCGACCTCCCCGAGGCCCTGGAAGCCACCGACTTCTACGGCATCGCCGACTTCGGCGACTGGCCCATCGACTACGAGGGTTACGGCGTCGCCCCGCTGAACCTCAAGTACGACGCCAACTGGGGCGCCTGGGTGCAGTGGATGCGAACCGGGGACGCCCGCTGGTACCAATTGGCGGAGGCGGGCAACCGGCACTTCGCCGACGCCGACGTGCTCCACACCCTCCACTCCCCGCGCCACTGGTCCGACGGGATCGCCTTCGGCCACTCGTACCACGACGAGACGGGCTTCGAGAACCCGCACCGCAACTACGGCGGCACCCACCCCGACACCGCGTCGGGCCCCAAGGGCCTGCTGCTCACCTACTACCTGACGGGCTACCCGCCGGCGCGCGCCGCCGCCCTCGAAGTGGCCGACTGCATCGAGTACCGCCTGCGGAACGACGGGCATCTCTGCCCCTACCTGGGGGAGTGCAGCGGCGAGGGCTGGGCCCTCGAGGACGGCCTCTATCTCAACGGTGAGCGCCCGGCGGCCAACTCGCTCTCCATAGTCGTCGAGGCCTACCGGGCCACCGGCGACGAGCGCTACCGGGAGGTGGCCGAAGCCCTGGTGGCGTGGGCCGCGGCCGATGCCCAGCCCTATCTGGGCGGCCCGGATGGCAGCGACCGCTACGTGAAGCCCTGGATGCTGGCGCTCTACCTGCGGGCGCTGAGCGACTACCTGGAGGTGCTCGGGGAGTTCGGTCGGTCCGACCCGGCCGGGGGGGAGGTCTCCTATCTGGCCTACGCCGGATGGCTGCGGGAGCACGCTCTCATTCCTCTCGCTCCTGCTGCGTCGGGGCCGCGCGCCGCTCTGCCCTACGAGTGGTGGTTCGACGGGCGGCCGGAGAACGACCAGGCCGACGTCACCAACTGGCTCCTGCTCGCCGCCGACGCCCTGGCCTACGCCCACTACCTGGGCGGGGACGCCGCCGACCTGGAGGCGGCGGAGGCCCTGTTCCGGGCCGGGAGCATCGACCCCTGGTTCGAGGGAGACGCCGACACCTACTCCTCCACCAAGGAGACGGTCAACGCCCTCACCTGGGGGCACACGTTCCTCTGGGAGTGGGTTCGAGTGGGCGGATGAGCCGGCGGCTGCCGGGGCGCCGCACGGGGCTTCACTGCCCGGCGCGCCAGGCAGCCAGCCAGGCCTGCCACTCGTGCATGTCGCCGAGGTCCTCGAAGCCGAAGTCGGTCTCGGAGTAGGCGAGGAGCATGCGGTGCACCGCCTCGCGGTAGCCCACGATCTCCCCGTCGTCGCCCATGTAGTCGGTGCGCTCGGCGAACCACAGGGCCGCCGCCATGAAGTCGTGTTGATGTTCGACGGGAACGGCGCTCGGGTCCATGAGCCGGTAGGCGGTGACGGCCTCGACCCGGATCCGGATCAGGTACAGATCGTCGAGCAGGATCTGAGTCAGATAGGGGACCGAGGCAGGGCCCCAGATCTCCACCACGGCAGCCATGAACTCGGGTTCGAAGGCCCAGTCGAAGGGGGCTTCTTCGGGGTCCTCCCGGCAGTTGCCTCCGATGACCAGGGGGGCCAGCGGGCGGTCGCCGTCGAGGTCGAAGCGCAGCGAGGGGAGGCCGGGGCTCTCCAGGGACATCGTGCCCCAGACCCGGGCTCCGGTGAAGCAGGTCCCGGCGTCGCCGTAGACGGCCGAGCGGGGGGTCCCCTGCAACTCGAGGCTCAGTCGGGCCGGGGCCTCGTCGCCGGCCAGCGTCAGGCCGATGGCTTCGAGGGCCGACTCGACCAAACGGGTGAGCCCGGCGTCCGGTTCGTACTCGAAGGTGACCTGCACCCCCAGTTCCCGTATGCCCTCTCCTTCCCAGCCGATGACCGGCACCGGAGGGGGCAGGGTGGTGGTGGTCGTGGTGGCAGGCATCGTGGTTGTGGTGGTGACACTGGTGGTGGTGGTCGTCGTCGGGGCGGTAGTGGTCGTCGTCGGAAGGGTGGCAGTAGTAGTCGTTGTGGTGGTCGGCGGGGCGAGCGTCGTGACCCCGCCCTCTTGGCCGCCGCAGCCGGTGGCAAGCAGGCAGAGAGTTGCCAGGGCGGCGGCGGCACCCCTGGTTTGCATCAGGCACCTCCTGCTTCGACCCATTCGTCCAGCCAGGCGCGCCATTGACCGACGTCGTCCTCCGTGGCCGCCCCGAAGTCGCTCCCCGAGTAGGCCGAGAGCAGGAGTCGGGCGGCCCGGTCGGCCCCGTAGGGCGTGTAGCCGGTCTCCACCAGGTAGGCGACCACGTCTACCGCCGCCCGCAGCATCGCCGCTTTCTGCTCGAAGCGCAGCGCCGCCGGATCTAGGGCGCGGAATTCGTCCATCGCCACCGCCTTCAGGGCTAGGTCGATGCGGCTGGTGCCTATCTCACGCGCCACTACTTCGATCAGCAGCGGGGCGGAGGCCGGTCCCCAGATCTCGGCGACCACGCCCAGCAGGCCTTTCTCGAAAGCGTCGTCGAACGGGGCGTAGTCCTCATCCCGTTCGCAGGTGAAGACCACGTCGGCGGGGGGCACCTCGCCGGTAAGCCGTGCCTCGACGCCGGGGCGCCCGGGAGCAGCCAGGGTCACTGTGCCATTCACCCGGGCACCGGTGTAGCAGCGGCCGACCTGGGTGTAGCTGGTGGCGAGGCCGCTTCCCTCCAGGTCGAAGGTGAGGGTGTTCGCCGATGCAGCCACTTCGGCGATGCCGATGGCTCGCAGGCTCTGCCGGGCCAGGATCCCCATGTCGAGGGCGGCTACCGGAGGATCGAAGGCGACTTCCACCACCAGGTCGTGGACGCCCTCTCCCTCCCAGCCCACCACCGGGGGAGGGGGAAGAGTGGTAGTCGTGGTGGTCGGCGCCGCCGTCGTCGGAGGGGCGGTGGTGGTGGGGGGCGAGGTTGTGGTGGTGGTCGTGGTGGATGAGGTGGGGGGAAGGGTGGAGGTGGTCGTCGCCACCGTCGTGGTCGTCGCCGGCGCCGAACTCGATGCCGGGGTGCCGGTCCCTTCCGGGCTGCAGGCGGCGAGCATTGCGACCGCCACCGCCATAGTGGAGAAGGAGCGAGTGCAGCGCATGAGCCTCCGCCTGAGCATCCCGGCGCGGCCCGCCCCCCGGCGGACCGCCCTACGGGGAGGCTAGCCGGGGAGGCGGCGGAGAGTTCCCGCCGGTAGGCTCGCCGGGTCACTCGAGACGAGGAGGACGCGATGCGGCGTCTCATCTTCCCGGCTGCGGCCGCGCTGCTGCTGGCCGTGATCCCGGCGGCCGGGGCCTACGCCCCCACGCCCACCACCTGCAACGGCCTGACGGTGACCATTGCCGGCACCCCGGGCAACGACACCTTGAACGGGACTTCCGCGGCGGATGTGATCCACGGCGGCGACGGCGACGACGTCATCGACGGCAAGGGGGGCAACGACACCATCTGCGGCGGCTCGGGCGCCGACACCATCCAGGGCGGCGACGGCGTCGACTACATCCTGGGCAACGCCGGCCGGGACCGCATCGGCGGGGGCCTGGGCGCCGACACCATCCACGGGGGGGCGGGCAACGACCGCATCGACGAGTTCCTCGTCTTCGGGGGGGACGGCGGCGACTACATGTATGGGGATGCGGGCAACGACCAGATCTTCGGGGGAGACGGCTACGACCACTTGTACGGCGGCCCGGGCTTCGACCGGCTGGAGGGCAACGACGGCAACGACACCCTGCGCGGCGGCGGCGGGCCCGATTGGCTGATCGGCGGCAGCGGCTCCGACTACCTCTACGGCGGCCCGGGGAACGACCTCCTCCGGGGCGACGACGGCAACGACCGCCTGTTCGGGAATGAGGGGAACGACAACCTCTGGGGAGGTCTCGACGACGATCGGATGCGGGGCGGCCCGGGCGACGACACCCTGGACACGGGGGAGCCCGTCTACCCCGACTACGACAACGAGGTTGCCTACGGCGAAGACGGGAGCGACTACCTGTTCGGCCACCAGTCCGGCTTCTCGGGGACCACGCGCCTCTACGGCGGTGTCGGGGACGACTACCTGTTCGGGGCCACTCTCTACGTCGGCGGCCCCGGCCTGGACGCCTGCGACGCCTCCCCCATCATCCCGGCGGAGCGGCACGGCTGCGAGGTGATCTGGACTTACGACTGAGAGAGCCGCTTCCTGGCCGCCGGGAGTCGGCCGTTGCCGACGGCTCACCCGCCGATGTAGGACATCTCCACCTTGGGAAGGCCCAAGGTGTCGGCGGAGCGGATCTCCGAGTAGCGGTCGGCGCGGGCTTCCCAGACGGCGGTGAGCGCCGCGGCGATGTCGGCGTCGGTCGCCTCGCCCCGCACCAGGGCCCGGAGGTCGTGCCCCGAGGTGGCGAACAGGCAGGTGAACAGCTTCCCGTCGGCCGAGAGGCGGGCCCGGGTGCAGCCGCCGCAGAAGGGCCGGGTCACCGAGGCGACGACGCCGATCTCCCCTGAGCCGTCGCGGTAGCGGAAGCGCCGCGCCACCTCCCCCGGGTAGTTGGCCGGGATCGCCTCCAGGGGCATCTCGGCATCGATCGCGGCCAGGACCTCGGCGGCGGGCACCACGTGCTCCAGGCGCCAGCCGTTGCTGTGGCCCACGTCCATGTACTCGATGTAGCGCACGATGTGCCCGCTCCCCTTGAAGCGGCGGGCCAGGGCGGCCACCTCGCTCTCGTTCACCCCCCGCCGCACCACCACGTTGACCTTCACCGGGGTGAGGCCGGCGGCCGCCGCGGCTTCGATGCCCTCCAGCACCCGGGCTACCGGTACCGGGCTGTCGTTTCCCGCGCCGAAGATGGCGTCGTCGAGGGAGTCGAGGCTGACGGTGACCCGGTGCAGGCCCGCGGCGGCCAGGGCGGCGGCGTGGCGGGCGAGCAGGGCCCCGTTGGTGGTCATGGTGAGGTCCTCGACGCCGGGGACGGCGGCGAGCATGGCCACCAGGCGATCCAGGTCGCGGCGCAGCAGGGGCTCGCCCCCGGTGAGGCGCACCTTGCCTACCCCGAGGCCGGCGAAGATGCCGGCCAGCCGGGTGATCTCCTCGAAGGTCAGCAGCTCGCGGCGGGGCAGGAAGGGATAGTCGGCGCCGAAGACCTCCCGGGGCATGCAGTAGCGGCAGCGAAAGTTGCAGCGGTCGGTGACCGAGACCCGCAGGTCCCGCATCGGCCGCCCGAGGGTATCCACGGGGTGCCCGGGCATGGGCGGAAGGGTACCTGTGGCGGGAATGCTGACTGAGCGAGCGGCTCAGCCGGAGTAGCCCAGGCGCCCGGCGACGTTGCCGCGGGGGTCGAGGAGCAGGGCGGTGTCCCCGCCGTTGTTCCACACCGGGCCTCCGGCGCACCAGTACAGGTCGGGCGGGGCGTCGTCGCCGCAGCCGGTGTGCAGCCGCAGCTGCTGCCCGGGGCGGAGCAGGGTCCCGGGGCGGAAGCGGTAACGATGCTGCGACGACTCGTCGCGCAGCAGCCACCCGGTGAGCAGGGCATCCTGGTCGCCCAGGTTGGCCAGCAGCACCCATTCCCCGTTCGGGTCGTCCTCGTCGGGGCCCGGCGGGTCCGGCTCGAGCCCCACCAGCGTGACCGGGGCGGAGGAGGGGGTGCCGCAGGCATCGGCGGCCCACATGCCAACCCCAGCGGCGAAGGCCCGCTCGTCGGCCTGGAGGAACTCGGCGAGGAGAAGGTGCTCGGAGTGCAGGGCCAGGGCGTAGCCGTCCTCGATCAAGGTGAGGTTGAGCAGCGCCTCCCCGGCGTAGGCGTAGGCGAGCAGACGGCCGAACTGGTCCCGCTCCTCGAGGGCTTCTAGGCGCAGTGCGCCGGCGCCGAGCGCCGCCTCCAGGGCCCCTGTTGCCTGGACCCCGAAGCATTCCTCCCGCTCGGGGGCGTTGATCCCCAGCAAGCGCACCTCCTCCTCGGCGCCTTCGGTTGAGACCAGGAAGGTGTCGCCGTCGAAGACGTCGAGGAGGGTGATCGCCGGGGTGGTGCTCGGGACGGCGGTGGAGGCGGCCGTGGTGCTGGTGGAGGAGGGCGGCGGGGTGGTGCCATCGCCGGCGGCGGTGCAGCCGGCGGCCGCCAGGAGTGCCAGGAGCACCGGAGTCAGACGCCGGGTCACCCTCTCAGACTAGGGGCGCCGGCCCGCTGCGGGCGGGTCGAGGGCATCGGTGGTAGAAAGCACCCGGCGGTCAAGGCCGGGGCGCGCCGCGCCGATGTGGCCGGGACGGCCGTCGAGAGAGGTGGACGAGTGCCCTACGCCCGGGTGAACGGGACCATGCTGTACTACCGGGAGGCCGGGGAGGGCCGCCTCGCCGTGTTCATTCACGGCTTCCCCCTCGACCACAGCATGTGGCTGGATCAACTGGCCGGCCTGGCCCACGTGCGCCGCTGTGTCGCGGTGGACCTGCGCGGCTTCGGGCGATCGGACCCGGTGGTAGAGCCGGCCCTCTCCATGGAGGTGTTCGCCGACGACGTGGCGGAGCTGATCGAGGCACTGGGGTCCGATTCCGCCGACGTGGTCGGGTTGTCCATGGGGGGGTACGTGGCCCTGGCCCTCTGGGAGCTGCGGCCGGCGGTGGTGCGCACCCTGACCTTGGCTGACACCCGCGCCGCCGCCGACGGGCCCGAAGCCCGCCGGAAGCGGCAGGAGACCATCGACCGAGTGCTCGACCGGGGCCGGGAGGCTATGGCGGCCGAGGTGATGCAATCGCTGCTGGCCCCCGGGCCCACCGCCCAGGTGCAGGCCCGGCTGCGCTCCATGGTCGAGGGCACCCGGTACGAGACGATCGTCGCCGCCCTGCTGGGGATGCGGGACCGCCCCGACCGTACTCACCTGCTCTCCACCATCAGCGTCCCCGCCCTGGTGGTCGGCGGGGAGCAGGACCAGAGCACCCCTCCCTCGCAGATGCGGGCCATGGCCCAGGCCATCCCCGGGGCGCGCACGGTGATCGTGCCCGGCGCCGGCCACCTGTCGCCCATGGAGCGCCCCAGCGAGGTGAACGAGGCGCTCATCGAGTTGTTCGAGGGGCGCAAGGTGGTCTGGTGGCGGCCCGAGCCGTGAGGTAGGGGACCGGTTGCCGGGAGGGGGGTGGCAACACGTCGCCGCGTCGCCCCTACCGCCGGGGTGGTCCCAGCGAAGCGGTGACCGCCCGTTGCTTCCCGAAACGGGCCTCGTCGACGACCTTGTAGGAGGAAAC
>Ga0209164_1001075_pt1 | contig 41119 bp, 27 predicted proteins | sample MTBNYHSulfiMetaG_FD_187458 | JGI IMG/M metagenome (GOLD analysis project Ga0209164, IMG submission 187458) | Enrichment culture microbial communities from rom New York Harbor, USA that are MTBE-degrading - MTBE-NYH (New York Harbor Sulfidogenic)... | ecosystem: Environmental > Aquatic > Marine >... | reverse complement strand
GGGGGGGGGCGCATCCGGCTCGAATACGTGACGTCGACCCTCCCGGTGGGAAACATATCGGCCCGGGCGGGCAACGCAGGTCGGGCGGGAGCTGCCGGCACGATCTATCTCGAAGACCGCGCGGTCGGCCGTGGTGATCTGATCGTAGACAACAACAATATCAGCACGACGCTCTACACGCCTTTGCGCACCGAGCTTTCGGCCTTGGATCTGATCTGGCTCCGTAACCGCGGCAGGCTGAGCTGCGAGGGTAGCTTCGTCCTGAATGGCGGCACCGCGCGCATTGAGAGCAACAGCGTCTTCTTCATCACGGGCTCGCTTGAGCTCGACAACGGGATCTTGGAGGGAACCGGCATCTTGAGCGGCAACCTAGTGAACGGCGGAACAGTTAGGCCTGGCCTCGTGAGCGGGCAGCCCCCGGTGGGCATCTTGACAATCACAGGGAGCCTCTTCCAGGAACCATCCGGCGTCATCGCTCTCGACATCACCGGCCATGCGATGGGGCAGGGTTACGACGCCCTCCTGGTCAGTGGCAGTGCCACCCTCGATGGGGTACTCGCCCTCGATTTTGACCCCGCGTTTGTTCCGGTGCCGGGCGAACGCCTTGTCCTCCTGCAGTCAAGCAACCTGAACGGCGAATTCGCATCAATCGAAGGTCTTATCCACCCGAATACTGCCATCGGCTATCTGGACCCCAATGTAGTGCTTCTTGTGGGAGACGACCTAACGTCGACGTCATTCAGCGACCCCATTCTCATTACTTCCCCGACTGGGAACATACCCTTCCATGCCACACTCCAGGATAGCGTAGGCAACCCGATTGTAGGATCCGACAATGTGTGGATTGACCTGCGAGAAGTGAGTGACATCTTTGGCTGCGGGACGACGCCGCGCACCGTCTATCCCGAGGGGCTGTCGAACGAGAATGGCGTAGTGCGCTTCTTCGTGCAGGCCGGTGGTTGCTCGCCGGACCAGGCCGTCGTGAGGACATCACACGGCGTGATTTCGGAGGTGCCAATTCGACCCGTTGACCGCAATGGCGACCTGCGTGTCACAGCCACCGATTTCCATGGTGACGTCTGTAACGACTATGACGGAAATCAGATAGTCGATCACAACGATTGGGTGTTCTTTGCAGGTTATCTTGACCAAAACTGCATTGATGAACCCGTGAACTATATTACTCAATCGCTTCATACTGTGCCCCCACCCGAAGAGATCTACCAAGGTGACACTATCGACGTCTGCGTTTCCGTAATCAACACCGTGAACGCAGCCGCGGTACTTGATAGCGTGGTGTTCCGGCATGCCCATTGGGGCATCGCGCGGCCGTGGACGCGATTCGGGGGATCAGTGGATGTGCCGCTGGCCGAACTAGATACGGTGACAGTCTGCCAGAGTTTCATTGTTCCCGAGGTGCACCATGGGTGCTTTCGGGTTGGAGTCTATCCGCGTTACCTTGTCGACTACATGACTCGCGCGAACCCCCGTTGGTCCAGATCCGATAGCCTCCGGTACGGCGTCCGTCAGGAAGAGGATACCTCGTGGGCGTATATCGAGATCTCCAACGGCCAGGAGCTTGCCGCCACTCCCTACGACTCGCTACTGGACGAGACGGACTTGGCGGGTGTGCGATTGCTGGGCTTTGACCTCGAGCAGCTGGAGGCGCTCGGTGGGAGGCCCAATGGAGACTTGGTGGATTTGGTGCAAAGCCCGCTTTTTGCCGAGGCGGCTGGTCTTTGGGAGACAGGCTTCCCAGGTTTCCAAGGATCGCAGGGTGAACTTGACATCCTCACCGGACTATCAGAGTTGTGTCTTTTCATGTGGGATTTCTGTCAGCGGATCGCCGAGGGCGGGCGAAACGACACGATTGACTGCAGTCCAAACGGCTGCGGTCCGGACGCCCTCCCCTGGATCCCAAACCTCTGGTTTGAGGCGTGCTGCAACGAGCATGATAGATGCTACACGGGCAATCCAAGCGAGGGCGATCCTAACTGCACAATGGAAGGTCGGCTTGCATGTGAGGGGCGTTTTGGCATGTGCCTGCACGAGGCATGTATGGCCCTCCCCGCGTTTCCACCGATTGAACGCCTGACATGTCACAATGTGGCTACGCTTTTCCAAGCGGCAACTGGGCTTCTTGGCGGTCTGTTCTTCTACGGGCGTACTGGTGATCCTGCCGACGGCTCATGCTGCTACTGCAATCCATCGGCGCCGGGATGCGACGATCCACCACCGCGCCGAGAGAAGAAGACTCAGGTGAACATTGATCCGAGGAAGCGGCCACGGAGAGGATCCCTGAGCGCGGAAGGGAGCTTCCTGCGCAGCAGGCCGATTTCCCATGAGTACGTGGTAACGTCCACGGCCATCCCGATTGGCGCAGAGGCCGGCCATGAGCTACTACTGACAACGAGCGCGCTGCTTCCGGAAGGCTGGTCTCATTCGCTCAGCGACACTGGGCTCATTCAAACGCCGGACACATTGCTGGTAGAGATCACACACGATAGGATTCTGCGCTGCGATGAGCGGGGGGACGTCGTCATCTATGCCTATGGCAATCAAGGCCATGCGGGAAACGCCTGCCTGAGCATCTACTCGATCGGCACGCGCGGGGATCTCGACAATGATGACGACATCGACGAAGAGGACCAAGCAAGATTGATCGAATACGTTTGGCAGTTCGGGCCAGAGCCGGAGCCGATTGAAGCTGCAGATGTGACCGAAGATCAGCGCATCGACGTTGGAGATGTTACGTTGCTGCGGAGCTTCCTCCATTCGGGGACACCTGATCCCACATATTGTGGGGATCCCAGATTACCCATCGACGATCCAGACCCACGAGTGGTCCTATTTCCGGTGGAAGAAGGTGACAGCACGACCGTGTACATGTGGTCTTCTATGGAGGTCTGGGGCCTGACGCTGGAGACACGCGGAGATACGTGTACTGCGCCGGAAATGCTCTTGGGAGGGGGGATTGAACTCACTGTTGGCTGCGATGATAGCACGACCTTGGTGGGCCTGGTGGATCTGGACGGGGGGAACACGATCCCAGCGTTGTCTGCTCAGGGGATCCTGAGATACGCTGGCGCAATTGATCTGGTTCGTGCTCGGTTCGCGGACCTTGAGCATGCATCGGTACAGCCGACAGTCGGTCAGGAGCCGGGGGCTGTCCCATTCGTACGGGGCGATGAAGACGGTAGTGGTGAGATCAACATCTCGGATCCACTCTACAACCTGGCCTACCAGTTCGCCGGGGGGCCCGCCCCGATCTGCCACGATGCTGCGGATACGGATGACTCGGGTGAGATCAACATCTCGGATCCACTCTACAACCTGGCCTACCAGTTCGCCGACGGGCCTGAGCCCCCGGGACCATTCCCGGGTTGCGGATCCGATCCCACCGTCGATGCGATCCCGTGCCTGAGCTTCCCTCCGTGCGGCTCTACGCCCAGCAAGCGCCAGCCGGTCGAGCAGGCGACCAGCGTGGCCGGGAATAGGGTGTTCCTGCGGCCGATCCAAAAGGTGTCTGACCAGGAGGTGCAGGTGGAGTTCGGCGTCGAGACGTCGAAGGAGCTGGCGGCCTTTGAATGCACCTTCGCCTTTGATCCCAACCGGCTGGCCTACGTGGAACTGCAACCGCAGTCTGGCCAGCATCTGGCGTTCTTATCGGCGAGCACCAAGGCAGGGCCGGGTGCGGTGCGGGTCGGCGCAGTGGCGGACCTCAGTCTGCGACGTCCCCTGGCCGCTGGCGTGCATCGCATCGGCGTGCTCCGCTTCCGCCTGCCCGAGGCACCCACGCAGTCCAACAACTGGCTGGACTTGGTCACCGCCCGCTTCGTCTATGCCGACCGCAGCGAGCTGCTCCTGGAGGGCCAGGCGATCGACCTGGTGCCCACCGAGTTCCGCTTCTACCCCAGTGCCCCCGAACCTTTCCAGGCCACCACCCAGATTCGCTTCGCCTTGCCCACCGAAGCCCAGGTCTCGCTGCACATCTACAGCCCCGATGGCCGCTTGGTGCGCCGCCTGATCGACGAGTCCTACCCGGCCGGATACCATCAGGTGCTCTGGAACGGCCGCGGCGATGGTGGACGGCGGCTGGCAGCGGGCGTTTACTTCTATGAGTTCCGTGCCGGGCATGAACGCCGCCAGGGAAGGATGACCTTGATGTGGTAACCCGCCACAGCGTTTCCCCAAGTCTGCCGCAGGGAGCCACCGCACCTAGCAGTGGCCGCCTGGGCCGTGTCGCGCGAGCAAGGAGCCGGCTATGACGGTCCGCCCCGCTCGCCTGGTCGGTCCTAGCCTAATCCTCCTGCTGGCGCTCAGCAGCGGGCCTTGGGCGGATGCACCGCTACCGGATGACCTGTCAGCGCGCCTCACGCGCTTGCACGCCATTGCCGGCGCGCAGCCGTCCAGCGCACGGCTGGGCTTCGACTCCCTCCTGGTCGAATGCGCGCTCGAGCAAGATGAGTGCTCCGCCGCGCTGCATGCAACCGCCCAGGAGCGATGGACGAGTGCCGGTGACTCCGCCTGGCTCCAAGATCTGCGCATGGCTCTCCGAATCCCTGCCGACCTGCGTTCTCATTGGCTGCGTGCCCTAGCCCTAGACGCCGAGGCTCGTGAAAGACAAGCCCAGCGTGATTTCGAAACGGCTGCATCTCGCTTCACCGAGGCCAGCGACCTCTATCTCTCCGTCGGCGATCGGCGGCGCCATGCCCTGGCCCTCGGCTCCCTGGGCGTTGTGCGGTACTACGCAGGAGACTACGACGCTGCCAAGACCGCGTACTCCCGTGCCCTCGAAGCCCGCTGGGCCCTCGGTGACTCGGTGCTGATTGGCAATAGCCTCAATTCCCTGGGGAGTGTGCATTTTCATCTGGGTGATCTGGATGCTGCATTCGACTACTACCGGCGAGCTCGGGAGATCCGCACCCTCATCGATGACCGTTCCCCGCTTGCTAACACGCTTACCTACCTGGGACACATCTGCGTGAGAAGGCACCAGCTTCTGGAAGCCGAGGCGTACTATCGCAAGGCTTTGGACACATTCCCTGAAGACGCACCCCAGCAAGAGCGCGAGAAGGCAATGGGTGGGATGGCATCAGTCTATAAGGATCTCGGGGAATTCGAGAAGGCGATCGAGATTTATCAAGCTCAGACAGAACGCCAGGCCGCGCTGAATGACACCCTTGCGCTGGCCGTTGCACGACAGAATCTTGGGGCAGTGCTGATCGAGTTGGGTGATTACGCCGCCGCGCTGCGTGAATTGTTGCCAGCTCTGTCCGTTCAGGAGAATGCCGGTGACGTCGGCAACTTGCCGAACACGTTGAACAATCTGGGAACTGTGTATCTCCAGCTGGGAGACCTTGATGAAGCGTTAGCGTACTATGGGCGCGCCAGGGAAGTCGCCGAGGGGACAGGGGATGCAGCCGGCCTGATCCATGCGCTCTTCAACTGCGCCCTAACGCAGGCGCGGAGGGAGCAGTTGCAGTTGGCGCAGGAAAAATTGGCGAAGGCGCGCGTGCTCGTGGATGCTACGCAAGATACCGTGATGCTGATCACACTGATAGCAGCAACGGGTGAGATACAAGCTCAGCAAGGACGTATGGCGGAGGCGCTCGAATCGTTTCTCGAAGCGCTTCAGCTTGCGAAGCAACGTGATGTGGGCAGCCAGATCGTCCGGCAGCAAGTCAATGTGGCCAACACGCTGACCGCGCTGGGAAGGCTCGCGGAAGCGCAGTCCTATTTCCGCGAGGCCATCCGAGGCTGTGAAACCGAGGGTCGGAACGACATCCTGTGGACCGCCTATCTGGGCATGGCGGATAACGCGGAGCTTAGCGGGGATCTCAAGAGTGCCGAGGAGTATAATGATCGCTCCATCCAAGTCCTCGAGGGTTGGTGGAGTAGGGCACTTTCACCGGCGGCCAGGATAGAACTGGTGCGCCGCCAAGCTGTGGTGTACGAAGCGCAGATACGAGTCCTGGCCAGGCTCCATGAGCAGACCGGTGATGCGACCTACGCGGAGAGAGCCTTCGAAGTACTGGAGCGTGGAAAGGCACGGGCACTGCGTGACTTGCTTGCCGAGCCGGATGTCCTTGTGGCGACGCTCAGCCCTGAGCTTGCATCTGCGATCACATCCGCGGAACGGGCCTTGAAAGCTGTCGAGCATGGAGTGCGCGAGGCCTCGGACCCACGACTCGCTCGTGAGCTGGAGGCCGAAAGGGATTCGCTGGAGGCGCAGTACAGACGTCTGATGGAACAAGCACGGGCTCAGGACGTTAGGTTGGCGAGCCTGGCGCCGAACACCGAAGCCAACTTGCCAGTGATTCGGCAGAAGCTTCTCCAAGACGGGCGGACCATTGTGCTCGCCTATAGCCTCGGGGATTCAGCTTCCTATGTCTGGGCTGTCGGCCAGCATAGCATCGAGCTTCATCCGCTCGCACCGCAGCAGGAGATCATCGATGCGGTCCTGGCACTCCGCACTGTGATTACCAGGCGAGAGTCGGTCGACTCTTTTGTCAAGGAGGCCCACGGGTTGTACGAGATGCTGCTTGCGCCGGTAGCACTTGCTGTGGCAGCGGCGGATCTCGTCTACATCGCGCCCGACGATGCTCTCTACTATCTGCCATTCGAGGTTCTGCTATCGATGGATCCCAGGGCAGACCGGCCGAGTGACAGGCAGGAAGTGCCTTATGACGAACTGCCCTACGCGTTCGGGGCAACGGTGGTCCGCTATGGGCCATCCGGTGCGGCGCTGGCAGGCTTGGCGGTCCGAAATGCAGCAGCAGCGGGGGACGGCCAGGGCCGGATGGAGCTCCTGGCGCTGGGGGATCCCGCTTTCACGCGTTCATCTGCAGCGACTGCCCGCTCCGTGGAGACCGATGCGTCTCCTTTGACGCGCGGGAACCATGCCGCACTTCCGAGCACGCGCACGGAGGTCGAGGCTATCAGCAGCCTCTTCCCAGAGGGCAGGAAGACGGTCCTCGTTGGCGCGGAGGCACAGGAGAGCGCTGTCGCGCGACTGGAATCGGCCACCGACTACCGGTTCATCCACATGGCGACACATGGGTTGGCAGACGAATCCTATCCAGACCGTTCCTGCTTGGTTCTGGCAGCGCCTGACACGGATGTTGAAGACGGCTATCTGCAAGCCAGAGAGATATATGGAATGGCTCTCCGGGCTGACCTGGTCGTCCTCTCAGCTTGCGATACCGGACTCGGACGCATAGCCCGTGGAGAAGGCGTGCTGGGACTCACGCGCGCCTTTCTCTTCGCCGGCGCCCGGTCCGTGGTTGCCAGCCTGTGGGAGGTTGCTGATGAGTCGACATCGGCACACATGAGGCACTTCTACCAAGCCATGGTCACGCAGAACAAGACGCCTGGTGAGGCCCTGCAACAAGCCCGCGCGGCGATCCGCTGCGAACCTCGCTTCTCTCATCCCTACTTCTGGGGGGCTTTTGTGCTGCTGGGTCCTGCGGGAAACGGCAACTGAGGGTGCCGCATCGCCGCGCCAGCCGCGGCCGAGGGCTTGGATTGACGCCGCGGCGGCGCGGATCGCCCAGGGGGCGCACCTGTGAGGACAAGTTCATGAGGATCCTGGCCGCAGCGGACATACACGGTAACCATGCAGTGTACAGATGGTTGGCAGATGTGGCTCGGGAGAGTCACGTGTCCGGAATCGTGCTCGCGGGGGATCTGCTCGGATACCCCGGCCTCTTTGATGCCCTGGAGGCGGACCAAGAAGCTGATGCCCTGCACTGCTTTGGCTTGCTCAAGAGAGCCGGGGTTCCTGTCTACTACATCATGGGCAATGACGATTTCATTGATCTATCCCCTCCAGATCAGACATGTTTCCCGTTGCACGGTCAAAGATATGAGCTTGGAGAATGGAACCTCGTAGGTTACCACCACAGCCCTCCCTTCACAGGGGGACCCCACGAGAAGCCCGAGGAGGAGATCGAGCAGGACCTTCGAGGATTGGCCGGGCTGGTCGATTCGAATTCGGTTCTCGTGACGCACTGTCCGGCTGCGGGTATCTTGGATCGCGGCATCATGGGCATGCATGCGGGCAGTGAGTCGATTCTCCGGTTGGTTGATCTCAAGTGTATTCGCGCCCACATTCATGGACACGTTCATGCGTGCTTCGGAAGGGATGGAATCCACTTTAACGTCGCAGCGGATTGCAGCTGCCGGGCGATGCTCATCGATTTGGCAGCACTTCGAGAGATCGTGCTAGAGCAACCTGACGCCGGAATCTGATGGTAGTGCCAGCCGGTCCGGGGAGTGAATAGCTGTACCTATTGGCGGTCTGCCTGTGGTTGGATCGATGAGATCCTGTGAGGGGAGGAGTCTCAGCTCCGAGGGGCAGGCGGGGGGCAGATGGTCGAGGCGCTGGCGGTGGTGGCGTACGGAGTGGAGAGGTAGAATGGGCGATCCAACCAGGAGGTTGCCGATGCCCATTCGGATCGCGCCCGTAAGAATGCGCCGCCCCGAGAAGCGCCCCGGTTTGAGGCTGTGTCTCCTGCCAGCCGCCCTGGCCATTCTGGACGCACTGCCTCTCGTGGCAGTCCTGGCCCTCGCCTTCCCCTCGGCCGCCCTCGCCGAGGTCGAGCAGCTCACCCTCGGCGCTTTCGTCGTCACGCACGAGGTCGTGCTCCCCGGCGCGCCCGAGGCGATCTTCGATGCGCTCACCGGCGACATCAGCGCCTGGTGGGACCACACTATGTCCACTGCACCGAAGCGGCTCTCCATCGATCCGCGCCCGGGTGGGTACTTCGAGGAGGTCTTCGACGACGCGGGCAATGGCGCACGCCACGCCGTGGTCATCTACGCCGACCGGGGCAAGCGGCTGCGCTTTGACGGGCCGCTCGGATTGTCGGGCCACGCCGTGCAGTTCGTCACGACCTACGATCTGGTGGCAGCGGGTCCCGACTCGACCCGTCTGACGGTCTCGTGCCACGCGGCGGGGGAGATCGTGGAAGGGCTGCCGGAGATCGTTGACGGGGTCTGGCACCACTTCATCGTCGAGCGCTTCAAACCCTACATCGAGTCGGGCGGGCATCTGAGCAAGCAGTGAGAGGCGCAGGGCGAATTCGGCCTACGGCGGCGGACCCATGATGGAAGACTCTCGACAGCGCGCCGACAACACCACGGAGGCCGGCAACACCGCCGAGTTCCGCTTCTATGCCGAGCTCAACGACTTCCTCCCCCCAAACCAGCGCTTCGCCGCCATCACCTACGCCTTCAACGGCAGCCCCTCGGTGAAGGACGCCGTCGAGGCGCTCGGTGTCCCGCATCCCGAGGTCGATCTCATCCTCGCCAACGGCGTCTCGGTGGGGTTTGGCTACCACCTTGTGCCGGGCGACCGCATCGCGGTCTACCCGGTGTTCGAGGGCCTCGACATCACCCCGATCGTGCGGTTGCGTGAGCGACCCTTGCGCGAGCCGCGGTTCGTTGCCGACGGTCACCTGGGGAAACTGACGCGCCGGCTGCGCATGCTGGGATTCGATGTGCTGTACCACCGCGACTTCGAGGATATCGAGATCGTGCGCGCCTCGGTGCACGAGCACCGCGCGATCCTCACGCGCGACCGGGGGCTGCTCAAGCACTCGGCGGTGACGCACGGCTACTGGGTACGTTCCACCAACGCGGCGGAGCAGACGCGCGAGGTTCTGCAGCGCTTCGATCTCTGGGCGCAGGTGCGGCCGTTCTCGCGCTGCACCGCCTGCAACGGCGAGATCGTGGCGGTTGCCAAGGCCGAGATCGAGGACGAGCTCGCGCCGCTCACGCGCCGCTACTACGACGAGTTCTTCCGCTGCACGTCCTGCCGGAGGATCTACTGGGAGGGCTCGCACTACCGGCGCATGCGAGCGCTCGCCGAGGAGCTGTCCCGACCTCCGGGTGCCGATCTCGAGGCGCCGGCCCTGCTTGGGGCATCCTCGTATCCCGAGCCATCCCCATTGCCCGGGCCACCTGCAGTTCCCGATCCACCCGCGGTGCCTGGGCCGCCCGTGGTTCCCGCGCCACCCGCGGTGCCCCGGCCAGCTGCGGTTCCTAGATCGCCCGTGGTGCCCGCGCCCCCTGCGGTTCCCGCGCCCCCTGCGGTTCCCGAGCCGCCGGTGGTCCCCGGACCGCCCGTGGTCCCCGGACCGCCCGCGGTGCCACGGCCACCCGCAGTGCCCAGACCACCTACCGCGGCGGATCATTCATCTAACTGATTGTCCACATTTCAGTTGAACCAACCTCAGGGCGGGTGGCGGCGAATCGAGCACTCCGCCTCAAGAACGTCCTTGACGGCACGATACTAATAACATATCATAATGATATCAGCAACACAGGCCACCCGACGGGCGACGCAAGAGGAGGTCCCGATGCACAGTCAGTACGCCACCACCGCTTTCGTCACGTTCCTCTTCGGCATCTTCTGCGCTTACTGGGCCCAGACGACGGGCCGCAATGCGTGGGGGTGGTTCTTCTTCGGGTTGTTCTTGGCCCCCATCGCGGGGGTCATTCTGCTCTGGAAGAATGCGCAGGCCCCAAAGGCTCAGGGCACGGCCTGACACGGGGTAGTGTGTCGCGTCAACCACAGCCGGCTCGCGAGGCAGTGCCTAGCCAGCCGGGGTCGCAAGCACGGGAGGTCCTTCATGATCAAGGAGAAGCTCATCCGCACCGCATCCGGCTACGGCATGCTGTTCCTGCTGATTGTCGCCATCGTCGTTGGTGTCCTGATGTTCATCCTGTCCATCGTGGGCCAGAACGTGCCGCTAATCATCCTGGGCCTGGTGATCATGATTGCAGCGTTCATCATGCTGGCCGGCCTCTTCGTCGTGAACCCGAACGAGGGCCGGGTGGTCCAGCTCTTCGGCAAGTACATCGGCACGGCGAAGCAACCGGGCCTGCGCTGGGTCAACCCCTTTACAACGCGCCGGCGCGTCTCGCTGCGGGTGCGCAACTTCGAGAGCGGCAAGCTCAAAGTCAACGACCGCGACGGCAACCCGATCGAGATCGCCGCCGTGGTGGTGTGGAAGGTGGTCGATACTGCCGAGGCAATCTTCGAGGTGGACGACTACGTCAACTTCGTCGAGGTCCAGAGCGAGGCAGCGGTGCGCAATCTGGCGACGTCCTATCCCTACGACGCCCACGTCGACGATGAGGTCTCACTGCGCAGCCACACTGCTCAGATTGCCGAACATCTGAAGACCGAGATCCAGGACCGGTTGGACAAAGCCGGGGTCGAGGTCATCGAGGCGCGCATCAGCCACCTGGCCTACGCTCCCGAGATTGCCAGCGCCATGCTCCAGAGACAGCAGGCCTCGGCGATCATCGCCGCGCGACAGAAGATCGTCGAGGGCGCCGTGGGGATGGTGCAGATGGCCCTCGAGCAGCTCTCCCAGAACAAGGTCGTCGACCTCGATGAGGAGCGTAAGGCGGCCATGGTCAGCAACCTGCTGGTCGTCCTGTGCGGTGATCGCGATCCGCACCCGGTGATCAACGCGGGCTCGCTCTATCATTAGGGTCACTACAGGATCACAACCCATCGCGGGAACACGACGTGTCTGAGAAGAAGCCCTTTCTGCTGCGCATGGACCCCAAGGTCATGGACGCGCTCCGGCGCTGGGCCGATGACGACCTGCGCAGCTTGAATGGACAGATCGAGTTTCTCCTCCGCCGGGCGCTCCAGGATGCGGGGCGCCTGGCGGGGGGAGGCGTGAGCACGGCGGCACGCACCGGCGCGGAGGCGGGCGCGGGTTCGGACGCCAGCGCAGGACCGGGCGGGGGCACGAATGCGGACACGGAGGCGAGCCCGGACGCGGACCGATGACCGAAGACTACTACAGCCGCAGGCTCGCGGCCGAGCGCCTGCAGCAGTGCTACAAACTGGCGCCGCCGGGCGTGCGCGCCTACCTCGAGGGCGAGGTCCGGTATGTGGACGAGCGCGCGCCGGTTGGGTCGCGGCTGCTCGAGCTTGGGTGCGGGTATGGACGTGTGCTGCGTCCCCTCGCGCGCGCGGGTCGCCAGATCGTCGGCATCGACACCTCGGTTGAAAGCCTGCGGATGGCGCGCGACTACCTCCGCGAAGGCACTCGCAGCCGTCTACGTGACGACCCCTGCTTCGCCCCGCGTCACGCTGCCGGGATCGAGCTGGCCGCGATGAATGCCTTGCACCTGGGGTTTCCCGCCGCAAGCTTCGACCTCGTCGCCTGCCTCCAGAACGGCATCTCCGCCTTCAGCATCGACCCGGCGGCGCTCGTGCGCGAAGCCTTGCGCGTGACACGCCCGGGCGGGCTCGTCCTCTTCTCGAGCTACGCGGAGCGCTTCTGGGAAGAACGCCTGGCCTGGTTCCGGATCCAGGCGCGCCACGGTCTCGTCGGGGAGATCGACGAGGCGGCGACCGGCGCCGGCGTCATTGTCTGCCAGGATGGGTTCCGCGCGACCACCTTCGGGCCCGGGCGGTTCGCGGAGCTCTGCCGGGCACTGGGCGTCGCCGCCCGCATCGAGGAAGTCGGTGGGGCCAGCGTCTTCTGCGAGATCCATCGCGCGCCTTGAGCCGCAAGCTCCAGGCACCTTAGAATCCCCCCGCGATCAAGAAGGCGGCCGAGAATGCCGTTCGTTGGCTTCAGATGTGCTCTTGGCCTGCCGGCCCGTCTACGGCGGCGGGGGAATAGGGATTGAAGGGTAGAAGGAGGGGCTGGTGACCCGGGAACCGATAGGCTTCGCGGACCTGTGCGTCAACGTCCACGACCTCTGGTCACGCAAGTGGCTGCTCCTGACGGCCGGAGACTTCGCGGCTGGGGAGTTCAACGCGATGACCGTCGGCTGGGGCAGCTTGGGCGTCATGTGGAATCGGCCCTTCGCGCAGGTTGTCGTGCGGCCAACGCGCCACACCCATGGATTCACGGAGCGCTGGGATTCCTTCACCCTGTGTGCGTTCCCCGAGGCACAGCGCGGGGCGCTCAAGCTGCTCGGCTCGCGCTCCGGACGTGACGGCGACAAGATCGCTGCCACCGGGTTGACGCCGGTCGCCTCGCAGCGCATTGGTGCGCCCGGCTACGCCGAGGCGGAGCTGATCCTCGAATGCCGCAAGATCTACTGGGACGACCTTGAGCCCCAGCAGTTCCTGCACCCGGGCATCGAGGAAAACTACCCGCAGAAGGACTATCACCGGGTCTATTTTGGCGAGATCGTGGCGATCGCGGGCACGCCCGCGTACCGCCGGTCGCCCCCGGCCTGACCGGGCGACGGGAGTTGGCGCGATGCCACCCGACCAGAAACCGCCACCGATCTACGTCGTCTCCGGCGCCTCGGGCGCGAGCGCCCAGCAGCTCGTGCACACCGTGCTGGTACAATTCCCGCGCATCCATGTCCCGGTGGTTCGCGTCCCGCATGTCCGCACGATGGAGCAGGTCAAGAAGGTCGTGGAGCAGGCGGACCGGACGGGCGGTGTCATCGTGCACACGCTGGTGGATATCGGACTGCGCCATTCGCTCGTGCGGCTGGGGCGCCAGAGCCGTGTGGCGACGATCGATCTCATGGGCGAGCTGCTCACCCACCTCAGCACCGTCCTGAAAGTCGAGCCCGTGGGGCAGCCAGGATTGTACAGGCAGCTCCATCAGGCCTACTTCGAGCGCGTGTCGGCCATCGAATTCTCGATGGAACACGACGACGGTCGCAATCCGCAGGATCTCCTGAAGGCCGAGATCATTCTGGTGGGGCTGTCACGGGTGGGTAAGACGCCCCTGTGCATGTTCTTGGCCGTGCTGGGGTGGAAGGTCGCCAACGTGCCCATCGTGCCCGAGGTCGAGCCGCCCAAGGAGCTGTTCAAGGCCGACCCGCGGCGCGTGATCGCCCTCGACATCAATGTCGACCGGCTGCTCGTCCACCGGCGCAAGCGCGAAGGGAAGATGGGCATGTCCGGCAGCACGGACTACTCCGACCCGGGGCGCTTGCGGGAGGAGGTGCGCTACGCGCGGCGGATCTTCGAGCGCGGCGGATTCACGGTCATCGATGTCACCAGCAAGCCGGTGGAGTCGGCAGCGGACGAGGTCATCGATCTGATCACCGGCCGGCTCAAGGCCAAGTCGCGGCGCCGGGAAGCCGAGTGGCCAACGGCCGGCGGTCGGGTCGATCGCAGACCGGCCGGGGGCGCGGGGGTGGGGGGCTGAGCGTGCGGGTGGTGCTGGCCAACGGCGAGGGCCGGGCGGGGATGGAGGCCGCCATCGCGGCGTTGGGCCGGGGCGGCCCGGCGCTGGAGCGAGGTGACGCTGCCCCAGGTCAAGCCAGCGCGGCGCTGCAAGCGGTCGAGCAGGGGATTCGGCCGGTGGAACGTGATCCGGGCATCCACTCGGTCGGGCGTGGCGGCCACCCCAACCTGGCCGGCGAGGTCGAGTGCGACGCCGCGATCATGAACGGCGCGACCCTCGAGTGCGGCGCGGTGGCGGCGCTGCGCGGCCACCTGCACGCGGTCAGCGTGGCCCGTGAGGTGATGCGCCGCCTGCCGCATGTGTTCCTGGTGGGTGAGGGCGCGGCGCGATTCGCGCGCGAGGTGGGCGCGGAGGCGGCCGACATGCTCACCCCCGAGATGCGCGACCATCACGACCGCTGGCTCGAGGGGCACGTTCCCGCCGACGTTCGCCAGCAATGGCCCGCTACCCCGCTGGCCGAGTTCGCCTGGGCCTCGGCGCATCGCCTGCTCTCGGGGGGCACTGTGATCTATCTGGCGCGCGACGAGGGGGGCAACTTGGCGGCGGCTGCGAGCACTTCCGGATGGGCGCGCAAGTACCCCGGCCGCGTCGGTGACACGCCGATGATCGGCGCAGGCCTCTACGCCGACAACCGCTACGGCGCCTGCGGCTGCACGCACACGGGCGAGATGACGGTGCGCGCGGGCACGGCGCGCGCGGTCATCCTCTACATGAAGCGCGGGGCGACGGTGGTGGAGGCCTGCTACGAGGCCATGGACGACCTGCGTGCGTTGCGGGGCGGCTACACGAGCGCGGTGATCATCCACGCCCTGGATCGCGACGGTCGCCCCTGCGTGGTCAGCTCGCACGACTTGGGGGAGAGCGTCGCCGCCTGCTACTGGAATGAGGATTCCGGCGAGATCAAGCGGATGGCGCCGGTGATCGTGCCGCTCTGAACGCTGGGGCTGCCGACCCAGCCCGGGCACGACTACGGCCACCCTCCTCGTGTCTCCGAGAACACCCCGGCGGTGTAGCGCCACACACGACTGAGCTCCGCGAAGCACACCGGCCAGCCCGCAGCAGTCCCGCGGTTGCCGGCAAGCCACCCGCCAACTACTTCAATTGTAAGCGATTCCCCGGAACGGCCGCAGGCGGTCGCCGCCCGCCCCGCCGTGGACCACCCCTTGCCTATCCCACGAGCAAGGCCGCACCGAACGGCAACCGCCCGCCGCCAGTGCGGGCAAACGAGGGCGGGGATCAGGATCGAGGGAGGTGGATCATGAAAAGCGGGTTTCGTCGCGGAGGTATGCAGACCTCGGGGCTCGCCATCTTCACCGTGGTTGTGCTGGCTGTTGTGGGGATCGTGCTCCTGGAAGTGGGCGCGGTCGGCGGCATCGAGGAGGCCCGAGAAGATGCAGCGGGAAGCGAACGCGCCGTTGGTCAAGTCGCCTCAGCGAAGCCGGCGTGGCAGTCCTATGGAGAGCCGACCACGCGAGCAAGAATGCAGGACGCGACCTCGGGAGTCGGCACAACCCACAGCGCCCCAGCAGTGAGCGACTACGCCTCAGCCGAGCGGCTGTACAACGACGGGCGCTATGAAGAGGCGACGCAGGCCTTCACCGCCTACACGCGCCAGCATCCCGAAGGCCTCTGGGGACACTACATGCTCGGGCTTTCGGCGTGGAAAGCCGGTGAATTGGTGCAGGGCATAGCGGCGTTGCGCCAGGCGGTCGCCCTCGACTCAGCGCACGTCAAGAGCTTCGTCAATCTCGCCCGGGTGCTGCTCGAGGCGGGGCGCGCCTGGGAAGCGCTCGAGGCGATCCAGCAGGTGGACCGCTTGGACCCGGCCGCACCCGGCGTGCAGCGGGTTCTGGGACGCTGCTACCACGAGAATGACCAGTTGGCCGACGCCGAGGCCGCTTACCAGCGTGCGATCAGGCTGGATGCGAACGACGTCTGGGCCTTCAACAACCTGGGGCTGATCTACATCGAGCAGCAGCGGTTCGAGGAAGGGCTCTACGCGCTGGCCTCGGCCGCCGTGCTGCGCGACGACATCCCCGAGGTCCAGAACAACCTCGGCGTGGCGCTCGAACGCACCGGCCACCCGCTGGCAGCGATACAGGCCTATGCCCGCGCGCTCGAAACCGACAGCGCCTACGAGAAGGCCAAGGTGAGTCTGGACCGCGTGCTGCCCGTGGCGGAATCGGTGGACGACACGGATGTAGACCTCAGGGCATTGGCGGCGCAGTTCCGCTTGGAGGACGGGGCGCAACCCCAGGCCGAAGAAGTCTCGGGTCACGATTCCGCCACGGCGCCCGCCCGCACCGCCGACCCGATGCGCAGTGAGGCGGTTCGCTAGCCCCGCCGTCGATCGGCGTCAATGCGCGGCGGGAGGAGAGGCTCGCGGGCAGCACCCCGCGAGCTTCTCGCCGTCCGCGCCGCTGCGGCTGCGCATACCCGCGGGCCAGACGCCGCTGCGGCTGCGCTCACCCGCGGGCGAGACGGCCCTCCGGCTTCTCCCCAGCCGTGTCGTCGGCTGCCTCGGTGAGCACTTCCTTCCAGCTGCGACCGGTGATCACCCACCCGGACTCCTGGATCCAGGCGAAGATCTCGTCCTCGCGGCTGCGATCGTACAACCAGAGGATCTGATCACCCTTGGTCGGCCGCGAGGCCGCCTCGATCGGCGCGATGCGACGGGCGCACAGGTGGATGAGAGGCAACAATGTCTCGGGCATCTTCCACTCGCCCGCGGCTTCCACACTCACCTTCTTGGGCAGCTCGGTCACCAGTTCCGCCGCGAGCTGGCGGCGGATGAGCACCTCCCAGCGAGCCACATCGAGCTCCCGCCCAAACAGCATGCGCCCAGCGATCTTCTTGAAGGATTCTCGGATGCCGTGGTCCAGCGAGCTGACCGCGGCATACAACTGCGGCACCTTGAACAAGTCATGGGCATCGTGCAAGAAGATCAGATTGAGCTCGCTGTTCGAAGTCAGGGCTACCGCCATGTCCGCATCGTCGAGTCCGAGCTGGAGGAGAGCCCGTTCGCCGTGGATGTTGCCGCAGATGACCCGCAGACCTTCCTCCTGCGCCTTCTGACAGTGGATCGGGTTGTTGTCGGCTACGACCACCTTGCGTCCGGCCGTCTGCAGAGCGCGGGCGAAGGCACGCCCGAAGCCGCTTGCTCCCAGAATCGCCACCGTGTCGCGTTGCCTGCGCAGACCGAGCAGGCGGGCGATTAGCCCACCGGTCAGGCCCTGCAGCGTGACGGTGACCGCGATGGTGAGAAAGACCAGGGCCTGCAACGCCTCCGCGTGCGGGAAGCCGCGCTGCGCCAAGGTCTCCGCGAAGAGGGTGGCCACCGCCGCCGCAACGATACCGCGCGGGGCGATCCACGACAGGAAGGCGCGCTGGCGCGAGTCGAGGGGAACGCCGCGCGTGCCGACGGCGACGTTGAGCGGCCGGACGATGAACATGAGGACAGCCACCACCAGCAGGCCGCGGACGCCCAGGTCCATGACGGTTTGGAGTTGTACTTGGGCCGCCAGCAGGACGAACAGCATACCGATCAGGAGCACGGTGAGCTGCTCCTTGAACTCCTTGAGATCGCGCGACACGTGGCTCCTGTGGTTGCCGACCACGATCCCGGCTATCGTGACCGCGAGGATACCGCTCTCGGAAACGAGCCGGTCGCAGCCTGTGAAGATCAGCAGGACGAAACCCAGGGTGAAGATGTTGGAGCGTCCCTCGGGAACCAACCGGTGAGCGCCGAGGATCACCGAGAGCAGCCAGCCCATCAAGAGACCTGCGCCCAGACCCAGGCCCAGGCGTTGGAGCAGCCCGCCCAGCTCGGCCGCGGCGTGGCCGGGGGTGGGGCCGATCAGGATCTGGAGTGTGACCACGGCGACGATCGCCCCGATCGGGTCGATCAAAACACCCTCGGCTTCCAGGATCGTCGCGACCGTTTTCTGAACGCGCAGGCGCCGCAGGAGCGGCGTCACAACCGTGGGCCCGGTCACGATCACGAGCGTTCCGAACAGGATCGAAACCGTCCATGACCAACCCAGCAGAAGCTTCGCGGCCAGCGTCCCGCCGACGGCGGTCACGAGAGCGCCCAGGGTAACGAGTTGCCGGATCGCGCGGCCCTCGCGACGCAGGCGGCGGATGTCGAGGTTGAGGCCTCCCTCGAACAGGATGATGGCCACCGCGAGATTCACCAGCAACGGGAGAGCGGACCCCAAGAGAGCGGGCTGCACCCAACCCACGACATCGGGGCCCAGGACGACCCCGAGCGCGAGGAGGAGCACAATGCCCGGCAGCCGCAGGTGGTGGGCCAGAATCGCGGCCACGACCCCGCCCACGAGAGCCAGGGCGATGGTCAGGGCAACCTCGGTTTCCATCGGGTCCTCCTCTCGTTCGGGCAGGCAGGAGCTGAAACCCGAGCTTCGCGGCGCGCGACCGGGCTGTCAATCCATAGGCTGCAGCCCTAAACTAGATCAGCACCCGCCGGCGAATCACCGGCGGCTTCCCCCCCCGCGGAGGATGACATGTCACGCAGAGTGCCGACCCGACGGGTCTGGAGCGTGTGGCTCCTGTCCATCGCAGCGTCTGCTGTGGGTCTTGCCATGGTGCCGGCCGCGAGCCCGGCGCCCGCGCCCGCGCGGGAGAACCCGTCCCTGGCTGACTACCATCGGGAGCGGCTCGCCCAGGTCCGCGACGAGATCGCCGTCAACGGCTATGACTGGATCCCGGGTCCGACGGCGCTCGATGCCCTGACCCCCGAGGAGTTCGAGGGCCTCCTCGGCGAGATCCCCGATCCCTGGCAGGAGCGCGTGGCCCCCCAGGCGCCCCCGCCCCTTCCCGTGCGGACCGATCTGCCCACGCGCTTCGATTGGCGCGACCTGGGCGGCGTCACGGGCGTGCGCAGCCAGGGCAATTGCGGGAGCTGCTGGGATTTCGCGGCCGTCGGCGCGCTCGAGGCGGTGATCCGGATCCACTCGGGCCAGAACCTGGACCTCTCCGAGCAGCAGATCCTCTCGTGCGCGACGCCGGGCACCGGATGCAACGGTTCCTCGCACCAGACCGCCTGGGTGTATGTGCGCGAGCACGGTCTGGGGGCGGAGGCGTGCATGCCCTATCAGGCCAGTCACGCGGTTCCCTGCGGCGAGGCGGGTTGTACACCGATCGCCTCGGTCCGGCACTGGGTCAACGTCCCCAACGATGTCGACGCGATCAAGACCGCGGTCTATGAGTATGGCCCCATCTTGACGACCTTCCACGTCTACAGCGACTTCCGCTATTACACAGGAGGATGCTACGAGCACGGCGGCGATGAGCAGATCAATCACGCCGTTGTCATCGTGGGTTGGGATGACGACCTGTGCGACGGCGAGGGCGCCTGGTTGATCAAGAATAGCTGGGGGACCGGTTGGGGTTTGGGAGGATACTTCTATATCAAGTACGGGTCGTGCCGCGTCGGCGAAGGTTCTCAGCTGGTCTACTACGACCCGGGCACCGACATCCAGCTGCTCTCGACGAGGGTGGCCGATGCGACGACGGGCGACGGCGACGGCTGGCTCGATCCCGGCGAGAGCGCGGAGCTGGCCGTGACGGTGCGCGCCGGCTTCCTGGGAGGGACGCGCACAGACGTTGTCGCGCAGCTCCAGGCCCTCAGCGCCGGCATCACGGTCGTGGATGGCACGGTCACGCACGGGACATTGGCGGCGGGCGAGACGACCGAGCTCGCCGAGCGTTTCGTCATCAGCTCGGGGGCCCAGACCTCGGTGGGGACCGAGGTCGCCCTGCAGCTCACCATGAGTGCCGCCGGAGGCTACGTTCAGGCGGACACCTTCGCCCTTGTCATCGGCGATGTGCCGGTTCTGGTGGTCGACGATGACCTCGGCGATGAGGCGGAGTTGTACGTGAGCGCGGCGCTGTGGGACGAGAGCGTCGGTCATCGGATTTGGGACACGAGCCGCCTGGGCGCACCCCCTGCGGCGACGCTTGAGCGTTACCCCGGGGTGATCTGGCTCACGGGCGTGGCCGGATTCATGGACGGCGATGACCAGGATGCGATCGAGGACTATCTGTCGGGCGGGGGAGCGCTGCTCGCCTCGGGCCAGGACATCGGCTGGTTTCTCAACGACAACGGGACCGCCGCGACCCAGCTCTTCTACCAGAATTGGCTCCACGCCGGCTATCGCGCCGACTACGTCCTGGTCAGTCACCTCACGGGCGTCGCCGGCGATCCGATCGGTGACGGGCTGGCCTTCGGTATCGGTGGCGGCGATGGGTCGGGCTCCCAGGCCTATCCGAGCTGGATCTCGCCGCGCGGCGGGGCGTCCGCGGTCTGCGAATACATCCCAACCATCGCGGGCGGCATTCGCTGGGCGGGGGATCACAAGGTCGTCTACTTCGCCTTCGGGATCGAAGCGGTGGACACGGCCGCCGACCGGAGGGCGATTCTCACCCGCAGCCTGGGGTGGCTGATTCCGGAGCACTGCGACTTCGAACCGCCGGCCGTGACGGTGGTGGCACCCAATGGCGGGGAGGTCTGGTGGCCGTGGATGAACGTGACGATCAATTGGCAGGCCAGCGACAACGTCGGCGTCACGGGCGTGGATCTTCTGCTCTCGCGCGACGCCGGCGGCAGCTTCCCCGACACCCTCGCCGCCGGCCTCCCCAACAGCGGCAGCTTCGTCTGGCAAGTCGCGGGTCTGGGGTCGTCCGATTGCCTCATCGAGGCCGTGGCGCGCGATGGCGCCGGCCACGCCAGCAGCGATCAGAGCGACGGGCTCTTCACCATCATTGGAACCTCTACCGGCGTCGAGGATGCGCCGCTCACCCTCGCCTTCCATGGCGGCCACCCCAATCCCTTCGTCGGGACGACCCGGCTGGCGCTCGACCTGCCAGAGCCGTCGCGGGTGGCGCTGGACATCTTCGATCTCACCGGACGCTGCGTCCGCGCGATCCACCGCGGAGACCTGGCCCCCGGACGGCACGTTTTCACCTGGAATGGTACGAACGACGCGGGCGCCGCGCTCCCTGGCGGTCTCTACTTCGCGCGGCTGCGCCACGAGCCGATCGTGCCGGCCGCCACGGCGGGCGCGCCGGCCGGCCGCGCTGGGGAGCACCGCGCGCGACTGCTGCTCCTGCGGTAGAGCCGGGTGCGGCTAAGCTGCGTTGGCCTGGGCCGTTTCATCGACCAACGGCAGCCGCACATCGAGGGTGAAAGACGAGCCGCGTCCGAGGACGCTCTGCACGGTGAGGCTGCCCCCCATCATCAGGGTCAGCCGGCGCGCGATCGCCAGCCCGAGGCCGGTGCCGCCGTAGCGGCGAGCGGTGGAGCCGTCGACCTGTGTGAAACTTTCGAAGATCATATCAAGGTTCTCGGGCGCGATGCCAATGCCTGTGTCGATCACCTCGTAGCGCACGCGGCACATGGAGGTTTCTGGGTTTGGCGTGAGGCTAACAGTCACACGAACCCCCCCGCGTTCCGTGAACTTGACCGCGTTCGCGACGAGATTGAGCAGGACCTGGAAGACGCGCCGCTCGTCGCCCATCACCACCAGCGATGGATCACCGGTGACCTCGAGGTCCAGAGAGAGCCCCTCCGCGTCGGCTCTGGGTTTGACGGTGGCGACGGTGCGTGCGGCCACCTGCTCAGGTCGGAAGGGCTGCGGCTGCAGGTCCAGCTTGCCCGACTCGATCTTGGAGAAGTCGAGCACATCGTTGATCAGTGCGAGCAGGTTCTCACCGCACAGCAGGATGTTGTTGATCCAATCCTGTTGCTGAGTTGAAATCTCCGAGATGGAGAGCAGGTCTGCCAGGCCAATGATGCCGTTGAGCGGTGTGCGGATCTCGTGCGAGACATTGGCCAGGAACTCGGACTTCACCATGCTGGCGCTCTCAGCCGCTTCCTTGGCGGCCCGCAGCTCGCGCGTGCGGTTCTCGACCATCTTCTCCAGGCCCTCGGCGTAGCGCTGCACCTGTTCTTGTGAGCGCCGCAGCCGCTTGTTGGCCGATGAGAGCTGTCCATTAGCGGCCTGGATCGAGGCCGCCATCGCGTTGAAGCTCTGCCCGAGCTGGGCGATCTCGTCCCGCCCCGCCTCGGGAATGCGCGTGGCGAGATTCCCCTCCGCCAGCGAATGGGCACCCTCGGTCAGCCTATGCAGCCGACGAGCCACGGTCTCGAAGAGCGCGCGGGCCACCAGACCCGACACCAGCATCGCGGCCAGGGCGGCGGCCGTGACGAGCAGGGCGTTTTGGTTCGACTGGCGGACGAGCGGCGTCGTGTCGAAGGCAACGAAGATCGATCCGATCACCCGCCCGCGGTGTTCGATGGGGCGCTCGACCACCATCAGGCGGGCGGTGTCGATCTGCAGAACGCCCGAGCTGTCAGCCGGGTACGAGGGAAGCTGCCGGTCGAAGTGAGCGATCAGCCGGCCCTGGCTATTGAGGATCCAGGCCTGCTCGATGTCGGGCACCGCGCGCAGCGAGGTGAGGACCTCATGGACTGCTGCGCGATCGGCGAAGAGCAGCGCCGGGGCGGTGTTTAGCGCGACCAGGTCGGTGGCCTGTTCCGCGAGCTGGGCGCCGCTCCTGCGCACCATGCGATTCTCGCGATGGACGAAGAAAAGCCCCAGGCCCACGATGACGACCGTCGTGGCCAGCAGCGTGAAGCCGATCAGCTTCGCCCGTAGCGAGAGGTCTGCGGTGGAGCGGGGGATCTGCATCTCTAAGGGCTCATCCTCTGGCGGGGTCGACCGCCCATGGGATAATCCGATTGGATTGTTCGCGCGCGAGGTTCAGCAGCTTGGAGCTGATCAGCAGTCCGGCCTCCTTTGCTAGTGTCTGGCTGATGTCGAAGCGCACGCGACTCCCTTCGCGGAAGAGCCGGATGATCGAGCCGCTGCGCGGGGTGTCCCAGACGCCCACCGTCAGTACCCCGGCCTTGTACGCCGCGAGAAGGTCCGGCAGTTCGGCGGGGACCACGCCCTTGCCCAGGACCAGGATCTGACACTTGCCCGCCATCGCCCGGCTGGTGACGCGCGTGACCTTGATGACGTAGGGAGCGCTGAGCCCAGGCTGGTTCTCCTGCTCCGCCAGGCGCGACAGCATCTGCAGCAAGGTCTCGTCGCCGGTCACGCCGATGAACAGCGTGTCACGGGGGGCTGAGCGCCAGTTCACAAAGTCCGGGAACCGCAGGAGGAAGGCCGCTTTGATCTCCGTCTCGGTCTCCGCTGTCGCCTGCACGTCGTCGAAGGCATCTTCGTAGTGCAAATGGACGGTGGATGCGAAGGCTGGCGTTGTGACGGGATGCGGCCCGGTCGCGGAGCCCAGCACTGCCAGAAGCAGAGCCCCGGCCGCCCACCGGCATACCTGCCGCGTCGGCTCCCGTTTCATGTGTGCGCCTCCGCCGCGCGCAGCCCACCGGCTGCACCCGTCCCATCCCCGGGGCCAACCGGGGCCGACGCGTCCAGTCTGGAGCATCCCCCTCCAGTTTTGATTCGGCATGTCTGCGTACTTCCTGAATGCCCCCCAACCGGGCAGGAGCAGCGTTGGTGCGGACTTCCGCCACTTCGCGCCCGCTGCCCCGAGGGTACCCCCCACCCTGAATGGAGTTTAGGAAGAGCGTCCGAACTGCCGACCCAGTGGGGAGATGGGGGCGGCCCCATCGCCGACGAGGGTGGCGCCCGGGCAATAGACAGCCCGGTGCGCGGTTCGAGCTATGCGCTTTGAGGGGTAGGCCTTTGTTCGAGAGCTTGATCGATTCGTGTCATGAGACGCGGCGGTTCCGGCAACCGCTGGCGTTCTGCGTGGCGCTTATCCTACATGCCTCGGCGCTGGCTATCGTCCTCGCCGTAAACCACTTCGCGGTGCCGCCCGCCGGCGAGCCGCCGGTTCAGGTCAGCTTCCTGGAGTTCGCGCCACCCCCAGCGCCGGCGGCACCCGCGTCTCAGGCCGCCTCGCAGGCCCCGGTTTCTCCGCCAGCGGAGGACCCGGCGGTCGAGCCGCCGCACACCGAGATCGTGCAACCGCAGGTGACGCCAGAGCCGATCCAGGTCGAGCGGATTGCCGAGGTTTCGTCACCCTCTGCCGATGATGCCACTGCGGCCGGCACGCCGGACGGCGTTACGGGTGGCGTTGCTGATGGCGAGGTGGGTGGCATTCCGGGCGGTGTGCTCGGCGGCGTGCCGGGCGGTGTGCCGGGCGGCACGCTCGGGGGGGTGCTCGGCGGGCCCCTCACGGTGGGCGGCGATGTCTCTGCGCCGGTTGTGATCAGCCGCGTGCGGCCCGTCTACCCGGCCCGGGCGCGCAACGCCCGCGTGGAAGGCTCCGTGAAGCTGGAGGCGGTGATCCACCGAGATGGCAGCGTGGGCGATGTAAGGGTCATCCAGGGCCTGCGCATGGGTTGTACAGAAGCCGCAATCGAGGCGCTCAAGCACTGGCGATTCCGACCCGGGGAGCGCAACGGCGTTCCCGTCGATGTCTACTTCGAGCTGACGGTGGACTTCATTCAGGCGCCCTGACACTCAGGCGCCCTGAGGGCCGACATACCGGATGGGGGGAACGAAGGCATGCAGCCGGCGACACACTACGGACCCATTGAGATCTGGCAGACCATGGGGACGGTTGGGCATCTGGTCCTGATCTTCCTGCTGCTGATGTCGATCTACTCGACGGGTGTCATGATCGACCGTTGGTTGCAGTTTCGCCGGGCCCGCCAGCAGTCGCTCGAATTCATCCGTGGGACGCGGCCGCTGCTGGCCGAGGGACGGCTCGACCAGGTCGTGGCGGAGGCCACGAAGTATCCCCAGAGCCATCTGGCCCGCATCTACGCCACCGCGATCCGAACCGTGGCGCCCGACGTCGGGGGGGGGCAAGCCGAGGAAGGATTCGAGCGCGCGGTCCGCAGCGCCGCCGAGCGGGAAGGCGTGCTGGTCACCCATGAATTCAAGCGGGGCCTATCCGGCTTGGCGTCGATCGGGGCCACGGCGCCCTTCGTGGGTCTGTTCGGAACCGTGATTGGCATCATGAACAGCTTCTTCGGCATGGCCGCGACCGGCGCCGGCGGGATCGACGCGGTGGCGGGAGGCATTGCCGAGGCGCTGGTCAACACCGCGGCCGGCATCCTGGTCGCCCTGCCGGCGGTGTGGGGCTTCAACTACTTCCTAGGGAAGATGGAGCGCGTCCAGAGCGAAATGGGCAATGCCAGCAGCGAGTTGATCGACTACTTCATCAAGCGAGCGCGGAGCAGGTCATGGCGACTGGAAGCAACGACCGGCCGTCCGGTCAATCGCTGAACAGCGACATCAACGTCACGCCCCTCGTGGACGTGATGCTGGTGGTGCTCATCATCTTCATGGTGGTCGCCCCCATGCTCCAGAAGGGCGTGGGCGTCGACTTGCCGCGGGCGCGCAATGTTGCGGTTGTGTCCGACGACCCACACGGGATCCTGACCGTGGTGCTGCAGGGGGATGGACGGATGCTGCTCGGGACCGACCCGATCGATCGGGCGGAGCTGGCTGGCGCGTTGCGCGAGCGCCGCCGGGTCGAGCCCGGCCTGCAGTTCCAGATTAAAGCCGACCGCAACGTGCCCTACGGCGAGATCAAGCACCTGCTCGAGGCGGGTCGCGCGGCCGGTTTCCGGGGCGCGGCCCTGATCGCCCACGAGATCGAGCCCACCCGTGGCGCTGCCGGCACCAGTGCGGCCACCCTCGCGGGGGCAGGCCGCTGGCGGCCAAGAGACTGAGGGAGACTGAGCGATGGCCATGGGACTCACCGGGCTCGGCCGCAGTCAGTCGAATATCAACGTCACACCGCTGATCGACGTGCTGCTCGTGCTCCTCATCATCTTCATGATGGTGGCGCCGATCCTGACCCGGGCCCTGCGGGCGGACATCCCGCGCAAGGTCGACCAACCCCTACCCGCGGAATATGCCGAACGCCAGATCGTGCTGCACGTGGTCGACGATGGGCGGGTGCTGCTCAATCGCGAGGAGGTGGACCCGGGCAGCCTGCCGGATCGGTTGCGGGCGGTCTTCGCGCAGCGGAGCGGGCCGCGGGTGATCTTCCTCGACGCTGATCAGGATGTCCTCTACGGCAACGTGGTCGCGGTGATGGACCTCTGCCGCGATGGCGGCGCCGAGGCAATCGGCGTGATTCCCGATTCGATCGGGGCCGGTTTGCAGTAGCCGCCAGGAAGATCCGCCGAGATGCCGCTTAGAACCGCGCCCTCCGCTTAGAACCGCGCCCGCAATGCAAACACGATCTGCCGCGGCCCAGTGTAAGCGTAGGCCTTCCCGAAGTCCGGGTTCTCGCATTCCGGACACGGACCCTCCGGGCTGAACGGCTCGCCCTGCACCGATCCGCCGATCTCGTAGTAGTCGTCGACGTAGATCCCCTTCTGGCGGTTCAGGAGGTTGAAGACATCGAGGCTCGCCGTCACTTCCTTGATGCCCAACACCGAGTTGTTCTCGGGCAGCGTGATCGGATAGTCAAAGTGAAGTCCCGCCTCGAAGGTTGCCGGGGTCCGGCCGCTCTCGCCGCGGGGCTCGAGCAGGATCTCGCCTTCGCTGGCGTACACCCAGTTGTAGCCGAGCTTGGTGATCGGGACGCCGCTCTGGACCTTCAGGCTCAAACCGACGTTGAGACCGAACCCGAGCCGGTAGGATCCATGGCCGCTGAAGACGTGCGTGCGATCGTTCGGCAACAGGCCGCTGTCGCTGGAGTACTTCCACACATTGGGATCGAGCAGATAAGGAAAGTCGAAGGCCGAAGTGATGAACGGATCGCTCTGACCCGTCTGGCGGCGGAAGTAACCTTCGTAGTTGCCCCAGAGCCGCGACCAGGTGTAGAAGGCCAGAAGCTGCCAGTTGTTGTGGAGCCGCTTCTCGATCTTGAGAGTCACCGCGTCGTAGATCCGCTCGGGCTCAGGGAAATTCGGCGGTCCCGGGTTCCGGATGACGTACTCGCCGAAATCAGCTCCTGCAATCAAGGCGGAGTAGGAGCTATCCTGTGTATCCTCCAACGTGCGCCCCAGCTCGCGATGCATGTAGGTCAGGCTCAGACTAAGGAACGGAATGACCTCGCGCTCCGCGCCAACGATAAATTCGTCCGCGTAGCTCAGCTTGGCATCCTCCTCGATGCGGGTCTGCGTGTCACCGAACACATAGGGATCACCAAGCTGCGCCTCGGGGCCCAGCCCTTGCGGGTTGTTGGGGTCCGACAGATCGAGCAGGCTGAGGTCGTAATCGATCACGTACGAGATTTCCCGTGATAGAGCCCGCACCGCCAGGTCGTTCGGGACCTTTCCGAAGTAACGCCCGTAGGCGAAGGACAACTTGGTGCGGTTGTCCATGGTCGGATCGACGGTCACGTGGAAGCGGGGCGACCAGTTGTCCTTCCAGGTGAAGCTGGTCGCGTTGCCCTTGAGCGTCTCCTCCTCATAGCGCAGGCCGGCCATGATGCTCAGATACTTGGTCGGGTTCCAAGTGTCAGAGAAGAAGGTGGCCGTGTAGTCGGCGCTGGTATTGGCCCCCAGATCGCCGCTGCGGATACGGTTGATCCGGAAGCGCGTCCCGTCCGCCTCGATGTCCCACGAGTAGCCGCTCGTGGAGTTCACGATGCTTCCGTCCGCCATCCGGATCGGGATGCCCGTGGGCCCGGTGAAATTGACCACTTCTTCGTAACCGATGTCCTGATAGGTGACGCCGTAACGCAGATTGTGCTCGCCACCGGCGCTGAAGTAGTTCGCGAACTTGAGCTGGTACTGCGTGTTCTTGGAGGTGTTGTCCTCGTAGAATCCCACCCCGCCGCGGCGCGTGAAGACGCCCCCCCGCAGATCGAAGCCCTGCGGTTCGTCGAGCTCCGGATCTTCCTTGAACTTGTCCTGATGGTGGGCGACCGTGCCCTCGATCGCCCAGTTGGAAGTCAACTCGCCGTTCCAGTGCCCGACAACGTTGTTGCCACCGTAGGTGATCTCAGAGTAGCGCGTGCGGGGGTTGGGCACGGCGACAGCGGATCCCATTTGCGGGCCGTTCTCGCCCACCGAGGGATCGCCGAAGGCGGATAGGGACAAGGTGTGGCTCGGGCTTACCTGCCACTTCACGTTGCCCGCGTAGTTGTAGATCGTGCGATGGACGTCGAGCTCGTGGCTAAACCCCTGGGTGCTCGCGACTGCGGTGGAGGTCTGGCGCGTTGCGGTGATGAAGGTCGGGTCGAAAGCCGCGTACCAGAAGGCCTTGTCCTTGACGACGGGCCCACCGATCTCGAAGCCGTAGTCGCTGCTCGAGTAGCTCGTGGTGTGGGCTGAGAGCATCCAGTGATCCGACTTCTTCCGATCCGCCTCCAGGGCGCCGAACTTCTGGTAGGTAAAGACGCTTCCGCTGAGCTTGTTGGTGCCCGACTTGGTCACCAGGTTGATGTACCCACCGAGCGCCTCACCGTACTCGGGCTCGAACCCTCCGGTCTTCACCTGGACTTCCTGGATGTAATCGTAGTTAACGCCCGTTCCCAGCGATCCATAGCTGATGGAGTAGGATCCGGCGCTGCCGTACCCGGTGTTGCCGATGCTCATCCCGTCGACGATGTAGGTGTTCTCGAGCCCGCTCGCCCCGGAGATGGAGGGGTTGGAGTTATCGATACCGCCGTCCACGACGTTGGGGGCCATGGTCAGCGTGCTGGCGAAGGTGCGCCCGAGGGGCGTGCCGGCCATGAGGGCGGAGCCGATGGTCGCCCCGGTGGTCGTCGAGGAGAGGTCGATCAAGGGCGCGCTACTGATCACCTCGATCCTCTCCGAAGCGCCCGGCGTGAGGACCACTTCGACGCGAACACGGGCCAAGAGCCGCACTTCGATGTTCTCGCACTCGGCGGTGATGTAGCCGGGGAGTGAGGCGGTTAGGCTGTAGACCCCGGGTGTCAGATACGGGAAGCGGAACCGTCCGTCCTGATCGGTCAGGCCCGTTCGGGCACCCTGCGCGGAAGTGATGGTGACCTTGGCGTTTACCAGGGGCCTCTCATCGGGATCCAGGACCGCGCCGCTGATGGAGCCGGTGGTCGCCTCCTGACCCCTGGCCACCCCGATCCCGCCCACCCAAGCCACCAGCAGCAAGCCGACAACGACAATCCTGCGCAACATTTGCGTTTCCCCCACTTGGACTCATGGCTCGCCGTGCGCCGGAGGGAAGACGACATAGTCCGATCCCCGCGGCGTATTGCTGATTAAAGGTTCGGACACCCGGCGGCTGATCCTGTGCCCGGATTGGCTTGCCGCCACTCAGGGCACCGGACTATGGCCTGGCCACCGCGTTCATCAGGAAAGACCAGCGGTCGGCCGTGTCTCCAATCCGATCCGCCACGGTCGTCCCCCCGCCGTGCCCGGAGGCGCGGTGTTCGAGCAGCAAAACCGGTTCACCATCGGGGTTGGCGTACTGCAACGCCGCGACCATCTTGCGGGCGTGGAGCGGATCGACGCGGGCATCGTTCTCGCCGCTCGAGATCAGGACGGCCGGGTAGGCGGTGCCGGCGAGCACATTGTGGTAGGGCGAGTAGCGCCGCAGATAGGCGAACTGCTCGGCATCGGCAGCGCTGCCATATTCCTCGGCCCAGATATTGGCCAGCCTGAAGAGGTGGTAGCGCACCATGTCCAACAGGGGCACCGAGCAATCCACCGCCCGGAACAGCTCCGGCCGCTGGACGCAAGCCGCGCCTACCAGGAGCCCGCCGTTGCTGCCGCCGCTGATGACGAGCTTGGCCGGGTTCGTATAGCCGTTGGCGATGAGCCACTCGGCGGCCGCCACGAAGTCGTCGAAGACGTTCTGCTTCTTCTCGCGCATGCCCGCCTCGTGCCATTCCCGGCCGTACTCACCCCCGCCACGCAAATTGGGTACCGCCAGGACCCCACCCGCCTCGAGCCATGGGATCTTCTCCGGCGAGAACCGCGGTTGGATCGAGACGTCGAATCCGCCGTATCCGGTGAGGCAGACCGCACGGTTGCCGTCGCGGACCAGGTCGCGATCGTGCACGAGGAACATCGATACTCCGGTTCCATCCTTGGAGTTGTACCAGACCTGCTCGACCGTGAATCGGGGAACATCCACGCCGAGCGGATGGGCCCGATGAAGCGTGAGCGTGTTGCTCACGAAGTCGTAGGCATACGTCGCCGGCGGATGCGTGTAGGACTCGAACTTGATCCAGACGTCATTCCGCGACCAATGCCCGCTCACGGAGACGCTGCCCAGCCCTGGGAGTGAAAGGTCGCGGAGGAACCGGCCCTCCAGGTCGTGGATGCGGACAAGGTGATGAGCGTTGGTCGTGTAGACCGCGTAGATGTGACCGGCGGCGGGCACGATGTAGGCCAGCCGATCGGTGGGGCTCTCTGGAAGAAACACCCGCCAGTGCTCGCGCTCAGGCGACGCAATGCTCGTGATGTAGACCATGTATCGCGGAGCAGCGCTATTGGTGAGGATGAGAATCTTGTCTTCTATGAAGTGGGCTGTGTATGAAGCGTCGAAGCCGGTCGCAAGGAGCTTCGGCTCGGCGTTTGCTGCGAGTTCATGGTAGTAGATCTCGCTCGTGTTGAACAGGCTGCGACTGAGGATCAGGTAGCGTCCGTCCTCCGATATGTGGCCATTGTGCCAGTACTCCTTCACGGTGGGATGCGAGAAGACCTTCACATCGTCGCCTCCCGGTGTCCCCAAACGATGGAAGTAGAGCGAGGGCCAGTAGTGTTCCTCTCCTTCTGGCACGGTGCGGCGGCGTGGTTTGGCCGAATAATAGAACCCGGAGGCGTCCGGCAGCCACGCGCTCACGTACTGCTTCCAGCCCTGGAGCGTGTCGGGCAGAATACGGCCGGTTTCAGTTTCGAGGATGCGCACGATGGGATTCTCGTCTCCGGCGTGGGCCGTGCCGAAGGCGACGAGACGGCCATCGCGCGAGGGAACCGTGCCCGCCAGGGTGGCTTCCCGCGGCCACGTGTTGGGATCGATGAGCACCACCGGGGGGGCGCTATCGTTGGTTTTCGTCCAATAGGCCCACTTCTCTTCATCGGCGCCGCGCCGGTTGTAGAAGAGCCGCTCACTTGAGAGAGCCCGCTCAGGCACGCCCTCATCGTCGTAGCGCAGCAGCTCGGTCAGGCGCTGGATGAGGTGGGGTCGCTGCGGGAGCGAGTCAATCAGCGCCCGGGTCAGCGCGGACTGCTCGGCCACCCAGGCCTGCACCCGCGGGTCGGCGGAGGCCTCGAGCCAGCGGTAGGGGTCGCTGAGCACGGTGCCGTGCAGCGTGTCGGCGACCGCGATCCGCGGGGTCGCGGGGTAGCTCAGCGGCGCCCCCGGTGCGGCGGCGGCCGATGCGAACCCGGGGGCTGCCGATGCAGATCCGTGTGCGGCGATCAATGCAGACCCGAGTGCGACGGCCGCCGCGGGGCCGAGGATCAGGCCGAGCATCACCAGGCGCCGAGCCAGCGCGCAGAAGGGCGAACGGAGGATAGGGGGCATACGGACCTCCAGTGGACGATGGGCGCCGGTCAAGGCGCTGGCTATGGGCGCCAGTCGCGGGCGCCCGTTGCGGCGCCAGTTCCGGCAAAGCGGGCCAGTCTACCGTGGGTGCACAATCTCGTGCAATGTGGCAAAGTAGCGGACCAAACAGGCCGGTGATCCGGGACAACTCGCTTCTGCATGCCGGCATTGACCAGCCGATCCGGCCGCTCGGCGGGCTCGCTTGGCTCGGCAGGCCCGCCAGGAGGACAGGCCCATGCTACGCGATCTCGTGCTCCGCAATCGCAGCTACCGCCGATTCCGTGAGACCGAACCGGTCAACCTGGAGACGCTGCGCGATCTGGTCGACCTGGCCCGCTGCGCGGCGTCGGGTGCTAATCGCCAGCCGCTCAAGTACGTGCTCTCGGCGGACCGCGAGCGCAACGCCCGCATCTTCCCCCACCTCGCCTGGGCCGGGTACCTGGCGGACTGGCCGGGGCCGGCGGAGGGCGAGCGCCCCGCCGCGTACATCGTCATCCTGGGTGACACAAACATCCGCAGGGAGTTCGGGTGCGACCACGGCATCGCCGCGCAGACGATCCTGCTCGGCGCGGCGGAGCAGGGATTTGGCGGCTGCATGATCGGATCGATTCAGCGCGAGGGGCTCCGCCGAGCGCTGGCGATTCCCCCAGAGTTCGAAATCCTGCTGGTAATTGCGCTCGGCGTGCCCGCGGAGACAGTGGTGCTCGAAGGGCTGGGCCCGGACGGGAGCATCCGCTACTGGCGCGACGCCGGTGGGGTGCACCACGTGCCCAAACGCTCATTGGGGGAGATCGTGCTGGGCTAGCAGCGCGGCCGTCACACCCAGAGCCCGGTCCCGGCCGTCGGACCGGGTCCCGTTTCGCTATCGCTTGAACAGCGCCTTGATCGTTCCCCAGCGCACGGTCTGCACGGGCGTGTCGCTGCAGTCAGCCGGCCAGGCCCCGATGAGCCCGCAGGCTGATTGCGCCTCCGCGCAGGGGGAATCCTCGTGCACCGACCAGTCGTCATACTTCCAGGGGTGGGCGTAGCAGAAGTGGGGGCTCGCGCTGATGTTCCCGTCGACCCCAAACTGGTCGGCGATATCCGTGCCTTCCCAGTCGCCGCCCGCGTTGCCGTACAAGTCGCTGCACGAGAGGGTCACCCGGGCGCCACCCTCGCAGGCGACCGCCTCGCCGATCCGGCTGGAAACGATCAACACACCCGTCAGCGTGACAATCGCTCCGTCGAGCGCCGCCACCCCACCGCCGCGGGTGGCGGCGTTCCACTGCAGGGTGCAGGAAGTGATCGCGGAGGTGCCCGCCGCGGCCGCCAGCCCGCCACCAGCGACCGCTTCGTTGGAGTAGAAGCTGCAGCCACTCAGCTCCGGGAATCCCCCGTACAAGTAGATGCCGCCTCCATCGGCGGACGCGATGTTGGACTTGAACAAACACGCCGTGATCATGGGGAAGTCGCTGTCGCAGTATATGCCGCCGCCGCTGCCGGTGGCCTCGTTGCCGACGAAGATGCACCCCGAGATGCTCGTCGTTATGCCGTTGGTGTAGATGCCACCGCCGTCCGCGGACGCATCATTGTCGCGGAACTCGCAGGCCGTTACCACAGGTGAGCTGAACACGTCGGCGAACAGCCCCGCCCCGCAACCTTCGGGCCAGTCCCCCTGACCCGTGGCGCTGTTGTCGTTGAACGTGCAGTCGGAGAACGCGGGGGTGCCGCCCCCGTAGCAAGTGGCGGCGCCGCCGTACGGGGCGCTGTTGCTGCCAAAGGTGCAGTTGTGGACCACCGGCGCCGCGGCGTTGCCCGCACTGATGGCCCCGGCGGTGACCGAGGCAGTGTTGTCATCGAAGGTGCAGTCCGCGAGAGAGACGGCCGACTCACGCCAGGCGAGGGCACCACCGTTGCGGGCGCTGTTGTTGGCGAACTCACAGCGGTTGAACGTGGAAGCGTCCGCCGAGCAGAGCACGGCACCGCCGGAGTTGGCCTGGTTGGACGTGAAGGCACAGTCCTCCAGGAGGGGAGCGGCGCCAGCGGCGATGTAGAGCGCGCCACCGTCGAACTCGGCGGTGTTGCCGCTGAAGACGCAGTCGCGGATCACGGGCGCTGCGCCGAAGCAATATATCGCCCCCGCGCGGGCGTCGGCCGGCGCGGCGCCGGAACCGACGCGCCAGGCGACGCCGCCCGTGATCGTGATGCCCGCGATGATCGTCCCACTGCCCTCACCCGAGTCGATCATGAAGGCGCGATGAGGCGCGGCCTGGCTTCCCTGGCAGTCGATCGTGCACACGGCCGGATTGCCGCTTGCCGAGCGCAGCTGGATCGCCTTGCCGCTGAAGGAGAGGTCGCGATTGCCCTCTCCGGTGAAGGTGCCGTCGCCGAGCTCGACGGCGTCGCCGGGGCCGGCCGCATCCAGCGCGGCCTGGATCGTGGGATAGTCCCCCGATCCGTCGGGCAGGACCGTGTAAGTGGCCGGCGCGCCGGGCGCGACGCACGCGGCTAGTGCCAGCAGGCATGGGATCCAGCGCATCTGCCCGCATCTCCCCGGGGGGTGCCGGTGGATCAAGCCAATCGTCGCACCGCGCCGGGCCGCACGGGGGCGGCCTACGGCATCTGCATCACACGCACCGTGCGTGTCTCGTTGGGCAGGATCAGGCGCACCCAGTACGCGCCGCTGCCCACCGGCTGGCCGGTCTCGTCGCGGCCGTCCCAGGCGACTTCATGCCATCCCGCTGTCCAGCGCACGCCAGGCAACGTGCGCACGCGGCGACCAGCGACGTCGACGATCTCCAACCGCGCGTTCGCAGCCGCCGGCGTGTAGTAGCGAATACTCACCGTGCCGCGGGCCGGGTTCGGACCGGCCGCCAGCGCCAGGCCGCCCAGCGGGGGCGCCTCGCCGGCCGACGAGCCTCCGCCGATCGTCGTGAACCCGGCGGCCGGTGCGTACAGACCGCGCAACATGGGGTCGGAGGCATAGGCCCGCCAGTAGTACGTCGTCTCGGGCTCAAGCTGGGGCGTGACGATCCATGCGGTCGTTCCGCCCGCGCCCTCCGGCACGCCGTCGACCGCCGCCACGATGGACGTCAGCCCCGGATCGGCGTAGACGCGGAAGCCGTAGGTGATCGGATCGCCCTCGGGGTCGCTGGCGTTCCCGACCAGCAGTTCAGGCGCCAACGGCACGCCCGTGCCCCCTTCCGGCGGGTAGATGAGCGCGGGCTGCGTGGGGGGCTCGTTGGCCAGGCCGGCATCGTAGATGAAGACATCGTCCGTGCCGCCCTCGATGATGTCGGCCGACGCTATGCCGTCCGAGGCCTGGATGCGAATGACCATCTGGCTGGTCAGCGGCAGATGCTCCTCGAGATCCACCTGAACATTCAGCCAATCGGGCCCGTGGCTGACGTCCCCGATGAGCACGAGGTTGGCCGGATAGGTGGCGCCGCCGTCATTGGAGACATCGATGCGGAAGAAGTCCTCCTCATCGTCACCTTCCTCGTTCTGTCCGAAGAAGTAGTTCATGTCCAGCCGCACGTGTCCCGCACCAGAAAGATCGATCGTGGGGGAGCGGGTCGCGGCGATGCCGCGGTCCACGTCGTAGCCGATCTGTCCGCCGGGGTTCTGCAGGGTGATCCAGGCGTTGACGCCCGGGTCGGGCGTCGTGTCGTCTCCCGGCTGGTAGGGCGTGGGGATCGGATCGACGCGCTCGAAGTAGCCGAGTTGGGCAGTGTGGGACGGGTCCTGCGTCCAGCCGTGCGCCGCAGACTCGAAGTCGCAACCGTAGATCACGGGGCGCAGGCCAATCACGAGCTGCACCGTTTCCTCGATGACCAGGCACTCATCGCCCTCCAGCCGCACGTGGAAGTCCACCTCGCGCCCCTCGGGGCAGCTCACTTCCACGCTGACCTCGAGCGGCGGCGTTCCGGGCGTCGCCGTCTCGCCGGCGTTGATCGTCCCGAAGCTTGTCTCGGCCGCGTGGAGCACGATATAAGGGTCGTTGCAGGCCACCGTCAGGCGCGCGTTGGTGACGGCGTGTTTCACGCCGAGGTTGATCACGCTCGGAGCGAGCACGGCGGTCTCGCCCGGGTCGAGCCGGCCATTGCCGTCGCCGCCCGTCACCGCAAGTCCTTCGAGGTGGAGGTAGCCGCCCGCCACCAGGCACAGATGAATGTTGCTGTAGATGTTCTCGGCGATGAGGCCTTCGCGTTCGCTGGGATCGGGCCAGAAACCGCTGCCGCCGACCTCGGTGGTCACGGCGAAGATCTGTGGATGCTCGATCGTCGCGCCATAACCCCAGTCGAAGGCGCCACCGCTGACCATGTAGAGGTAGGTCGAACACTGCCCGTAGTCGTAGCGGCTGTAGCGGACCAGCTCCGCGCAGAGGCGGTTGAAGCGCGCATGATCGGGTGTCGGCTGCGTCGTGTAGCCCCACGGGAAGAGGATCGCGCCCACGACGCTGTGATAGCTGTTCCAGGTGGCGAAGTCGTGGCTGTTGATGAAGCTCATGTGCGCCTGGATCTCCGGCTCGGAGCCCGCTGATGGCCCGTGGTAGGTCTCATCGCAGGGATCGCCCGATGACCCCTGGCCGCCCCACTGGTAGGGGTAGTTGCGGTTGGGATCGACGCCCTCGCAGCCCGGGACGCTGTTGTCGCGCCGGTTCTTGCGCCACATGCCGCCGCCGTAGGGGCTCATCTGCTCGTTATAGACGAAACCGTCGACGTTGATCATCGGCACGAACCAGACCTGACGGTTGTCGACGATGAAGGTAATGACCGGATCGGTGCCGTAGTTCTCGCACAGGTAGCGGATGAAGTGCAGCGGGATCTCGAGCGCCATGATCTCGCGGGCGTGATGCACGCCGTCGAAGAGCACCTCGGGCTCGTCCTCCTGGACGGTCGGGTTGTCCGAGACCTTCATGGCCCAGATCGTGCGTCCCTCGCCAGTATGGCCGATTGCCATCGGCGCCGTGGTGAGCTGCGGGAACTCGGCGTGGATGAGGTCCATCTCCTCGCGCATCTCGGCGTAGGTGTGCCAGACGCCGTAATCACGCGTCCCGGCGCCGCGACTGGCATAGTATGCCTCGAGATCGGGAATCATCACCTCCACGTCGAAACCGCGGTCCCGCAGCCCCGCGGTGAGCTCCGGCCGTGAGAGGAGCGTGACCGCTTCCTCGTCCACGCTCATGAGCTCGAGGTCGGGATGATAGAAGAGCTGGGCCCGATCGGTGTCCGGGCCCACCAGGACCCGGATCTGCTCGTAGGGCTCATGGGCGGCCTGAACCTCGACGCTCCAGAAGGCCGGCGCCCCGATCAGGGACACCAGCAGGGCCATTGCGATCCGCTTGGCTGCAGCGCGCGGCGCCATATCGATCCTCCCCATTCCGCGGGTGGGCTGGTCCGCCGACCGCGATGGCCGGAGACCCAACCCCTCATTATAGGCGCTGCGGGCGGGAAACGGCGCGCCGAAGTGAGCTGGGGAAGTAGGCGAGTGCAGAACGGCGCGCCTCCTTGCAGGGGGCGCGCCGTCGTTGAGGCGCCCGATCCGCCCGCCGTCCCGCCCCAAGGCGCCGGCGGCGGGCGATCGGCCTAGTCGTCGAAGTTGCCCGCGGGGCCCTTCTTCCCCTGCAGCGACTTGGCGCGCTCGCGGATCTTCGCTTCGGTCCACTCGGCGGCCTTCTCGATGGGGCCCGCCTTGGGACCCAGGTCGTAGGAGCCGGCCTTCAGAATCGCCTCCATCGCCAGCGGCGCCGTGTCCTGCGCGTTGAAGACCTTGGTCAGCAGGCCGTAGACGAACTCCTCGACGCCGGCGGCCATGCGCTCGCGGATCTCGGCCGGCTGGGCGAGGAGCCGGTTCTCGAACTGCAGGTTGATGTTCTTGTAGTCGCCGGCCTTGTAGCTCTTCTCGTTGGCGAACTTGAGGATGTCGTTCCAGACTGCATCCAACATGCCTTGGTCGGGCACCTTGATGAACTTGCCGTTCGCATCGAGCTCGGCGTTACCGTAGTCGTTCACCTTGACGCCCCAGGAGATCATCTGGAGCGCCGTGGCCACATTGGCCTTAGTCGTGCGCGTGTGGCCGGCGATCTGGCGCAAGCGCTCGGAGCTGTTGCCCGAGGTGCCGTGCTGAGCGCCCGAAACCTTGTACGGCGTCAAGGCCTCATGGATCTCGGCGGTCAATTCCACCTGGATGCCCGCATCGCTCGCCTCGATCCCGTGGGTCGTGCCGTTGTTGAGCGCGATCCACTCGGGCGAGATGCCGTGCGCGTTGAGGCCCTGGATCAGGAAGAGCGCCTCCTCCTTGGTCGACAGGCCGGCCTTGCCCTTGATCTCACCGACCTCGGTCTCCAGTCCGGCCCACTTGGGCACCAGGGGATGGAGCGTCAGGCACGCGAGCAGGTTCTCATCGTCCGGCAAATGCGAGGCGTCGATGGCGATCGAGGTGATCCCCGCGTCGAACATGCTCGGAATCTCGGTGCGCGCCTGCTCGATGTCGGCGGTGCCCTTGATGCCGTAGTGGTCGGCATGGACCGCCACCGGCACGGTGATCTTGAGCTCGTTGCAGAGCGCGTTCACGGTGCGGGCGATGTTCCAGTAGTTAATGGCGCAGTAGGCCTTGGCGCCGCCCTCCGACTTGGCGATCTCGAGGATAATCGCGGCGTTGGCCCGCTGCGCAGCCCGGAGTGCGCCCCGGGCCACGAAGTAGCTGCGCGCGTTGGCGGCGATCGTCATGGCCCGGCCCTTGGCCATCAGGGCCCGGTCGATCGCCTTGCCGCTCACGATCAGCGCGCGGGAATTGGGGAAGAGCCGGGTGATGTTGGGCGGACGTCCGACCTGAAGCGCCCGTTCGAAATCGGCAGCCATGGCAACCTCCAACGCGACGGGGCCGGGCAAGCGCCAGCCCCCTGTTCTCCTGGTTTGCACCGACGCGCGAATCGTCGGCGGACTCAGGAGGCGAATCAAGGGAAACTTGCTCCCGGGCCGCCGCATGCCTCGGGCCGCGGCTTTCCGGGGCAGCGGCATGTCCAGACCCTCGGCTAATCCGGGGCAGCGGCATGTCCAGACCCGCGGCTTTCCGGGGCAGCGGCATGTCCGGACTCGCGGCTTTCCGGGGCAGCCGCTTTCCCGGGGCGAAGGCTTCCCGCTGGACCGCGAACCTCACGCGGCGTGCTTCCGCTGCACGACCCCGGTCAGCGGTGGGCGCGCACAAACTCGCGCAGGTGCACTGGCGCTCCGTGCTTCCCGGCGCGCTTGTACGCGCCCATGGCGGCGGGCAGGCTTCCTGCCGCGCGGTAGACCGACAACGCCAGCGGGTAGAGCCTCGTGTAGTCGTAGTAGCGGAAGAGGAAGGCGTTGTTGATCTCGCGCCCCAGCTCTTGGCGCTCCCACCGAGAGTCAATGCGTGCACGCAGAGCGCGAGCCTCGCGGCGCACCTCCTTCACCAGGGCATCGCGCTCTCGCGCGGGGCCGCCGCGTCGATCATGACGATCGAGCCGCGTATAGCTGCGGTTGACGAAGCGCGCCATCGCCCCCCAAGCGTGGGCCTGCGCGCGGGCTTCGCGCGCGAGGGCTTCGTCGCCTCGGGCCGCGGCGAACGCCACCGCGCCCATGACCCCGACCACCCGGCCGGTGGCCTCCTCCAGGGCGTAGGGCATGCGGATGCCCTCGAGGCGCAGGGTCGCGTGCCAGGCCTCGTGCAGCACGACGTAGGCCTGACGAGCGCGAGCAGCGGCGATCAGACAGGGCGTGATGGGACAGGCGCGCCCGCCATGGGCCTCGGCGCTGTAAAGGTACGTGTGCAAGCCGCGCGCCCGGAAGCGACGCTCGCGCCGGCGGAGCTTCACGATGTCCCAGGCAAACGCGTAAGTGGTCCGGCTCGGTAGAGCGGTCGTGAAACTCTGGGGTTGGACAGCATAGAGCCAGTTGGCCGTACGGTGTCGGGAGGCATAGCGGCGAAAAGAGCCATCAAAGGCCAGGCAAAGCTGCTTCTCTCCGAACGAGACCAGCTCGCGAACGAAATCGAGTTTCTGTTCAAGCGGCGGCACGATGACCTCCCGGGTGGATCCCTGCGCGCGAGCCTCTGGGCAGAGAGCTCGACCAGGGGCATCGTACCGAAGGGGAGGTCTGCTCGGAAGGTTGTGGTGCGAAGATCTGTGCTGGGGCGGGGGCCTACCGCCGCTTCGGCAATTCACCCGGCGTGAGACCGGGGTGTAGTCGTTGGGCATCGGGCCGGGACCGCGTGCCGGGCTAGCGCTCTGAGGCGGTGCTTGCGGTCCCCGGGGTTTACGGTGCGCCGGCAGGCAACCCGGCTGTGGTAGGTGCCTCAGGGTGCGTGCCTTCCCTGCGCTGCCCGTGCCCGCGCTATGCGGTGGCCAGGTCCACGAGGTTGGGGAACAGCCGCCGCCGTAGGATCTGTCGCCAGCGCAGCGGGTGGTCGATCACCCCGGCGCGCATGGCGGCGGTCTCAGCGGGCCAGCTTTCCTTCTCGCGCCGCTTCTTGACGAAGTTGCGCCAGACGACGAAGAGCGCCAGGCGATCGAAGGCTGCCCGAGCGCACTTACTGAAGGCGATGGTCTCGCGGCGGTGGTTGGCGCTGCCGTGGCGCAGGAGCAGGTCGGCCAGGTTGACGGGGAACAGGGGATTGCTCTGCGTGCGGCGCACGGTGGAGGGTGTGATGCAGTGCACGATGCGAGGGCCATGGGGGATCTCGGCGCGCAGGCGGTGCAGGGCGGGGGGGTAAGCGGGGTGGTCATCGGAGTGGAGTAGGAGGGTGTCGCCGGGCACCCGTTTGAGCAGTGGGCGCAGCAAGTCGGCGATGCCCCGTTCGACGGCCTTCGGATCGGGGCGCCCGAGGTCGCGCTCGAGTTCAGCGCGCCTGAGCTTCTGGTAGGGGGTCATGGCGCCCTTGCGACGCAGGGGGCTGTAGGTGAAGCCGTAGATCATCCAGCTCTCGGCGCCTACGGCGAGGTTGGCGTGGAAGGGGAAGTACTGGGAGCGGGCGAAGGATTCGAAGCCGTCGATGACGAGGGGTTCGGTCAGGGCGCAGTCGCGCAGCTGGGCGCGCAGGAAGAGGCGGCAGTGCTCCCCAAGGCGCGTGGCGTAGCGGGCGACGGTCGTGTGGGAGACCCCCAGGACGCGGGCCATTTGGCGCAAGCCCGGGCCCTCGGGGAGCCAGGTAGCGACGGGGATCAGGAGGTGGCGGAGGCGCAGGCTGCAGGAGATGGAGAAGGAGCGGGGCGAGAAGTTGCGCCGGCAGTGGGAACAGCGGAAGCACTGGATGCGCCGACCGTCCGAGGGTCGGGTGAAGGATCCGCGGCGGACGTAGCGCCAGTCAGGATTGGGGCGGTGGAAGGGGCACTTGGGGTTAGGGCAATGGGGTGGCTGGAAGCCGCCCTGCCGGTGACGGGGATGTGACGATGCAGTGCTCACACCCCTGGGAGAAGCCAGGCAG
>Ga0209164_1001074_pt1 | contig 41127 bp, 34 predicted proteins | sample MTBNYHSulfiMetaG_FD_187458 | JGI IMG/M metagenome (GOLD analysis project Ga0209164, IMG submission 187458) | Enrichment culture microbial communities from rom New York Harbor, USA that are MTBE-degrading - MTBE-NYH (New York Harbor Sulfidogenic)... | ecosystem: Environmental > Aquatic > Marine >... | reverse complement strand
GATATTTTGGCACTACATCGCCCTTTTGCGGGATCTGATTGTATAACCCATTGAAATTCTTAGTGCCGAGGATGCCGCGCCCGCGCAAATAGGCCCGACGGGCGTAAAAAACCATGAACTTGGGTTAACTTAGCGCTTATGGGGAGGGGGGGATACCGTCGGTCGTGAGGGCGCTGCGCACCGTTGGCCGTTATCCGTTCACCTGAACCCAGCTCCCCTCTTCCCGCTCCCTGCTCCCTGCTCCCCTCTCCCACCCCTATCACAACGAACCAAGTTCGCGCGCCGCTGAAAACACCCGCTCCCTGTTCACCGGTTTCACGTGTTTCACGATCCATTCCCGAACTTCTTTCCCCTGGGCCAGCGATTGCTTGTAGCACATGAACTCCAGCTCGACACCGAGGGCATCGGCCACCCTGGCGGCCAGGACCGGCCACACCTCTCCAATGTCCCCCACGACGGGGAGACTCCCCGGAAGCCTGGCGAACCCCGACATCTCCATGCGGAACGGCACGCCCATGAGCTTTGTTTTGGGAAGGCCTTTCTTTACCGCATCGGTCACCATGCCCCCTTCCCGTTCTCTGAGCCAGGCCGATTCCAGGTTCGGATCGAGATCGATTCTAATGATTCTCTTGCCTTCGAGGGAGTACGTCCAGCTTCCCTCCCAGTCGGCCCATATGCCGTGCCCGGTGTACCGTTCAAAAGGACCGTCATGGATTTCCTGGGAAAGGGCAAGAGCGGACTCGACGATCACGTCCGCGCGATCCAGGAGTCTCGCAATCCGGTGGCAACGCTCGGAGATGGTCAGCGAGTCGCCCACCGCCAGGCCCACCTCTCCACTTCCTATCAGTTGGGGCACGGTCACCAGCACGGGCAGGCGAAACTCCGCTCCCGCCCCGATCATGGTGTAAGGATCCGCTCCGCATCCCACCATCTCTTCGAATGATTTCCCGCAGCGTTTGGCCAGCATCAGCGCGTCCCGGGCCAGTCTCTCGGTGCGAAGGCCGGTAGGGTACGCGATGTTCCCGGCCACCTTGATGATCGTGTCTCCCTCGAAATGGACCATCCGTTCGTAGAGATCCATGTCTATTTGGATCTCTCGCCGGCATTCTTCAAGCTGGGACTCGGAGAGAAGGCTCACCTCAAAGAAACCGTCAGCGGGCAGCTTTTTCGGGTCGAAGCCGAAAGCCCGCCCGTCGATTCGTTTCACCTTCTCCAGGGTCCCGGCCATTTCATGGCCGACCACCGCAGAGCTCGTCGAAACCCCGTCGATGATGCCTTTGCGCATTAATTCCGAGATAAGGGTAGTGACTCCCTCGTGAATGTTCGGGCCGCTGCCTACCACGGCAACCACCTTGCCGCCCTTCTCCTTGGCCTTGACGATGATTTCAGCGGCCTTTTCCACTCTCGTCCTGGTCGCCGCCGCCAGGCCCTCGTACAACTCCTGGATTACCGTGCGATCAATGGGCATAACCACTCGCTCCTGTTCTTTCCCTGTTTCCTTGGAGTAAAATCCACCCTTACCCCTTTTTGATTCCCCATACCTGATAAAGCAAGACCATTTTGATGGCCCCTTAAACCTGACCGGGGAGGAATGCCCACCCCTCACCTGTTTTCAAAGGGGGTGACGCTCTCCTCTCACTTTCCCCCCTTTCGCAAAGGGGGGCGAGGGGGGATTTCCGAACCAAGTTGATCCTTCATTGCACCAAGGATGGACTCCATCACAGCGTCCGTCTCTTCCAGCACCACCCTGCTGTTAAATCGTAACACCCTTAAACCCAGACGCGCCAAGTACTCGTCACGCCTCTTATCCTTTTCAAGATAGTCGCCCTGCATATGCTGAGAACCATCTATTTCTATCACCAGTTTTTTTCTCGGCGCGAAGAAATCAACGATAAAATTGCCTAAGGGTTTCTGTCGATAAAATTGGACACCCATAAGTTGTTTACCCCGCAAGCGCGACCAAAGTGCGCGTTCACTATCCGTCAAATTCTTCCGCAGTTCACGCGCCCTGTCTTTGAGGTTCACATTGTACCGCAGCATGTGTCACCATCCTTGAGAAAATCCCCCTCGATCCCCCTTTGCCAAAGGGGGAAGCAGTGAAAATCCCCCTCACTCCCCCTTTGTTAAGGTGCAAGCAGTGAAAATCCCCCTCACTCCCCCTTTGTTAAAGGGGGAAGTAGTGGAAATCCCCCTCGATCCCCCTTTGCCAAAGGGGGAAGTAGTGGAAATCCCCCTCGATCCCCCTTTGCCAAAGGGGGAAGTAGTGAAAATCCCCCTCGATCCCCAGCTTCGGCGAGCCTCTCGACCATGAGCTCGAAGCCGAATGCCTCAGGTCGAGCTGCTTTCTAAAAGGGGGGGAGGTAAGAGGTCCCTTCGCCCGAAAAGACTTCGGTGAAAATTCTCTTTAAAGAACTATCGATCAAGAGTATTCACCCCCCTTTCGCAAAGGGGGGAAGGGGGGGATTTCCGCCTCCGAGGATTTCCCTCAGCAGCCGGTCGATCACCTCCGCGTGCCTTCTAGCAGCCCCCCTGTTTTTCGACACCGCCTCTCGCCCCCGTTCTCCTCTTTCCCTCAGCTCCTCCGGACGGTCCAAGAGCCGGACGGCCTTCTCCGCCAGTGTATCAGCGTCGCTCACAGGCACCCCGGCGCCGACGGATTCCAAAACGGCCTTTGCGTCCAGGAAATCCTCCATGGACGGGCCATAAAGAACCACCTTACCCCAGGCGGCGGGTTCCAGAGGGTTTTGGCCTCCAAGGGGCACCAGGCTTGCGCCGCAAAACACGATCGTCCCGATACTGTAGACCTTGAAAAGCTCCCCGAAGGTATCCATGATCACAACGGGCGCCGTGCGTTTGCTCCCTTTCCGGAGGTCGGTTCGCCGCTGAAAGGAAAGGCCCCGCTTCTCGATCAGAAGTTCAACGGCAGCCGTCCTATCTATGTGCCTCGGGGCAAGGATCAAAACCGTCCCGGGATGCTTCTCCAGGATTCTCTCGTAAGCCTCCAGCACCAGGGCTTCTTCACCCTCCCGGGTGCTGCCGGCCACAAACACCTTCTGCTCGTCCCCAAGGTTGAGGGCATGCCGCATCTCCGCCCGGACGCCGGGATCCGCCGAGCTCCCCGGCAGGTCGAACTTGGCGTTGCCGTTTATCTCGACTCTCTGTGGATCTGCACCCATGGCCTGGATGCGGAGGCCGTCCTCCAGGGAAATCATGCTGAACACATCGAAGTTTTTCAGGACCTCCTGGAAAAAGCCCCGAAACTTGAGGTATCCCCCGATGGATCTCACGGAGATCCGCCCATTGATCAAGGCTGTTCCGACGAGCCTGCGCCGCGCCTCGGCCACCCATGTGGGCCAGATTTCCGTCTCGAGATAGACCATGACATGGGGTTTGACAGTGGAAAGCGCCTTGCGCACCGGGCCCACGACATCGATGGGCGCGTATGCCACGGCAATGCCGGGATCCAGGATATCCCCGGCCATGTTGCGACCGTGTTCGGTAACGGTGGAAACGAAAAAGGCACACTCCGGGCGCATCGCTTTCAGCTCCCTGATGATCGAGGATGCCACCTTGACCTCGCCCAGGGAAACCGCATGGATCCAGATTCGTGGCCGACCGGAGAGTTTTTTCACCACCTCGGGGGAGAGAATTCCCAGGCGCTCCTTCAGGTTGGATCTGTAGCGTCCGCTAATTCTTGTGTAGCCCAGAAATGGAGGAAACAAAAGGAAGAAAAGGCCGCTTCCCATGGCCCGGTATGCGCCGTGGAGGAGTTTCATGATTGTGCCGGACTAACACGCTGTACGTTTAAGGTGATCCGCTGTTGCCTCATCCCCCTCCCCCTGCCCCTCCCACCAGGGGAGGGGAGTCTCGAAGGAGCACCCCCTTTGACCACTCGAACAATTCCCCAATCAACCACTCAACCAATTCACCAATCAACGAAAACGATTTACCCAATCAACCAATTCACTAATCAACCAATAACCCAAACGGTGTTCACCCTCTTTTCCACGGCTTCAACCCCTGGACGAGCTGCTGATACCGCTCCGGGTCGTCCGTCTTGAGCCGTCCAACGTACTCCACGAGGAAAGCCAGAAATACCGCCAGGAAAAAAGCGACGAAAACGGAAAGAATGCAGATGAGGCTGCGCTTCGGCTTCACCTTCTTGTCGATATCCGGCGAGATAGGAGGATCAAGCACCACGAAGCTGTAATATTTCTGCGCCCTGGCAAAGGTTTCTTTTTCAATTTCCGTGGCGAGCATGTTATAGATTTTTTCTCTCAGCAAGGGGTCACTGGTTCGGACAAGCTGGGCCTCAAAAAAGCGCCTGTTTTCGGCCGCATCCCGCAGAACCTCCTCGCGCAAAATCTCGCTTAGTTCCGTCAGGTAATAGTCGACGATCTTCTTGGCCGTCTCGGGCTTTTCATGGTCAAAGCCTACCTTTAATGTGCCTTTGTCGGAGTCCGGGCTCACGGTCAAAAGATTTTCAATAATCAACTTGTAGCCATCCTGAAGTGTTGGTGGTTCATCAGTGTCCCACCTCTTCTTTTCCTTATCCCACAAATCAGCAAACAAAACAGGCATAAGTTCATGTTTCTCGATCACCCGTATTGTCAGGTTTCGGCTTTTCAGCATCACTTCCAGTTTCTCCAGGGAACCTCCCCCACCGAGCCCAAGCTGCCCTGCCACCATTCCCCCAAGTCCGCCCAGGGCGGAGGTAAGGCTGCTCGAGGCGCTTTTTTCCTCCTCCCGGGGCGCAATCGTGGCTTCGGAGCGATAAATGTTGGTGAGCATCAGGCTCACAACCACGGCGGCCACACCCGCGAAAAACACGACGCCAATAATGAGCATCTTGTGCTTGAGCAGGACCATGAAAAGATCGAGGAGATTGATCTCGTCCTCTTCCACGGGAGGATACCCTGCCTCGACCGGGTGGGCCGCCTGGGTCCTGCCGGGTTCCATTGGATTCTGTTGATTTATATTCACCGCATACCCTTGTCCAAAATCGATATTTTTTCGGACAGCCCTTTCATGAAAGTCTTTTCCGGCAAAGAAATTGTTACCCTCCCCCCTTTAAAAAAGGAAAATCCAAGGGGATTCCTATCTTCCCCCTTTGAAAAAGGGGGACCGAGGGGGATTTCTACTTCCCCCTTTAACAAAGGGGGACCGAGGGGGATTTTAAAAATGTCCCTGAAATCCCCCCCTCCCCCTGCCCCTCCCACACGGGGAGGGGAGTTTGGAGGTGTCCTCGCCCCCCGACCTCTCCCAACTAACCAATCAACTAATCAACTAATCAACCAATAACCCAAACGGTTTTCCCATTTACCTGACATTACCGGTGAACGGTCAACGGTGAAGTCGCGCAGCGCCCCCGGCGCTTCGCACCCTAAAATACTTGTTGAATAAGGATTCCCGCCGTAACCCCAATCTGGAAGATGATCTGGGAAATGTCCTTGGTTGTACGCATCCAGTCCGGCCTCACGATTTTCTGAGGAACCAGGACCGTGTCGCCCGGATAAAGCTTCGTATCTTCGAATTTCCCCCAGAATCCCCACCGGTGCTGCTCGTCGCTCCACGACACCCCGAACCACGATTCCCCTTCCTTGCTGATCACCGTCCCATCGGCCCTGATCACGTAAATCTGACCCTCCTCCGCATTGGCGGTGGGGCCTCCCGTCCTCGCGAGGTAATAGGCAAGCTTCCGGTTTTGTTCGTCGTACACGAGCGCAGTGGGGTTGTACACCGCGCCCAAGACGTTCACCGTGAGGGACTTCTGCGGGATATGGAGCTCATCCATGTCTTCCAGGACCAGGTCGCTGCTGGTCCCTCTCAGCAAGCCGGGCTTCTCAAGGGATACCACGACCCGGCCCGAGGCCCTGGCCTCTCGCATCTTCTCCACGAGCACCCTCTCCGATGCAAGGAACTGTTTCTGCGCGGCCACATCCTCCGGCCTGAGGGTGGCCTGCGCTTCCTGGGAGGAGAAGGTGGCGATTTCGATCTCCATTTTTTTGATGAGGTCGTTCAGCCGCTGCTGCTGCACCCTCCGCACCTCCTCCCTGGTGAACACGGCCCCGCGCAGATAGGCATATTCGGTAAATCCCCCTGCCCGCTGAATCAAATCGCTAAGCCTCTCGTCTTTTCGAATGGAATAGGTTCCCGGAAAATAGACTTCACCCGTGATGGCGACGCTCCGCTTCTTTTCCCACCAGTCCGGAATCATCTTGATGTTGACCACGTCCAGGGGTTGAAGGGTCAGGTTATGGGCGGGATCCCCGGCAAGGGCAAGGCGCACGTTGAAATTGAGGACCGAAGTCTCCACCTTCTTTCCCTGCACGATGTCGAAGCGGATCAGTTCGGCGTTATCGAGATAAGCGGCATCCTTTACGTTGCCGGCCACCAGGATCAGGTCTCCCACGGTCATATTCGTGGCATAGGGGTATTCCCCTGGCTTGTTGACTCTTCCGGTGATGGTGACCGTATATTTCTCCGCATACTCCCAGGTGCTGTGCATCACCACCTTATCCAGGTCCCCCAGCACCAGGTTATGAGCGGGATCCCCTTCCAGTGCCTTTTCCGGATTGAACGTATGAATCGTCACCTCCTTGGTTCGCCAGTCCGTCCGGTACACGTGACCAAGCTTCAAGTAGGTGTCCCGGGTGAAACTGCCCGCCTTGAAGATGAGGTCCCTCAGCCGCATCCCCGCCGTGAGGATGTATTGGCCCGGGTTCTTGACTTCTCCGTTGATCTCGACGAACTCCTTCCACTGCTCCTCCCAGAGCGAATGGATGATCACCGTGTCTTCATCCTCAACCTGGAGATTGTGCATCGGATCGCCGGCCATGGCTGCGGCCGCGTCAAAGTAAAGAGTGTGCCTGTTTCGCTGCTCGTCAATCCGGATGAGCTCGGCCTTGGGCAGGTAGGCATCGTTGGTCAGATCGCCGGCTTTCAGGATCAGATCCCTGATTTTCATGTCCTCGATGAAATACCGGCCCGGCTTTCGCACCTCCCCCTTGACAACCGCATACTCCCTGTCTTCGAAAAGCCGCTTGTGGAACACGTAAACCTCATCCAGGGGCTTCAGGGCGATATTCTGGGCCTGGTCTCTCTGAAGAAGCAGCCTTCCCAGGTCAAAGGGAATCAGCTCCGCCTTCATGTCCTCTATCCTGTATCTCTTGATCAAGGCGTAGTCAAAGTAGGTATCCAGGTCGAGGCTTTCCACGTTGGGGAGGATGTCGAGCACGCGGAGACCCGGATCCCATGAATATTCCCCGGGCCGGAGGACGTTCCCGTAAAGGTAGACGGCGTTCATAACCTTGGGAAGGATGGAGAAGACCCGGATCAGGTCCCCGTCCTGCAATGGGATTTTTTTCTCCTTCAACTCTTCATAGGAAATGTCCACAACGACCTGCTTGCGGTTTTCGTAAGCTCTTTCGATCTGGATTCGCTGGTTGTAAGCACGCGGTTTCAGGCCGCCTCCCAGGTCCAGGGCGGTTTTCAAATCCTTCCTGTCCTTCAATTCGTAGACGGCCGGTCGCTTCACGTTCCCGGAGACCCACACGAGCGGGCCGGCCTGGGGCACAAAGATCACGTCTCCGGGCATGAGCCGGATATCCGCGCTGATGTCGCCTTTCAGGAGAAAATCGTAGACGTCGATGGCGCTCATCACTTTCCCCTGGCGCTTCAGTTCGATCCTTCTCAGGGACCCCAGGGTCGTAGGCCCCCCCGAGGTGAGAAGCGCATTTCCGACGGTGGCAAGCGAGCTTACCGTGTAAAGACCCGGGCTTTTCACTTCACCCAGAACGAAAACCTGGATGGTCCTCAGCTTCCCCATGGACACGTTCACGTTGACCCCGGTGATGGCTTCACCCTTGACTTTGATCAGCTTCTTGACCTCTCCGAACGTGAGGCCGGCCACGGTCAGGGGGCCCACCCTGGGGAAATTGATCACGCCTTCGTTGTCCACCACCAGCGTGTAGGTGGCATCCAGCCTTCCCCACATGAGAATGACAATCTCATCTCCGGGTCCGATCACATAGTCATTGGAAACCGGAACGGCCGTGATGGGCGCAAAGGTGCTGGGGGGTCTTTCAAAGAGCTTGTGGCCGAAGATCTCCAGTTCGGGCTTTTCAGGCGGAGGCGTCTTTTTGAAGTACTCCTCTTCCTTCGTTTCAGCCGGCTCCTCGGGTTTCTTTTCCGGCTCCACTCTCTCGGGCGCCTTAGGGGGTTCCTTCCCGGGCTCCGCCCTCACCTCCACCTCCGGCTTCGGAGGCTGCGCCTCCAGCTTCTTCTGTTCGAGCAGCTTCTTTCCCTCCTCGATCTCCGCCGGGGTGAGCGTACCCAGTTGACCCTTCTCCTGCATTTCCCGCAAGGCCTCCGGGCTGATTCGCCCTTCTTCCAGTGCCTTCTTCACTTCCTCCGCCTGCTGAGGAGTCAACTTGCCGGATTGAACGAGTTCCTGCACCAGCGCGGATGCAGCGCTTGAAGACAACCCCTTTTGCTGACCCGTAGCTGTTGAATGGATAAAAACAGAAGAAAGTAATACGAGCATTGAGAAGACAAGGATTTTCGCTGTGTGCTTCATGCAGGCCTCAAAGGGTTATCCATAGGGTCATTGCCGTCCAAAATATATCGAACTTCTTTCGCACTACATTACATGGAAATACAGCCAATCCGTCATGCCGGTGAAAACCGGCATCCAGAAGACAGCTCCAAGAGCTTTGAGCCTGGATTCCGCCCCGGTTTTCACCGGGGTGACGCGCCGGAATGACAAAACGAGGTTATAATCAGGATGTGCCTTGTATGACCTCTTCATTGTTCCACTTGAAAAGCTTCTTTTTATCGATTTTGGACAAGAGTGACATAGGGTCTTCGATCATCTCCGGGAAAATAGCTCATGCCCGGAGCAAAGCGGTGTTCTCTCCGGACAAAATAAATTATTAGCATATAAGGAAAAGTGCAGCTCTGTCAACATGATGACGCCGGAAAGATTCAGGGCTCCGGGTTCTGAGTTTTCGGTTCTGGGTTCTGGGGGAAATTTTGGAAAAAGTTGTTTTTCTCGCCTCACGCTCTCGCGCCTTGCGCCCTCACGATCAGAGATGTTCCCCCTTTAACAATCGCCCCTCCCCCTGCCCCTCCCACGAGGGGAGGGGAGTTTGGAGGTGTCCTCGCCCCCTGCCCCTCCCACAAGGGGAAAGGAGTCCGGAAGGTGTTCCCCATTCAACTAATCCACCAATTCGCCAATCAACCAATTAACCCATCACCCCAAACGGTGTTCACGCTCTCGCGCCCTCCCGCCTTGCGCCCTCACGAACAAAAGCGCCATCACGCCCCCATCTCTATCTTCACCTTGTGCTTCTTGCAGAGCTCCAGAAGCTGCTGCCTCCACTTCTGAACTTCCGCGCTGCCCTGGGTGATTTTATCGTTGGCTCGCTGAAACAGCCCGATCTCCCGTTTCTCCAGGGCCATGAGCATCATCCGGAACCCTGAGTGGAGTTCGCCGGCCCCTGCCACGTAGACCTGGTGGACGGACCGGGCCTCGTCCGTCGAGGGTTGGATTTTCCGGAGCATGGAGAGAAATCTACCGTACTGGGGGATCACATAATCTCTCAGCGCTTCTTCCAGCGCCCTGTCGCTTTTGTAGTTCGCCCCTGTGACCGAAGCATATTTTTCCAGGGACTTCGCCTCGAGCTCCGCGATCCTGAGAATATCCTGATTCATATAATTCGCCAGGTCCTTTTTCACCGGATCGTGCGCACAGCCGCACAACACCATTGCGAACAAGAGCCCAACGCTCAGCTTCACCAGGTATGCGGCTCGATTCCTCAGATCCGTGTTCCCCATGTGACCCAAAATGTGTCCCCCCTTACCCCCTCCCCCTGCCCCTCCCACCAGGGGAGGGGAGTCCGGAAGGTGTTCCCCAATTAACCAATTCTCTAATTGACCAATCAACTAATCAACCAACCCCCCCAAACGCTTTTCCCATTGATTTTTCCCATCGCTTCCTATAGTCATTCCTTGTGACCGACCTTAGCTCAGCGTTTTTGAAATGTATATTTTTCGCCTTCATTTGTAAACGATAGATGAAAACCGGATCCTGGATTCTTAGAGCAAGAAAGCCTCAAGAACCACATAACCCTCGAGAATGCCGAATAGAGCAAATCAGAACTTAAGACGCCGTCTCTTTTCCATATTTCGTTCTATTCTTGCCATTACCGTTTTGACGACGGTTCTGATCGCGACAGCCACACTTTCAAACGCGCAGACCGCAACCCCTGACTGGCCCTTCAACAACGGGGCGAACTGGGGCGGCACAGGGCTCATGGAGATTCCAAATGCCCGGGTGCTGGACGATGGCGAGGTAAGGGTTGGAATCGCACAGGCGGATCCTTACAGATGGTACGTTGCGGCAATGGGAGTCTTTCCGGGATTGGAACTGGATTTTCGGCTCACGGAGCTCTTAAACATCGAGACCACTTCAAAGCTCTTCGAAGGCTATGGAAATTATAAAGACAAGTGCATGGACTTCAAGTACCAGATCTTTCCAGAGAGCAGGAAATTCCCTGCCCTGGCCATCGGGATGCATGACATTGTGGGTGATTCCAAGCTCTTCGAAGCCATGTACCTGGTGTTCAGCCGGCAAATTTATCCCTTTGACTTCACATTCGGGATCGGCTCAGATCGGTTGAAGGGCGAAACGTCCATGCCTTTGCTGGAGGATTTCGGCCCTTTCGGTGGAGTCGAGATTGCGCTCACCGAACGTTTCAACTTCATGGCCGAATACAACCCCATCCAATACGAAAATGACACGCCTACTGGCGGGAAGCGCCCCGTGCCGGAGGGTGCGGATCTGGATCTCAACTTCGGCCTCCGTTGCAAATTGTTCGAGGGCATCTACGCAGGGGTCTCCTACCAGCGAGGAGACACGTTCGGCGGTTACCTGCACATTCAAACCAAGCTCGGCGCACCGGTATTGCCCAAAAGGCCGGACCATCCACCCCTGGCTCCGGTGGACACTAGGCCCTTCAAGGAACGGAACGCAAAAGAACTGGTGGAACAATTGCGCAGGGCCATTTCCGAAAAGGGCTTTTATAACGCCAAAGTATTCACGGACGGGACGGATTTGAGGGTGGAATTCGAAAACACTCGATACCTCTCCGATCAAAAGGCGGTCGGCAGGATCCTGAGAGTCGCCTATCTTTACGCTCCCGAGGACACCAGGAAGATTACCGTGGTCTCCAAGAGACTCGATCTGAACGTCTTGAAGGTCGCGGCCTCTCCAGGGCATCTAGCTGCCTTTTTCGAGGAGGAGATCACCCCCGAAGCATTTTCCGAGCACCTGGACGTGGAGATGGCGGCTCTCTCTTCCGAAGAAGACATGGCCGGGTACATCTCGTCCCATGATTACACCCAATCCGACCTGTTCTTGGGCTTCAAGCCGGAAGTGGCCACCTACCTCAACGATCCCTCGGGGTTTTTCAAGTTTCGATTCAGCATCAACCCCTTTGTCAAATACTTCCCATGGGACGGCGGCATGGCCTACGCTCGGTACATGCTGCCCATTTACTCCAACGTGGACACCAGCCTCCCTCCCCCTGAGGAGGATACCATCCGAATGGACCTGGTGGATTACCTGGGCGAGGACCCGACCTTCGACAGGCTTCTCTTCGACCAGGCGATCCATCTCACCAGGCGCACCTTCGGCAGGGTGAGCGTCGGTTACTTCGAGCCCATGTATGCCGGGATCGGGGGAGAAATTCTCACCTATCCGTGGGGGGGCATGCTCGCTTTCGGCCTGGAAGCGGACTGGGCCAGGAAAAGAGAACCCGCTACCCAGCTCGCGCTCGAGGACCTCAAGGTGTATTCCGTTCTGGGGAATATCTACTACTCCCTCCCGAGCCTCGGCATGGTTTTCAATGCCAAGGTCGGCCAGTTCCTCGCGGAGGACAGGGGGGTCCGCTTCACGGTGAGCAGGCAGTACGATACCGGGGCCATCGTCGGCGCCTGGTACAGCATCACGGATACCGACGACCTCACTGGTGTCAACCGCGGCTATAACGACAAGGGCGTTTTTCTCGCCGTTCCCATTGAAATGTTCAAGACCAGGAGCGATCCCGGAAGGTGGGTCTACGCAGCAGCTCCCTGGACAAGAGACGTGGCGCAGACCGTTCGAAAAGACATGGATATCTACAGCCTCACCTACGGCCTGCTGCCCAATCAATTCAAATACGGCATCGACCAACTAAAGAAGTAAAGAGTCCCCATCCCGGCAAAGATCCCCCGCTCGCGGCACCTCTTGGGAGCGCTATCTGGTGGGAGCGGCAGATGGTGGAAGCCGCTTCTTTCTAGCCGCGACCAGCTCCCACAGGCCTGGTGTTCGCGCAGGATAGGGATCACGGCAGGGATGCCCCTCCCACAACTTGCTTTTCCCGACCAGCATCTCGTGGAACCCCCATCTACTGGGAGCGGCTTCTAGCCGCGACATGGCACTGGCATCCTGTGGGAGCGGCCTCTATCCGCGACCAGCTCCCGCAGGGCTCTACAAAGTCAGGGCCTTTGATCGATAAGTGCCTGATTTCTCAACTTGCCACCTGGAGGTGAAAAATCAGGTTTCATTGCTTCCATGAAGATGATTCCAACCCCCCTTTATTTAAAGGGGGGCAGGGGGGGATTTCATGAACGTTCTTAAAATCCCCCTCGGTCCCCCTTTACCAAAGGGGGAAGAGTCAAGTCCCCCTCGGTCCCCCTTTTTTAAACTGTACATGTCCCACATTTTTTGCTGGACACAGGGGGTTGAAGCTATTCTAGTGTCAAATTGCAAAACTAATGCACCGAATTTTGGAACCCTTCTCAGTCATTCCGGCGAAAGCCGGAATCCAGTATTTTCAGCAGGTCCTGGATCCCGCCCCGGTTTTCACCGGGGTGACGCGCCGGGATCACGGTGTTTGGAAATATCGATGACTTTTGTAATCACGGACTAGGTTGAATCATTGAAACAGATCCATTTTAAACAAGTCAGTCAATGCAATATCTTAGTCTCCCCTCCCTTGTCGAAGATCCCGCTGTGTTGTAGGCGGGGATGGAAGGGGATTAAGGGGCGGGTGGAAAAGGCCTTTCTTCATCACCCCCACCCCCGTATCGAGTACGGGGCCCCGCCCCGTTCCGGCTCGGGACGGGCCAGGCTCTATCCCTCCCCCGCCGAGGGGGAGGGAATAAGTCACTGTTTCAACAGTTCATATTCTCGCCCCCTGTGTCCAGCGGGCCACTTTATGGGACACGTTCAGTTTATTAAAGGGGGAAGGTAGGAATCCCCTCGATCCCCACCTTCGGCGAGCCTCTCCGCCACGAGCTCGAGGCCGAATCGCTCAGTTTGACCCGCTTTTTCAAAGGGGGAAGTTAAGAAGTTCCTTCGCCGGAAAAGACTTTCACGAAAATGCTATCAAAAGGAATAGCGATTTTGGGCACCTATGAAATCAAATGGAATACAAGAATTCGGGGCTGTGAGGAAATCCGGCGAGAGGCTCAGGCTCGATAGGAAGACCGAAGGCGGGAAGTCCGCCTTCGGTCTGTTATCCCTCGTCCTAATCCATCGGACAATCTTAGTGAGTAGGAGTGCTGTGTGCGCTGGGCGTGACGTGAGACGGCGTAACAGGCGGCTGATAGGGTACGACACCGTGGCTGGTGGTCACTCCCGGTTCGCTCGGCTGCCCAGGCGGTGGGGTTGTATGAGAGGTTGCAACTCCAAGCACTCCGATACCGGAATCATCCCCGGAAAGCGCACCGGCAGCCACAGCCGCCGCAGCCGCGGCGGCCACGCCGGCCACTGTCGCGGCACTGATTCCTGCGGCGCCGCCTGCCCCAGCTCCTGCTGCTCCAGCCCCAAGTGCACCTGCTGCGGCGCCACCCTGCGCCAGACAGGTTGACTGCGCAACGGGAACGATCGCAATGGCAAGACAGATTGACAAGGCAGCAAAATACTTAAGCATCTGTTCTCCTCCTTATATCCTAGGGCTGAAAGCCAACCTCGGTCAAACCCCGGGACGGCCTTGCCCTCCAAGCCAGGCCATCCCGCACGATGTGATCAGCCGTCTTTCCTTCTATTCCTGCGCACGAAGGCATAACCCAGCAAGAGCATACAGCACAGCATCCCTGCCAAGGGGAAGGTAAAGACCCTCTGCCATGCTCCACCCGCCGTCGTTGCGATGAAGCAGCCTCCACTGCTTCCCTCCTCTGCCGCTGCGGCGGCTGCACCAGCGGCACCCACGCCGAAGGCGGAGAAGGAGTAAGCGCGGAACGTGACCAAGCCGGTCTCACCATCGCCGAGATAGTCCACATCGATGATATCGGCCGGAGACACGCTCGAAACGTTCGTTCCTGCGAGCAGGTCTGCCTTTGTCGGCGCATGGTAGATCACCCACGCACCGGACTCGAATCCGCCCGGACCGACCACTGCGAGATCGAAGGGAATCGTGACCTCGGCGTACTTACCGGGCAGGAGGTTCGGGACAAAGACCTCGTAAAGGATGGCACCGGAAGCCTGGGTCCAGAACGAAGCCGGGTCGTCGTTGGTCGTTGGCGTGATTCCTATATTAGCCGTAGCACCTGCGGTCCTGTCAAGGGTGTTGAAAGGAACCTGCACGATGGAGATGTTCACGCCGGCGACCGTGGTCAGGGCCGAGGAGCCCCCCGCAAGGGCATTGACCGTATTGGCCCCAATACCGGCAAGATTGAGAGCAACGCCGGTGATTGGAAGCGGTGCGGCCGCGGCGGTCTCCACGAAGAAACCGGGATTGGTCGCCGTCATGGTATAAGCTGCGGCACCCGGATCCGCCGCAAAATCGATCCTGTAAATGCTCGCCGCCGAGGACGTGATCTTTCCGGCCAGGACAGGCTCGCCCACAAGATCTTCATAGATCGCCTGGACTTTAGCCCTGGCCTGGCTCGTTGTACCGGAAATATAGGCATTCGCTGCCGCCACGGCGAGCCGGATGATGTTCAGTGCGGGATCATCGGATGAAAGGGCCGATGAAGTGAACTCCTGGGCCACGTATCCATCCTTGTATGCGATGAAATAGTAGAGCGATCCTGTAACGGGCAGGGTGAACGAGAAGTACCCGTCGGTAGCCCCGCCGAGGTTCACCGTCTGGGTCACATCGACATACTGCGCCGGAGCGAGCACCTCCACGGTGGCTCCACCCAGACCGCCGCTCACGTCCTCCACATAGCCCGCGAAAAGCCTCGTGTTGAAAACACGGATCGTGGGTGAACTCACTGTCTCCAGATTCAGAGCCACAAGATCCGGATCGTCCGCAGTGAACGTCACCTTGAAGGCCACGGTCGCGGCTACATCGTTGGGCACATCCCAGGTGAATGTTGCGCTGGGAGCCCCTGCACCGCCGGTGATGGTCCCATATGCGGTGGAACCGGCCACCGTCCAGGTATACGTGGTGCCGGCCGAAGCCCCGCTCACGGTCCAGGTGACGTTGGCCGCGTTCTCTTTTACAGCCACCTTTCCTGTAAACTTCTGAGGCACTTTCACCGTGAACAAGTCTGGATCACCGATCCCATCCGCCGCCGTAATCGTGTAAACACCCGCGAAAGCGCCCGTGGAAGGTGCGGTAAAAACGTACGTCGGTCCTGTGCCAGGGGCCACGGCCACGGGACCCGTCACAGTCCAGGTCGTATCAGCGGGCTTGCCTCCGGAAGCCGTGTAGGTGGTCGAGCTGCCCGGTTGAATGGTCGGCGTCGTGGTCGGCTTGCTGTCGATTGCAAGCTGCGTGTACACGTTGACCGTTCCACTATCCGTTGTGGTCAGGTTATCCGCATCCGCCACGCTCACAGCAACAGTAGCGGCGGTGGCCGGCGCCGTCCAGGTTACCGACTGCGTGGATGCAGACGCAGGGGTGCCGGCGCTGAACGTCCACAGGTAGTTTGTAGCGCCTGTCGCGGAGAACGCCACGGCTTCACCGGCAAGCACGTCAATGGGCAAGGCCGGTGCGATGATGCCGAAAGGAGGCCTATAAGTGAACCCGCCTGTCAGGGTTCCGCTCTGGGTATCGGGGTTTGTCACCACCACGTTCACTGTGCCCGTCCCCGCAGGGGTCGTGCAGGTGAGCTGCGCGGCACTCACAAACGTAACGTTCGTCGCTGCGACCCCACCAAAGGTCACCGTCGGGGTGGCTACGAAATTCGACCCACCGATGGTCACAGACGTGCCGCCCGCCTGGTCGCCGGTGCTCGGGGTCACGCTCGTCACCGTGGGAGGAGGATTGTATGTGAACCCGGCCGCCAAAGTTCCACTCAGCGTGTCGGGGTTCGTCACCACCACGTCCACCGTGCCCGTCCCTGCGGGGGTCGTACAGGTAAGCTGCGCCGCACTCACAAACGTGACATTCGACGCCGGCACCCCACCAAAGGTCACGGTCGGGGTGGCCACGAAATTGGCCCCGTCGATGGTCACGCTCTCGCCGCCCGCCTCTATGCCGCTGCTCGGGGTCACGCTGGTCACCGTTGGTGGAGCCGAAACCGTGACGGTCGCATTGGTGGGGAGGAAATCGTAACCGGAAGCAGTGCCTGACACACAGGCCGCACCCGCGGCGGAGACATTGACCGCCGCTGCCCCGGTAGTGGTCAGCGCCGTAAACCCCGCTTGGGCAAGCACAACGGGAAGCGTCTGACCGGCTCCCGGCCAGTTGCCCGAAATATCGAACCAGAAAAGTTTCACGTACTTATCCGTGGCGGCGTCGCTGTCGCAGTTGTTTGTGTCGTCCTGGGGAGTCGTTTCCTGCCCGGACAAGCCGGTCGCCAGTACATTGGAAAAGCCCGTAAAAGCGAGCCTTGTTGAGTCGAAATGGAAATTCAGGGTGAGCCCACTCAGGGTGTTGTCAGTATCACTGGTGTTGTAATTTGCCGTGAGCGTGACGCTACCGCCCGTGGCAACCACAGCGCTTGTTGGAGAGAGCGCTACGTTCTGGGTCGGGTTTTGCGCAAAAGCACAAGGGATCCCTCCCAATGCCAGCACTACAATAGAGATTGCCGACACCAGCAACGCCTTGAGTGTTACACTTTTCAAGATCCGATTCATCGGAAAGTACCTCCTCCCAATTATTTCCAGCTCTTTCATCCTTGTTGAGCTTTCAACCTCGAATAAGCCAGCGGACAAAACCCCGGTTGGATTACGGCAAAATGCCTAACAGGTACGTTTCGATGTCTGTGGCAGTGCACCTCGTGCAATTGGCCGCAACCGCTCCTGTAATCAGCGAGCTTCCCGTAAATCCAGCCATGTAGCGGATAATCAGCAACCCGTCTTCAAGAGGGACGGTCAGCCCGTTCCCGTCTGCATCGAAAGTCAGTCCGGCCCCTGAGATGTACGCTTCAATCGATGCTGCATCACACCTGGTGCAATCGGCCGCGACCGCTCCCGCGATCAGCGAGCTTCCCGTAAATCCAGCCAGGTAACGGATGATCAGCAACCCGTCTTCCAGGGGAGCAGCTTGCCCGTTGCCGTCCACATCCAGGTTGAATGGTGCGGCCAGGACTTCGATCTGTTTCACGTAGGTGTTGTCGTTTTCAAACGATTCCGCCACATCGCCGTTCACGTCCACCGTCAGGGTGAGCGTGTGCGTACCCGCAGTGGCGAAGGTGTACTGGGTGTCCACGTCCTTGATATGCGTTCCCGCATTCAAGCCGCCTGTAGTGCTGTAAACTTCGGCCCCATCCACGAGAAGGCTCACGGTTTGGGTACCGGCGTTGGTTTCACTGGTGTTGACCCAGGAAATGTCGATGTAGGCGGTCTGCCCCGCAGTGGGAGTAAGATCCGTGGTGGTGCCGGACTGGCTCGAGACCACGATGGGTGCGGTCCACCCCGTGGGCTGGTAAGGCTTGAGGTTCACCGTGGTGCCGTCCACGCTGACGGTCTTCACGATCCCGGATATGTATTCCTGGCTTTCGCCCTGGGCCTGAAAGCCCAGCTTGATGTCATAGTTCCCGGAAGAGGTGAAGTAGTATCCTCGATCTCTCAATCGAGCAAAAGCGCCTGCACTGACCGATACATTGGGGGTCTCAGTCAGTGTGTCCACCGGATTCCCTCCCTGCTCTATATAGATCTTTATCGTGTACGTGCCCGCACCCGCCGCCACGTCGCCGATGTTCTGAAAGGCCAGATTGATGTAAGCGAGCTCATTCACATAGACCTGGGCATCGGCATCCGCGTTCGCCTGCGTGGAGATAATGACCTCGTCGCCCCAGTCGGCCGGTGCATTGGGCCTCAGGTGCGCCAGGTTATCCGAGGTCACGTTGATCGTACGCGTATAGGTGCTCTCTGCTGCCACTCCTCCGCCCGCCTCGATATCCAGCCTGAGAGTGTGATTCCCGGAGGTTTCAAAGGTCCACGTCTGGTCCGTGTTCATTTTCATCCAGTCTCCAGCGGCAAGCTCGCCGGCTGAGACGTTTACAAAGAAAACCAGCGTGCCGTCAATATAAAGCTTCGCCGTGTGTGCCTGCGCAGCCGAGCCTCCAGAATTTTCCCACGCGAAGTTGATGTACATTTGCTGCATCTGTGTGACGGTCACGGGAGTGACACCGTATGCGCCAGCCGCAGTCATGACCATAATCTCATCAGCCCAACCCACCGGCCTCGCAGGTCTCAGGGTCGAATCCTGGGCGAAAGACACCCCCTCCCACAGGAATAGAGACAGGGAAAATGCCACAAACATCAAAATCACAGGGTTTCCTTTGAACTTCACCATTTCTTCCTCCCCTATATCTCACGGTTACCAAGGTGGGACTGAAACGCGTATAAAAAAGTCTGCCTAGTGTAATTGGTTGAAGGTGTCCTAGTCAATACTTTTTTTTTATTTTTTGCACTACGGAACAATATTTTCCCTTGCTGCTCATGGAGAAACAATGCATTCTGCCCGACTCCCCCAATGCCCACAATATTCATTGAAATGAAATCCTCGAAATCACTGTTCCAGCAAGCTCTTTTGAAGCGCCAGAAATCTTAAATGAAAGGCATCTGGAACCCTGGTACATTAGAAGACGTCGTTATTACGCCTGGATGTTTGGATGGAATATAAGATTGAACAATTCACGCCCCACATGTGAACTGTTTCACAGTGGACATTTTGACATTTTGTTCCTGTTTGGATATCACATTCCAATGTTTTTACCAAGTGAATTTTTCCTTCTTTTGATTTTTTTTCTTCTGATCGCCTCGATGTTCACTACGCCGTGTTCAGACCGGCTTCACGTGGGTCAGCGCACCCTGCCTGCCGAAACAAGGTCGGTGAAACGCCGCGCGCGGCCCGCCCCAGGCTTTTTGGCATCACACCCCCTTATCGGGAATACTTTTTCGAAACTTTAATTTTTTAGCCCTCTTGTCCAAAATCGATATTTCTTGAACATCCATAAAAGCCTTTTCTGACAACCGAACCTCGTAACTTCCCCCTTTTGCAAAGGGGGACCGAGGGGGATTTTATCTTCTCCCCTTCGCAAAGGGGCACCGAGGGGGATTTTATCTTCCCCCTTTTGCAAAGGGGGACCGAGGGGGATTTTATCTTCCCCCTTTCGCAAAGGGGCACCGCGGGGGATTTTATCTTCCCCCTTTCGCAAAGGGGCACCGCGGGGGATTTAAAAAACATTCGTTAGATCCCCCCCTGCCCACCTTTTAGATTTTAAGGAGGGTAATAAGAAAACCCTGCTTTTTTTCTTTCAGATGCCAGGTTATAAAATAAGGCGGTTATGGATCAAAACTCCTGAATTTGGTTTTATTTCGGATCAACAATCATTTGTGTCCAAAATATATGGAACTTTTTTCGCAGTACGTCGTATGAAACTTCACGGGGCCGTGCCAGGGCAAAAACTCCCCCCTTTGGTAAAGGGGGGCTGGGGGGGATTTCTTGTAAGCCCTTGAAAATCCCCTGAATCCCCCTTTTCGAAAGGGCCACTTTCACGATCCAACTTGAATGTGGTTCATGAAGTTTCTGTCCTTGATTAGACTGGTCGCTTCGGCCAGAGGCGGCGCTTATATCAAACCTCATGGGGCCGTCCCAGGGCAAAAACTCCCCCCTTTGGTAAAGGGGGGCCGGGGGGGATTTCTTGTAAGCCCTTGAAAATCGCCCTGAATCCCCCTTTTCGAAAGGGGGACTTTGACGATCCAACTGCAATGTCCTTCGTGAAGTTTCTGTCCTTGATTAGACTGGCCCTCCCGGCCGGCGGCCCCGCTTACATGGAAATACAGCCAACCCGTCATGCCGGTGAAAACCGGCATCCAGAAGACAGCTCCAAGACCTTTGACCCTGGATTCCGCCCCGGTTTTCACCGGGGTGACGCGCCGGAATGACAAAACGAGGTTACAATCAGGATGTGCCTTGTATGACCTCTTCATTGTTCCACTTGAGAAGCTCCTTTTTATCGATTTTGGATAAAAGTGATCAACAATGTTTTTTATGGCCAAACCCCATTGATGCTCAGAGTAGATTCTGTAAACTGCTCATGGGCCAATCAGCCACGATGCTCTTCAAGCAATCTTTGTGCCAACAAAAGCGGGAATCAAAGGCGGGGATGCCGTTGTTTCAACACTCAGGCTTCGCCGCGCATTCTCCCTCAAAAGTTCCTTGTCCGATCAGGCAGTTTTTTACTAAAATAAATATTGTTCTGGTTTGTTGGAGCTTTATGAGTTTTCCGTTTGGGAGGTTCCCACCGGCAAATCGGGATGCGCGGCAATGGGCGCCGAGCGGGGGGTTGTGCATAAGGTCGGAGGTCGGAGATCAGCGCACCCTCTGGCTGCCGGCGCAACCAGTTTGATCGAGCAGGAAACGTTGACCTGAGGTTTCATACTAGTGCCAAATTGCAAAAATAATGCACCGAATTTTGGAACCCTTCTCAGTCATTCCGGCGAAAGCCGGAATCCAGTATTTTCAGCAGGTCCTGGATCCCGGCGTGCGCCCGGATGACGGTGTTTGGAAATATCGATGACTTTTGTAATTAGGCACTAGCGACGCCTCTGGCCAAAGCGGTCAGTCTAATCAAGGAGAGGAAACTTCACGAAAACGCCGTTAGATTAGGATCGTCAAAGTCCCCCTTTCGCAAAGGGGGATCGAGGGGGACTTGACTCCTCCCCCTTTCGTAAAGGGGGATCGAGGGGGATTTTAAGAATCAGAGAGGTGTTCATCTATGGGATTTGAAAAGAAGATCCTTTGTATCGGAGCAGGATACGTGGGCGGCACAACCATGGCCGTCATTGCGCACAAGTGCCCCCAGTACAAGGTCACCGCCGTAGACGTGGATGCGGCCCGCATCGGCCGGTGGAACTCCCACGAACTGCCCATTTACGAACCGGACCTGGATGAAATCGTCAAAGCAACGCGGGGGAGAAATCTCTTTTTCAGCACCGAGATCGAGGAGGAGATCAGGGAAGCCGACATTGTTTTTGTCAGCGTGAGCACGCCCACCAAGATGTTCGGGGTCGGGGCCGGTATGGCGGCGGACCTTCAATACTGGGAAAAAACCGCCAGGCAAATCCGGGAGTGCTCCGCCTCCGACAAGATCATCGTGGAAAAGAGCACGTTTCCAGTGAAAACCGCTCTTGCCATGGAAAGGATCCTCACGTCCACGGAGGCAGGGGTCCGCTTTGACGTCCTTTCCAATCCGGAATTCCTTGCGGAAGGCACGGCTGTGAAAGACCTGGAAAGCCCCGACCGCGTCCTCATCGGTTCCAGACCGACCCCCGAAGGGTTGAAAGCGAGGGATGCGCTGGTTGAGATTTACGCCAACTGGATCCCCAGAGACCGAATCGTCACCTCGAACATCTGGAGCAGCGAGCTTTCCAAGCTCGTGGCAAACGCTTTCCTGGCTCAGAGGGTCTCCTCGATCAACGCCATCACGGGCCTTTGCGAAGAGACCGAGGCTGACACGGCGGAAGTGGCCCGGGCCGTGGGCATGGACCATCGCATCGGGAACAAGTTCTTGAATGCCAGTATCGGCTTCGGCGGATCCTGTTTCAAGAAGGACATCCTGAGCCTGGTCTATCTTTGCAGGAACTACAATCTTCACCAGGAAGCCGACTACTGGGAAGCGGTGGTGAAACTGAACGAGTACCAGAAAGAGCGTTTCGTGCTCAAAATGCTCCACGCCATGTTCAACACCTTGACGGGGAAAAGGATTTGCCTCTTCGGGTTTGCCTTCAAAGCGAATACGGGAGATACCAGGGAGAGCCCCGCCCTGTTCGTGGCAAGAAGGCTTCTCGAAGAAAAAGCGGAGCTTGCCGTCACCGACCCAAAGGCTCTCGCAAATGCAAGGGCCGACCTGGCGGGAATCGATGGAAGAATCTCCTACGTACAAGATCCGTATGAAGCGGCTGCCGACTGCGACGCCATCGCCCTCATAACCGAGTGGGACATTTATAGAGAGCTCGATTACGAGAAGATCTATCGGTCCATGGTCAAGCCCGCTTTTATCTTCGACGGCAGGAATATCCTGAACCACCGGAGATTATTTGAAATCGGCTTCAATGTGTTCCCCATCGGAAAGCCCCCGCTGACCCATTTTCAGGATTAGGGAACCGGGGGACCCAGGGGGACTTGACTCTTCCCCCTTTGATAAAGGGGGACCCAGGGGGACTTGACTCTTCCCCCTTTGATAAAGGGGGACCCAGGGGGACTTGACTCTTCCCCCTTTGATAAAGGGGGATCGAGGGGGATTTTGATGAAAACCTACCTGGTAACCGGTGGTGCAGGGTTTATCGGAACCAATTTCATCCGCCGCAGCCTCCAGGTCCGGCCCGGCTGGAAGATCGTGAACCTGGACGCCCTCACTTACGCGGGCAACCCCGCCAGTCTCCAGGACCTGCCGGAGGACCCGAGAAAGCGATATCAATTTGTTCACGGAGACATAAGGGACCCATCCCTCCTTTCGCAGCTTTTCTCCGCGCACGCCTTTGACGGCGTGATCCATTTCGCCGCAGAGTCCCACGTGGACCGCTCCATTTTGGGTCCTGCCGCCTTCGTCGAAGCGAACGTGGTGGGAACCTTCCACCTCCTGGAAGCCGCCTTGAAGTCCTGGCGGGAAAGGGGTGAGCCCGGCGGCTTCCGCTTCCTCCATGTCTCCACGGACGAGGTTTACGGCAGCCTGGGCCCACGCGGCCGCTTCACGGAGAAAACCCCTTACGATCCTTCGAGTCCTTACTCGGCTTCCAAGGCGGCCTCGGATCATTTCGTAAAAGCCTACTTCCGAACCTACGGCTTTCCCACTATCATCACCAACTGCTCCAACAATTACGGTCCCTACCAGTTTCCTGAAAAGCTCATGCCGCTCGTGATCCTGAATGTCATGGAAGAAAAACCCCTGCCGGTTTATGGAGACGGCAAAAACGTCCGCGACTGGCTCTACGTGATCGATCACTGCGACGCCCTCGTGAACGTCCTCGAGGAAGGCAGACCCGGAGAGACTTATAACGTGGGCGGCGGCGCGGAGCGGGAGAACATCGAGATCGTCCACCTCCTTTGCGACCTTTTGGACACGCGCCTCGGCAGGCCCGGGGAAAAGCCGAGCCGCCGGCTGATCCAGTTTGTCCCGGACCGCCCCGGCCACGACCGCCGCTACGCCATCGATGCCGCGAAAATAAAGAGAGAACTCGGGTGGCATCCCAAACATCGCTTCGAAGAGGCACTGGAAGTCACTGTGGACTGGTACCTGAGCCACATGGACTGGGTCGACTCCGTTCGCACCGGCGATTACCGCAAGTGGATCGAGAGGCAATACGGGCGGGGTTGATTGGTTAATTGGTTGATTGGTTGATTAGTGGAGTGGTTGAACGGTAACGGAGAAACGGCTAAATGGGAGATGAAAAATACAATGACTTTCGAGACCTGGAAGTGTGGAGGCAGTGCCGGGATATCAGGAAAAATGCCTGGCACCTGGCAAAGAATCTGCCTCCGCATGAAAAATATAGACTTGCTGATCAGGTCGTTCGATCTTCAAGGTCTTCAACCGCCTGTATCGCCGAAGGATACGGCCGCTACCATTACCAGGAAAATATACAATTTTGTCGGCAGGCAAGAGGATCTCTCTTTGAATTGATCGATCATATCCTCGTTGCGGAAGAATGCGAATATGTCAGTGCCACGGAGGCCGAAGAATTCATAGATCAAATCAAGACAGCAGTCCGAAGCCTCAATGGGTACATCAAGTACCTGAAGGGTAGAAAGGAGTCCGACCAGGGGCTAAAGTGATCGATCAATGAAGACGATACTACGATCGAGTGCCCAGGCACAGTTCTTGCTGTAATTACCTGGTGGATCTCTTTTGATCAAAACCAATAAACTATTCGACCAATTGACCAATTGACCAAAATCATGAAAGCGATCATCCTCGCCGGGGGAGCGGGAACCAGGCTTCATCCCATCACCAGGGTAGTGAGCAAACAGCTCCTGCCCGTCTACGACAAGCCGATGATCTACTACCCCCTTTCCGTGCTCATGCTTGCGGGAATCCGCAATGTTCTCATCATTTCCACTCCCCACGATTTGCCGTCGTACCGGGAACTGCTGGAAGACGGCTCCCAGTGGGGCCTCACGTTCGCCTATGCGGAACAACCGCGACCCGAGGGGTTGGCCCAGGCTTTCATCATCGGCAGTGACTTCATCGGCGACGGGAACGTCTGCATGATCCTGGGCGACAATATCTTTTACGGCCATGGCCTGCCTGAAAAATTGAGAACGGCCGCGGCTCGAAGAAACGCCGCAACCATTTTTGCCTATTGGGTGAAGGACCCGCAACGTTACGGGGTCGTGGTTTTCGACCGGCAGGGCCGGGCCGTGGACATCGAAGAAAAGCCTGGTTATCCCAGGTCCAACTATGCCGTCACCGGGCTATACTTCTACGACAACCGCGTGGTGGACATCGCCGCGGGGTTGAAGCCGTCCGCAAGGGGTGAGCTGGAAATCACGGACGTGAACCGTGCCTACCTGGGGATGGGGGCCCTGTACGTGGAGAAACTGGGCAGGGGGATCGCCTGGCTTGACACGGGAACCCACGAAAGCCTGATCCAGGCAAGCAATTTCATCCAGGTGATCGAAGAGAGGCAGGGACTGAAGATCTCTTGTGTGGAAGAAATCGCATACCGGATGGGATACATCGACGCAGCGCAGCTCGAGAATCTCGCCAAACCCCTCATGAAAAACGGGTACGGCAGGTACCTGGTGCGAATCCTGGAGCACGAAATTTAGGCAAATGGTCAATAAAGAAATAGTCAATTGGTAAAATAGGGAAATAGCCAATTGGTAAAAGGATGAAAGTCTTTGCGGACCTTTACCTTTCGTACCGAATCGGTCGCAAATTCCATCTCTTTCCCAATGAAGTACTCAACCATTTGATTTATTCACCGACTGAGCAGGCATGAAGTACACCTACACATCCATTCCGGGGGTTGTCGTCATTGAACCCGATGTTTACACCGACCATCGGGGCTTCTTCCTGGAGACCTATCATCAGAAAAAATATGGTGAACTGGAAATTCATCCCACCTTCCGCCAGGACAACCTCTCCCACTCCGTGAAAGGGACCCTGAGGGGATTGCATTATCAACACCCCCACCCCCAGGCGAAGCTCGTTCAGGTGTTCCAGGGTGAGGTGTTTGACGTGGTTGTGGACATCCGCAGGGGGTCGCCCGCTTTCGGAAGATGGACCGGGGCGCACCTTACCGGCGACAACAAGCGACAGATCTATATCCCTGAAGGTTTGGCCCACGGCTTTTGCGTGCTCAGTGACACGGCCCTGCTTTTTTACAAATGCACGGATTTTTACGCTCCTGACTGTGAGCGGGGAGTCCTCTGGTCCGATCCGGATATCGGAATCGCCTGGCCCATGGAAGAGCCCCTCCTCTCGGAGAAAGACGCCCAATCCCCCCGCCTGAAGGATATTCCCCCCGAGCACCTTCCCTCCTACTGAGCAGTCCTATTCTCATGACCAAAGGTGTCCACTTTTTGATCACGCACCCGTTCAACCACCCCCCTCCCCCTGCCCCTCCCACGAGGGGAGGGGAGTCCGGAAGGTGTTCCCCAATCAACCAATCAACCGATTGACCAATTAACCCAAACGCTTTGCCCAATCAACCAATTAACCGATTGACCAATTAACCCAAACGGTTTGCCCAATCAACCAATTAACCAGTTCCCCAATTAACCCGGACACCGTCCCAAAGCTTGAAATCAAAAGCCTCATCCGATATACTTCTTCCTCGTGTATCCTGTGGACCTCGTGCCCGGAAGGCCCTGGTTCTAAAGGATTTCTTTGAGCTCAATCCAGCGCTGGCAAGAGAAGAGTCTCTCAGCCGTATAATACCGGGGAACGATTTTGGACAGATAATGGGAAAAAGGGGTCAATCAAAAATTCAGCGGATCGTCAGCGCACTCCTCCCCTGCCGGCCGGAGAAAATATACCTCTTTGGTTCCTGCGCTCTGGGTGAAGACGACGAACTAAGCGACGTGGACCTCGTGGTGATCATGCGGACAGACTTGCCTTTCTTGAGCCGGCTGCGGCATGTGGGAAGGCTTTTACCTCCTGAAGTGGGCGGGGTGGATCTCCTTGTTTACACGCCTGAAGAATTTTCGACCATGGCCAAGGAAGGCAATGCGTTCGCGGAGATGATCATGGAAGATAGCAGGGTGGTTTATGAAAGGTAAACGAATATCCGAAGCAAGACGGTGGTTTCAACAGGCATGCTATGATTTGAAAGCAGCCCGGTGGAATATCGAGGGTGGATTTCATAATACAGCGTGCTTTCTGGCCCACCAGAGCGCAGAAAAGGCTCTTAAATCTTTTCTCTACTACGTGGGAGCGAGGAGAAGTGCCCTTTTTACCCATTCTCTGGTGGAGATGATCAATGAGGCTGAAAAGCATGTAAGTTCGCTGGCGGTTCTCGTTGAAGAGGCCCGTGATCTTGATCTTCACTATATTCCTTCCCGCTATCCTAACGGCCTTCCAGGCGGATACCCACATCGATTTTATGGAACAAGGGTGGCTGAGGAGGCACTGATCGCGGCAGGCAAGATCCTTGATACCATAGAAAAATATTACCAGTCTGAAGCAGAATCCGCCATACTTGAACCTGACTGAATACGTCTCCCAGAGGGTCCGAAAAAAAGGCCTTTAACCGAAAACTATTCTCCCCTTCCGCTCTCGACCTCGATTTCGGTCAACGGCGCGCAGCGCACTCACGACCGAAGGTCTCCCCAATCAACCAATTGACCAATTAATCCAAACGGTTTTACGTCTTGACTAGCCCATTTGCCCCCTAGTGTAATGTTCAGTTTATGAACAACCTGCCCGAGCAAGAGACCCGATGCTGTCTCCTCGAAAAAATACCTATGCATTTTGGCAACACACGGCCTGGAGGAGAAGGCAAAGGTTCCCTGCCCATTTCTTCTGCGGAAGGTCGTGGACCATGACGAGATCCGCAGACGGGTGAGCGATCTTGTTCCGCACCAGGGCCATGACAAACGGCTCTAGATCTCTTCACGGCAGGCACTGGCGGCCTTGAAAGAGTTGCCCTGGCCATCGAGCCCATTTTGCCCCACATGTAATATTTTTAACCAGTTACGTCCTACCAGGCCACGTAATGAAAGCGGCGGAGCTGCATCCGGCTTTGCTTATGCCTTTTGCCTTTTCTGATACTCGTATGAAACTTCATGGGGCCGTCCCAAGGCAAAAACTCCCCCCTTGAAAAGCTGAAAGTGTTCCATAGAGTGGCCCGCTGGACACAGATGTAGGGTGGGCTCTGCCCACCTTTGACAGATGGAATCAGGTATCTGGTGTGCACAGCCCACCCTACGATAGGGAATTTTCCGTCGCGGTAGGAATAAGTCAGAGAAAGGAAGGTAACCCTGAACCCCTGAACGGTTACGAATAAAGTTGCACATTGGGCCAAAGAGGGGTATTGTTTTTTCAGTTATCTTCTTGTTCACCCTTTAGGAATTCAGGTGTGATCATGGAAATCAAGGAATCCATAAGATCCGGATTGAAGGAATTGATCCTGCCGGAGCTCGGCAAGATCAGGGAAGAAAACACTGAGATTAAGACGATTCTTGCCTTGACCAACAAACGGCTGGACGACATTAATGTTCATCTTGCGGATCAAAGCAGGCGAATCGATGAAACCAATAAGCGGATCGATTCGGTGCGTGAAGAGCTTGGGCTGGAGATAAGGGAGACCAACAAACGCCTTGATAGGCTCTACGAAGTGATCGTTCGCCGGGACGAGCACGCCCAGGTTGTGCAGCGGCTGACGGTGCTTGAAAGGGAAGTGGCTGAGATGAAACGAAAGCTTGCCGCCTAATGCGTTGAGGAGTTACTTGAAGTGATAGATGCTTCAGAGATTTTGGGGGAAGAGATAGAATTCAAACTGCCTCGGATTACCGGGCTAGAGGCGCCTTGCGCTCTCAACGCTCTTATGCTTCGATCCCGCAGGGATTCCTTCCATCGGTAGAATACGATTATCGACCCTTCGACTCCTCGACTCAATTAAATACTTCACCGAACGACTGGAAGTGGCTACCGTATCGTGAAAAGTAGCTACTGTCCATCCATAAACTCCCCTCCCTTGTCGAAGATCCCGCCTCTTTTGGCGGGGGTGGGAGGGGCTGGGGGAGGGGGTAGTCTGAAGAATGCTATCTGAATATTTTCAAAGGCTTATCACCCAACCCCCGTATCGAGTGCGGGGCCCCGTTCCGGGTCGGGACGGGGCAGGCTCTAACCCTCTCCCGTCAAGGGGGAGGGAATTTAAGACATTTCCGGATGGACACTAGCGAATAAAGTCGTTCAGGATGACTTTTCTATTGTAATGGATGCGGTAAAGGAAATAATGCAGAATTAGAATGGGATTCGACAAGGATTTCCGGGAGTCCCGAGTGTTCGAGGAGCCCCTTAACCGAACGAGATTTTACGGGAAACCTGGGCGACGCTGCTAACGTTCCCAACGCTCCTAACGCTTTCTCAAAAAAACCAAAAAACCTATTGACTCCTTCCCCCCCAACTTTATATAATGTTCACTTTATGAACAAGGCCCTCGATCAAGAGATCCGATACCGTCTCCTCAAGATCCTGAGCGAGAACCATAACCTTACCCAGCGCGAGATGGCCGAAATAATGGGCATCAGCCTTGGCAAGACCAATTACTGCCTTTCCCAGTTGACCAAAAAGGGCTTCATCAAAGTCAACCGCTTCAGATCCTCCACGGCTAAGAAGAAGTACATTTACATGCTGACCCCCCACGGCCTGGAGGAGAAGGCGAAGGTCACTTTGCGCTTCTTGAAACGAAAGGTATCGGAGTATGAAGAGATCCAGCGGCAAATCAGAGAGCTGGTTCACGAACTGGGCGATGACAAACTTGTTGAGATCTCTTCACAGCGGCCAATGGCTGCCTTGAAAAGGCTGCCGTAGTGTTGTGTCCGAGAAATACGTTGGCGAACTCCTTCATGTCACTCCCCTTGTCCCTGAGTATCCCAAGGGAGGGGAAGTTTCCGGGATAGAAGGAAATCCCTCCCCCTCGATGGGGGAGGTCAGAGCCTGCCCCGTCCCGACCCGGAACGGGGCGAGGCCCCGTACTTGATACGGGGTGGGGGTGGCAAGGCTGCCATTCGTCAAGGAACATCTGGGATGCAACACCACAATTGACCACTTTCTGTGAGAAACGAGAGTATTTTAAGACCCTTAAATGCTACCAGGCCCCGTAATGGAAGGGGCGGAGCTGTATCCACGCACCTGATGCAGGCCGGTCTTGTGAAGAAGATCATGGAGCTGCAATATACATGAAGAGGAAGAGCCTGCTCAAACATCTTAGGGAACATGGGGCGTTCTTATTGCGCGAGGGGAAACGACATAGTATTTTCCAAAAGGGAAATCTGAAAACCGAAGTGCCCAGGCATAGTGAAAACTTGGATCATCGCTGTCCAAAATATGTGGAACTTTTTTCGCAGTGCATTACATAGAAATACAGCCAACCCGTCATGCCGGTGAAAACCGGCATCCAGAAGACAGCTCCAAGACCTATAAGGTCGAATGGAAGCGTTGTGCCGAAAAGGATCTACGTAAAATTGATCGCTTGAGGATTCCAGGTATTATCGAGGCAGTGGAAGCATTGATCGAGAATCCATTACCAAATAACTTATGAATATCCCCTATAACTTAATCTGCTCCCCTTTTGGAGGCCTCTTGACATGCAAACAAGGTTAGACAGAATCGAGAAATCGATAGAAGGGTTGCTCCTCGGGATATCCGAACTGACGGAGTCCCAGAAAAAGACCGACTCCCAGATCCTCCAACTAAGGGAATCCCAGAAAAAGACCGACTCCCAGATCTCCGAACTAAGGGAGGCCCAGAAAAAGACGGACTCTCAGATCCTCGAACTAAAAGAATCCCAGAAAAAGACGGACGAACAAATGCGCAGGACCGATGCGAAACTCGACCGGGTCGGCAAGCAGCTTGCCGATCTGGGGTTGGTGCAGGGTGAAGTGGCAGAGGAATTATTCTATCGCAATCTGCGGTCATTGTTCAGGAAGAGGAAGGTGAAGTTTGAAAAGGTGCGGCGGAATGTGAGGAAGAAGGGGGAGGGAGAATACGACATCGTGGCGGTTGACGAGGGTCGAGTTCTGGTGGTTGAAGTGAAGAACAAGCTGGAGAAGAGGATGGTGGATGAATTTGTGGAGGAGAGATTGCCACGGTTCAAGAGATTGTTTCCGGAGTATGCGCGGTATCGAGTCCCTGCCATTTTTCCTAAAGCCCCCATTTTGGGCTCAAAAAGGAACTTCTAAGCCTTAAAAACGGGGCATTTTTGCAAGCTTTTAGACTGACTTCAATAGGTTGCCGAGGTCCGACCCACCGGCGAAATTAAGGACGTTCCCCGGTCTCTTCACGGAGGTAAACCCATGAGTTTCTATACACGAATCGAAAGAAGACCAGATGTGATGCTGGGTAAACCTGTTATCAAAGGCACCAGGATTCCTGTGGAACTGATCTTACGCAAGTTAGGGGAAGGCGCGTCTATGGAAGATTTGCTGGACGGATATCCCACACTAAAAAGGGAAGATATCCGGGAGGCCTTACTTTATGCCGCGGACACGCTCGGTCATGAATTAATCTTACAGTTAGAAACCGCTCCTTCATCTTGATTGAAAAGAGCATAAAATTCTTGGCAGATGAAAGCTGCGATTTCGTTGTTGTTCGGGTTCTTAGATCCGAGGGCTATGATGTAGCTTCAGTGGCAGAGTCTTTTCCAGGATCCTCCGATTTGGAAGTCTTGAAACAAGCCGTCGATCAGAAAAGAATCCTCCTAACAGAGGATAAAGATTTCGGGGAGTGGGTTTTCGCGCACAAGGAGGAGATGTACGGCGTTCTCTTTATTCGGTATCCAGGGAATTTGAGGCGGAATCTCGGAGAGATGGTACGTGTCTTACTCACAAAACACGGCGCTAAGTTAGTCAAAAGCTTCACTGTCTTGGAGCTTGGGAGAGCCAGGATTCGAAAGATGCGTTGAAAAGCGAGATGGAAATCCCATTGGACTTGCCGAGTATCAGACCTTTGCGCCTTTCGTGTCTGCCCGATTAAATCATGACGTGGACTATACGACCTCTGGATTTGTTGGGATCAACGGACAACTATAAACGCCGCGTAGTGGCCCAACGGTGAAAAGTGAACGGCGCACAGCGCCCATACGCTCTCACGACCGAAGGTGTTCCTATTTGACCCAAACGTTTTTCGCCAGTTACCCAATCAACCCATCAACTAATTAACCAATAACCCGAAGGGTGTTTTCGCCCATTCAACCACTCAACCGATCGACTCGGAATAGCGGTGAACGGACAACGGATAACGGTGAACGACTCGCAGCGCCGCCGGACTGGCCCTCTCACGAGCTAAGGTCTTCGCCATCCGGTTATAGAGTCAGGTGAAGTACGCGCTAGGCTCGTTACAGCTTACCCCGTCCCCCTCTCCTACCTTAGAGGGGAGATGGACGCCAAGGTATCTTTTGAGGTTTTGACCCGGCGGTCTATTTAACCGACCGGATAAACCCACTGAACTTGATCAACTCCTTTTTGCCGCGAGCCTTGCGCCGTGTCCCGTGCACCGTTTTCTGACCAAACAGACGAGATGGACCAGATGGACCGAATCGACGCAACAGAAAGAGTTATTGAATTATTTACGGACGTCCCCCTCTCTCGCCAGATAACCTTGAAAACCTAAGAACGTCCCCGAGGCTTCTATCAGTGCTTGACCTTCCGCAGAATAAGTTCTATCGGTTTATTTAAACAAACTGTCAACCTATGGAGGTAAGAGGCCCAGGGGACAGGAACTAAACACGGATGCCGAGCAGAGAATAATGGAAAGGTTAAGGAAGCTGCCTCCCCAACAACTTGATGAGGTTATGCAGTTCATTGACTTTATAGCGGAACGGCAGCGCGGGAAAGTATCCGCCTGCAAGATCGTCGATGTTAAACGGTCGATCCTGGATTTGCGTGGACGGGGGAGAGGGGAGCATTTGGTAGAGAGACTTCTTCGATCACGACGGGAAGATAAAGAAATCGATGAACGAAAATGAGCCCATCTATGTTTTTGATACCTCTATTTAGAAGGAGTGTCAGATGGAAGCGCATGGAATTTCTAAGACGGAATTAAAGAAACTGATGAAAGAGGCCGTGATCAGTGTGTTAACTGAAAGAAAGGATTTGCTAGAGGATGCGGTATCAGAAGCCATCCTGGATATGAAATTAGGTCTGGCCATCGAGGAAGGTGACACTGGAGAGTATGTTCCTGAATCGGAAGTGCTTTCTAAGCTAATGGATTGACCCATGGAAATCGTTTACGGAAAAGGATTCAGCAAAGATCTCGACACGATCCGGAATGAATCAAAGATTAAGGTAGATCTCTTGAAACTCATAGAAAATATCAAAGGAGCTGGTTCACTGTCCGACTTGAAGAATGTAAGGAAGATTGAGGGGTATCAGGGATATTTTCGTATCAAAGTTGGAGATTACAGACTGGGAATAAAGCTAACGCAAAACAGGGTCGAACTGATTAGGTTCCTCCACCGTAAAGACATTTATAGACGATTTCCATAAACAAATGGGATCTCCGAGGTTTACCCGCATGGCGCGATCTTGCTTTTCCCGATTACCCTTCACTCATTACGCATCACCCATCACTGGGTTTTCTTCTTAAGGCTCCCAACGCTCTTAACGCTCTAAAACGCCCCCATGAAACTCACCCGTTTCGAAGACCTCGAATGCTGGCAAGAAGCTAGAAAGCTCGTCCGGAGGGTATATGACGCCGTTGCGAAGAATGGGGCATTTCAAAGGGACTTAAGATTTGTAGGGCAAATAACCGCCGCTGCCGTTTCTGTCATGAACAACATAGCCGAAGGATGGGCTGCCCAATCCAATGCGGAATTCATCAGGTTCTTGACCTACTCGAGGCGATCTTGTGCAGAAGTTCAGAATTGCGGATACGTGGCGCCGGATCAAAGTTACTTGGACGAGGAAGTCTTTCAGGGGATTTATGCCAAGGGTTGAAAACCACGCAAATCATCGACGGCCTCCTCCGGTATCTTTGCTCCCAACGTTCTCAACGTTCTAAACGATCCCAACGCTTTCTCAAAAAAACCTATTGACTCTTTCCTGCCCGCCCTTATAAAATGTTCACTTCATGAACAAGGCTTTCGATCAAGAGATCCGCTACCGTCTCCTCAAGATCCTGAGCGAGAACCATCACCTCACCCAGCGCGAGATGGCCGAAAAAATGGGGATCAGTCTTGGCAAGCTCAACTACTGCGTTTCCCAGTTGACCAAAAAGGGATTCATCAAGGTCAACCGGTTCAAATCCTCCACGGCTAAGAAGAAGTACATTTACATGCTGACAGCGCACGGCCTGGAGGAGAAGGCGAAGGTCACCTTGCGGTTCCTGAAGAGGAAGGTATCGGAATATGAAGAGATCCAGCGGCAAATCAGAGAGCTTGTTCACGAACTGGGCGATGATCAAGTGGCTGCGATTTCTTCACAGCGGGCAATGGCTGCCTTGAAAAGGTTGCCCTAAGAATTGAACCTTCTTTGTCAGAAACGAAAGTATTTTTAGACGATTAAGTGCTTCCAGACCACCCAATGGAAAGGGCGGAGCTGTATCCGGGAACCGGATGCAGGCCGGTCTTGTGAAGAAGATCATGGAGCTGAGCAATGGTTCGAACAGGACCTACCTAGGTCCCCCATTTCGGACGCAATACATATGAAGAGGAAAAACCTGCTCAAACATCTTAGGGAACATGGGGCCTTCTTGTTGCGCGAAGGAAAACGACATAGTATTTTCCAAAAGGGATATCTGAAAACGGAAGTGCCCAGGCATAATGAAATCGTGGATGAACTGGCAAAAAAGATTTGCAGAGATCTTGATATACCTTTTGTGAGGTGATCGATGAAATACAGGGCTGTAATAAAAAAAAGCGGAGAGTGGTGGATCGGGTGGTTGATCGACCTTCCAGGAGTGAACGCACAGGAACGGACGAGGCGAAAACTGATTGAGTCGTTAAAAATCGGAGCCGAGGACATGTTGGCGACAGAAGTGAAGTTTGAGCCGGAGGCTCAAATGACGACTGTTGAGATTCGCGATCCCGGTTGGGCTAGCGAGTCCCCATGACTTTTCGGCTGGTCATTCGGACCTCCGGAGTGACATTTCTCGCCTTTCTCGCGTTCGCCCCTTGCTCCCAGTGTTTTGATCGACGAGACAGAGCAGATATCAACAATGAAACAACGTCCCTCTGTCCCCAGTGATTGCCGGGGATTCGTCGGTGAACGGACAACGGTGAACGGATAACGGCGCGCAGCGCCCATACGCCCTCGCGCCTTGCGCCCTCACGAAAGAAGGTTTATCCATTCAACCAATCAACCAATTAACTCAAACGGTTTGCCTGATTTAATCCAAAAAGTGTGCCCGCATTGACCCCGAACTTTAAACTTGCCACCCCGCCCCAGCGAGACTAAACAGACTAGGCAGCCGAGGCATACCAGAAAAAGGATATTAACGCTCCAAGCGATTGGGGCCCAAGGGGATAAGAACATGACATACAATAGAATAACAATCGATCCGGCGGAGATGGGAGGCGTTCCTTGTATTAGGGGCCTCAGGATTCCCGTTGCCACTGTAGTGGGGATGATTGCGGAAGGCATGAGGGAAGCCGACATCCTCGAAGCATACCCTGATTTGGAGTCCGGGGACATCAAAGAGGCCCTGAAGTATGCGGCCGAAGCGGTCAGAGAAAAGACGCTACCGCTGGTTGTCGGACTGTGAAATTTCTCATAGACAATGCGGTTTCACCGAAGGTGGCGGACACTTTGAAGGCCCATGGCTTCGATGCCTTACATGTGCGCGATTACGAACTACAGGATGCAAATGACGAGGTCATTTTCGAGCGGGCGGCCGCGGAAGATCGTGTACTGATTTCAGCGGATACCGATTTTGGGTTTATATTAGCCAAAAGGGCTTCCAACAAGCCGTCGGTCATTCTTTTCCGAGGTGAAGTGACCCGAAGGCCCGAGGGACAAGCTCGCATTTTACTGGGAAACCTTGACGCGATCAATGCTGACTTGGAGAAAGGAAGTGTTGTTGTACTGGACGGCCACAGAATTCGCCTACGTACGTTGCCAATCAGCCCTCCTTGACCGTTGACTCCCAGATTCGGTAACCCATAATCCTCATGCTCTCTGCTTTATCGTTGTAAGAAACCCCTTCCACTAAGAATAAAATTGCTCGACGTGAATAGGTAGGAGCCAATGCACCGGCAATGCCGAGAGATAGAAATCCCTATGCCCATATCAAGTACTCAACTACTGTGCCTTTCGTGTCTGCCCGATTAAATTATGAGCTGCTCCACACGACCACTGGATTTGTTTCGGTCAACGGACAACGGCTCGCAGCGCCCATACGCCCTCGAGACCAAAGGTGTTTCCCATTTAACCATTTGGCCCAAACGATGTTCACCATTTGACCCAGAAGGTTTTCACGCCTTGCGCCGTGTCCCGTGCACCGTTTTCTGACCAAACAGACGAGATTGACCAGATGGACCGAATCGACGGAACATAAAGAGTTATTCAATTATTTACGGACGTCCCTCTCTCCTCTCCCATTTGACCCAAACGCTGTTCTCGACCAATCAACCAATTCACCAATCAACTAATCAACCAAAACCAAGGAGGATATACCAACATGAACCAACCCGACCCTGGACTTGCCAAAGCGAAGAACCTGACCTGGTTTGACAGATCCGTGAACCGCCCGGACCGTGAGAGGCTCCACGGCCACAAAGGCGCCGTCGTCTGGTTTACCGGGCTCTCCGCATCGGGCAAGTCGACCATCGCCAATCACCTGGAAGAATTCCTGCATGACATGAATTGCTCCACGTACGTGTTCGACGGGGACAATGTGCGTCACGGGCTCAACTCCGACCTGGGCTTTTCGGAAAAAGACCGTGAGGAGAACATCCGCCGGATCGGGGAAATGACAAAGCTCTTCGTCGATGCGGGGATCATCGCCATGACAGCCTTCATTTCCCCTTACAGAAAGGACAGGGACAGGGTCAGAAATCTCATAGGAACGGACCGCTTCTTTGAAGTCTTTGTGGATTGCCCCACGGACGTCTGTGCCGTCCGTGACCCCAAAGGCCTCTACGAGAAAGCCAAGGCCGGCATCATCAAAGAATTTACCGGCATCTCCGCTCCCTACGAGGCGCCGGAAACCCCCGAACTCGTCATCCATTCCGATCGGATCGGGCCGATGGAAGCAGCCGAGATGGTCCTTGAAATCCTGCGGGAAAGGCAAATCTTATCCCCGTGAAATATCGGGAGCTTGGAATTCAACCGGCCCGGAATGCAGTTACCATTTGCCCATTCAACAAGACACTATCCCGGACTAAAGGCATGCGTGTGCCGGATTCGCTGCCTGTAATTTATTCCCTTACCTTTCAGAGCTTAATGAATGAACGTGGCCCTGAATTCAATTGCCAAAGAGCAGAATCCCTAAAGGCAAACTACCGCGAGGCAGTTTAGTTCAAATATATTCAGGCAAGCACATTATGGCAAAATCTATCTATATGGATGTATGTGCCTTGAGCAGGCCCTTTGATGACCAAGGCTTTATGAGGATAAGGCTTGAAACAGAAGCCGTAAACCTGATATTATCAAAAACGAGTGAAGGGAAATTGAGGATGCTTGTTTTTCCGGTTCACGATGTGGAGATAGCGGCCATAGATGATGCAGACGAGCGCATTAAGTTGCAAACAATCCTTAATGGGATGGGAGATCGGATTAAAGGTAAGCTCCCCGAAATACGTGCTAGTGCCTAATTACAAAAGTCATCGATATTTCCAAACACCGTCATCCGGGCGCACGCCGGGATCCAGGACCTGTTGAAAATACTGGATTCCGGCTTTCGCCGGAATGACTGAGAAGGGTTCCAAAATTCGGTGCATTATTTTTGCAATTTGACACTAGAGCTGAGGAGTTGATTCAATTCGGTTTTGGTGCAGCCGATGCTGCACATGTGGCCTTTGCAGAGCATCACCGTGCTGACTTCATAACATGTGATGACAGGGTGATAAAAAGATCATTGAAGAACAAAATTAATGTATGGTGCGGAAACCCTTTGGCATTTATCGAAAAGGAAGGCTTAAGATGAGAATTGAGAAGTATATGGACGAAGAGGTGGTAATAAAAAGAGGGGTACAAGCTCTGATAAGGGAGCTTGGGCCGGTAGAAGCTCTTCGATTTATGAATTTACCCAAAAAGAAGAGGCTGGAGAGCGTAAAGCGTCATCGGGAGTGGCAGAAGTTCCTGAATAAAGATCGTTTTTTGAATGAAGTCTTTGTCGAGTGAGATAATTCCCTCGTTACACGCGCCAAAGAGATTAAACACAAGGACTTCACCCCATTGAACCACTTCTCTATTCAACCATTTGACTAAATGCCTTTTTTAACCATTTAACTTAAGCAGTGTTCGCCATTTGACCCAAACGGCGTTCTCGACCAATCAACCAATTAACCCAAACGATGTTCACCATTTGACCCAAAAGGTTTTCACGCCTTGCGCCGTGTCCCGTGCACCGTTTTCTGACCAAACAGACGAGATGGACCAGATGGACCGAATCGACGCAACAGAAAGAGTTATTGAATTATTTACGGACGTCCCCCTCTCTCGCCCGCACCTCACGCTGCAATGGCGCCTGGCCAAACAATTAGCAAAATGTAAAGTATGAGGTGAACGTGAAAGCTCTAAAAGCACGCAGAATAAAAATCAAGGTCGGGAATTTATGGGAGACACCCGTACTCCATGTTCTTTTGACAAAAGAAGACAACGTGATTGTAGCCCGATGTCTTGACCTCACGGTTTCTTCCCACGGTAAAGATGAGAAAGAGGCTCTAAAATCTTTAGCGGATTCTGTCAAAGAATATGTACTGACGGCAGTTGAAAACAATGCGGTTCACACCATCCCTGATTTGGCTAATGGCAAATATTGGCGGATGTACAACGAGTTAGAGGCTAAGCAGTCTATGGATAAGCTGAAAAGGTCCCTGAGGATGTCCTTCAAATCTGTCACCGAGAAAGAACTCTCTGGGTTTCCAACTGAGATCACATATGGCTAAACCTTTAGAGTTAAGGAAAATAATCAGGATACTCAAGAGGTACAATATCATTTATGTGACAGGAAAAGGCAGACATCCTAAATTTTATGATCCGGAGACAAATAGGTCCTACCCCATTAAATCTCATGGGAAGAAGACCCTCATCCTCTCGTATGCGCTTGAAGATCTGATAAAGAAATTTGATCTACCTGCAGATGTGTTTGATAAGTGAAAACAATCCGGCTGCTTTGCAGAAGGTGGCAGTGATCGGTTGGGCCCCAGCCAAAAATCTCGGCCCTTTTGGCTGAGCACCCGTCCACTGCATACCTTGGTGCTGTTTCGATGAACTGTTAACGGCGCGCAGCGCCCTCACCCCTCGCGCCCTCGGGCCTTGCGCTTTCACGATTGACGGTGTTAACCCCATTTAACCATTCAACCAATTGACCAATTGGCCAATAACCCAAACGCTGTTCTCGACCAATCAACCAATTCACCAATCAGCTAATTGACCAATTGACCCAAATGATGTTCGCCCTTCCCTCTTTCATGATTTCTCGATGGACCGAAGAGGGTTGGGGCCCTTTTTGCTGATCACGCTTCCAGAGGTTGCCCTGGGATGTTTCGGTGAACGGCCTGCAGCGTGGGCGCTTGCGCCGCGTGACAACGGTGAACGGATAACGGCGCGCAGCGGCCATACCCCCTCGCGCCTTACGCCCTCACGATTAAATGAATGGAGTATAGGCCCATGACGCAATTTTCTATAGATATCCAGGAAGACTTGGCTCAGGCGATAAAACTTCCGCCTTCGGAAGCACCCAAACGTCTGCGAAGAGAGCTGGCGGTCCGCCTGTACGAAAAAGGGCTGCTAAGCTTTGGGAAAACGCGCGAATTGGCGGAAATGTCTCGATGGGCATTCCATGACTTGTTGGCCGAAGAAGGAATCAGCCGTAGATATGATATAGAAGAGTTCGAGGAGGATCTGAAAACCCTCGAGGAAACAAATTGAAACCTGTAAGCAATTCATCGGTGCTCATTGCTTTAAGCTCAATCGGCATGCTTTTCTTGATACAGGCAAGATTTCCCCAGGGCATCCTTTTACCGCAAGCAGTTTGGCACGAGGTGGTCGAGGAAGGGGGAGAGCGACCTTGATCTCTCGAGGTCTCCAATGCAAATTGGATAGAGGTGCAGCAAGTTAGAGACAAAGGATTGGTCGGACTGCTCTTGACGGAGCTTGACCGGGGAGAAGCAGAAGCTATAGCGCTGGCACACGAAGTCGGATCCAGGGTGATACTTCTTGATGAAAGAGATGCAAGGCAGGCGGCAAGTCGATTGGGTCATTCACCTTTAGGAAGCTTAGGCTTATTGGCCTGGGCGAAGGGCGCAGGCAAGATCGAAAATCTGCGCATTCAGCTTGATGCATTGCGAAGACAGGGTAATTTCCGCTTTAGTGACACCCTTTATGAGATAGTTCTTCGAGAAGCAGGCGAGTAAGAGATTTACGGTTTCAGATAAACTTACCCGAAAATCCTGGCGGTTTTCCTTGTTCACCCGTCCAGAAGACGCCCTGGGGTGTTTCGCTGAATAGACAACTGCTTGCAGCGCCAGCGCTTGCGCGGCGTGTGCGCGGCGTGTCAATGCCGCGTAGCGGCCGATCGGTGAACGGACAACGGATAACGGTGAACGACACGCAGCGCCGTCGGACTGGCCCTCTCACGAGCTAAGGTCTTCGCCATCCGGTTATAGAGTCAGGTGAAGTACGCGGTAGGCTCGTTACAGCTTACCCCGTCCCCCTCTCCTACCTTAGAGGGGAGATGGACGCCAAGGTATCTTTTGAGGTTTTGACCCGCCGGTCTATTTAACCGACCGGATAAACCCACTGAACTTCATCAACTCCTTTTTGCCGTGAGCCTTGCGCCGTGTCCCGTGCACCGTTTTCTGACCAAACAGACGAGATGGACCAGATGGACCGAATCGACGCAACAGAAAGAGTTATTGAATTATTTACGGACGACCCCCTCTCTCGCCCCTTGCCCTCTCACGGCCTAAGGTGTTCCCCATTTACCCAATCAACTAATTGACCAATTGAGCCAATCGATGTTCACCCTTCCCTCTCTCATGATTTCTTGATGGACTGAAGAGGGTTCGGGGGCTTTTTGCTGATCACGCTTCCAGAGCTTGCCTTGGGGTGTTTCGGTGAACGGACAACGGTGAACGGTGCAAATCATCGACGGCCTCCTCCGGTACCTCTGCTCTCAACGTTCTAAACGATCGTAACTCTCCCAACGCTCTTGAAGCCTGACAAGATAAAACTCGCGGCCACCGATTTTCACCCGCATCTGAAAGCTCGTATGTTTCAACGTGGGGTAACGGAGGAGGAGATTGAAAGGACTTTGAAAGCTGGGCGGCTAGCGGATGATGCGAAGCCAGGCACGGTTGGAAAAGTGTTGGTATTCCCATTTGGGAGGGAATGGGAGGGCAAAAGC
>Ga0209164_1001073_pt1 | contig 41142 bp, 34 predicted proteins | sample MTBNYHSulfiMetaG_FD_187458 | JGI IMG/M metagenome (GOLD analysis project Ga0209164, IMG submission 187458) | Enrichment culture microbial communities from rom New York Harbor, USA that are MTBE-degrading - MTBE-NYH (New York Harbor Sulfidogenic)... | ecosystem: Environmental > Aquatic > Marine >... | reverse complement strand
GAAAAGAATCGAAACAACCGCGTCAGGAAAATTCTGTGGCAATTCACTACCCCGGATGCGCGGATCAAATTGAAGCGGCTTTATCCGGAAACTTAAGAGTTACATGTTACTAGGTTTCACCTTTGAACCTTCCTTTGTTCCCACATAAAGAGTAAAGGACGCATTTAATAAAAAATCTGATTTCATTTGGCAGGGAAACATCTGCAACTTTGGCAAGCGGCGACTGATAAAACGTTTTCAGGGCCGACATCCCATTGATGCTTGCATTATTGCACACTGAAAACAAATGCATAGCAAGTATCTGATCAAAAATGTTATTCTTGACAAACCGTTTTTTATCATTAATCTTTTTTAGTTTTGTTAACCATTTCTCGGCGTTATATACGAATTGTTTGGTCTGAAGAATACGCCAAGAACCGATGGCATCGTGAATTGAAAATTCCTCTTCTGAGAAAGGAATCCTTCTTTCTGTAAGCGCTCTTCTGCGTACAAGAGATGCTTCAAACTGCATTTTGTCTTGCGCATAAACACTCATTTGTTTTTCATGAACCCTGTAATGCACAAGCACATTGGGAAGATTGACAATTTTGGTGGTATTTGAGAGCCTTGTCCAAAGATCATAATCTTGTGCATAATGGAATTGAGCATCGTAAGGTGGCTCCTGATTTGCAATTACGTCCTTTCTCATCATAACTGTCGGATGAATGATTACGTTTTGAAAAAGAAGATGCCCGTTTATTTCATCAGAAGCGACTGGTACACGTATGTATTTTGTAGAAGATCCGAAGACTTTAGCCCAACTGCCACATACTCCAACATGAGGGGTCGCTTCCAAGAAAATTACCTGTTTCTCAATCCGATCCGGTAGGCAAATATCGTCGGCATCAATCCTGGCGACATATTTTCCCTTAGCAAGCCTTAGTCCGATGTTAAGGGATCTTGTTTGGCCGATATTTGAGACATTATTCACGACACGAATTCGCTTGTCACCATAACCTGCTATTATTTCATGAGAATTATCTGTGGACGCGTCATTGATAACCAAGATTTCGATGTTTTTGTACGTTTGCACCAAAAGACTTTTAATCGTCTCCGATAGGAATGGGGACCCGTTGTAAACAGCCATTAGGATAGTAACAAGCGGAGTCTCTTTAGTCACTTTTCTGCCTTTCGATTAAAGAAATGAGGGGCGACAACAATCTCTAACCAGACCCCGTTTACCCCTCCGTGCCAAGTGAAGGGCTGCTTAAAAAGTACACAAATTCGACATGGTAGGATATCCAGACCTGCCCTTTGGAGTTCCCTCTGAGTCCAAAATTTCTATTTCCATGGGACACCTTTTCTGGGGCCGGGTCCAAACAAAAGAGCGTGAATTTAACCATAGTACCATGTAACAATTTGGGTTGCAGATACAATCGTTTAAATTTAATGCGTGCGTCCGAAGCGGTGAACCGCAAATCAATTTTTTTGGTTCTGTTGTTTCGATCATTCTCCCATGCGGCGACTTCGGCTTGCATGGTGTTCATATCGGCAATCCGGCGGTAATACGAAGTACATAAACTGGGCCTTGATCTGATATTGAATTGACTCAGTGAAATGGCTGACTTCGAGTACTTTGTCAGGGGCTAACTGTCTTAAAATACAGTGGAGATCCGTTTTCGGTTTTATGGAATTCCATTTCTGAAAAACGTGGGGCCAAACAGATATGGTAATGATACTAAAAATAAGAAGACAAAGATACGCAGAATAATAGAAAAACCTTTTCATACGTCGAAGGGCTTTTACCTATGGTTATCAGTGATTAACTTTTACTCTAAGACCGGTGGGCGATTTTAATGGTTCAGCGACTCTGCCAAACGTTTTGATATCACGGCTACCTCTGACGCTTGATACAGTCAAATCGTCGATCCACATGGTTTGCTCTGCTGGCGAGTTATCGCTTATCCAAGGTCCCACAAGAAGCTGATTGAATCGCATGTTTGGATGCATACCGGTTCTCATTAAAATATTTTCATGATCAATTATCATCTTCCCATCAAACCAGTACTTGATGACACCGTCCGGAAAACCTTTTCCATCGACGATACGATTAAGTTTGATAAAAGCCTCAACAAAATGCCAGTCATTCTTAAACATCTCCCCAGAGGCATCGGCAAAATAAATCCTGCCTGCCCTCCATGTCTTGCCGTTCCAATGGACAGTTCCAACACGATAACAAGCGGTTTTTCCAGTCCCATCCGTGTTGCCATTGCATCCTGCTACAGCTCTATTCTCTGTTTTGTCTGTCAGATCCACATTGATGTTGGCTTCATCTATATTTCTGCCGTCCTGAATCGCCAAGAGGGGTTCCCCCTCATTCTGCTCGATATATGCCGTCAGATAAGTATACGCAGGCCCTGTCCAGTCCCCATCTTTGTTAGTAAGTAGGTATATCTCATGGGGGTGATAGGGCTTGTTGGAGCCTTCCCAATTTTCGCTGTACTTGACATAAAAGCTGACATAGACGGATTCGGTTTCGGGGAATTTGTGGCGGATCGCCGTTCCAGAAACGGGCGTTTTCTCCCCCTTTTTGAAATGAAACTCGACAGATTTCTTGCTTCCGGGGATATGCTCCTTGTCTGATAATATCAGGGCGATATTGTCATACCAGCCTCGATCAGCGAAATTGGTGTCTTCGAAAAGCTCTTCAAAGAAAACGGCCTCTTTTCCCCCAGACTGAGCCGTTTCGGTTGTTTCCTGAACAGGCGAGGATTGTTTGAAGATCTTCTTCCTGACCATTGGAACGTCTGAAGTGGATTCTCCTTCGGTTAAGAGGATGTTGTCCCTGCTGATCCACTGACTCTCCGATTTGGTCGGGTTCCCCAGAAACGACATCATCAGGTGGTTCCAGCCAAATTTCTGATAATTTCCTCTAAAATTGATGTCCGAATAGTTGCACTTGAGGTCGTCATTCATCCAGAGCTGGAAGATTCCGTCCTTGTTGCCCAACGCATTGAGCTTGAGCCTGAATTTCAGTTTGATCCATACGCCTGATTCAATTGGCTGTGTTTCGCCCATATTTTGGCCAAAGGTTCGATACAAATCACCAAGTCCCCCGAGGTCGTCGGCGCGTGTCAGGAACATCAGCGGGGTGCCATTTCCTTTTAGGGCGATCATGATGTAATATGGGGCCCATGTAAGAGGCTTCCCCTTGCCTTTTGCCTTATTGTAGCCTGCGCTCCAACCTTCGAAGCATGCCATGGTCCAGAGAGTGATTTCACCGGAAGGCCATTTGAATCCCGGGGGGAAATAGAGGTAGGATTCCAGAGTGAGGTCATCAATGGGTTTCTTGTCCACACCGGGATGGTCGCCAAAGAAGTGGACCAGGCTTCCGGGATTGGAGGCTCTTTGTTTGACGGCGTATTTTCCTTCATACACAGGTTCGGTTTCAACGGTCGTATCGCCTTTGCGGAAATCGTCATCCCAGTTCTTGAAATTCTTTTTTTCCCAGTCTTCGTAGAGGATTACGTTGTCGGCAGGATCGGGTGATGCCTCGTTTTTGGCGTTGCAGGAGTGTAGCGGCGTAAGAAGAATGGAGAGAAAAATAATGAGGGGCAGGGCGTGGTTTAAAGGCTTTGGTCTCGCGTAAAGCCGCAACCAGAATCTCACACAGAGCCACAAAGTCACAGAGAGGCTTTCTTGTTTTTTGCAGCAGAGAATCCGGTGAAAATGACTTGAATTCAAAAGATTACATCGGTCCGCTCTCAGGGCTTTGTGAGAAATAAGGGTTTTTGGGAGATCGTCAATCCTGGGATAATCCATTGGGACAGCTCCTTTTATTTGGGATGACCAGAATCATTATAGCACACGCGGGAGTTTTGGGACAAGATGTTCGTTGATTGCTTGGGTTGAAGAAAGAATTCGCAAGATGATTTTAGAGAAAATGATTAACCGATCACTCCCTTTGGGCGTATTTCCATTGTAAACAGCTATGTGTGGCATCTTCGGCATCATGTCGACGTCATCTGTGCGGGAGGGGCAAATCAGGGCCGGGCTGTCTTTGCTGGCACACAGGGGGCCGGATGATTCAGGGATTTTTTGTGATGGTCGCATGGGACTTGGTCATCAACGGCTCAGCATCATTGACATTGATTCGGGCCATCAGCCCATTTTCAATGAGGACGGAACCAAATGTATTGTCTTTAATGGGGAAATATATAACTACCTGGAATTGAAAGACCTCCTGATTAAGAAGGGCCATTTTTTTACCACAAAAAGCGACACCGAGACCATCCTGCACGCTTATGAAGAATGGGGGGAAAACTGCGTTCAAAGGCTCAGAGGCATGTTTGCCTTTGCCATATGGGATGCAACGGATAACCGCCTGTTTTTGGCGAGGGACCGGCTGGGCATCAAGCCCCTGTTCTATTCCGAGTATGGGGGCAGGTTCTCTTTTGGCTCGGAGATGAAGGCGATTCTTGCGGATGAGGCGTTCCCAAGGGATATTGACGAAACTGCGCAGGCTGCGTATTTTACTTTATCGTACATTCCGGCCTCATTGACTATCTTTTCAAAAATTCGAAAACTCCTGCCAGGCCACACCCTAACCTGGAAGAATGGGCAGGTTCACATCCATAAATACTGGGACCTCTGCTTCATGCCTGACAGGGGCAAGGGTGAGGACTATTTCATAAACGGCTTTATGGAGCTGATGCACGATGCAGTCAAGATACGCTTGATGAGCGAGGTGCCTTTTGGGGCCTTTCTGAGCGGGGGCATCGATTCGAGCGTGGTAGTCGCGCTGATGAGCAGGATGATTGAAGACCCTGTCAATACCTTTTGCATCGGTTTTGGGGGGGATACGGGCGGTTATCTGGATGAGCGGAAATATGCTCGAAGGGTAGCTGAAAAATATGCTTCCAACCACCGGGAATTTGAGGTGTGGCCGAAACCCCATGATGTGATCGAAAAGATTGTACGGGCATTTGATGAGCCCTTTGCGGATGATTCCACCATACCGTCCTATTATATATGTCAGATGGCTCGGCAGAATGTGACCGTCGCCCTCTCAGGTCTGGGTGGCGATGAGGCCTTTGCCGGGTATGAAAGATATCTCGGGTTTCAGCTCCGCACCATCTATCATCATATCCCATCGTTTCTCAGGGGAAAGGCCATTCCAAAGCTGATTGAAAGACTGCCCGAGAGGGCTGACGGCCATTACACGTTTAACCATATGAAACGATTCGTTCGGGCAGGCTGTCAGCGTTCGGACCTCAGCTACTTCAGCTACATATCTATTCTAAATTCAAGGACAAGGGAGGCTTTGTTTTCAGACAGGGATAAGTTCAACCAAAATTATGAGTCGTGCAGGGACATCATCCTGAGTCATTTCAATTCATCCAATGTAGTGGATTCCGGTGATTCGCTGAACAGGGCTATGTATTGTGACCTTATGACTTATGTGCCGGAGGATATTCTTGCAGTGACCGACAGGATGAGCATGCATCATTCTCTGGAGATCAGGGTGCCGTTTCTCGACCATGTGCTCCTTGAATTCTGTGCGAAAATCCCGCCCGAAATGAAAATCAAATGGTTTCAGAAAAAGTATCTCCTCAAAAAGGCGGTCGCCGGATTGATACCCAAAGAGGTCCTGAATCACAGAAAACAGGGATTTGTCGGGCCCATGACGACATGGCTGAAAAATGATATGAAGCCCTATGTTATGGATGTTCTCTCAAAGCGCAATCTTCAGAAACATGGCTTTTTGGATTTTAATGGCGTCCAACAGATACTGGATGAGCACTTCGCCGGAAGGGAAATCCATGACACACTCATATGGGCCATGATTGTTTATCAAAAATGGTATGATAGCTATATTGAGAAGTAGATCCAGAGGGTTGCTTGGGTCTTTCGGGTTTATTGGGTTTATTGGGTTCGTACCAGTCTGTAGGGTTTAGGGCAAGTTGGGCAGAATAGTTGATAACGCACTCGTCCAATAACAGATCTCCGCAGCAGTGCTATGCAAATACGGGATTTCCAGACCCAAGGCCTGAGGTTTTTCCCCAATCGTCCTCTCCCGATTGGGGAAAAGAAAGATCCCCTCGGTGTACTCTGCGCCTCGAATGAGTGAAGCGAATGGGTGTTGATTATTGCTCCGCCAAACGAAACGCCATGACGAGGATAATCTGCTCCTCCGACCCACGCAGTCAACCACCCTGTATTTCTCTCACAGAGCCCCCTGAGTCACAGAGTCCTCTGATCAGATGTTATCCCTGTGACCTCTGTGCCTCTATCGAAGCGGGTGTGAGACATAAACCGAGGACACGATGATAGGGAAAAAGATCGTGAAATAATGATATGAAAACAATACATCTTATCGCTGCGGCGAGGCCCAACTTTATGAAGATCGCGCCGCTGTATCATGCACTATGTGGAACGGATTGGGCTGAGCCGGTGATTGTCCACACAGGGCAGCACTATGACCTGAATATGTCGGATGTCTTTTTCCAGGACCTGGGATTGCCAGCGCCGCATATCCATCTGAGCGTGGGGTCGGGGACGCACGCCGAACAGACCGGGAACGTGATGATCGCCTACGAAAGGGTCCTGTTTGAGAGCCGTCCCGACCTGGTGGTTGTGGTGGGAGATGTCAACTCCACTGTGGCGGCGACCCTTGCAGCCGTGAAACTGGGTGTCAAGACGGCCCACCTGGAAGCGGGCCTGCGATCCTTTGACAGGACCATGCCCGAGGAAATCAACCGGATAGTGACCGATGCCCTGGCAGACCTTTTGTGGACCCCGTCGCCTGACGGAGACGAAAACCTGCTTCGGGAAGGGGTGACCAAGGGAAAGATCCGTCGGGTGGGCAATATCATGATCGACTCCCTGGAGATGCTGCGCCCCCTGATTGAACAGGAGAAGGCTTACGCGGCGTATAATGTGCGGCCGGGGGAGTATGGCCTGGTCACCCTGCATCGGCCTGCGAACGTGGACATAGAAGACGTGTTGGGAGAGATCGTCTCGGGTCTCTGTGACGCGGCGGAAAGGATGCCACTCGTTTTTCCGGTGCATCCGAGGACGCGAAAAGGCCTTGAGCAAAGCGGTCTTATTCCACGGCTGAAGGGCTCGCCGGGAATTCGCATATCAGAACCGCTGGGATATGTTCCCTTCATGAATCTGGTTTTTAACAGTCGTCTGGTGATTACCGATTCCGGGGGCATCCAGGAGGAAACCACCTATCTCGGCATCCCCTGTCTGACCCTCCGACCCAACACCGAGCGGCCCATTACCGTAACGAAAGGCACCAACAGGTTGTGCGGTCCGGCAAATCTGTTTCAGGAATTTTCCAAGGCCCTCGAGAAACGGCGCGGAATAACCGAGCCGATAGAATTGTGGGATGGGCATACCGCAGAACGGGTTGTGGAATCGATCCGAGGGGTTGTCTGAAACAGAAACAGCAAGAAATCTCACACAGAGCAGCGGAGAGCTCAGGGTTTATTGTTAAATAATCGGCGAAATCCGTGGAATCAGCGCAAAAGAAATGCGCCTTCCAATCCCTAAATTCGCAATTTAGGACAAAATGATTATAAAAAATGGATGCCGAAAGATCCAAATAGATGATATGAGGCTAAAGCATAGGAAATCAATCTATTATCAGTTAATTCCCGGAGTTTTTGAAGTTTAGGTAGCGGTATTGGTTTCTTCCGATTGTATTGGTGCTCTTCCTTTTTGGCGCCCTCATTGTATATACGGAAAGCAGCAACGTAGCGCCTTTTATATATGCGCTGTTTTAGAAAATGATGAACAGCTATTCCTATAACTGATTCTCCAAGGATTTTGCGCGATAGACAGTGAGCAGCTGTCTCATTCGGCAGATATAAGTGCTTACCCTTTAGGTACCCTTAACCATGCCAATCCCTATCATAGTGGAAGTCGCCGGGCGGTCATGAAACCTCTTGATAGATCTATCCATTTGAAGATTTTGATACTGGTAGTAGCTGCTTATTCAGTTATGATGGTATGTTTGGTTGCAAAAAACAGTATTATACGCGATCCTGGTGATGCCATTGAGTACATCGAAGGATCACAACATCTCACGGAATATGATTCTGCATACCACCCACCTTTTTATCCAATCGCCATTGCTGCCCTTGCTCAAATTGTCGATGATTCGTTTCTTGCTGCAAAGATCGTATCAATGATTTCATCGGTTCTAATAATATTAACCATTTACGCGCTTGCGATTACTTGTTTCAAGGATCGTTCAATAGCCCTATCCGCATCCGTGCTTGTGGCGGCCTCTCCCATACTGATTAACCTCGGGTACACAGTGCATTCAGATTCACTTGGCACAGCATTATTTCTGGCATGCACCTATGCATTAGCAAGATCCACAGATTCTCCAGTCAAATGGACGATCTTTGCCGGATTTTTAGCAGGCCTTGCCTATCTAACCAGGTATGTTTATGTTTCGATTATTCCAGCAGCGGCTTTGTTATTGCTGATAGTCCAGCCGGGGAAACTTAAGAATAGACTATCGAAATTCGCGCTTTTCTTTTTCCCATTTTTGTTAGTGATTGCACCATGGAGCATCGTAAACATCTTTAGGCATGGCAGCCTCCACAATATGAACCACATTAATATTGCTTTTTCAATATTTGATAAGACCAACTCATGGCTGCTCTTCGAGGAATATGAAAAGGAGTTCCCAACTCTATTCTCTTTGGTAAGCTCTCATCCCATAGCTGTGTTACGGCATTGGGCAAAAAATGCATTTCACTTCCCCTCTGCAGTGGTCGTCAAATCTTGTCTGCTTATAGGCATTTTTGCTATATTTGGCATATTTCAAGTGATTTTAAAGCCAACTATAGAGAGGATGGCTTTGTTTATTAACGGTGTATCGTTACTTTGTCTGATCTTGTTAGCTTGGCTAGAACTGAGATTCTTTGCGCCGCTAATCCCACTGATAATCCTTTTAGGCTGCTACTTCGTTCTAAACCACTTAGCTCGGTCTGCAGGAGATTATTGGCCAAAAAATTCCCCGCCATCAACCTCGCTCTCCAAGATACCACTTCGAAGCTTCGTATTGTTCGCTTGTTTTGCAGTTTCGATAGGATATTGCGTTTACAAAGTGCCCATAGATCTGGAGCGGGGAAACATCAATGATGAAGCAAATGCAGGAGAAATCATAGATTCAATGATTCCTGCAAACGCTTCTCTATTAACTTCTTCGAGGAGGCTGGCCTGGTATGCGAATCGACCTTTTGTAAATATGAATGCACTGGGAACTGTTTCGCCGGAAGACTTAGAGAAAGCAGTCAAGGCAATCGGAGCCGCCGTTCTTGTTTACACGAAAAGGCATAGTATATGGACCCACCCCCAATTGGAGTTTCTGCTTAGTCCAGAAGACAAAAGAATCCCTGATTCTTTCCATTTACTCTTTCATATAGGAGGAGACTGGCCAGTAGTAGCATACTGGGTTGGTCCCATCCCACATGAGAGTGGGTTCGAAGGTAGCACATCCACTTTTGGAGATTGAGAAAGGCCATCCGGATAACCTCGGTCGTCGCAATTCAACCATGCGAGGCTGCGCGGAATGTGATAGGCAAAGGCTGACTTTGTCGCGAGGTAAGGATTTTAGTGGTTGAAAAAGCATCAATACCAAAGATTCAGGCGTTCATCCGATTAGCCAGGCCGGATCAGTATGTGAAGAACGGCTTTGTATTTTTGCCGCTCGTCTTCGGGCATCAGCTCTTCAATTCTGAGGCTGTTGTCGTTGTTCTGGTGGCCTTTGCGGGATTCTGCCTCGCGTCCAGTGCGGTCTATGTGTTCAACGATTTGAAGGATGTGGAAGAGGACCGGGCTCACCCTGTCAAATGCCATCGTCCTTTGGCAAGCGGACAGGTCAGCCCACGGGAAGCCTCCTGGTTTGCAGGGCTACTGGGTGTTGGCTCCCTGAGCCTGGGTCTGTGCCTCGGCAATTGGCCTTACCTCGGCATTCTTATCGCATACCTGCTTCTGAACGTGGCCTACTCTCTCAAGCTCAAGCATGTGGCCATCGTGGACGTGGTGACCGTGTCCGCCGGATTTGTGCTTCGGGTTTTTGCCGGGGGCTTGGTTATCGGCATTTTGCCTACCCACTGGCTGGTGCTCATGACGTTTCTCCTGGCCCTGTTTATCAGTCTGGCCAAGCGGAGGGATGATCTCCTTCTGGCCAGCGCAGGTAATTCGAACCGAAGGTCCCTCGACGGCTACAACCTGGAGTTTGTGTCCGGGGCCATGATGATCATGGCAGCGGTGACTATTGTAAGCTACATCCTTTACACGGTCTCTCCGGATGTAATCCAAAAGCATGGCTCAAGGCACCTTTACCTGACCAGTTTCTGGGTGATTGTCGGTCTGCTGCGGTATATGCAGATCACCTTTGTGCGCGAAAAGAGCGGTTCTCCCACCCAGGTCCTGCTCAAGGATTTTTTTTTGCAGGTGATATTAATTCTCTGGGTGATCAGCTTTGTGATCCTCACGTATGTGGCTCGCGTTTAAGTACGCCATATTCGCCGGTATCGCCACGCTGGTAAATATCCTCTCCCAGGACATAACGGTCCGGCTTTACACGGGGATATTCGCCTTATACGCTTCCATCGCAGTAGGTACGCTGACCGGCCTTGTGACCAAATATATTCTGGACAAGAGGTATATCTTCGCCCACCGGACCAAATCCCTGGTAGATGACGGAGCCACCTTCATCCTCTATTCAGTCATGGGTCTGGCCACTACCCTGATTTTCTGGGGGATGGAACTCGGCTTCGAGTTCCTCTTTGGCGCCAAATGGCTCCGATATATCGGGGCGTTGATTGGATTGACGATAGGCTATATTGTAAAATACCACCTGGACAAACGTTTTGTCTTTATCAAGTCCCCATGAAAGGCTTTCCCTCACAGGGGACACGGGGTCACTGAGGTTTTTGAACAGGATTTTGGGGTCGCGCCAGTAAAACGCCATTGGATTGAGGTGAGCCTGGATACAAGCAAAAATGACTCGCGCAAAGTCGCGAAGGCGCCAAGAGTGTCTTGTTTTTCTAGCAGGACTTTAGGTCAATTTTAAATCATTTTGTCCTCAATTATTTTGCCTTGGTACGTGTGAGACCATGAAAAGATCAACAGTGGCAGTTTTGAAAACAACCCCTGATCGGGTTTTACAGGATATCCCACACCTGATGGAATCCGCCGGCTTGAGAGATGCCCTTGATCCTTCAGCATCCACAATATTGAAAGACAACATCTCCTGGCACTATCCCTTTCTGTCCGCGAACACCACGCCGTGGCAGTTGGAGGGAACGATCCTCGGACTCCGGAAGGCCGGGTTTAAGGATCTCGTAGCCGTTCACAATAACACCGTAGTAACCGACCCGTTTAAAGGTGGCCGTTTAAACAAGCTGAATCCCATTTACCGCCGCTTCGGCATTCCGGAGAAATACAATTTTAGATTGTCCGACGTCACCTGGGAGGTATACCAGCCCAGGGCGAGAATGCGGGTCCTGAATTCCATCTACCCTGAAGGGATCAAGATCCCCTCTTTTTTTCACGGCAAGAATATTGTTCACCTTCCTACGGTTAAATGCCACATCTATACCACCACCACCGGCGCCATGAAGAATGCCTTTGGCGGACTCCTCAACACGCGCCGCCATTATACCCATAGCGTCATTCACGAGACGCTTGTGGATCTCCTTGCCATTCAAAAGGAGATCCACAGCGGGATATTCACGGTTATGGATGGGACGCTGTGCGGGAATGGGCCCGGCCCTCGAACCATGATCCCGGTGGAAAAGGGGCTGATGCTGGCCGGTGCGGACTCGGTATCGATCGACGCGGTGGCAGCTAAACTGATGGGGTTTGATCCCATGTCCATCGACTATATCCGCCTTGCCCATGAGGACGGACTCGGGATTGGGGACCCAAGGCAGATTGATATTGGGGGAGAGGACATCTCGCAGATGAACTTTCATTTTTCCGTGGGCGACAATTTTGCGAGCCGATTCGGAGATCTCTTTTGGTTCAGCCCCTTAAAAAGGATCCAGAGAATGCTTTTTCACACCCCGATTGTTTACCTGTTTGTTTTTGGGTCATACCTGTATCATGATCGGGTCTGGTGGCCGTTTGTAGGGAAGAGGATTATGGAGACGATTCGAGCAAATACGGCATGGGGGCGGTTTTTTGAAGACTATCCGGATTGATTTGCGGTTGGAGCAAAATGCTCTGTCGCAAAATAATTAGTGGCTGAACGGAAACCCCTGTTCAGCCAAAACCCGAATATCCAATTTCGAAATCCGAAACAAATACGGATATCGAATGTTCAAATGACAAAAACCAACAGCTTGAAAACAGGATGTTTTCGACATTGATGCACTTAGGGTTTTGGTCATTGCCTCGGATTTAGAGCTTCGGAGTTCCTGAGCGAAAACCTGGTTTTCGTTCAGGCACCAATTAGGGGTAAAGGGGATAATGATCACGATACGGAAGAAATAGCGGATGGGTATACTCTCGTACATTAGACAGCGACGCTCGTTCTTGTTCCTGGGCGATATCGTACTGATCCTGGCGGCTACGGAGATTTCAACGTGGATTCGTCTGGGCCAGTCGATTCAGGTATTCGAACGGCATACCGGCGCGTCCACCTTTACGCTCATCCTGTACGTGGCCATGCTCTACATCTTTGATCTTTACAGGGCAGACCGGACAAGGCTCACCAAGGATGTGGGCTTCAGATTGGTCGTGGCCGTTGGAAGTGCAGGGATTGTGTTGGCCGTGATCTTCTACTCTCTGCCCAATTGGGTTTTCGGCCGCGGCATATTTCTTATCCAGATGGCCCTGGTCCTGCTCCTCCTTTCGGGATGGCGATGGCTTTTTGCCATCGCGGTGTCTACCCCAATCGGCCGTACAGATGTCTTGATTATAGGCGCCGGCCGATCCGGTCATGCCCTTTATTCGTTGTTGAATACTCCGGAGTCTCCCTACAGGCCGGTTGGATTTGTAGACGATGACCCGGCCAAGTTGGGCGATACCGTGGGGCTGGCCCCTGTGCTGGGAACCACAGATCAGTTGGTTGAGATAGCCTCTCTGCAGAATGTTGACATGGCCATACTGGCCATTACCCACGAACGGTCTCAAACCCTTGTTGATCGTGTCATCAGGGCCAGGCTGAACGGCCTGACCATTCCGGATATGCCGACCATATATGAGGAACTTACGGGGTCTATCCCAGTAGAGCACCTCCGGCACGACTGGTTGCTTTTTGCAAACGGGTTTTTACTGCTTTCAAAGCAGCATGTCCGGAGAATAAAGCGTCTTATCGACTTTGCAAGCTCCACAATCCTTCTGATTGTCTCTGCTCCGGTCATGGTTCTCACGGCCATTGCCATCAAGCTTGAATCCCCAGGCCCGGTCTTTTTCAGACAGGCGCGTGTGGGAAAAGACGGGACAGTCTTTCATGTTTTCAAATTTCGTTCCATGAAAGAGGATGCTGAAGACAATGGCGCCGCATGGGCTGATGAAGGCGACCCCCGGGTGACCAGGGTGGGAAGGGTGATCCGGTTTCTGAGGATCGATGAACTGCCCCAGATCCTGAATGTATTTCAGGGGGAGATGAGCCTTGTGGGTCCGAGACCGGAGCGGCCGGAATTTGTAAGGGATCTGGAGGCCCGGATCCCTTTCTACGGCATCCGGCACTCGATACGGCCCGGCATCACAGGGTGGGCGCAGGTCAAGTACGGTTATGGGGCCTCGGTAGAAGATGCCTTGAAAAAGCTGGAATACGATCTTTTTTACCTGAAAAACATGTCCATCTTACTTGACGTCAAGATCCTGCTCAAGACCATCGGCGTGGTTCTCTTCGGCCAGGGCGCCAGATGAACATCACCATCGTTATTCCCACCTTTAATGAAGCCAAAAATCTTGAAAGGCTCGTGGACCAGATTTTTTGTCTTCACCCTGGCTTTAGCATCATTGTGGTGGACGACAACTCCCCGGACGGAACAGGAGATATCGCGGATGCCTTATCCAGGAGATTCCGGCGTCTCCGCGTGATCCACAGACCGCGCCAAGCCGGATTGGGGTCCGCTTACTTGGAGGGCTTCAACCTGGCGCTCAGTGAAAATGCAGATCTGATCATGGAAATGGATGCGGATTTCTCCCATGACCCGCGCTACATAGCCGACCTTGTGAAAGCCTCAGAGAGTGCAGATCTTGTCATTGGGAGCCGATACGTCAACGGCGTGAGGGTCGAAGGATGGCGGTTTCGCAGGCTGTTGCTCAGCAAATTTGCCAATATCTTCGTCTCGTTTGTTATGGTAAAGCCGGTCTGGGATTTCACCGCAGGGTTCCGGTGTTACAGAAGAAAGGTCTTAGAGTCCATCGACCTTGAGAAGATCAGCTCCGACGGGTACGCCTTTCAGATAGAACTGACCTTCCTGACATTTAAACACGGGTTCAAGGTGTGCGAGGTCCCGATCATTTTCAGGGAAAGAGCGCACGGTTATTCGAAGATATCCAGGAAAGTGGTTCGGGAGGCCTTCTGGATTACCCTTAAATGCCATGCGCCGTGGCGTGAGATATGGAGACACCTGCCTTTTCTTTTCAAAGACTACAACGATTTTGTTGGAAGGGCATAGGGGTTGTTGGGTTTTTCGAGCACTTTTTTTGGCGCGGATTACGCGGATTACACGGGCATTTTTTGTTGTCGCGGGAAAAAATGCAGGCACCTGAATTTTTCCCGCGAACAATCCTATGGAAAACCAGAGCTCCGATCCTACCGGACGTTAAAGGTTATAGCGTGCAAAGAAATGGTTTTGGGGTTGTCTGACAGATATCTTTTTGTTTGCAGGTCGTTTTTCAATCAACCGTCATAAATCGACAATCATAAATCCTGCACATGTTTGACTTATCGATCGGGATAATGGCCTACAACGAGGAAAGGAATATCGGCAGACTGCTCGAGGCCCTGCTGAAGCAGGAGCTTGTTCGTGCCAGACTCCTGGAAATCGTTGTGGTTGCATCCGGGTGTATGGACAGGACAGAGGCCATTGTCCGGGATTTTATGAAACAAGACGCCCGCATCCGTCTTATGACTCAGGGCAGGAGGGAAGGCAAGGCGTCCGCCATCAATCTTTTTCTTCCGGCTGCATCCGGAGATATCTGTGTCCTGGAAAGTGCGGATACGATTCCTGAAAAGGCGGCTATCGACAGGTTGGTGACCCCTTTTGCGCTCCCGAATGTGGGTATGACCGGCGGCAGACCGGTTCCAGTCAATCCGCCCTGCACTTTTATCGGATATGCGGTCAACCTATTGTGGTCTCTCCATCATGCCATATCTCTCACATCTCCCAAATTGGGCGAACTGATTGCCTTCAGAAATTTCATCAGGAAGATCCCTGAAGATACGGCTGTTGACGAGGCCAGCATCGAGGCCATCGTGACCAAGGCCGGGTACGAACTTCGCTATGTGCCGGAGGCGATTGTCAGAAATAAAGGTCCCGAGACTGTAAGAGAATTTGTAAGACAAAGGCGACGCATTGCGGCCGGGCATAAACACTTGCTGCGAGAACAGAAATACCAGGTCAGTACCTTGCGTCTGAGGGGCATCTTGAGCATACTGCTTCAACGCCAGGCGTGGAATACCAGGGATATCTTCTGGACCGCAGGAACCGTCGTTTTGGAAGCTGCTGCAAGAGGGCTCGGAAATTTTGATGCCTGCATCAGAAAACAGAACCCTTTTGTGTGGGACATCTCCACGACCACAAAAACCTGGGGCTAACGTGCTCCAACTCCTGGCCAGGCTTCCACTTTACTATTTGTTCAGAGCGACAGACTGGCCGCGAGGGCTCCCCCTGAACCTGACGTTGAGTGTCACTTTCAAATGCAATTCCCGCTGCCTTACCTGCAATATCCATAAAAAGACATCGGACGAACTCGATCTCAACGAATGGCGACGCGTATTTCACAGCCTCGGAAAAGCGCCCTTCTGGGTGACCATCAGCGGCGGCGAGCCTTTTCTCCGTGAGGATCTTCCGGAATTGGTGAGGTCTCTGTATGACATCTGCCGGCCCTCTATCATCAATATCCCCACAAATGGGCTGCTGTCTCCCCGAATTGCTGGATGGATGGCTGGAATTGCACGTTATTGTACAAAAACGCGGATTGTCATTAATCTCTCCGTAGATGATCTGGGAAACCGACACGACGAGATCAGGGGGGTGCCGGGTAATTTCGCCAGGGCCATGGAGACGTTTCATGCCTTGAAACGGCTTCGTTTAAACAATCTGACCGTTGGTTTTCATACGGTCATATCCGGGTTTAACGTAGATCGCATTCCTGAAACCTATGACTACTTGATAGGCCTTGGTCCGGATTCGGTTGTCGCTGAGATTGCCGAACAGCGTGAGGAACTGGGCAACGTCGGGTATGACGTCGCTCCAGACTATCGGGCATATGCAGAAACTGCGGATTATCTCATCGCGGTTTTGAAAAGGGCGCCGCTTAATCGCATGGGGAAGATCGCCCGGGCATTCCGGATTGAATACTACGAGATCGTCAAGCAGATCCTGAAAGAAAAACGACAGGTCCTCCCGTGCTATGCAGCATTCGCCTCTGCCCACATCGCCCCTGACGGCAGCGTTTGGGCCTGCTGTACACGGGCGGAATCCATGGGCAACGTGAAACAGAATGGCTATGACTTCAAACGAGTCTGGTTTTCCAGGAAGGCCGATAGTGTGCGCGAGCGCATAAGAATGGGCCGTTGCTGGTGCCCCTTAGCCAATGCGAGTTACACCAATATGCTTTTTCATCCGAAGACGCTCCTAAGGGTGGGGCGTAACTATGCGATTGGTGATTGATGATTGACGATCGACGATTTCTGCATCGCTGGGAAGAAAATTGAAAAGGACTATCAAGCCCCGCTCGGCCCACGGATCGTTACCAGCCTGAAAGGAGGCAGAGCGTCCAGCGATGCAGTAAAAATGCAACCGTGCTATCCCTGTAATCCGTGCCAGCAAATTGGAAAAGGCATATACGCTGATAACCGGGGCTACCGGATTTATCGGATCCCATGTTGCCGAGAGGGTATTGCGGGATGGGCCATGGCCTGTCATAGCGGTCGTACGTGGAGGGAGGGGGTATAAGAATACCACCGAATTGGAAAAGCAGGGGGCGATTCTGGTCCGGGGGCGGTTCTATGATCAGGATCTCCTGAAGAGGGTTTTCACAGAATTTTCGATCCGAAATGTTATCCATGTCGCCGCGCTGACCGGCGACGGCAAAGGAGGCAGGAGTGATTATGATGAGGTGAATGTTCGTGGGACAGAGACATTACTCGCCATTTCCCACAGGCACGGCGTGGATAAATTCATCCATTGCAGTTCAGTGGGCGTGTTCGGAACGATACCCCCTGAGGTCCCCGCAGGCCTGGGCACAAGGCTTAACCCTGACAACATCTATCATTGGTCAAAGCTAAGAGCAGAAAAGAAGGTACAAGATTTCATAGGCAGGGGGCTCAACGCCTTCATCATCCGACCGACCATCGCCTATGGGTCGAGGGACAGAGGGTTTCCATTCACGCTGATACAGCTGGTCAAAAAGAAGGGCCTGGTCCTGCCTGCTCGGGACAACCGGATTCATCTCGTTTCTGCAGGTAGCCTGGCCGAGATGTTTCTGAGGATATTGAAGGTTGACGACCTCCTCAACAGGGTCTTCATCGCGGCAGATGAAGGCCCTGTTGCATTAAGGGGTCTGATCAATCTGATTTTTCGGTTTTATTTTGGCAAAGACTATCCCCGGTTTTTGAGAATGCCCGATTTTGTTTTTGAAGTTTTCAGGACAGTCTTTGGCATCATCCATAATGAGCGATGGCTCGGAAGGGTCCAGCGCATTTCAAAGGACTGGTTTTTCAATACCCGTGAAACAGATGCCCTGATCGGGTTTCACCCAGCCAACACACAGAAAGAATTCCTCAGATACCTTCGTTCTCTGAAATGACAAGATATTCAACCGCAATTGGCGCGATGCATCGAAGTGAGCCCTATGGAACGGCCTGCCTGCTGTTTCTCTTTTCGTTCCTGTTTTTTCACCTTTTCCGGATTCCGGTACCCCTGAATGTCGATACGTATCTGTATGCCCGAGCCATAGAGACCTTTGAAGGCCCGATCATCCATTTCGGCTACTATCTGATCGGCGCACTCTGCCATGCTTTGCTAAAGCCTGTCGGCGTCACGCCGTTGGAGACCCTGGGCTATATTTCCCAGTTTTTCGGCGGCATCTCTGTAGCCGGGATGTATGTTTTCACCTTCTTGCTCACTCAAAACAGGCTGCACGCCTTCCTGAGCGCACTGATCCTTATGTTTTCTGGGACCGTCTGGTTGAATTCCATCCATGGGGAAGTATATGTCCCACAATTGGGTTTTGTGCTTCTTTCTTTGATATGTCTTTTGAAGATTCGGCCATTCCTGTCAAGCCTTTTCATTCTTGTCGCCGTCTCTATTTCGCCCACCTCGCTTCTGGCATTGATCCCTGCCTGTTATGTTATGCATATGAGACGTTTCAACAGAAAGCATTTGATGGCCTTTGCCGGCCCCATCTTGCTTGGTTATGCCGTCGTGATGTTGTGGGACGGGCCAAGGGTCATTGAGGCCTTTGCACGGGCCATCTATACGCCCACGGCATTTGCAGAGCCATTCTCGTATACCAAACTCCTAACCCTGTTGATGTATCAACTCATGCGGGCCTACGGTAACTCCTTTAATCTCATCTGCCTCTTTGCCGTGGTGGGCCTTGTCTTCCTGTATTCACAAGATAAAAAGCTATGGGGACTGATGATGGCCTTTCTACTCCCCTTCTCAGCATATTTTCTCAATCTGGGGCTTGTTTCCGGAGACCATTTGATCATATCATTTATCGCGGTGAGTTTCTTCGGCGCATACGGCATGTTGAGGCTCCTTGACACGGTGCATGCGAGCTCAAAAACGCGAGTCATTTTCGTGACGCTTGTTGTCTGTTTGCATTTCCTTATAAATTACGAACGCTCTATCAGTCGGCAAAGGGCCTATGCAGCAGAGATGGGCAGAGTTGTTCATGCGCTTTCAGAAAAATACGCCCCCGATGGGGTCATGCTTACGGATTTCGATTTCGGCACTATTTTTTTCTCCATGATGGGGAAGGATTACCCGTTAGCCCTCCTTAAAGGCAATCCGAATGAATTCCTGATTGAAAAGGACTCACAAGCCAAAGAAGCAATGGAAATGCTGAAAGGAAAGTTCTGGATTGAATTCACACGGCTGCTTGATGTTACCTCGTGGCCGGAGTTTCGATCTCTGGTGGATAAAAGACCGATCTATTTTGTGGATAGGAAATTCTGGCCCATAGGGATGATTCAGGTGCATATGGCATTAAGAGACGTCTTCGGCATAGCGGATAAGAGCGAGCCGGACAGACTGGAGAACATCCGGGAGTATCTGGCATACAGGCTGGCGGCCGATGTCACGGTTGAAAAGATTATCGAGTCACCTTTGTATCCGGTCTATGTGATGCAGCCGGTCAGTAAATCGGCAAAATGATTGGTGAAAATAATGTATGACAAAATAATTTAGGACAAAATCATTAAAAAGAATGAATAGAGAATCGCATGGAGCGGAAGGGGCGGACTTGAGTTGGGAGAGGATCGGAAGCATTATTTTGAAACGCGGCATGAGGGGTTGGGGACGACCTATGAGCGATTTGTCCTGCATGAATATTTCAGAAGGATCAGGGACCGGTATGGCGTTGGGACGGTTCTTGAAGCACCTGTGTTCGGGATGACAGGCCTTCCGGGCATCAACAGCATGTGGTGGGCCATGGAGGGAGCACAGGTAACCCTGGTCGATCATAGCAGCGTACGATTGGACGCCATTAACAATTTATGGCAGGAAATTTCATTGAAAGTCCGGCTGGTTTATGACCCGGGGACATATGCGTCTCTGTTGTTTGAAGATAAGGAATTCGATATGAGCTGGAACTTTGCCGCCCTGCATCCGGAACTCAAGCTGGAAATCCTGCTGCGGGAGTTGATCCGAATTACCCGGGAAGTGATATTCATATGTGTTCCCAACAGGATGAATCCATTCACCCGTGTGTGTTCAATGCTGAAAGGGAGGGGCAAGGTCGTTCAACTGCGCGGAATGGATCCAGGGACCATTCAAAGAATTATGAGGAACAACGGCTGGCAAGTGAAGGATAAGGGTTTTCTTGATGTGCCCCCCTGGCCCGATATCGCCATGTCCAAAGAAGATGCATTTCGAAAGATCGGCCTGAAACAATACGCCAAGCACCTGAGGGCAAACATTACAGAGGAGGGTAGAATCTGCATTCTCGATTATTACAGCGGCAGGAACAAGAAGATGAAACAGGAGATGGGCAGATATGGATTTCTGGAAAACAGCCCCAACTGGCTTAAGACCATCTGGGCACACCATCGTTACTTTGTTTTTTCACCACGACATCCTCTGTGACTTTGTGTCTTTGTGTGAGACGCTTATGATATCCATCATCATACCGTCCTATAATTCGGAACAGACCATTTCAAATTGCCTGGATTCACTCCTGCATCAGTCTTTTGAAGGCGATTTTGAAATCATCGTGGTGGACAGCTCCTTTGACACGACGCCTGAGGTCGTTGTCTCTGATTATCCTGTGATCAAACTGATTCGTCTGGATAAAAGGACCGATCCCGGAACCGCACGGAACATCGGTATCGATGAGGCAAAGGGGGACCTGGTCGCATTCATGGATGCCGATTGCGTGGCCGGCCCGGACTGGCTGGAGCGGATGGCCGCGGCCCATGAATCATCCTACAATATCGTCGGGGGCATTGTCAGGAACAGCCCTGAAAGCAACAATCTGGTGGGACGCGCCGGCTATATGTCGGAGTTCAGGGATTTTCTGCCAGGGAAGGACAGACAGGAAGTGACCCATATTCCGACTTGCAACATATCCTACAAAAAACGGATTTTCAGGGAATTCGGTCTGTTTCAGGGAAAATACTATCCCCAGGAAGACCTGATATTCAATAATGATCTGTGTATCCAGGGTGAGAAGATCCTCCTCGACCCGACCATCCAGGTGTGGCACCGTCATCGGGTTAGACTGGGCGACTTCCTTTATCATCAGTACCGGATAGGGGAGGCCACTTCAAGGGTTTTGCGGACAATTCCATTGGAAGGATCATTCATCGCGAAGCGCCCCCCCTTAGCCATCTCTTTGTCGCCTTTCATCGCTCTCGTTAAATTTGTGCGGACCCTTAGGGTTTTTCTGTGGTATGACCCTGACTACATTACAGCGCGTCCTTTGGTCCTGCCCGTATTTGCCCTGGGACTGGTCTCCTGGGCCATCGGATTCGCGGGCAGCGCTTATGGGGAAATGTCGTTGCCATGATAAAAGCAAAATAATTTCGGACAAAATAATTCGACCTGTGCGGTCACGCTTTCACCACTGAGACGCAGAGAGCGCAGAGGACACTCTTTTTATTGTTTTCCCTTGAGAAGGAGGCAAAACAATAAGCAAACCCGCTCAGACAACAGACATCTGAACCAAATGCCTTTGTATCAGACAAACCGCTACAACCTGCGGCGTTGTGTGAGGCTGTTTTTTCCTTTCTGTCCTTCTCAACAGAAAGGGAAAAGAACATTCCCCTCAGCGACCTCCGCGCCTTTGCGGTGAAAACAATGACTGGGCCTATTAAAGTTATCGACATCGAATTATCTCTGCCTGTTGCCGATATGCACGGGTTGAAAAACTACCCATCCCTTCAAGCCCTGGTCCGTCTGTATGGGAGACCGCTTGGATACGTCAAGATGCCTGTTACAGGGGGACGCTGCAGGGCGAAACAGATCATCGAAGCGATTGGGGCCACCCTTCACGCCCGTCTTACCCGTGAAGGATTCAGCCCCGGGTTGCCTTGCCGTCTAACGCCCGAAGGATGGCTGGTTGACAAGATCCCCGCCGCTCTTTCAATGGAAAACAGGGGCCTCTTTCCCCTTGTAACGGTTGTGGTATGTACACGGGATCGCGTCACGAATCTGAGTCGCTGTCTGGATGCGATTCAGCGATTGACTTATCCTCGTCTGGATGTACTCATTGTAGATAACGCGCCCCGCAGCGATGCTTGCGAGAGGCTGGTGACAGGAGAGTTCCCCGGCGCACGGTATACTGTTGAACCCCGCCCCGGCCTTGACTGGGCGAGGAATCGGGCCATCATGGAGGCTCAGGGGGATATCGTCGCGTTTACAGACGATGATGTGGTAGTTGATGGGGGATGGATTGAAGCCCTTGCGGGGACATTTGTGGACGACCCTGATGTAATGGCGGTCACGGGATTGGTTGTGCCCTATGAGCTTGAGACCAAGGCCCAAATCATGTTCGAAATATACGGCGGATTTGGAAAGGGTTTTGAACGAAGAAGGGTCCCCCTCCGTAGCGGGACCAAGTGTCGCAAACGGTCTCATCTGGCGGCCGGAGATCTCGGGACCGGCGCCAATATGGCCTTCCGGCGCTCCATTTTCAACAGAATTGGGGGGTTTGATCCGGCCCTGGATATGGGGACGGCAACTTGCGGCGGCGGGGACCTTGAAATGTTTTTCAGGGTGATCCAGCAAGGATATACCCTTGTCTATGAACCCAGCGCCATTGTCAGACATATCCACCGCCGGGAATATTCGGAACTGAAAGCTCAGATACGGAGTTGGGGGAGTGCCTTTATTGCCTATCTGGTGAGGAGCGCCGTTGCCTATCCGGCAGCGAGGTTCAGTATCTCCTGCTTTGCCATGCGGTGGCTTATCGGCAGACACCTGATTCGTCTGTTAAAAAATCCATCAGATTCCAGCCGCATACCCGTAGATCTCATGCTGGCTGAATTATATGGCTCTCTTGCAGGGGTCTTTGCCTATCAGAGGGCCTGTCGCAATATGAAAAGAATCGAAGCGGACTTTGGACCGGTCGGGTGACACGCATAGGCTTTAAGGACTCCCATTGAGAACGCCAACAAAAAAGAACTTCAAAACAGTTCGAGACCTCTTTTCTCTCTTCCGTCTCCATCCTTGGGCCATGGGGGTCATTATCGTCCTGGGCGCACTCTCATCGTTATGCGAAGGCTTTGGAATCAGTCTCTTTATACCATTTCTGCACGGGTTGGAGCAACCAGCCTTTCATTCAGATACGGGGATTTGGCTCGCGGATGCACTCGCCAGGCTGTTCAGCCATGTCGCGCCTGAGCACCGCCTCATGTTCATCGCGGCCTGCATCTTTGGTTCTATCCTGTTGAAAGGGCTGCTTTCCTTCAGCGCCACGGCCCTCTTCGGCTGGATCGATATGCACATTACCCATCGTCTTCGATCCGCTATTTTTAAACAGGTTTTAAGCGTCGAATATGGCGTTATTGAAGCGAGTCCCTCCGGCAGACTGTTCAACACCCTTTCCACGGAGACATGGCGGACCAGCGACGCCCTTTCAACATTGGTGGATATCATCATTTCTATATGCATGATCACCGTCTATGGGACGATTCTGCTCCTTATTTCCTGGAAACTGACGCTGCTGGTCATCATGTTCATGGCCATGGTTTCCATGATCGTTCGATTGCTGACCCGCCACGTGAAAACCCTCAGCACAGATCTTACCCATGCAAACGCCCTGTTTTCAAAGCGAATGGTCCAGGCCATCAACGGGATGAAGGTCGTTCGTGCCTTTTGCAGGGAGGCCTATGAGCAAACACGGTTTGACAGGGTATCCGGCCTGATCAGTAGACTGGTTATGAAACTCATTGTTGCCGCGGGGCTTGTGAACCCGGTCTATGAAATCCTGGCCGGGGGACTTCTGGTATATGTCCTCTTTACCACTCTCCAGACCCCGTCAGGATGGGCACCCCTCCTGGTATTCATCTTTGTCCTCTACAGACTTCAACCCAAAATCAAGGAACTGGATGAACAGCGCGTCAAATTGAGTTCATTGTCCGCTTCTGTTGAGGATGTCATATCGCTGCTGGATTGTACAGCCCCTCCCTCATCAGTTTCGGGAAAGCTCCCCATCAAAAACCTGAAAAGGGGAATCCGCTTTGACCGTGTCTTCTTCCATTACGGCAATTCCGAAAGGCCTGCTCTCAACAATGTGTCCATTTTCATCGCTGCAGGCAAAACCACGGCCCTTGTGGGTCCCTCGGGGGCGGGGAAATCCACGATCATCAAGCTTATCCTCAGGCTTTATGATCCGACAGCGGGCGAGATCCTCGCCGATGATACTTCTCTCAAGGACTTGGACCTCAGCCTCTGGCGCAGTCATATCGCCCTGGTCAGCCAGGATGTCTATCTCTTTGATGCGACTGTGAAGGAGAATATTGCCTATGGGCGTCTTGATGCGACGACAGAGGAGATCGTGGAAGCAGCCAGGCGGGCCGACGCCCATGGATTTATCTCCCGGCTTCCTGACGGATATGAAACAGAGGTAGGCGAGCGGGGGGTCCGTCTCTCAGGCGGTCAGCAACAGCGCATCGCCATGGCCCGTGCCTTTCTCCGAAATCCGGGAATTCTTATCCTGGACGAGCCCACCAGTGTCCTGGATACCATATCCGAGCACCTGATTCAGGACGCATTGGAGCGTCTGACGCAAGACTGCACGGTCATTATCATTGCTCACCGGCTCTCTACCATCAAGCGGGCCGATCACATTATCGTTCTGGATGAGGGCCATATCTGCGAAGAGGGTGATCTGAGCCACCTCCTGCAACGACGCGGTCTCTTTGCCAGACTCCATGAGATGCAGTTCCCCTGAGACAAGGCATGAGATCTTTGAACAGGTCCGGAAAACGATATGCCCTGCTGGATATTGAAACGACGGAACCTTTGCTCCCGATATGCCCATCCCCGCACATTTCAGGCGTTGCCGTCCTTGTTCGGCGCAAGGGAAGGCCGGTCGACTTTTGGATGGAGGGACTGTCCAAAGAGGTGTGTACGCCGGAGGACCTGATGCGCAGGATAAGTGACAAGAGCGGCCTCCAGACACTTCAGGCATGCATTCGGGATGAATTAAGACCCCCTGTCCGGAGCACACGACTCCCTTCCCTCACCGTGGCCGTCTGCACCAGAGACCGCCCTGAGCAATTGGCGCGGTGTTTGGAATCCCTGTTGAGCTTGGAGTCTTCCGCCTTTGGTGTTCCCGTCTCAATGGAAATATTGGTTATTGACAACGCACCCTCTACCAGTGAAACAAGCACTCTGACAGATTCCCTCCCCGGCGTGAGCTACTTCCTTGAGCCCAGGCCGGGACTCGATTTTGCGCGCAACAGGGGCCTAAAAGAGGCGGGGGGGGACCTTCTGGCGTATGTAGATGACGACGTCATCGTCGACCCAGGCTGGCTGGCTGGCCTCATGGAGGCATGGATGGAACATCCGGATGCCGCGGCTTTCACCGGACAGGTGCTCCCTTACGAACTGGCCACAAAGGCCCAGATCCTCTTTGAAAAAAGAGGCGGCTTTCGACGGGGATTTGACACCATACGCTATGCACGGAAACTGGGCGGGCATCCTGCCTATCCCTTTAGCGCCGGGGTATTTGGCACAGGCGCCAACATGGCCTTTCAAACCAGGATACTGAAACGGCTCGGCGGGTTCGATGAGGCCCTTGATACCGGCCTCCCCCTTCCCGCGGCCGGGGATCACGACATCTTTTGCCGACTGATCAGAGAGGGATATGCCATTGTCTACAAGCCTGAATTCCTCGTGTTCCATGATCATCGAAGAGAACTGAAGGCCCTGCTACGGCAGTACTGGAGCTGGGGATTAGGGGTCATGGCCCTTGTGAACAAGTGGCAACAGGCAGACCCCACACAGTGTCGGAAACTGCGATATCTGATACGGACCTGGTTCAGTTCCCATCTCCGTGAACTGGCAGGATGCTTTATCGGAAAGGCCCCCATCCCTGTTTACATGGTCCTCGCGGAAATCGCAGGGGGGATCGCTGGTCTCATGGGAGGATATGCCCGATCCGTCAGACGCATCGATCGGATTCGGGAGCAATTTCCGTACTCCGTGGGAGGTGAAAGCTCAAAGCTCAAAGCTGGAAGCGATGAGAGACGGGCAACGAGCAACGAGTGACGAGTATCCAACTTCCCATGACCCGTTTCAAGCCCTGGAAAATCCTTCATGTTGATCTGAGCCGGGTGATTTCTTCCCTTTCTTCAGACCTGGGAATCCAAGGGCTTTTTGTAGTTTTCTGGTGGAACAACATACCGTTGGGACAGCGTTGGATACCGGCAAAACAACTCCCCATGCGTGCGGCCGAGCTGAGAGAGCATGCCTTGACCGCCATTGGCCCCGCTGTGGGGAGATATCTCCTGGGACGCTCGTTTGAGGCGTCACTCTCAAACAGGTCTCCCGAAGCGTGTATTCTGGATTTTAAGGCCCTGACAGAACTGGAGCAACCTTTGAGTCGGCTTGAGAGACAACTGTCGTTGCCGCCAGCCAATGCAACGGATCCATCTGTTTCCGTGGTGGTGTGCACCCGAGAGAGACCGGGGCGGCTGAAACGATGTCTTGCCTCTCTTCAGGATCTGAACCCTGTGCCGGGAGAGATATTGGTGGTTGACAATGCCCCCACATCCGAAGCAACACGTCGAATTGTTGCACAGTTTCCTGGTATACACTATATCCGTGAACCCAGGCCCGGTCTGGATGTGGCGCGGAACAGGGGGATATGCAAGACCGGCGGCGAGATTGTTGCCTTTACGGATGACGACGCCACGGTCCATCCGGACTGGGTTTCGAGGATCCGTCAGGGGTTCGAAGACCCAGACGTGATGGCGGTCACCGGACTGGTGCTTCCGGGACAACTGGAAACCGAGGCCCAGTATCTGTTCGAGACCCACTGGGGGTTTGGAAGGGGCTATGTGCAAAGGGTTTTCGGTACGGCGTATTTCGAAAGGTCACGGTCTCGTGGAGTCCCCTCCTGGGAGATCGGGGCCGGCGCCAACATGGCCTTCAGGCGGGGCGTCTTTAATGAGGTGGGATTGTTTGATGAACGTCTGGATGTGGGTGCGGCAGGGTGCAGCGGAGATTCGGAGATCTGGTATCGAATCCTTGCCAGGGGATGGAAATGTCTTTATCAACCCACTGCGGTAGTGTATCACGATCACCGAAGGGACATGGGGGACTTGCATCATCAGATCTATAGTTATATGCGGGGACACGTTGCGGCACTCATGATTCAATTCGAAAGGCATCGCCATTGGGGGAACGTGCGCCGCATACTTGTCAGTCTGCCCAGATACTATGCTGCATTGGCCCTCAAGGGAGCGTCCAATGGATTTTCCGGCCGAGAATCTACCCTGCCGAACGAGATTCGTGGCGGCCTGTCAGGAATCCGCTTCTATCTTCGCAACAGACGCGCGGCTCACTCGATTCGCTCCATAAGACGATCATGCCCGACCGGAAAAGGGTTATAACCCATGATGCAGAATGTCGCTGAATCAAGGAACATTGAAGATCTGGAGTTTCTTCCCGAAGAAGCCTTTATCCTGGGACTCCTCTGCAGGGCCTTTGGCGGAGGCGACAGGCGGGCTTCCGTAACAGGGTCTGCTGTCTCGACGATGAATTGGCACAAGGTCTTTGAAACAGCCGTACAATGGAACATCGCGCCCATGTTGTATCGGATTACCAAGGACAACCCTGACTTTCTGAATCAAAGTCATATTCCTGATGTTGTGTTAAAAAGTATGGAGGCGGCCTACATAAAAACCTACATGGTAAACCATGAGCATTTTTCAGAATTGACTGAGGTCGTAAAAGCGCTGACAACGGCGGATATCCCGGTAATCCTCCTTAAGGGCGCCCATCTCGCCCGATTCGTATACCAGGATATCGGCGTCAGGTGGATGGCGGACATCGACGTCCTGGTCAGGAAAGAAGACCTTGAAAAGGCCGATGGACTATTGGTGAAAATGGGCTACGAGTATCCGGACATGGCGCCGGCCGTTTGGGATGACTTTGGAGAAAGAAAGCAAGTCCGTGACCAGGCGGCGGTCCTGGATTGGTACAAAACCGATCATATGCACCTGATGTATTGGAACCCGAAAGGTATACAAAATCTGGAAGTTCACTGGGGAATCGCCAGAAACGCCAGTCCATTTGCCGTTGACACAGAAGGATTATGGAAAAGGGCAAGGGCGGAGAAGATGGACGGCGAGACCGTATGGGTGTTGTGTCCGGAGGACCTCCTCCTGCACATTTCCCTCCATCATGCCTATTATCATCACCTGCATCGGTTCGGCTTGAGGCCGTGTTGTGATCTTGCAGCCGTTGTTACCCGTTTTTCCAAGGAGATCGACTGGGATCGGCTTCAAGGCCGGGCTCGGGAGTGGGGGATCGAGAAATACCTCTATCTGATGCTCCGTCTCTCTCGAGAACTCCTTTGTGCTGATATCCCTGTCGACCTCTTTCAGCCCACCCAAGATGAGAGGTGCAGCGAGCCAATATTTCTACAGGCCGCGAGGCGCCTCCTGGGCAAGGAAATCGACACGCCAACCTGTAAAGGCATTAAGTACCCTATTGAAATCCATAGGTTCAATCCCAATGAAGGTCTCTTCCAAAAAATCGGCTTCTTCCTGAAGCGGGTACCCATCTCCCGTGAGGAACTTGCCTCCCGCTACGGTCTCCCCGTTTCTTCCACGCGCATCTGGCTCTACTATTTAACCCGTCTCGTCTCCCTCATTTTGAGCTATTCGAGGATCTACGTCCCCTATTTCTGGTTCCGGTTGAACCGGCGAAACTACCGAGCCCACTACACTCTCGACCTGTGGATCAAATCCCCCACTTCAAGAAAACAGATTCGCATCAGGTAGGGTCATTCCACCGGATCGATCCGTCAGAAATCATTTCAATGTGCGGTTTGAATCATGGCTTCGCAAAGCTGCGTCTTGACCGTGTATTCCATACATTCCGGGGCGAATTTTTGGGCAAGCTGATAATACCTCCGGCTTTCAGGATAATTCCCCAGCCTGAAATGGCATGTGGCCAGGGAATCATAGGCCCTGACATCGAAGATGCAGGCCTCATAACATATGGACAGCCTGTTGAAATCCCTTTTCTCTCCCCATAATACGAGCCTCTCAAAAAAGGGAATGGCTTCATCATAGCGATTTTCATCCATCAGGAGCCGTCCCTTGAGCCAGTAGAGCTGGGGATCATTTGGAGAGCAAGCCATCACCTCTTCTAAGAGCCCGCCAATCAGCCTCCCATGTCTGCGTCCCCATTCAATGTAGCGGATGTAGGCATATGTCTCGTGAGGCTCGATGTCCTTCTTCTTCCTGACGATCTCGATCGCCCGTTTCCATGCCTCTTCGGCCCGGGAGTCTTCCCCCAAATCCTCATAGACCATCCCCAAGTGTGTCCAGATGTAAGCGTTTTTCGGATCCCTTTGGATCTCCCTGAGCAGAAGCCCGAGATTCCTCATGAGCTTTTCGCCCTGATCGATGTCGTAGCCTAAATGATCCAGGATGAGTTCGCTGAAGCCGATTTTTTTAGTATCGGTGGAACGGACTTTCTGAAGCCCCTCCCACAGGGTTTCATGAAAAATGCCCTTGAAACGTATCCGCGGATTATTTTGAAATAGGCGGATCACCCACATGCCTGTCCAGAGACTCATGGGATACATCAGGACATAGTAAGCGATGTTGGCTGGCTCTTCGAGAAACAGCTCGATGTGTGAACGGGGAATTGGGCGCAGCCTTTCGTCTGCGTCGATTGACAGGATCCATGTCCCTTTAGCGTGTTCAAGGACCTGGTTTCTGGCCGCCGAGAAGTCTTCAGACCAGGGAACATTATATAATTTTGCACCGAGATCGCGGGCGATCTTCGGGGTCCGATCGGTTGACCCGGTGTCCCCGACAATAATCTCATCCACCACATCCCTGATGGAACGGAGACAGCCTTCCAGGAAACGCGCTTCGTTCCTGACGATCATGCAGGCAGAAAGGAGTGGTTTGTCTGTGGGCAGTCCACCCACTATTGACACCTTATTTAATTGGAGAAGGAACCGGTCTCGGCCCGGGCGTTACAGGGCCAGGTACTACCACACCTGGGCTGGGTGCGTCAAAACCTCCCTTTTTATCAGCCCCCGCCTGACCTGGGCCCAGCCTGACCTTGAGACCGTCCATTGAGAAGGAGTTGATGACAGGGACGGCAAAAGCCGTTCCAACGACCACCTTCTTGATAAAATCCCTTCTCTTCTTATCCACGCCTTCCAGGATATCGTCTTCTATGAATCGCTTTTCCATGGCGCCTTATCTCCTTTACAACGTCTATTAACCAAAATTTCAAGGGCCAAGTCAAGCCAAAACATCTTTTATCAACATGACAGCGCTGTCTAACTCGCCAAGATGAATAATGAAATTGTCACTTCTATCCACAAGATGGCATAACTCTCCGATCTGGGCCTCAGGGTTGTTGGCAAAATCAGATGATTGCAGCAGCAGTTTCTGCACCATCAGCCAGTCGGGACACCTCTCGATCTCCGATTGTTCTCCATGCACGGGTTCCAGGTAAAAGAGAGTGTCGACCTTTCCTTTTGTTATCTGCCAGGCAAATCCCGCGTCTGTCGGATCGAAGAAAAAGAACCTCCCCCCGTAATAGGCAGGGTATGACGTCAACTTGTCACAGATTGGGGCCAATTGAGGCAGCAATGGGAGGGTGCCCTCTTTCAAATGGAATTTTCTTGGAAAGGGCATTACATCCCCTTCCTGGAGCAGAACCGTTTCATCTCCATACCCGGCCGCACCTTCAAGAAGAAGCCTCGCAATCAGAGTGGTTTTGCCTGCCCCCTTGTCCCCTACCAGCAAAAACCGCTTCCCACCGAAAGAGCCGCTCGCCGCATGGATCTTGATAAAATCTCTCATATGCCAGCCGACGCGGAAGTTGATCAGTTCGTGGAGATATAATGTGATCCATTCAGCATCTGGGGATGAGACGAGGGCCTCGCCTCCTTCAAGAATTACATATTCCCCTTCCCTTTTCAGGACCTCAATGGTCACGTTCCTGGAAGCAGCGATGCGATCATAGGCTTTCACCCTGATGTCCTGGAGTCTGCGGCCAAGTTCTTTGCTATTTGTTATGATCTGTGTGGTTGTGCCGAGGACCGTAAACTGAGTCATGCCTCCGATGCCGCGATGCCCTCCTCTTTGAAACGATTCAACCTAACAAAATTTGGTCCCAATTCTCTGGCCACACCCCATTACAAGAGTGAATCCGTCGCACGTCTACATGGGGCCGTATATATACCGCGGCACCGCCTATCACATCAATTGGTTGCATTTGGCAGGGTAAGGGGAATGGGCAGGTGTGAAGAATAGACCGTAAACCCTCTCAAACCGGAGGGCGCTCCATCGGGCCTGGCCAAAAAAAGATTTCTCTGAATACCGCCCTCGCCAAGCACCTCAACTCATTAAATAAGACGCCGCCAAGGGCATCCTCTCTCTAGGCCGGCTATCCTATCGGCTCAGGCCATATTCTCGGCGGTGAGAGGTTTCGCCTGCCTGTCTGAAACATGCACTCATGACGTGCATCCGATAGCCCAAGTTGGCAAGTGAGGCAATTTCCTGAACGCACCTTTTCTCTCCGCAGAGGGTCAAGAGACATAAGGGCTGTTCGGAACAATGAGGGCCGCTCACCCATACAAACACCCTATGAACTAATCCCACCAAGGCCGCCCTTGCCGCCTGTTCCGCCGCTGCCGCCGCTGCCACCGCTGCCACCGCTGCCGCCTCTACCACCTCTGCCAGCCGAACCCACATCATAGCCTACGGGTTTGTCAAAATCGTCGGCTTTCGCAGATTTTCCACTCAAATCGATCTTGAGACCTTCCATGGAGAAAGAATTGATCACCGGCACGGCAAAGGCCGTCCCGATAACTACCTTTTTGAGAAAATCCCTTTTCTCAACATCGATCCCCTCTAAGGCTCTTTCATCTTGAAATCTCTTTTCCATAAAGCACCACCGCCTTCTTGTTCACCATAAAAAAGTGGAGATCGTTCTCATCACACTACCGGACAACGGTCAGGATGCTCGGGATAGGATCTCTTTTATGGCTTTTCCGGCCCCGTTCAACTCACCAATATGAATCATAAAATTGTGGCTTTTAGAAACCATCTTGCAGAGCTCAGCGATTTGGAATGCCGGATCTGTATTGAAACCGAGAGATTGCATGATGAGTTTCTGAACCATGAGCCAGTTTTCACACGCCCCGATCTCCGTCGGTTTCCCGTGGTTCGGCTCCAGATAAAAGATCGTATCCACCTTTCCCCATACGGTCTCCCACCCGAACTCCGCATCCAGAGGGTCAAAAAAGCAGAGCCTTTCCCCGGACAATGTGGGGTATGAGGTCTGTTGATTCCAAATAGAGACCAGCTGAGGAACCAAGGATACAGTCCCCTCTTTCAGGTGAAACTTCCTGGGCAGCGGAATCACGTTGCAACCTCGAATCAGAACCTTTTCATCACCGTGAACCGCCACGTCTTCAAAAAGGAGTCTGGTGATCAGGGTGGTCTTACCGGCTCCCTTTTCCCCGACCAGCAGGAAGCGCCGGCCGCCAAAAGACCCACAGGCCGCATGGATCTTGACACAACCCTTCATCATATGGACAAGGCGGAAATTGACGGACTCGTACACGTAAACTGCCGCCGACTCCGGATCGGCAAAAGAAGCGAGCGTCTCGGCCTCCTCCATTACGATATATTGGCCTCCCTCTCTTAAAACTTTAAGGAAAATGGCGTCTGAAAAGGGTCTGTCCTGTTTGCTAAGGATCTGAAACTCCTGCAGCCTGCGATGGAAGATCCCACAGTTTGTAACAAGTGTGACCGTAATCCCGAGAACATCATATTCAGTTTTCAGTTGAATTTTATGAGCCCCTCCTGTTCAAAGCTGGTGATGATCTCCATGACCTCTTTCTCAGGAGGCTTTTCAAGCCCGTAGCCTTTCTCCAAAATGGCTATCATTTCAGGGACAGAATGCTTTCCATTACACAGTTCCAGGAGCAACACACCCGTATGATTCAAGAAATGGACCCTGTCCCGTTCGCTATGGTACACCACATAGCCATCCTCGGCTTCGAATATCTTCAGGTCTCTGTTCTGCTCAGGGTTTCCGTTCATGGCAAGCCTCTTAACAAATCCATGATCCTGGTTGTAACAGGTCCATTTGTTTTGGGAAAATCAGATTGGAATCATTGACCGCGTTACCTTAATTAACAATTGTGCCATAAAATTATGCCACATTTCTAATAATAATGCGGAAGCATGCTTATGTCAAAAAAAAGTAATCGACTTTGTCAATCCCTTATCATCTTTTTTAGGACCCTGTTGCAGAAATCACAATCGTTGGTTTCCCGTGAATTGTGACGCATGACGGCCTTGATCCTCGCTGCCCTCAATTTGCTCTGAGTTTTCAAATGCCTACCTAACAGTCTGTCGAATCCTTCCTTCTTAATGCTGCCCAGGACAGCTCCCCTGTGGGCGGTGTCGCAGCAGAATATGAGATCGCCCGTGAAGTCAAGGGTCATGTCATTGATATTATTTAGATTATCGCAGAAGATAGGCCTGTTGGAATACCCTGTTGATGAGGCGCAAAACACCCTTTCTCCGTATAGCGACCTCAGGATCTTGAGCCTTGCGTGAAAGGCCTGCTTCTCTTCCTTATCCAGAACGAGTGACCTGTTTTCAGGAGTCTGAATCGTCCCAAGCACATTCACGGCATCTGCACCCATATCCAGTACAAAGCCCACAAACCGAAAAAGACCCTCCTGATTCTTTTTGTTGACCACATGGGACACTTTAACAAAAAAACCATGCTTCTTAAACGCTCTGATTGCCTGGGTTGCACCGTCAAAGCTACCCTTTCCTCGAATGTCATCATTGATCTCCTTTTCGTGGGAGTCAAGGCTTATTGCCGTAAAAGAAACCCCTTCTTTGTAGGGCTCAAGTACCTCTATATACCTTTTGTAGAGGATACCGTTGCTGACGATGCCCAGAAGGAATCCCTCTGATGCAACAATTTTGATGAGTTCGCTAAATTCCGGATGCAGGATGGGTTCCCCACCTGTGATGGATATCCCTGAAAAACCGAGCAGCCTCAGGTCGGGTATTATGGAGCTTAGCAGCTTTGGGTCGACATCCCCTGTGCTCTGTCTTGAGCGCAGACACGTCTTGCAGTTCAGATTGCACCTGTTCGTCGCATTGACAACAAACCACATATTGTCAACCTATCTCATGTTTGGGATATTGAATAGAATCAAAACGCAATATATTAAAAAATACATAATTTTTATTTTATCATACAGCCGCAACAAAATGCAAGAAATGGCGTCAGGAGGTGACGCCATCGATCAGATCTTGCCTTGATCCAACAAGCGAAGTCCCCTATACTGCCAACCTGAGAAAGGCTTCTATCAGTGCTAACACCGCAGCCTTGGCCTGCCATGACATACGAACAGAGAGATGACACGAACGGAATAGGATATGCCGTCAAGTCCAGAAGTCTGATTTTCTGGATAGCCGTGTGCTGTCTCGGAATTGAACTCATCCTTGTTTCGCTCGACCTGCTCTTCACGTTTACCACATGGATTCCTGTCATTGAATTGAGAAAGATATTTGACATGACGCGAGAGACTTCTGTGGGAACGTGGCTTTCTGTTACATTGTCGTTTCTCGCCGGGTTGACACTCCTGCTCGTTTTTTTTGTTGCACGCGCAGAGGACGAGTCTAAGCGAGAAACCATGGGGTGGCTGATTCTTTCCCTGTTTTTCGTCTACATGTCTGTTGATGACTGCGCCTGCATCCATGAACGAAGCGGCGATTTCCTCGAGCGCATGGTCTCTGCTGGGGCGATCCCACCTGGTCTTTCCCGTGTGATTACCTGGTTCCCCACATTCTACTGGCAATTGATAACGGGGCCCTTTTTCGCAGCTATCGGCCTGTTTATGTCATGGTTTCTTTGGCAACGATTCGGCAGTGTCAATCTGAGAAAATATATCATCCTTTCCTTGACGGGACTTGCTGCAGCCATGCTGATTGATTTTTTTGAGGGGATGGGTCGGGGGGTGAAAAGGCTTGAAATAGCAACAGGCATGTCAGAGGAGTCGGTGTATCACCTGATAAGGCTTACCGAAGAATCATTGGAGATATTTTCTATGATCGTCTTATGCTGTGCCTTCTTGAGATATCTCTGTGTTATTCTGGAAAACAGGGCCATTATCATCGCCAAATAGTCGCCCGTTTCGACCCCCCAGTTACAACGATTAACCAAAGAAGAGCGTTTCATGCCTGTTCTTCAGGAGCGACAATGCCCATGAGGCTATTTCAAGGGTGGGATAAACCATGATTCTTTTGGTGGATCCAAATCGTTCCCCGATCTCTTCCGGGTTGGCGCCGTAGAGCCAGACTGCTATGGGTTTGTCGGCAAAATTTTCCGCCACCTCTTTCAACGCATCGGAAACATCCGGGAATGGGTCATCAGGGAGTTTCCGATGGCCACACCGATCACCCCGTTCCCATGAGGATCTTCCATGACAGACCTGAGCGCAACGGCATAGGCCTTGTCCGGTCCGTTCGGCACGACGGCCGTTAGATGCCAATGGGTTTCCAAGGGGCATCCACAAGACCTGTCCGGGAATGGCCTACTGTTCCAGGATGCCTGCCTCTCTCAGGATCTTATCGAGGGTTGTCTCCTGATCCTTGTCAAGGGGACGCAACGGGGGACGCACCGGGCCGCCGTACATGCCGATTCGATCTAACGCGGCCTTTAATCCGGCGATACCGAACCTGCTGGTGACCGCAGCATTGGCCGCAATCAGGCGCAGCTGGGTATCCCGTGCATGTCTCATGTCTCCCTTTTGAAAGTCGGCGACCATCCCGGCCAGGGCGTGCGGCGCCACGGCCGCGAGGGCCATAACGCCCCCCACCGCTCCGATGCTCAAGGCCGGAAGGAGGAAACTCCCCGACCCGGCCAGGACCTGAAACCCATCGGCGCTGCGGGAAACCACCTCTCCCATCTTCACCACATTACCGGAGCTCTCCTTGAGACCGATGATGTTCGGGTGCCGGGAAAGCTCGATAATTGTCTCCGCAGTCAGATCAATCCCTGTGGAGGCCGGGACATTATAGAGGATGATCGGGATCGGCGAATGATCGGCAATGGTCGTATAATGGGTCACCAGCGCAGAATGATCCATTCTTGCCTTGTAGTAGTGGGGCGTCACCACCATGGCCGCATGGGCCCCGAAACGGGCTGCCTTTTCCGTAAGTTCCACGGTCTCTCCGGTGGCTTCGCACCCGGTGCCGGCGATGAACAGGTGATCAGGGCCGATGACCTGCCCGGCCGTCTTCCAGATCTCGATCTTTTCATCCGTTTTGAGCAACACGGCCTCGCCGTTGGAGCCGAGAACCACCGATCCTCTTAAAGGGGTCTTCTGCCATTTTTCCAGATTAAGTGCCAGCTCATTGTGGTCCACCCTCCCCCTGGCATCAAAGGGCGTGGGGATCGGGGGGAAACAGCCTGATAAAGAAATTGATTTTGCCATAAGACACATCCTTATACCGTACCATTAGATTGCCAGATTCTCTGTTAAAAAAAACAAGAAATTTGTGGGCGCTCACAGGTTCCGGGTTGCTGGATTCTGGTTGCTCGTTAAACCTCTGAACCTCTGAACCCTAAACCTGCCCACCCATTGGGTTGCGGGCGTAGCCCGCGTTAAAGGTTTATTGGGTTCTTTGGGTCTATCGGGTTTGTCGGGTTCAAGACGTTTGGGGTCTGCGGCTGACAAGGGCATGGCGGATGCCCCGCAGTGCCCGTTCTGTGCTGGGATAGACCGGGATTCCCGCATGCTGAAAACGGTCCCGCACCTCCCTTGATAGGGTTTCGAACCCACCCTCAACGGCGAGGTGGGCCCTGTTGTCAAACACCATAACCACTTCCTTTCCCGTCTCCCTTTTCAAATCTGCCAGCGGCGCGATAAGGGCCCGGAGATAACTCCCACTGACCGGGGATTCCGGGCTGTTCATCATGTAAAAAGGCATCTCCACCTCAAGGGTTCTCAGGAGCATGACCACGATCAGTACGTCCACCGGCTCCCTGACCAGAATCTCTTCACACAAGTCGGTAATGGTTCCTACCGGCAGGGCCGGTGATCCGGTGTCCAGAGGGTTCATCATGCTGTTGCCTGGGGTGGGGAAAAAACGCCTGAGCCGCTTACGGGTCTCCTGGCTGAAGACAGGGACCTCCAGGCCCCACCGACTGGCCATATCCGAACTGAAAACGCCGATGGCCCCGCCGCCCCCCAGAAAGGCGATCCGCGGTCCGATGTTTTTCAGGTAGTCGAGCGCAACCAGGGTATCCAGCATCTCATCAAGTCCTTGGACAGGCGCCGCTCCGGCCTGGCTCAGCACCCCATCCCAGATCCCGGCCCCCCCGGCCATAGAACCGGTATGGCTCCGTGCCGCCCGACTTCCCAGAGGCGTCAGCCCGGCCTTCCAGACAACCACAGGCTTCTTCCGTGTCGTTTGCCTGAGGACATTCAGAAAACCCCGGCCGTCACGCACACCTTCGACATAGGCAGCGATATAACGGGTCTCCGTATCCTCGGCCAGATATTCAAGGAGGCTGACTGCATCCAGGTCGCAGCCGTTTCCAAATGAGATCACCTTGCTCAGCCCGATTCCCAGAGAAGGGGCCTCGTGGCCAAGATCCGTGGCCACACCGCCGCTCTGGGAAATCATCCCAACCGGCCCCGGGTCGTGGGAAAAGTCAAAGCCGGGGAGGAGCGTTAGGCCGCCACGCGGAGCATGAATGCCGAAGCAGTTAGGGCCCACTACCCGGATTCCCTGGGCCGCGATCCCAGCAACCTCGACCTCAAGTGCCGCATCCTCAACCCTCCCTGTCTCGCCAAAACCGGATGAGTGAATCTGTGCGCCCGCCACCCCTTGTTTCAGGCAGTCTGACAAGACGGCGGGCACGGCCCTGGCAGGGACCGAGATGGAGGCCAGATCCACCGGGCCATCGACGTCGCTCAACTCCCTGTAGACCTTTAATCCGGCGATTTCACCACCTTTCTGGGAGATCGGATACAAACGTCCCGGATAGCCGTACCGGATATGACTCAACAATATGAACTGTCCGAACGACCCCGGTGTCCCGATCCCCCCGAACAGGGCAAACCCCCGAGGGTTGAATATGCGGTCCAATTGTTGACGTTCCTCAGATGTCATCTTTATCCGTAACCGTTCAAGGGTTCTATGGTTCAGGGGTTGAGGGTTTCTCCTCCATCGGAGCTTGAGTTAATGGCACTGAGATTTGAAGTATAGGGCCGCAGATCAGGGGTGTCAAATGAAATGGATTGCCAGGAATTGCCTGAGGCCGTTTCTTTCACCTTGACTATAGGATCCAATTGGATTAAAAAAATGAGTTCATTTTATTCAGGAAAACCCCTTCAAAGCGAAACTGCCCATATGAACGGAATAGATATGAATACTGGCAAAGCAGGCTCAATCGTAGAAGAGAGAACTAGTAAGGCCGAAAGACTGCAGTCCGATGGGGTGAAGCTCTACCCCGCAGGATATGGCATCGACATCACGATCACATCATCCGAGGCAAAAGCTCGATTTGAACCCATGGACGCCGAGACCCTGGAACAGGAAGGCCTGTCGTTTACCATGGCCGGGAGGATCATCGCGCGACGGGATTTCGGAAAGGCATCCTTCATTCACCTCAAGGACAGAAAGGGACGGATCCAGGCGTACATCAGAAAAGACAAGGTGAGCCCTGAGGACTTCAACGTATTTAAACTGATGGACATTGGCGATTTCATCGGCCTCAGAGGCACATTTTTTAAGACTCGGACCGGTGAGTTGACGCTTTTGGCTGATGAACTCACTCTCCTATCCAAGTCGATGCTCCCCCTCCCCGAGAAGTGGCATGGCCTGACCGATGTGGAGACCCGATACCGGCAGCGATATCTCGATTTGATCATGAACGACCCCGTAAAAGAGGTCTTTGTGATGCGGAGCCGTATTATCCAGGCCATCCGGACCTTTTTTGTCGAGAAGGATTTCCTCGAGGTGGAGACGCCTATGATGCAGCCCATTCCCGGGGGCGCAACGGCCAGACCATTCAAGACCTATCATAACGCTCTCGGAATGGATCTGTACCTGAGGGTCGCTCCGGAGCTTTACCTCAAGCGGTTGGTGGTGGGCGGACTGGAAAGGGTCTTTGAAATCAATCGAAATTTCAGGAATGAAGGGATCTCCATCAAGCATAATCCCGAGTTCACCATGCTGGAGTTTTATATGGCGTACGCCACCTACGAAGACCTGATGGCCCTGACGGAATCTCTCTTTACGCATATCCTGGACCAGATTTTTGGCCGAACCGTTATTTCGTATCAGGGCAAAGATATCGATTTTACGCCTCCTTGGACCAGAATCTCCCTTTTTGACGCATTGAGAGAGCTGGGAGGGGTCAGCGATGAGATCCTGCAGAAGAGAGAGTATGCCTTTGAGACGGCCTCTCAATATGATATCAACGTGTCCGCCTCGGAGAGCCACGGACAGATTCTGACAAAGCTCTTTGATCACCTGGTGGAGCCGCGGCTGATCCATCCCACCTTTGTCACCGGTTATCCCACTGAGGTTTCTCCGCTGTCAAGGCGCAACGATCAAAACCCGGATCTCGTGGACCGCTTCGAGCTCTTCATCGCCGGAAAGGAGATCGCCAACGCCTTCAATGAATTGAATGATCCGGTGGATCAGAGGAAAAGATTCCAGAAACAGGCGGACCTCAGGGATGCGGGGGACAAAGAGGCACAGTTCATGGATACGGACTATGTTACCGCCCTTGAATATGGGATGCCGCCGACGGCCGGGGAAGGCATCGGAATTGACCGGGTGGTCATGCTCCTGACAGACTCGCCATCCATAAGGGACGTCATTCTCTTTCCCCAGATGAGGACAAAGGCGTAAATTGAGGGATTGAGGAATTAGGGGATTCAGGGATGGAGGTTCTATGTTTGCAACTTCGGAGCAACGGAGTCCCATGTTGTTTAACCCTCTAAAAAACTCTTTGCGACTTTGCGCGAGACCTTTTTTGGGTTGCGGCTATGCCGCCTTAGGATCATATGTTTGAACTCTTTCTCGGAATAAAATACCTCAAGGCCAAGCGAAAGCAGCGGTTCATATCCGTCATTACCATTATTTCCATCCTGGGCGTTATGGTGGGGGTGATGGCCCTTATCGTGGTCCTTTCGGTGATGAACGGTTTTCGAGCGGACCTGATGTCCAAGATCCTGGGGGTCAACTCCCACGTGCTGGTCCTGAACCTCGGCGGCCCTTTCAGCGATTACCGCCAGGTTGAGCAGGATGTGGGCAGGGAAGAAGGGGTTGTTGCCGTTACGCCGTTTATCTTTACCCAGGTCATGCTCAACAATGCGGGGAATGTATCCGGCGCGGTCTTGAGGGGCATCGATCCTGACAGTGCCGGTGCGGTGATAGGCTTCAAAGACATGATCAAAAATGGGTCCCTCTCCTCCCTGGCAGAGAACGTGGACGATTTTCCGGCCATCATCATCGGGAGTGAGCTTGCCAAAAGAATTGGGGCCCACGCCGGGAGCACGGTGACCGTCATCTCCCCGGAGGGGAAATTGACCCCTCTGGGAAGGACCCCCAACACCCAACGCTTTAAGGTCTCGGCCATATTTGATTCGGGCATGTATGAATACGACGCCTCCATGATCTACATCTCCCTGAGAGAGGCGCAGAATTTTCTGGCCCTCGGCGACAAGGTTACCGGGATAGAGGTCAGGGTAAAGGACGTCTATCAGGCGGACAGGATAGGGAAGGTCATTCAGGAGCGGCTGGGATATCCCTTCTGGACCAAAGACTGGAAGGTCATGAACCGAAGCCTTTTCTCCGCGCTCAAGCTTGAAAAGCTGACCATGTTCATCATCTTGACGATGATCGTGCTGGTGGGGGCCCTCAATATTATCAGCACCCTCGTCATGGTCGTGATGGAGAAGACAAGGGATGTGGCCATTCTGAGGGCCATGGGCGCTTCTGCCAAGAGCATC